>PVMK01149946.1_pt1 | contig 56702 bp, 50 predicted proteins | sample 1853481 | NCBI WGS metagenome assembly PVMK01 (sample SAMN08533507, study PRJNA380276) | Marine sediment metagenome, whole genome shotgun sequencing project.
CTGGTCGTCGCATTCGGCCTGCTCACGCCTATTGCTTATGCTGTACTCGGCTTTGCAATCTTATGGCTGCTGGTGGTGAGTATCTGGTTGTATATTCGGGGCGCGTCAGTATGGGTGCCGTTCGCGGTCGTTGAATCGATCTGAGGGTGGAAAAATCTAGAAATGGGAGATGCAGTCCAACTTGGTTATCTGACTGCACCTCCCTTGTATTGGTGTCATTCCTGATAATTTTTCTGGCAATATCTTACCCAGCTGTTATCTCCGATTCTTGAGTTTCAAGGTCTTGTTCGATACAGTAATTCCTGAATGTTGATCTCAAACCTCTACGCTATCCTCAGGGATGCTTGCGGAAACGCCCCGGAGATGCTTTGTGACTGTCAACCACAGCGAGCTCAAAACATTCATACCTTTCTCGGTGGCATCTTGCCTCTCAGCAGCAGATTCCCGTAGCTGCTTGTAGATTTGATTGTCTTCAACGTGTTTTACTACTTCCCTTTCACGATCATTGATAACTGTCTGAATAAATAACTGGTCCATTTTAGGCTTACCTCCACTCAAATACGTTATTGGCTAACTTGTATCCAGTCTATCAATCTGTGGGGGTGGTTGTCACCCCACTAAAGTGGGGTATTAAGGGGGGTTTTATCCACAATATACCCAAATCCAGTATAATGAGCCCACCAGGTGATTCTTTACTGAAACTTTGATTGGAGGGAACACTTTGGTCACTGCTGTTTTTACCTCTCAAATTGAACCGCTTACAGAGCGGGAAATGCAAGTTCTGAGTCTGATCTCCAGGGGTTTATCCAACCGCGAGATCGCAAATGAATTAGTAGTTACTCCAGGAACCATCAAATGGTACAACAAGCAGATTTATCGCAAGCTGGGTGTGAACAGCCGTACAAAAGCCATCGCCCAGGCAAATAAAGTTGGTTTATTCAGTCAATCGCTTGAAATCACTTCAATCCCCAGTGTGGCATACGATCATAATCTGCCTGCTCCGCTGACATCATTCATTGGGCGTGAGCAAGAAATAAAAGAAATCAAGCACCTGATGTTCAACCACCGGCTGCTCACCCTCACCGGCCCTGGTGGATCAGGAAAATCTCGTCTCGCCCAGCAGGTTGCTGCTGAAGTTATTGACCAGTACCTGGATGGAGTATATGTCGTAGATTTAGCACCAATCCAGGATTCGCAGCTGGTCCTGAGCACAATCGCCAGCACGCTGGATATTCGTGAAGTGCCCGGTGAACCCTTGATGGACACCCTGAAATACTCCCTTACTGACAAACGCGTATTGATGCTCCTGGACAATTTCGAACAAATAATTGACGTAGCTCCATTGGTTTCCGAATTATTGTCTGCATCCCCGAATTTATATGTGCTTGTTACGAGCCGTGAGGCTTTATCTATTTATGGTGAACAAGTTTACAATGTGCCATCACTATCTATCCCCAACCTGGAATTCCTTGAATCCACACAACGACTATTGCGGTATGAGTCAATCCAACTTTATGATCAACGTGCCAAAGCTGTCAAGCCCGATTTCTTAATTAATGATGGCAATATCTCAGCCATCGCTGAAATCTGTGTCCGGCTGGATGGTTTACCGCTGGCCATAGAATTAGCTGCTGCGCGCAGCAATCTATACTCTCCTGAGATGATTCGAAAACGATTGGACAGTCGCCTGGCGATACTAACCGGCGGCTCCAGGGATGTTCCGCTCCGCCTGCAAACTCTTCGGGGAACCTTGGATTGGAGCTATGATTTGCTCAATTCTGAGGAGCAATCTCTTTTAACACGTTTGGCTGTTTTTAAGGGTGGCAGGACTGTGGATTCCGCAGAGGCGGTTTGTGCCTCAGGCTTACAAATCGATGTTATGGATGGGTTGGAATCTCTGCTTAATAAGAATTTGGTCTATCAAGAACAAGGGCTGCTGGGCGAACCCCGCTTCTACATGCTGGAGACGATTCATGAATATGCCCAGGAGAAATTAATTGAAAGCGGGGAAGCTGAAGAATTTGAACTGCACCACAGCCAATACTTCACCAACTTGGCGGTCGAGGCCGAAAAGGAATTGTATGGTCCAAGACAGGAATACTGGCTCACCAAGTTACGTGTGGAATACGACAATTTGCGGACAGCGATGGAACGTTCTCTTGATGGTGCTGACGTGGTCCTGGGATTTCAAATTATCGGTGCTCTGCGATACTTCTGGTTCAGCGATGGCCTGATAGCAGAGGGGTTTAAGTGGATCGAACGCGCTCTTGTCCGCAAGGATGTAATCCCAATGCAGGTCCGTGCTAAAGTGTACATCACTGCAGCGGATCTTTCATTTATTCAAAGTGATCAAGAAAAGGGCAGAATCTATGGTCACAAAGCGCTCGAGCTCGCTCGAGAGTCAGGCGATGAGCTCACGCGCGCCTGGGCTTTGGTCTCTTTGAGTAAAAACTATTCCCTTTCTCGAGACCAGGTTCCGACTGGTATCGATCTATGTGAAAAAAGTCTGGCATTATTCCGGGAATTAGAATACCTCCCCGGCATCACCATTGCTTTGAACGTGTTGGGAGAGTTATCACGCATCATCGGTGATTTCGAGGCTGCAGAAGATTACTACCAGCAGTGCCTCGAACTGAGCCGTCAGGCAAATGATAAGAGACGAATCGCCGTCAGCCTTGCTAACCTGGCCTCGATTGCCATGCACCATGGTGAATATCAGCAAGCAGAATTACTTGAAAGAGAATCGATAAAGATGGAAGTTGAGCTGGGTACTAAATACTATATTGTTTTGAGTTTTGCCTGCTTATCAGGAATTATTGCCATGCGAGGTCATCCAAGCCAGGCTGCCATCCTTTTAGGAGCCTCAGAGGGCTTACTGCAAACTATGGGGGCTACCTTGCAGCCTGCTGACAAGATTGAGGTTGATGGCTATCGGGTCGTAATCCGCGAGCTGCTTGATGAAAAGTCATTTGAGGCTGCTCTGGCTGAAGGGACGGATATGACATTTGAACAGGCAGTTTCCATCGCTCTTGAAGACCAGGAATCATAACACCCTGGTATTAATTGGATCCCTGGAACCAGTAAACTCAACATCTTTCTAACAATATTTTCAAACTGCGCTAGTCAATCACAATCTAATATGCTGCCTGGTCATTACTCGTATAATGAAGCACGGGTTATCTTAATTTACGCATTTTTCTGTAATACCTGAATTTGTAATGAGAGAAGATTAAATCATAATTTCCAGGATCGATAAACGTGTATAATTCAGCCCACAATTCTGACCCGGAGACTATTGCTGCCTATGCGCACACCATCAACCGCTGTCCGGGGGGTGTTCGTCATATTCATCATCCTGGGGGTTGTTTTTATCTCAAATCTTGGTAGTGTTCAATCCGCTGCACATCAGCTGCTCCTGGATGAAACCACACCTACCCCAACTGCAACAGCCACACCCCATATACCACTTTTTTTTCCACTGCTCAAAAATAATCATGGATTCCTGTACAGCAGTGTTTTCATCGCCAACGGCCAGGGATTCGACAACTGCTACCCGCTTTCTGTAGAAGGCATGCAGAACTGGTGGGATAACAGCCCGTATTCGGCGGTAAACATCTACCTGGGTGGCATCAGCGCCCTTTGCCCTTTCGATGAGCTGGATATTGGATGGTACACCCAGGTTGCAGAACAGGGCTGGTCATTTATCCTGACCTGGGCTGGGCCGCAGGCTCCGAAAGGCTGCCCGGAGGATTGCAAATTCAGCTACCCGATGAGCATCGATCCGGGAATCGCCTACGTGGAGGGAAAACTCGAAGCCCTGGCAGCTGTCGAAACTGCCGAGAGAATTGGCTTCAAAGAACAATTGGTGATTTATTACGATGTTGAATCTTATTCCGGAGCTGATGAAGACACCAAAGCAACTGTAGCAGCTTTCATCAAGGGTTGGACCGAGCAGCTGCACGAACTCGGTCATGTTGCAGGTGCATACGGAGCGGCATGTACGTCATATGTAGTGGATTGGGCCTTCAACGACCCCCCATTGGATGCGGTCTGGATCGCCCAGTGGAACAAGGAGTACGCTTACGATCCAGATGCCGACGTCTACAACACCACCTGCCTGGATGGCACAGGCCAGCCGCCGATATTCTGGATCAACCACCAGCGTTTGAAACAGTACACCGGGCCCCACAACGAGACCTGGGGAGATCTCACGGTGAAGATTGACAGCGATGTCCTGGATGGCCCGGTAGATGCCCTGCTTGGAAGTCCACCAGAAAAGAACTTTCAATCTTCCAATACAACACAGATTGTGCCCCCGCAGCCACTCTCAACTGGACAATCGTTGCGAGAGATACAGCTGCTCTCATCCTCCACAGGCTGGGTGCTGAGAGAAAACCAGCTGCTCTGGACCGAGGATGGAGGCTTTTCTTGGCGAGACATCACCCCCAATTCAGCAGGTCAAGACGATATTCTCGGTGTGCATTTCAGCACTCAGGTTCAGGGTTGGGTGGCCAGTCGCATATCGACTGATGATGGCACACTTTCATTATCGATATACAGGACAACAGACGCTGGTGAGACATGGTTTGAATATCCACAAAGCGATTTCAGTTCAGCTGATACCTGGGAGTTAGCATCTGCTCACTTCGATATTCTGGATGATGAACTAGGATGGCTCGCACTGGTACTGCATTCAGGAAATAACTTCAGCTTCGGCCGCCTACTGGCAACCGATGATGGCGGACGTACCTGGCAGGAGCGGGAATTACCCTTGGGTGAGCCGGTCAGGTTCCAGGATGCTAAAAATGGTTTGACCGCCGGTGGTCCGTTGGACCAGGTCTACTCCACAGAAGATGGCGGCGAATCCTGGTTGCTCTCAGAAAACTCGTCCTTTGAGGATATCAAGAATCTGTCCTCAAATGATCAGCAGCTATGGGGTGGAGAGCTTCCGCAGGGCGTTATCTACCTGGACTCGTACGATAACTACTTCGGTTGGGCAGTACTCCAGGAAGGAACCTGCACCGGTTACAAACCGGGAGCTGGTGAACAATTTCCAGCTGGTGAAAAACCCCTGCTGTGCAAATCAAGTTCAACATTATCAAGGACCACGGATGGCGGCATCAGCTGGGATGAAATCAGCCTGCCAGATTAATTGACCTTTCTGGCCTTCACAACAGACCAATAAAATCTATGGTTTTGTCGGGCTTGAAGGCAGAGAATTAACGATCTCTTCAACATCAGCTTTCTCGCCTGCTTTACTGGCAGCTTTGAATTCATCCGCTGGAAATTTATTTTCTATTTCGCCGAGACTTTTCGCAGCCATTTCCCGGTACAAGGAGGGGGTGATTGGATTGACAACCACGAAAGACAAAATCTTTACACCTTGCTCAAATTGCTCCTCCTTTGCCAGGAGCTGGCCTAAACCAATCAGGGAGTAGAGTACAAGTGTCCCGATTTGACTCTCCTTAGAAAGGTCGAGCGCTTCAATGAGATGGACCCAGGCCGCCTCATATTCACCCATTCCTATCTCTGCGAAACCGATCCTGCACAATGAGGCGGGAATACCCCACCTATGGTTCATTTCTTTATAGCTCTGGAGAGCTTCCTGTCCAAATCGTTTTGCCTCCCGGTATTCTCCGATCCCAATCAGGCTCAGGGCTAAGCGGCTGGTTGCGTATCCCACGCCAACTTGGTCTCCAAATTGTTCAAAATTCTCCCGCGCTTGCAGCTGGATCTTGATCGCATTTTCGTAATCCCCTGTCTCTTCACCTAATAGCGCTAACTTACTTTGAACAAAAGCTAACAGCAACCGGTTTTTCATATCGATGGATATATCTTCGCCTTCTTGCCACTCTTTAAGCGCTGCTGCGTGATCTCCCTGCTCATAATATACCCATCCTAACCATATCTTGCTTCCGACAATCCAAAATGACTGCTGGTTTCGTTCTGCGATGTTTAATGTTTCTTTGAGATCCTGTACTGCATTCTCATAATCTCCACGAAATGCTGCGTTAATTCCCAGACTCATCAAGCAATTACGCATCTCTGGTCTGATATCCAATTCCTGCAGCCCAGGCAAGATTTTCCTTGCAATTTCATCTGCTTTCTCGATTGATCCCAACATGCTGAGATAAAATGCCTGATGACCCAGCGCAGCGAAATACATCAAGCTGCCAGGCTTCGATGGGTCATACCCGGTTCGATATTGGTCTTCGATTATTCTGGCAATTGTCTTGTATGATTCCACAGCCTCGTAATAGCCCTGAATAAAATAAAATTCGTTCAAGATTTTCAATGCTGACAAAACACCGATCTGATTACCCTTGGCAATTCCCCAATTAGTTGCAGCACGAATATTCTCGATTTCTGCCTGGATCTCATCTCTGGCTTCAAGCTGCATTTCCCCAACGATCTTGCTTTCCCTTTGATCCAGGAATTCCAAAAAGTATTGGCTGTATTGTTCTAGCAACCTTTCAAATTCTTCAGGATCTTCTTCCAGCTTTTCCTGCCCATACTGTCTGAGCAGCGCATGGATTTCATAGCGATCACCTTTCGTCCGGCGGATGAAGGATTTATCCACCAGCACCGATAAATTCATCAGTCCCGCATCTGCTACATCCGCAGCTGCCTGGCGGCTGAAACCCCCACGAAAAATCGAAAGATTTTGGAATACTTGACGTTGTTCTCCAGACAGCAGAATCCAGCTGTAATCGAAGGCAGCCCGCATGCTGCGATGCTTTTCTGGCGTATCTTGCCTGGAAGAAGCCAAGAAATCCAGGTTCTTCTCTATCTCTCCCGCGATCTCCTGTGGGGAAAGCATGCTTACCCAGGCAGCCGCCAGCTCGACACCCAGAGGAATACCGGCCACCAATTGGCAAATGTGGATTACATGTTGCTGATCATCACCCTGGATAGAAAATCTTGCGTCCGCCAACCTGGCTCGTTCGATAAACAGCTCTACAGCGCTGCCATCAATCACCCCGTCCTGGTAGGCATAATCAGGAACTGTAAGTCCACCCAAATTAAACGTCCATTCACCCTGAATATTCAACCGCTGGCGCGAGGTCACCATCAGCTTCACCTTTGGGGCTCGTTTCAGCAGGTCAACCAGCATCCCTCCACCATCCATCAAGTGTTCAAAATTATCCAGCAAGAGCAGCGAATTGCTATTTGCCAGGAAGTCAAACAGCTGGCTCTCAGGGTCGACGCTGCCGTGAGTTTGCAGCGTGATCCCCATTACCTCGGCAATTGCCGGCAGGATGAAAACCGGTGAAGAAATTGGAGCCAAGGAAATAAAGAACACCCCATCTTTGTACTCTTCGAGAGTTTGCGCGGCTGCCTCGATTGCCAACCGGGTTTTCCCGATCCCACCTGGCCCAATCAAAGAAAGCAGACGGCAGGAGTCTTGGGCGATCAGATCACTTATCTCATCGATCTCCTGTTCCCTACCTACGAAGGAAGTCAACTGTTCCGGGAGGTTGTGCTCGATCGCTTGCCTTGCAGTGGAAATGATTGATCCAGGATCGATATCTCCTTCTGCATGCAACATACCCCGCAGTATTATCTCCACATCCTGCGCACTCTTGGGACGATCGCTGGGCGATTTGTTCATCAGCTGCAGGATCAATTTGTCCAATTCTTCCGGAAGATCGGAGATAGTTTCGCTAGGCGGCTTTACTGGCGCGTTGATATGTTGTGAGATTACATTCAGGGGATTTTCTCCGGAGAAAGGCAGCTCGCCAGTGGACAGTTCGTAAAGGATTACTCCCAATGCATACAAATCCGTTTGTGGGCTGGTCTCCTGGCCTAATGCCTGTTCAGGTGCCATGTAGGAGACAGTTCCAATAATCTCTCCCTGGATCGTCATGCTAGCCAGATCGCTGTGTGCGATCCCAAAATCAACAATTTTCACCCGGTGATTTTGAATTTCCATTCCACCTATTGAATCTGAAGATAAGAAAATGTTATCTGGCTTCAAGTCACGGTGAATAATCCCATTCTTATGGGCGTGTGACAAAGCAGAACAAATCTGGATCCCAACCCCAATGATCTCGTGCAAATCGAGGGATTCGTAAATGCCAAGATTTCTACCCTCGACCAGCTGCATGACGAGGAAAGGATCGCTGTCTACTTCCCCGGCATCGAAGAGTGTGACAATATTAGGGTGGTCAAGCCGTGCAATCACCCTTGCCTCTTCCAGCAAGCGTTCCGTACCACCGCCACCTAAAGACTCTTGATTCAGAACCTTGATGGCTACTTTGCGCTGCAATAGATCATCCCAGCCTTGAAATACGACACCCATACCCCCGCGACCGATTTCATCGTCCAGTCGATAGCGCTCGTTTAGCAAAGTCCCGGTTAGAGTAAGCATCGATTATCAAACCCTTACGGTTTTTCTCCCGTTTGCCAACTTCAGGGAAGCACATGATGGTCAAATTCTGAAAGAACCAGCAAGAATGACCGTTTTCAACCAGCATTAATACAGCGAAATCCACAATCAGTATAGCATTTATCGATCCTGTCATCAAATATTTAGCTGGTAGATAGCGAGCCAAAAAATCCTAATACCTAAAATAGTACCCGGGGAATTAATATGGTAATATGAGTAACTTAACGTGATTTTTGAAAATGTTATCTAATGTATTGATCGAAGCAAGGATTTCATGATGAGTAATAGCAAGCCCTCCAGTGAACAGAACGATAAAATCGAGGTAATTACTTATTCAACGCAGCCGGATAAGCCTCGCGTTGGTACCCTGCGCATGTTGATGCGCATGGCATTGGGCAGTACCATCATCGGTCGCGAAGAGCTCAAGAACCGTTTTCAAGACAAACAAAGCGAGCCTCACATCCCGGGAGCTGAGTTAAATCGTGTCACTCCGATCGAATCGGAGGCTGACCGGGCACGTTATGCAGTCGTAGGTGCAATAGCAAATTCAAGCGAAGCGTTGAGAAAAAGTTTATCCAAACTTGGCCAGAGATCAGATCGCTCGTATGGCAGGCTGTCCCGGGCGATTCAGCCTGCGACAGACAGCCGGTTGCTCAAACCCTTCCGCCGCCGGTACCGGCGCTACCTGGATCATGGAGATAAAGTCGTTTCGAAATGGGTTGCAGCTGGGCGCAGAGAAGAATACCTTGGGCGCCAGCTGGCTCAGGAGACTGCAATCGAGTCGATCGAAGAGACTCTCGATTATTTAGCAGACAGCCCAGAATTGGATGAGCTGATGGCACAGGAATCTGTCGACCTGGTGGATGACATTTTATTTGACGATATTCGCGAAAGTGCCTCCAATACATCCCTCATCTTGACTAACTGGTTCAACACAGTGATCCTCAGAAGAAAGGGCGAATTAGAATCCGACCTTTCTACTTCAGGTGAGAAAACCGGCGGTGAGCAATAAATTTGACTTTTTGTCTGGGGAAAAGAACGTCCATTAATTTTTGATTTTTCGGTGATATTGTTCTGCTGGTTAAAAGTGATTTACTATACACTTGCTAAAATCTAATCACCCTCATCCTGAAAATCTATCTGATAATTCCAAGTAGCACGCTTTTCGAAAACAATGCCCCATATCTTCGAGAACTCAGCCATCCAACTCGAATTGAATCCACTGATTGCTCGCTGGAGCGTCTCATCACGCCATGCACACGGACCATCCCTCGAAAATCTGCAGTTAAATTCAGGGTATCGCGTAGGTCGTAGATATAAAAATTTCCTCGACAGTTGGCCAGATCATTCTTTGGTTGAAGAGCAGATATCCCTATCTCCCCATGGTCCAGGGAAACTGATCAGGATAACGATCAATTCCAACCCAGATCAAATCTCAACCACGATTACCTTCGCATTGCCGGAGAACTACCCTCTTCTGCTTTGGAAGATTTCTATTGACAATCAAGGGTCCCAGCCAATAAATGTTGAGAATCTGGAGCTCTTATCAGCTGGATTTATCCATAGTGGTCGCAAAGGCCCGAATGGTCAAATCAATTTTCCGATATCCAGCAGGTCAAGCTCACCAAATCATCCTGGCGCAAGGCACAGTTCCCACCCAATAAACCTGGCATTTTTCTCCAATGGCTGGCAATCCTGGTCCCGTTCAGGCAGCTATGGAGCGACCGATAAATACTTGCAAACCCATCTAGGGTTTCTGAGGGCACCGCTGGTTAAAAATCCCCAAACACCGAATCCCCGCCGCAGCGGTATGTTCGCCAGTGATATGTATGGCGTAATTGGAGACCATTCTTCCCGGAATGGCATACTGTTTGGATTTCTTTCACAAAAGAATCATTTCGGTTCTCTCGAAGCCTGGTTGGGAGGTAGTTCCCCGGCTTTGAAAATGTGGGCCAATGGCGATAGCGCTCGTCTGGATCCCGGATCCAGGATGGAAACTGATTGGGCGTGCCTCCATTTCCTGCACCTCGACAATCCAGATCCGATGGCACCTTATCTGGAAGCTGTCATGCGCGAGCACAACCTGACCCAGGAAATATATTTTAATTCCCCAGCACCCACTGGGTGGTGTTCCTGGTATCAATTTATGAGTGAAGACTATATTGGTAGACTAACTGCCAAAGACATCCAGGAAAATCTTAATTCACTGAGTCAATTGAAAGAACAAATTCCGCTCGAGATCATCCAAATCGATGATGGCTTTGAGACCCAGGTAGGAGATTGGCTGACCTTTAACAAGGGATTTCCAGACGGCATTGCACCGCTGGCAAAGGAGATTCAGGCAGCTGGATTTACTCCAGGACTCTGGCTGGCTCCATTCATCATGCACCCTAAATCAAAACTGGCGAGAAACCATCCAGGAGGGATACTCCGAGATGGTTTTGGTCGCCCGGTAAATGCCGGTTTCCTGTGGAAATCTTTTACACGCGCTTTGGATTTAACCCATCCAAACGCCCGGGATTATGTTAGAGAAGTCATTCGCACCACCTCGCGGGAATGGGGTTTCTCATATCTCAAGCTGGATTTCCTCTACGCTGCCGCACTTCCAGGCCGATATTTTGATGCTACCAAGACCCGGGCACAGGTGCTGCGCTCCGGGCTGGAACTCGTGCGAGATGAAGCCGGCGATGACACATTCCTGCTGGGTTGTGGCTGCCCCTTGGGTCCTGCGATTGGTGTGGTAGATGGTATGCGGATCGGTGCTGACACAGCCAGGCGCTGGAATCCATATTATAAAGGCATCACTTCCTTGCTAAAAAAGGAAGCCTCGTTTCCATCGGCATCCTATGCAGTCCACAATGCCTTGACCCGCTCGGATATGCACAGGCGTTGGTGGATTAACGACCCCGATTGTTTACTATTACGGCCTGAAACGAAATTGACCAGGACCGAAGTAGAGACAATCGCAAGTGTGATTGCCTTAACCGGTGGTTCTTTGGTCATTTCAGATCATGTTCCGGGATTACCTCAAGATAGATTGAAGATCTTAGAATCCCTGCTGCCGATAATTGGCAAGCGACCCTATATCCTCGATTGGTTCGACAGCGCGACTCCTGAGCGGATCCAGCTCGATTTGGATGGTCCTTCAGGTCCCTGGCACCTGGTTGCGCTCTTCAATTGGGAAAACACAGCCCAGGATAAGGTATTTAAACCTGGTGAGTTCTACCTTGAAGGCAGCGAAGAATTCTATGCCCGGGAATTTTGGAGCGGAGAGATTTACCAAGTATTTCGTAACGATACGGAGGAAATAAGCCTCGTCTTTAAACAGGTCCCAGCCCACGGGGCAATTGTTCTGGCATTGCGATCTCGATATCCATACCGGCCCCAATATCTTGGAGGCAGCCTGCATATCTCGCAGGGCCTCGAAGTAACTCGATGGCAGCTTTACGAAAATTCCGCGGAGTTGGAATTGGAACGTCCCGGCCACTCAAATGGCCGGATTGAATTAGCCATACCTGGACAAATTGAGGGTGCCAGTTTGAACGAATCCCCGCTTGCCTGGCAGTCGCAGCAAGAAGGAATTTATTCATTCGACCTGGATTTCGAGCATAGAGCAAGCATTAAGCTAAAGTATTCATGAATAGCGATCCTTCCCTGAAACCATTTTTCTCCCCACAAGGCGTTGCGGTCATCGGAGCCTCGCTTGATCCAACCAAGCTGGGCTATGGGTTGGTGCGCAATCTTGTACAGAGCGGCTACCAGGGAGCCATCCACCTGGTAAATGTCAGGGGTCACAGCTTGATGGGATTGCCAATTTATCACCATATCCAGGAAACTCCCGACCCAGTTGACCTGGGAATCCTGCTGATCCCCGCTCAAGCCATACCAGGTGCGATCGAGGACTGTTCAAAGCGGGGCATCAAAGCCCTGATTATCGGTTCGGGAGGCTTCCGGGAAACAGGGTCGGAAGGCGCTGAATTGGAAGAACGATGTTTGCAAATTGCCAGGGGAAATGGCGTCAGGCTGTTAGGACCCAACAGCATCGGTTTGATTGATACACATTCTCCAATCGATACGACCTTCCTTTCGCCTCCCGGTCCAACCCCGGGGGATATTGCTTTCATCTCTCATTCTGGTGCCATATGCTCAGCGGTTATTGATTGGGCGCGCGGTCAGGGTTTTGGTCTCTCGCGTCTGGTCAGTCTTGGTAATCAGAGCGATGTGACCGAATCTGACATGTTAGCACCTGTATCAGAGGACCCGCACACCCGGGTGATTGCCTTATACCTTGAGGGTGTTAATGATGGACGGCATTTCCTGGAGCAAGCCCGATTAGTTAGCAGGGAAAAACCGATTGTTGCATTGAAAGTCGGTCGATATGAAGGCAGTCAAGCAGCTGTCGCTTCACACACGGGTGCCTTGGCCGGTATGGAAAGTGCTTACAATGCTGCTTTTCGCCGGGCGGGAGTAATCAGGGCGGATACAACAGAACAGCTCTTTGATTGGGCCCGCGCGCTCGCCTGGTGCCCTCCCCCTGACAAATCTTCCGTAGCGGTGTTAACCAACGCCGGAGGACCGGGAGTCACCGCGGTGGATGCCCTTGAATCTAAAGGTGTCCAACTGGCAAATCTGAGCCCAGAAACCCATAAAGCTTTGGGAGACCAGCTTAATCCTGCTGCCAGTTTAAATAATCCAGTCGATATGCTGGCGGCTGCGACACCTCAACAATATGCCATCTGCTTGCAGATCCTTTTGGCAGATCCTGCAGTAGGCAGCGTGATGGTTATATTGCCGCCCCCGCCGATGCATAGTGCCGGCGGTATAGCTAAAGCGATAATCCCCGTTATTTATACCGCCGATAAACCAGTTGTCGTGGCTTTGATGGGCGAAAGGCTGATCCAGGAGGCTGTTGAGCATTTTCGTGCTGCCCGCGTACCGGAATATCGATTCCCAGAACGGGCTGCTGAGGCCTTGGCTGTACTAAACCAGCGATCTGAATACGTTTCCAGGTCAGGGGACATCCAAGAGCAAAGACAACCCAATCTACCAGGCATCCAGCCCGTGAGAGCAGATTCGATATTGGCAAAGTATGATTCCCCTGGATTCCTTGCAGATGAGGATGGGTTTGAATTGGTCAGCGCATATGGTATCCCCTCCCTGCTCCCAAGACTCGCCCAAAAGGCAGAAGGAGCAGTCAAAATAGCTGATGAAATTGGCTATCCAGTGGCGATGAAAATCTCATCCCCCCAGATCCCGCACAAATCAGATATTGATGGAGTGCTGCTCAATTTACAAAGCGCTGAGGAAGTGATGGCAGGATTCGGATCCATCATGGAAAACACCCGCCTAAAGCGACCCGAGGCCGACATCTCTGGTGTTCACCTGCAGGCGATGCTCACGGGTGAACAAGATGTGATCATTGGAGCCATCCGAGATCAGCAGTTCGGCACACTGGTCATGTTTGGATCCGGTGGTATCGAAGTTGAAAAGATGAAAGATGTTCGCTTCGAGCTGGCACCTATTTCAGTTACAGAAGCCGAGCAGATGATCGCTGCCACGTGGGCCGGCAGCAAGCTGGATGGTTTTCGCGGCCTCCACCCCGCTGACAAATCAGCAGTAGTCGATGCATTGAGACGGCTTGCCCAGTTAGCTGCGGATTACCCCCGCATAACCGAGATCGAAATCAATCCATTAACAGTCTTGAAACCTGGAGAGGGCGTTCTTGCCGTTGACGTGCGGGTTAGAGTGGACCATTAACTGCCACCCAAGCCTTCGATAACCAGCAACAGTTGTTCAAGCCCGAGCTGCAATGGTGAAATGTTTATATATTCACCATCTGTGTGCGCACCATTGCCGGTTGTCAACCCGAGACAAACTGCTGGGAAACCAAGACTGAGGGGAATGTTTGCATCCGTTGAACCGATGTTAAAGCGCGGCTTGATTCCTACCTGCTCCAGACAGCTGCTGGCCAACTCAACCAGCGGGTGGTCTTGAGAGATCTCACCTGCGGGACGCTGACCGATCAGTTCCGCATCCACCTTTACAGCAGGCTTTTGAAAACCCTGAAGGATTTCCTTAACTGATCCCACCAATTGATCCAGGGCTGCCACATCTTCAGAACGTAGATCTAATTCCACGTATGCCTCGGATGCAATCGTGTTGACAGTTGTACCCCCTGAAATCACCCCAACGTTCATGGTTGTACGGGGCTGCTCATCCACAGGAATCTCAACCAATTTGGTTACGATCCTGGCTAATTCATGTACTGCAGAGGGTTTTCCGAAATCAACCCAAGAATGCCCCCCAGGAGTGGATACATTAATCTGATATCGCTCGACTCCCAATCCACGATGGTATACCTGTCCCAGCGCCATTCCTTCTAATATGATATAAGCTTTGGCCTGATCAGCGAAACGATCAACAACATATTTTATCCCCCGCAGATCGCCCAGCCCTTCCTCGCCAACATTGGCAACCAACCAAATATCGGACGCCAGTCCAATACCATTTTCCTTAATTCCCCACAGCAATCCCATTAATCCCGCTAATCCAACAGAATTATCCCCAATCCCTGGTCCAGCAACTTTATCAGGGTATTTCTGGATGCTTAAATCTGTGCCAAGGGGAAATACAGTGTCCAGGTGGGCTGAGACGATAACCGGTGGTTCAGTACCAGTCCCCGGTAAGCGACCCATAATATTTCCAAGATCATCTATCGAGATATCTACCAGGCTCTCCTTAACAAAACACGTGCGCATGAATCCCCCCCGCTCATCCTCATAGAAGGTTGGAGCCGGGATTTGCTGTATCTGAATAGCTAAGTCGATCACTCTATCGATAATCTGATGGTTCATCTAAATCTAGACCTCGCGCACAGATTGCAGCAGTGCTTCAAAGCGTGCTTCTGCAAGACGGGGTAGTGAATCCAACGCATAGAATGGTCCCTGTCCTTCAATCACCAATGAGGCGGAGATATTTCCGTATACTGCTGCCTGGATTGGATCGAAAGTACGCCGGTATCCAGCCAGGAAACCTCCACAAAAAGCATCCCCTGCTCCTGTCGGATCGAAAATTTCTACCGGGTAGGCCGGGATCTCCCAGCGCTTGTGTGTCGCTGAATCATAGAGCAGCTGTCCCTGGTCCCCGCGCTTGATCACAATAATCTCACATCCAAACGAGGCAAACATTTCTGCTATCTCCCACAAATCGGGACTGCTTCCATGGTACAAAGCCCGCGCTTCCTCTTCTGAAGGTAAGAACACATTGAGACCGGTCACGATCGAGGCAATATCATCCCTGAAAGCGGGCACCATATATCCAGGTGGTGGATCGAGGGTGATAAAAGTAAAACCTGCCTGGCGCAGTATTGCTGGCAGCAAGCTATGCGTCAGGTAATCAATCGGGCAAATATGCGCAGCCGTTGCATCCAGGAATTCGGGAATGAAATCAATATGTCTCAGGGACGTGGATGATAAGCGCGTGCGGCTATCAGGTGCAGGGTTCTCTGGATGATATCCGAGCAAATCTTTCGGGAAAGGCTGTCCAAGGGCCGAAAAATATGCCATCGGATCTTCTTCGACTCTTTTCTTAGGATCACGATATGCGTAAAAAGATCGCAAATCAACCGGTTGATCGAGCACATTAATTCCCCGAGTGTCAAATCCTCGCCGGGAAAATTCAGCCAGCCATTCCTCCGGAAAATCCTCACCCACTCGTGAGACCAGGCCTGGTCTTGGTGCTGGTTCCCAGACAGCTAAACCTGCGGCAGCATAAAGTAAATTGCCGCCCGGGACATCCAGGCGGATTTCACCATTCGGAAGCACAACAAAATCTCGCTTCAGCTGTCCGGCGAGAATATTGCGCGGGGATTGTCTCTCAGCAACTGATTCCACAATAAAATTATATATTAGGATAGGAATTAATGGAAATGTAAGCTTGGCATACAGAGAATATATTAATAATTCCAAGTATAATTCCACCCATGGTTTTCAAGACTTTTCGGGCTTTGCTGATATCCATGCGACCCAAGCAGTGGATGAAGAATGTCCTGATATTCACTGCTCTTGTTTTCGATGAGAAATTATTCGATCTGGGTGCTTTCCTGGCTACCTGTGCAGGTTTTATCCTCTTTAGTCTAATCTCCAGCTCAGTTTACCTGCTGAATGACATCACAGATCTCGAAGCAGACCGCCAGCACCCAAAAAAGAAAAAGCGTCCGATTGCCTCAGGAGACTTGAAAGTTTCAACAGCTCGCTGGGCTGTGGCTTTGTTGTTATTGGTCTCTATCCCCCTCGCATATCTGCTCTCACCAAGTTTTTGTCTTATCCTCTTAATTTATCTCGTGCTGAACCTCGGCTACTCCCGGTGGCTTAAACACGTAGTCATCATCGATGTATTCGTCCTGGCCAGCTTCTATGTTATCCGGGTGGTTGCCGGATTGACATTAATCGATGTAACCCGGTTTTCACCCTGGTTGTACGTGGTCACCACGCTGTTGGCTTTGTACATAGGTTTGGGTAAGCGCCGGGCGGAATTGACCCTCCTGTCTGATGGAGCACAATCTCATCGCAAGGTTTTGGATGGATACAGCCTGCCCCTTTTGGACCAGTACATCACTATTATTTCAGCAACCACTGTTGTGGCTTACAGTCTGTATACCTTTTCTGCGCCCAACTTACCCTCCAATAATGCCATGATGCTCACTATTCCCTTCGCGATCTACGGCATATTACGCTACTTGTACCTGGTCCAGACCAAACAAGGTGGGGGTGCCCCGGAAGAAGAGCTGCTTTCCGATCGACCATTACAGGTTACCATCCTGTTGTGGGGGCTGGTGGTAGTACTGATCCTTTACCTATCTTAACATCCATGCCTGCAATCTCTGCAACGGCTCCCGGTAAGGTCATTTTATTCGGCGAACATGCCGTCGTTTACGGACAGCCTGCCATCGCAGTTCCTGTGAACCAGGTGAGAGCCAGGGCGATCATATCTGCAAGACCGGACCAACCAGGGGGTTCGATACACCTGCAGGCACCCGATATCGGCCTGGAAAGCAATTGGGAAGATTTACCCCAGGATCACCCATTGGTATTGGCAATAAAAGGCGTTCTCAAAGCCACCGGGATTGAGATTCCTCCCGCCCTGACGATGCGCATCACATCAACCATACCCGTTGCTGCTGGACTAGGATCTGGAGCAGCAGTTTCTGTAGCAATAATTCGCGCCTTATCAAAGTTTTTAGGTCGGCCGCTTGGTGAAATAGAAATATCAGAGCTGGCATTCGAGGTCGAGAAGCTGTACCATGGGACTCCATCCGGGATCGACAATACCGTAATTACCTACGAGAAGCCCATTTACTTTATGAAGGATAATACTGATAACGAAGGAAAGATGGAGGCTTTCCAGGTCTCCAGGCCTTTTACGATTGTGATTGGCGACTCGGGTGTTCCCAGCCCCACCGCTGCAGCCGTCGGAGACGTGCGCAAAGCCTGGCAGAATGATAAGAATAGGTTTAATGCATTTTTTGAGAGCACGGGTGAGATTGTCAACCAGGCCAAAGGAGCCATTGAAACAGGGGATAACGCAGCTCTCGGTCCTTTGATGAATAAGAATCAAGACATCCTGAAGGAGATGGGTGTCTCTTCAGAGAAGCTAGAGCGACTTATTCAAGCTGCTCACCAGGCAGGCGCTCCTGGTGCTAAACTTTCTGGTGGCGGTCGCGGTGGCAATATGATCGCCCTGGCAACGCCAGAATCAGCCCGGCATGTCGCCAATGGATTAATCGATGCTGGCGCGACCGGCACGATTATCACAACAGTAGAAATGCAGCAGCAAGGGTTTAAGGTAGGCGAATGAAGCATCCCGAGGAAGAACAGGGAAAACTAATACTACTGAAATTGGGTGGCTCCCTGATTACTGAGAAAAAACAACCCCGCACATTGAGGAGAGAAACCTTGCATCGCCTGGCTGAAGAAATTGCCGCTGCCATAGATCAACGCCCCTCCATGCGGCTGGTGCTCGGAAATGGTGCCGGTTCATTCGCTCACGTCTCAGCCAAGCAGCATGGTACCAGGCAAGGCGTCAGTACCCCTCAGCAGTGGATTGGTTTCTTTGAGGTTTGGAGGGATGCAGCCGTTCTAAATCGATTAGTAGTCGAGGCATTAATAAAAGCGGGGTTACCAGCAATAGCTTTACCTCCCTCAGCGGCGATTATCGCCCATGATGGCCAGGTTGAACGCTGGGATTTGGGTCCCCTGGAAGCCGCTCTCAATGCCGGATTATTACCAGTGATCCATGGGGATGTAATTTTCGACTCATTCCTTGGAGGCACAATACTCTCTACCGAAGATCTGTTCTCCCACCTGGCATTGAAGCTGAATCCGGACAGGTTGCTGCTGGCCGGAATGGAGCGTGGTGTTTGGCAAGATTTCCCATCCAGGACTAAAATCATATCAAATATCACGCCGCAAAACTTCAAGCAATTAATGCCCGCTATTGGTGGCTCGGCAGCCACTGATGTCACCGGCGGCATGCAAGACAAAGTTGAGCAGTGCCTGTCATTATGCCGGGCATTACCGGGTATGGAAATATTGATCTTTTCGGGCGATGAACCTGGCACACTTCTGGAAGTGCTGCTCGGATCAAGTCATGGAACCTTGATTTCTAATTCAAATTCATAAATTTTGCGCCATCACCTGCACCGGAAGATAAAGAATTTGATGGTTAAGATATAATGTTTGAGCATTTCTAACTGATTTTTCCATTGCAGTCTGATTCTAACCCCCTAAATATCGACTGGGATCGAGCAATTATGTACTTGACACGCGAACAATTGGAATCCAATGAGCAGCACAACCTGGCCCCATATGGGCTGCACAGTGCCGACTCAAAAGGTCGTTACTTTCCCGAGGATGAACCTCCCTACCGGACTGCTTTTCAGCGCGACCGGGACCGAATTCTACACACCACAGCCTTTCGCCGCCTTGAATATAAAACCCAGGTGTTCATCATCCACGAAGGTGACTACTACCGCACCCGCTTGACCCACACCCTTGAAGTGGCTCAAATTGGTCGCACAATTGCCCGCGCCCTCGGAGCAAACGAGGATTTGGAGGAAGCAATTTGCCTGGCCCACGACTTGGGTCACTCACCATTCGGACATTCCGGTGAGGTCGCGCTCGGTCGTTTGATGAAAGACTATGCTGGTTTCGACCATAACAAACAATCCCTGCGCATCGTCACAGAGCTTGAAGAACGCTACCCGGATTTCCCGGGATTAAACTTGACCTGGGAAGTTCGCGAAGGCATCGTAAAACACGAATCTGAATATGATATCTCCGACGCATCCGATTACGATCCGGATCTGCGTGGGCATCTGGAAGCCCAGATTGCAAATGCAGCAGATGAACTGGCTTATACTGCTCACGATTTAGATGATGGCCTGCGCTCAAGGATGATTACTCCCAAGATGCTGGAGGGAATAACGTTGTGGGAAATCCTGGTGAAAAGCGTTGGCTGGCGCGGGGGTCAGTTAGATGACCTGTCCCGGCACAGGTTGATCCGCCGTCTGATCGGATTAGAGGTCACCGATCTTGTAAACACGACGGATCAATGCATCCGGGAGAATAGTATCCGCTCTGTTGAAGATTTGCAAAAACTGGCCTTCAACGTGATTGGGTTCAGTGAAGATATGCAGCGCCGCAACCGCCAGATGAAGGATTTCCTATACGCAAATATGTACCGCCACCACCGGGTTGTGCGTATGGCGGTAAAAGCTGAGCGCATTATCACAGATTTGTTTAACGGATACCAATCAGAATCATCGATGCTGCCCCAACATGTCCAGGATATGATTGAATCGCGCGGTTTAGAACGCACAATTTGTGATTACATCGCCGGTATGACCGACCGATTCGCTCTGCAGGAACACCACAAGCTCTTCGACCCATCTTCTTTGCCCTAACCGCCCGAAAAAAACATCTCCACTAACCTTGATTACTTTGTGGAAATGATCCAATTTTTACTGTATAATACGCCCCTTGGAGCAATCTTATGGATGATGAACAATATTTAACATATGAAGGCGCGCAAAGTTTGCGCGAAGAACTCGAGCGTTTAAAAGGTCCAGAACGAGACGAGCTTGCTCAACGCCTGCGGTCTGCCATTCAAATGGGTGATCTATCCGAGAATGCGGACTATCACGCCGCCAAGGAATACCAGGCTTTCCTGGAAGGCAAGATACAGGAATTGGAATTCGTACTCAAGAATGCCGTGATCATTGAAGAGCTGGATAGCGACCAGGGAGTCGTAACGGTTGGGAAAAAAGTAACCATCCAGGAAGCCGACTACCCACCTGAAACCTACGATATCGTTGGTGCTAAAGAAGCCGATCCAAAAAATGGGCGGATTTCGAATGAATCACCTTTCGGGTCCGCGCTCCTCGGTGGCAAAGAAGGTGAAGTGGTGATTGCCAAAACACCCGGCGGACAGGTGAGCTTAAAAATAATCGGGATCGAATAAAATCCTGAACAACTGAAAACACAGATCAAAAAAGCAGTGATCATTTGCATCACTGCTTTTTTTCGTTTCTGGAATTACTTCTCTATGCTTTGGGCCAGGCAACCAGCTCCAAAGTAATCCGATCGAAGAAGCTTTCCGGCGGCAGCCCACCGGAGCCATAAGACAAGTCAACCACGCGGGCTTCCAGTCGTAAGGTTGCTGTCTCGAGGATCAGTTCCCGGCTTGGTTCAGCCTGGACTGGTTCTCCTTTAGCAGACAAGCGCTGCCGGGTAGCATCGTCCTCAAAGGCATTCTTGCTCATCAAGACGGTTGTGACTGTCTGGATATCATTCTTATCGAACAACCAGACTTCGAAGGCTGTGACCTTCTTTGGTTCACCAACCCCGATCGTTTCCGAGATACCCACCCCACACTCACCCAGGAATTCACCTGCGGGAGAGTCGATACTGAACGAATCATCGAAGAGATCGCTACCAATCTGGTAGGTTGTCATGAATTGTGCCAGGGGTGGTTCATCCTGGGTGGCTGTGTATTCAGGATACTCCGCTTCTGGAGGTGCTTCCTTGCGGGTTGATGGTAGGCTGAAGCTGAAGGACCGGTTGCGCAAGAAGAATACCAGCACCAGCACTCCGGCAAGTAGAAAAGTTATCAAGCACAGCCAGGGCAGCCATCGCCTCGCGAGACTGGGCTCCTCCTCTGGTGTCGTGGTTGCCTCAGGTTCTGCTGGTTCCTCCACTGGCTCGGTTCCAGAGAAAAGCATGAATGCCTGGATAGAGTCGGTGTTCTGGGTGCCCGGATCGGCCGCGATATTGGCCAGGATTTCAGCAGAGTTTTCCCCGACCTCAGCTATTCGCTGTTGGGCGAGTGCTGCATCCTGGTTCAAGGTATAAGAGTCGATCGCCATTCTCAGGTAAGTTTCCTGGTATTCGGGGCGCAGATCGCTGGGGGCAGCATCAGTCCACTCCACAGGCCACAACCACCAGCCCAATACAACCAACCCGATCAATACTCCGACTACGAAACTGATGATCCCGACCCATAAGGGTCTATTGAGTTGCTCACGGATGTCATCCATTTTCCTCTCTCCGATGAATTCTGAAAATTTCAATATTAATTAAATTTTAGCACAAAAGTGCGAAAATCTTTCATCGCTTATGTTGCAAGACTCATGCCGATCAAATCAGCTGGATGGGACTCCTTCGGGAGTTAATTCATCCAGCAGGAATTGCTCTTCGCACTCGGTGCATTGGGCGTGGTTCTTGTTGGCAACGACCAGCAAACCACTGCAGTTGGGGCAAGGAACCGGTAAAGGTTTTTTCCAGGAGGTGAACTCGCATTCGGGATAATTTGAACAACCATAAAAAGTTCGCCCCTTACGAGTTTTCCTTTCAACAACATCACCACCATCCAGCGGACAGGTGACACCTATTTTCTCCAACCAGGGCTCCGTGTAGCGGCATTCAGGGAAATTGCTGCAGCTGATGAATTTTCCGTACCGCCCCCAGCGGATCACAAGATCATGTCCAGACCTCGGACAAGCGCGTCCAATAGGTTCCAGTTCAACTTTCATTTCAGGAATCTTCTCTTCAGCTATTTTCAGATCTTTTTCAAATGGCTCGTAAAACCTTTTAATGACTTCCCCCCATTCTTCATCACCAGACGCAATCCGGTCGAGATCAGATTCCATGCGAGCTGTAAAACCAACCTCAATTACATCTGGAAAATGTTCGACCAGCAAGTCATTTACCAATATTCCGGTATCAGTTGGGAAGAGGCGCCGGTTCTCTCGATACACATATCCACGCTGCTGGATCGTCCCGAGAATAGGCGCGTAAGTGGACGGGCGACCGATGCCATTCTCCTCCAAGGTACGCACTAAGGTTGCTTCTGAATACCTGGGAGGCGGCTGGGTAAAATGCTGTTCGGGAATTAGCTGCAAGAGTTTCTGCAGCTGATCTTCCTGTATACTGGCTGGAATTTTTACGTGGTCTCCCTCAGCTGCCTCCCGTTCTTCTGCCCTCTTTTCCTCATAAACAATCATGAAACCCTTGAAGCGAACTGTTCGACCTGTGGCTCTCAGAAGATACTCATGGGATGCGCTCGTTCCGGTTACGTCAACCGCCAGGGTGTCATAAATAGCAGATGCCATCTGCGAAGCAACGAAGCGCTGCCAGATTAACTGGTAGAGACGCAGTTGGTTTTTGTTGAGGTGTGCCTTAATTTTCTTGGGTTCTCGCATAACCGAAGTAGGCCGGATCGCCTCATGCGCTTCCTGGGCACCGGGCGTACGTTTACTGTAAACAGGTGTTTTCTGCGGTAAGAAATCCTTCCCATATTCAGCAGCAATGAACTTTGCGGCTTCTTTTTGGGCAATTGGTGAGACATTCGTCGAATCACTGCGCATATAGGTGATCAATCCAACCAACCCTCCATTGCCTACATCTATTCCTTCATACAGCTGCTGAGCGAGCGCCATTGTGCGGCGAGCGCTGAATCCTAACCGGCGGGAGGCTTCTTGCTGCAGCGTGCTGGTGATGAATGGTGGACGGGGCCTGCGTTTCCGTTCACCGCGTTTGATCTTCGTGATGCAATACTCAGCCTTCTCCATATCCGCCAGGATCGGCTGGACATGGCCTTCATTTCCTAGAACAACTTCTTCTTTATTAATGCGCATTAATTTCGCGACGAAGGAATCTTGGGTCCCATCTGGTTGAAACTCGGCTTTGATCGACCAGTATTCTTCCGGGACAAAATCTTCGATCTCGCGCTCTCTTTCAACGATTAAACGCAATGCCACGGACTGCACTCGCCCAGCCGACAGGCGGCTGCGAACCTTACGCCACAACAAGGGACTGAGGTTGTAACCGACGAGCCGGTCCAATATGCGCCGCGCCTGCTGCGCATCAACCAGGTCCATATTAATCTCGCGGGGGTGGCCAAAAGCTTCCGCGATAGCAGGCTCCGTGATCTCGTGGAAGACAACTCTCTGGCTGATCTCAGGGTCAATCTCAATCGATTCACACAGGTGCCAGGCAATAGCCTCTCCTTCACGATCCGGATCTGTTGCCAGGTAAATTTCTGCCGCGTCCATGGCAAGCTTCTTGAGCTCTTTAACCACCGGACGTTTGTCATTCGGTACCCGGTACTTGGGTAAAAAACCATTCTCGACATCCACTGACAGTTGAGAGCGCAGCAAATCTCGCACATGTCCTACCGATGCCTTGACAGTATAGCCTTTCCCAAGAAAATTGCCCACGGTACGTGCCTTGGCTGGTGATTCCACGATCACCAATTTACCTTTACGTTTTTTCCGGCGCGTCTTCTTCACCTTCTCGGGCTTGGGAATACCCTCATGAGCATCAGTCTTACCCATCCTGTACAGGGTCGTCCCGCATACGGGACAAGTCGCCCTCGTTCCCGGTGTCGCATTCGCAGTATATTCTGGTTTCGGGTCTACCATCTCCCGTTTTGTTTTGCACTTTACACAATAAGCTTCCAAAATAAATTACCTCACTCTAAACAAATTCATCTCCAGCTTCCCGCAGTTGGCTGACAACCTGGCGGACCTGCTGGGCATTATCTCTCTGGCAAACCAGTAAAACATCACCGGTATCGACTACCACCAGGTTTTCAACACCGATAGTGACTATCAGACGCTGGTCCTGGTTTTGAAATACCAGCGTTCCATTGGTATCGCGGCCGATATGTTGACCACCGTGCACAATATTTCCATCCTGATCAGGCTCAAACACCTCAAAGAGAGAATCCCAGCTGCCAACATCGTTCCAGCGTAAACCCTCCGCTGGGATCACTGCCACTTTGCGGGCACCCTCCATGATCCCGTAATCTATCGTTTCGGGATTAATTTTCGGCCACTCACTGTTCATCACCGCCTCAGAGTCTGCGGTATTCCAGGCACGGGATATTTTATCCAATCTATTGGAAAGGTCCGGCATCTGGCGTGCGAATTCCCCCATGATCCTCTCGACCTGCCAGACAAACATGCCTGAGTTCCAGGCATGGTCACCTGATGCCAACATCGCTTGCGCCTCAGGCCGATCAGGCTTTTCTTTGAACTTGAGCACTTGATAGGCGTTCAGCTGGTTGTACTGCCCAATATTGTCACCCTGCTGAATATAGCCATATCCAGTTGCTGGTGAAGTTGGATCAATTCCGAGCGTGACCAGATAACCATCCTGGGCTGCCAGGTAAGCAGCTCCGAGCAATTGGAGAAATTTTGCTTCGTTGCCGATGAAATGATCTGCTGTCAATACAGCCATCACGGCCCCAGGATCGCGATGCTGCAGAACAACGCCAGCCAATCCGATCACTGAGGCAGTGCCGCGCGGCATGGGTTCGATTACAAAATTCCCAGGCGGGATTTGTGGTGCCTGCGCCTGTAATTCAGCAGCCTGGTCGGCGATAGTCACCACCAGTATGCGTTCCGGGGGGAAATCGCCAGCCAATCTATTGACTGCGATCTGAAATAAGCTCTGATCGTCGATTAGCTTGAGCATTTGCTTTGGTTGCGTCGCGCGTGAAAGCGGCCAGAGGCGTGTCCCACCTCCACCAGCCATGATCACGGCATAATAATTATCTTGCATTCCTTCTCCAACCATCAATTCGTATGTTAATCGACCTTATCATAGGTCTCTCGCACTTCCCGCAGTGATATGTACTGCATGCCGCCCACCTGGCGGACCATTCCCTTGAGCTCCATTAGAGCCAGGGTAGCTGTCACTTTTTCCACCGGGATCTCGGTCCGGTTGGTGACTTCATCGATGTGAAGCGGTTCTACTCCAAGTATCTCAAATAGCTGCGCTTCAACAGCATCACTGGGTAATGCCACCCGGGCGGATCGGTGTTCTGCAACCATGCTGAGCTCTAATATCTCTAATACCTGCTCAGCGCTGAGTAATGGGTGGGCTCCATTTTGGATCAGGCGATTAGTGCCCATGCTTCCCGGTGAAGTTATGTTGCCCGGTACTGCAAACACCTCGCGACCCTGGTCTGCTGCGAAGGCAGCCGTAATCAACGCACCGCTTTTAATACCTGCTTCAATCACAAGCACCGCTAGAGATAGCCCAGAGATCAAACGATTTCGCTGTGGAAAGTTCGAGGCCTCCGGAGGCGTATTTGGAGAAAACTCGCTGATTATAGCGCCATTTGCCTTGATCTGCTCCGCAAGTTGCCTGTTTTCTGGAGGGTAGATCCGGTCGAGGCCGCTGCCCAAAACTGCGAGCGTTCTTCCGCCAGCATCAAGGGCTGCCTGGTGTGCGATTGAATCCACACCCCTGGCCAAACCGCTGATAATGGTCAAACCATTTCTGGCCAGTCTGCCGGCGATATCTTCTGCTACCTGCCTCCCATAAGCCGTCACGCGCCGGGTCCCGACAATCGCTACCGACCACTCGTCATCAGGGTCGATTTTACCCTGAGTGTATAAAACAGGCGGTGGCTGATCGATCTCATTGAGACGTTTTGGATAACTCTCATCCTGCTGGATTAAAATGGAGATATTTTTTCTGCTCCATTTCTTCCCAAAGCTTATCCAAATCAACCTGATCACGCGTTCTTACCAGGTTCTCAATAATCTTATCGCTAAGACCTGCTTGCCTTAATGCCTCTGTCGGTGCACCCCAGGCGATTTGAGGATCACCAAAATAATTCAATACTGCCTGGAAGCGAACTGCTCCAATTCCTTTCACCAGAGAAAATGCCACCCAATATTGGCGGGTATCACCCACTTGAGCACTCCTGGAAGCGAGCGCTTCCTTCATTTTAAGCCAGAGACATGGCGCACAGAATACCACACTACTTTCCCCGCTGTCAAGCGAAGCAGATTTTCTAATCCCCAGGAATCAGGCCGGGCAGTAAACGAACCCTGACCTGGTTTTCATTTAGATCGATATCCTGGACCACTGAATCTATCGCTGGGATCAGTACTTCTGCGCCATTTTCATTCTGGACAACATAGACATCGTTGGCACCGGTTTCGATGATCGCTGTGATGCGCCCAAATATTGTATCGTCCTCATCTATTACCTGGAGACCCAGCAGCTGGTGGTGATAGTAATCACCTTGTGGCAATTTGGGTCGATCCGCGCTACGAACCTGGACGAGCAAATTGCGCAGCTCTCCCACCTCTTCCCTGGAATTAAAGCCATCAAAATACAACAGAATGCCCCGTGAATGTGACCGGACCTCGCTGATCTGCAGGGGTTGAACCTGCACACCGATGTAGACCACCACGCCTGGTTTGAGGCGCTCGGGAAATTCGGTGTACACATCCATTACAATTTCACCCTTTAACCCATGCGGTTTTCCCAATTTGCCAACTACCAAGAATTCAGGCTCGCCGGGGATTGACGAGCCTGAATGATTATCATCTTGCATGCGCGAAGACCTGGATGTCATTTTGGTTCCATGATATCCAAAGTGGCGCGTTTACCTTCGCGAGCCGCGGCCACACGCAGCAAATTGCGCATTGAATTCGCCACCCGCCCGTGTTTGCCAATCACGCGACCCATATCTTCCTTCGCAACCTGCAGCCGAATTTCAACATTGGTTCCTCGCTGAAATTGGTTTACGCGCACCTGAAGGGGGTCATTTACCAGGGAAAGGGCGATGTATTCGATTAAATCTTGCACAACGTACCTCCGCTTATCCACTCGAGGATAATTACTCCAGGCGTTCTATTCTTCAGCTTCTGATTCCTCATCCGAGTCAGCTTCTGGCTCCTCGTCTGCACCTTCTTCTGCCTCAGGTTCCTCAGCCTTTTCATCAGTTTCATCCGGTTCTGCTTCTGCCTCAGGTTCCTCGGCCTCTTCTTCAGCTTCATCCGGCTCTACTTCTGCCTCGGCTTTCTCTTCGTCCTCTTCTTCAGCTTCTGGTTCTGCTTCAGCTTCTGGTTCCTCTGCAGTTTCTGCTTCAGCTTCAGCTTCTTCTTCAGCCTCTGCTTCGGGTTCCTCTGCAGTTTCTACTTCGGCTTTGGCTTCAGCTTCTGGTTCAGCCTCTGCTTCGGTTTCCTCCGCAGTTTCTGCTTCAGCTTCAGCTTCTTCTTCAGCCTCTGCTTCGGGTTCCTCTGCAGTTTCTACTTCGGCTTTGGCTTCAGCTTCTGGTTCAGCCTCGACTTCGGGTTCCTCTGCAGTTTCTACTTCGGCTTTAGCTTCTGGCTCAGGCTCATCTGTTGCTTTGGGTTTTGATTTCTTTGTTGGCGTAGCACCAGTGGTTTTTAAACTACCGCTGCGTTCCTGTTCAGCTGCCTCAGCTTCTTCAAGGAGCACCTCAAGCGACTCGCCTTCTTTGAAACGAGCATACCTGTCCAGCAAACCTGCCGATCGAAACAGCTTTTTGACCGAATCGCTGGGTTGAGCGCCTTTGCTCATCCAATCATAAATGCGGTCCTCTTTCATTCTCAGGGTAGCCGGTTCGGTGCGTGGGTTGTAGTATCCCAGGTTCTCCAGGAAACGACCATCACGAGGACTTTCTTTGTCAGCGGCAACAATCCGAAAACTTGGCTGCTTTTTGCTACCAACACGGCGTAAACGAATGCGTACCATAAATTACTTTCTCCTTCAATCTTCAAACAAATTTTCTGCCGGGCAAACGACCGGGGCAGAGGGGAGCGTGGAAGGGCACGCAAGTCCTCCGGTGCAGCTCAGCGGGCAATTAACTACAGCGCTTGGCTATAGGTGCCTTACAATAGGGTATTCTAACCGAAAATGCGCGGCATTCCCCGCATTCCCGATTTATTCAAGGTTTTAAACATCTTCTGGGCCTGCTTGAATTGTTTAAGCAGGCGATTCACATCTTGAACTTCAGTCCCAGAACCGCGCGCGATGCGCCGGCGGCGGCTGGCATTCAGTATCTTTGGACTGCGACGTTCCTTGCGCGTCATAGAGCTGATAATCGCCTCAGTTTTCATAAGCTGTTTCTCAGCATCCTGGGGATCGACCTGGTTTGCAACCTGGCCCATCCCGCCGGGCAGCATGCCCATCAATTGACCAATGGGACCCATCTTGCGCACCTGCTGAAGCTGTTCGGCGAAATCCTCAAGGGTAAATTCACCGCTCATCAGTCGTTCTGCCTGTGTCCGTGCAGTTTGTTCGTCGAATGTCGCTTCAGCACGCTCAATCAGACCCAGGACATCCCCCATTCCCAGTATGCGGGAAGATATCCGCTCGGGATCGAATACTTCGATCGCATCCAGCCCTTCTCCGGTACCCAGAAACTTGATCGGGATACCAGTGACAGAACGAATTGAGATAGCTGCTCCTCCACGGGCATCACCATCGATTTTGGTGAGCATCAATCCGCTCAAATGGACCGACTCCTTAAAACCGGTGGCGATATTTACCGCCTCCTGGCCGATCATAGAGTCCACAACCAGCAGTACTTCGGTTGGTGCTACCTTGTCCGAGATGGCCTGCAATTCGGTCATCAATTCATCGTCCAGTTGAGAACGCCCAGCTGTGTCGAGGATCAGGACTGTGTAGCCGCCAATAACTCCCTTGGTGGAGGCATGCGCAGCTAAATCTGGCGGAGAGACCCCAGGCTCAGCAAAAACAGGTACATTCAGGCTCTCACCCAGAGTTTCCAACTGCATCACAGCTGCAGGCCGGTAGGGGTCTGCGGCGACTAACATCACCCGCTCGCCCTGGGAACGCAGCATGCGCGCCAGCTTCCCAGCAGCCGTGGTCTTACCGGAACCTTGGAGACCAACCAGCATAATCACCCTTGGTTTTGGTCCGCTAAGGTTCAAGCGTTCCGGTTCACCCAGCGTCGCAATCAGCTCTTCATTGACGATCTTGATCACCTGCTGGGCTGGATTAAGCGCGCTAGATACTTCGTGGCCTACTGCTCGCTCACGAACGCGCGCGACAAAATCCTTGACGACACTGTAGTGCACATCGGCTTCCAGCAATGCCAGGCGTACTTCGCGCATCGCCGCGTCGACATCTTTTTCTGAAAGCTTGCCGCGCCGGCTTAGCTGCTTAAAGACAGCATTTAATCTATCGGTGAGATTCTCAAACACAATCCAAATACCTTAAATAATTCGAATTTCACAGCAGTGCATTGTACTGTGGGAGGTGTGAATGGTCAAGAGGCAGGCAAACCCGGGCCAATTTATTTATGGATCCCTTATTTTCAAAGGAACTAGCCATTGACATCGAGAAACTTATCACCGTTGAGGGGGTTATGTATTTTACGGAGTTATACCTTTATACACCACCTTGTTTTCATTATTCTGATAGGAGTTCGAAAGGAGACACTCGTTATGTCAAAAGTCGCCATTGTGACGGACAGCACTGCTGGGATCCCAGTAGAAATTATCGACCAATACCCCATCTGGGAGGCACCCCAGGTGCTGATTTTTGGCGAAGAGGCTCTGGAAGATAGGGTCGATATCCAGCCCAGTGAGTTTTATGACCGCTTGGAAAAAGATCCCATCCATCCAACTACTTCGCAGGTTACGCCAGCCTCATTTCAGGAGTTATTTGGTCAATTACTGGATGAAGGGTATGATATCCTGGCAGTGCTGGTTTCACCCAAATTATCTGGGACGGTAGAATCAGCCAACCAGGTCAAGGAAATGTACCCCGAAGCATCCATCGAAGTGTTCAATTCAGAATCGGTTGCCATGGGTTTGGGTTGGCAGGCCTTGATGGCTGCCCGTGCTGCTAAAGAAGGGGCTTCGGTGGCAGAATGCAAGGAAATCGCTGAAAAAGCCAAACCGATGACCGGGGTAGTGTTCGCAGTAGATACGCTGGAATACCTGCATCGCGGAGGCCGCATCGGAGGCGGGGCAAAATTCCTGGGTACAGCTTTGAATTACAAGCCCATCCTGGAAATCCGTGACGGAGGTATTGAATCTGTGGAACGTGTAAGAACCCGCAAGAAATCGCTGGCCCGGTTGATCAGATTGGTAGAAGAACGCATTGATGGGCGCAAGCCGCTACATTTGGCCACCTTGCACGCTAATGCTGAAGAAGATGCTCGCTGGCTGCTGGATGTCGGCTGTGCCCACCTCAACCCCGATGAGAAAATTTACTCTGAAGTCAGTCCTGTGGTCGGCACTCATGCGGGGCCTGGAGTCGTTGGACTCGCTTACCTCGCCGGTATGTAGGTTTTTCTCCAAAGGCTTGAATACCCTCCCACTCAAAATGGGAGGGTTTTTTTGACCCGCTGTCGAATTCATGGTAGGCTTAATTATTACCCAAATAGTCCACTTAGTAGTATGGAGAATCAAATCATGCCTCCACCCATATTGAGCCGCTCAGATGATTTGCGAGTATATGACAACATCCTGGAGACAATCGGCAAGACCCCTTTAGTTCGTCTCAACCGCGTAGCTCGCAGTGCGGGCTGTCCAATCTATGCCAAGATTGAATTTCTAAATCCTGGTGGTTCGATCAAGGACCGCATTGGGACCACGATGATAGCGGAAGCCGAAGTCAGCGGCAGGCTTCAGCCCGGTGGAACAGTGGTGGAATCGACCTCCGGCAACACAGGCGTTGGCCTGGCGATCACCTGTGCAATTAAAGGCTACAAAGCGGTTTTCGTCATGCCGGATAAGATGAGCCAGGAGAAAATCCAGTTGCTGCGTGCTTTCGGAGCAAAGGTTGTCATCACTCCCACTGCGGTTGCTCCGGAGGACCCACGCTCCTATTACAGCGTCGCTAACCGCATCGTCGCAGAGACACCCAATGCTGTCCTCGCCAACCAGTACCATAATCCCGAGAATCCGCGCAGCCACTATCTGACCACAGGGCCAGAGATTTGGGAACAGACGCAGGGCAAGGTAACGGATGTTGTGGTTGGCATGGGTACCGGCGGCACGATCAGCGGTGTTGGAAAATACCTCAAGGAGTGCAACCCTGATATTCGCATGATCGGTGTTGATCCTACAGGATCAATCCTTTTAGAAACCTGGCAAGCCGGCCATGTTCCGGATGATATTGAAGCCACCACATACAAGGTAGAGGGAATCGGAGAAGATTTTCTGCCTTCAGCGCTTGATTTATCCGTTATCGATCAGGTCCTGCGGGTCACGGACAAGGAATCCTTCCTCTGGACAAGACGCATGGTCAAAGAAGAAGGTATCTTCTGCGGAGGTTCCTCCGGCTCTGCTGTGGCAGCGGCTGTGCGTTATTCCCAGGACCTTGATCGCGAGCGGTTGGTAGTGGTTCTGCTGCCTGATTCAGGATCACGTTATTTGTCAAAGGTGTTCGATGACAAGTGGATGCGGGAAAATGGGTTCCTGGAGATCAATTGGGGCGAGGTTTCCCTCCAGGAATTGTTGGAGTTGAAAACTGGTCCTGGCCTGGTTTGCGCTCCCCTGGATACACCGATGGGCGAGCTGATCCAGCAAATGAAGGAATATGATATTTCACAGGTACCTGTCCTTCACACAGATGGAACACTGGCAGGAATCGTCACCGAGGTGGATTTACTGGAGCATATGCTCGATGCCGGTCATGACCATTCTGAGATTGAGACGATCTCGGTCATTGCGCAGCCTGCTGAAGCCGTATTTTCGGTGTCCGCCAGCCTTGAAGAGGCTCTACCCGCTGTTATGCAGGGCAATGTCATCCTGGTCACCGAGGGGGACCATCCAGTGGGTATTTTGACAAAGATCGACATGCTTGATTACATTGCAGGGGTGAATTGAGGAAATGGTTAATCACAGGTTTACATCCGGAAGCCCTTGACCGTGAACGAATCTCTTAATACGATCCCTCACCTCGAAGTACTGCTTTTGGACGATCTGCTGGAACATGAACGTCATGACGACCAGCGCGCTGGTCCGCTCATCGCCCGAATCCAGAAGAGTGGAATATTGCGCAATCCACCAATCGTCACCCCGCTTCAGGATGGCAGCCAGCGTCATATGATATTGGATGGAGCGAATCGTATTACCGCCCTGCGACATTTGGATTTCAAGCATGCTGCCGTCCAGGTAGTTTCCCCGGATGATCCTGGATTGAAACTCTACAATTGGAACCACGTTGTATGGAATTTCACCCCGGATGAGATGTTGGCAGCTTTAGACAAGCTGCAGGATATTTCAGTTAATCGTGGTGATCTCATCAATTCACCAGATTCTAAAGAGAAGAGCTTGGCAAAATTCGAGACTGGTCACGGGGATTTGTTTACTTTATGTACACACACCCGGAACCTGGGTATTTGGGTCAGTTTGCTAAATGCAATCGTGGATATATATAAGGAGCATGCCAGCCTGGATCGAACCAGCGAGTGGAGCGTGGTCCGCTTGAAGTCTGTATACCAGGATTTATGTGGATTGGTGATTTTTCCAAAATTCGAGATCCACCAGGTTCTATCCCTGGCTGGTCGAGGCAGCCTGCTGCCGACCGGTATTACTCGCTTTACTGTATCACCACGCGTGCTGCATCTCAATTTTCCATTAGAAGCGTTGGCTGTGGATGGTCCGCTCGAACAGAAGAATCACCATTTACAGGAATTCCTACAGCAGCGCATCACGCAAAAAGGAGTACGCTATTACGCTGAGGCTACATACCTGTTTGATGAATAAGCTCACAGCAACCAACAATGATTTAGGTGGGGCGCAGCCCTAAATCGCCCATCAAATTGTGAATAGATTGCTCGGTAATTGAAGCATCAACCTGATCATAAACTATCCAGGTTTCCTTATAAGAGAGAGCTTCACCTGGCTCGAGCCTTGTCCTTGGTCCGAGTGTTTCCAGTTCCAGGAAGGACGGATTGCAGTAGCACTCGCTGGAGCTTCGGAAATCGTAATAATCCATATCTGGGGAAAATTCTGCCTGTTTAATAAATAACACTTTTTCCCGCAGGTAGCCTATCCAGCCCACTGGATTTGGAAAACCGATCTTTAGTGCACCATCCACCATGTTTGCGTGAACGAAGATGTATTGATCTCCCCAGGTGATATGCTCCGAATTTGCTTCGGTATAAGGCCAGAGTGCGATCTGGCGATTGGGCAGAAGGCCGTATTCGTCGGACAACTCACCAGATTGGGGGAGAATTGCCGTACCACCCGCTTTGAGCTGTGTGATCGCCCAGGCTGCCAGCTCGACTGGCACTGAGCTGCAGTTCTTGAGCTGGTGCTCAACAATGACCTCGGCTTGCTGGTTTGGCAAATCAATTACCAGCGATTTTTCTATGCCAGTTTGGGATTCTACAGGTTGAGTAAATATAACACCTGCGGGAGTCTCTCTTACAGAAAGTGGGTCATCATCTGGTAGGTAGGTGCGCCTGGGGTCTTCGGGAGCCTGCCACAGTCGATGCCCACCCCGCAGCTGGTAATCCCCAACACCGGGACACTCGATCGAAGCGTCCGGAAGTTCCGCGAATAAATTTTCGCCCGCAGTGAGTTCCAATCCGATAACTCGCGGACCGACAGTGGTAGTGACCCATAAAGCAATCTGATTATTTTCGATTTTGATACTTTCGTATCCAACGTAGCTATAATTTGTTGTTATTTGCATACACATGCTCCTTATGACTATTTTATCCCATGAGGAATCTAAATTAATCCAGAATTTCAATCTTTTTCGCCTGAAATCATCGATCCGTCATTTTCAAATAAGATTCTTGCCAATTTGTAGGGTAAACAGGTTACTATCCAGGGGGGTGAATCAAGAATTCTAATAAAAATATTATCCCCTAAAATGGCAAATATGTGCTAAACTTACTTGCTTGAGTAGCAGAAGTTCTGAAAATAGAGTATTAGCTTTTGATTTGGAACCCATGTTGTACCCAGCAATATCTTTTGAAAGGAGTTCCAAATCATGTCTGATAAACAGCAAGGTACCGTGAAGTGGTTCAATGGTAGCAAAGGCTACGGTTTCATTGAACGCGAAGATGGCGAAGATTTATTCGTCCACTACAACGCCATAATTGGCGATGGATACCGCAACCTGGAAGAAGGCCAACGTGTAGAGTTTACCGTTGTCGAAGGCCAGAAAGGCCTGCAAGCCCAGGATGTCGTAGTCATCTAAGAAATCACTCACAAGATAAAGGCAGGGCAGCGAATTATCGCTGCCCTGTTTTTCGTTGGATTTTGTAAAGGCTTTTATATCTTATTAATTATTGGTTTTTTTAGCCAGCGATTAATAATTATTGACCCGAAAACTAAAGGGGACATACATTTCCCAACATTATTATAGGAATTGTAAATCCAACCAATTGAAGGATCTCGTTTGAGAGTGAATTTCTTGGTGAGGATTAAATCAATTATCAAATACAAATCACCTGCTAGGCAGCCACCTTTTCTCCCAATTTGAAGGCCTTCTCCATTATCTCAGGCTGCTGTTCTGCCTCACCTTCTTTTTCAGCAGTCCCGTATACCATCCCGGCAATCTCCATGCCGATGTAGCGGGAGAGAGCTTCAAATGTATGGATGGCGTTGATCCCACCAGAGGTATATAAATCTGTATCACCATAGACAAATACAAGCGCCAGCTGTTTACCGCGCAGCAAGTAGCCATCCTCGCTATTCAGGGCATACCAGCGGTCGATGAAAAGTTTCATTTGAGCATTGATGGTGAACCAGTAGATCGGGAATGCAAGCACAATCACGTCTGCCTGGGTGAGTTTGGGATAGAGTGCCTGCATGTCATCTCCTACGATGCACCCGCCGTGACTTTCAGCGCAAACATCGCATGCATCACAGGGGCGAATATCCATCCCCGCAATATTGATAGCTTCGACCTCAGCACCAGACTGCTTTGCTCCTGTATAGACCTGGTCTGCTAGAGCAGCGCTGTTGCCCTTTGTTCTGGGGCTTCCCTTGACGATTAAAACCGATTTGGCCATTATGCTCCCTCTCAATGTGTTATTGGATTGTGAGATTTTGATCAAACTAATTAATTGTATCTTATATCCCGCCCAAACAAATCTCCTACAAGTCTATATCTCGCTTTCCTGGGAACGATTTGAATAGAACATCACTCATAAGCCAGGACTTCATTGATCGTTAAGCGGGCCGCATTGCGTGCCGGCATTACGCTGGCAATTATGGAGAGCACAATCACCGCTGCTAACCATAGGACAACTCCGAATGGTGTAACGATCAATGCGAAAGTCGAACCAGCCATGGCCTGGCCAATAATATCCAGCAGCGCCTTGCTGATCGGGTAAGACAGAAAAATCGCCAAAAACCAGGTGATCAAGCCAATCACCAATCCTTCGATGATCACGGACTGCATAATTACAAGATCAACCGCACCAATCGTGCGCATAACCCCAATTTCCCGCGTTCTCTCCAAAACATTGATGCTCATCGTGCCCATCAAACCTATGCTGCCCACAAAGGCGGTCAGCAGCGCCATAATTAATAAAAAGATAACCAGGATATTGACACCCGTTCCAGCATTCTCACGCATGGTACCCCCATCTAAAATGGTGGCTACCGTATAACCGCGATTTTCTAAATGGTGATCTATGCGTTGAATAATGGTTTGCATAGAATCTCCCTCAGCAGGATCAATGATGACGCGAAATGAATTTGCCTGATTAGGCAAGTTCACTTTGCTTGCCACGTAATCATAATCTGCATAAGCTATAGGGTCCCCCAGCATATTTATAAAACGGTAAATACCCACCACTTCCCATTCTTCATCCTGGTTTCCGGAAATTTGGACAATTAATTTATCCCCGGGTTGAAGGTCCGGGTAATTTGCATAGATGCCATCGGATACCACCATGGCTTTCTTTTCACCCGGTAGCAACCAGCGACCAGCCACGATATCTGGATCAAACAGCTGGGTATCCTCTGGCGGGGCAATGATCCTGAGGCCCGACACCCGGTCACCCTTCTCATCTTGAATCTCTCCACTCGCTCCACCCCATCCTTCCACACCTGCAACACCTGGCACAACCAGCAGATCGCGTTCAACCTTACTGATGCTGGACGGTTGGCTGAATATGACCGTAACATCCCCCAGGAAGTGCTGCATTAATTGGTCCATCACATTATCCATAGAGGTGCGTACATTGAAAACGGCAATGAATACCGCGCCACCTATGGTGAGTGTAAAGATAGTCAATACCAGGCGACCCTTCTTTCGAAAGGTGTTGCGGAAGGACAAGAGGATGGGTCGTGAAATCCAATCCACCCAGCGTCCACTGCTGAGAAAACTTCGACTGGCAGATTGAAAGCCCGGCCGGTAGTTGCTGATCGCCCGGCGAACACTCGTTTTTGCGCCCTTGTTGACTGGAAAATAACCCGCTCCCAGCGGGATCAAGAACGCGATCACCACCTGCACAATAATCGCTATGGGAACGATCCGAAATCCTTGTAATCCAGCACCCATCATGTCTGTGATATAACGGGCCAACGTATTACCTGCGATGGTTCCAAGCGGGACAGCTATAACCAGCGCGATCACCGCGTAAACAACGATCAAGCTTAAGTACATGCCCAAGATCTGACTGCTGCGTGCGCCGACCAGCTTCATGACTCCGATCTGGCGCAGCTGTTGAGTCAGCAGTGCATTGAGCGTGTTGATGATCAGAGAAGCGCTCAGAACGGTGATCAAAACACCCAATGCACCCAAAATGCCCATCATCGCCAATAGGATGTCCGTCATCGGATGTTGATTGGAGAGGTTTTCTTCTTTAGTGTAGACCACCTTTTGATGACTCTCCATCTTATCTTCCACATCGGCGGCAACCGCGGCAATAAATTCTTCGCTGCTGCCATCACCATCCACGGTAATGAAGAGACGATTAAAGTAATTACCCAATCCCAATGATCTCAGTGTATCCTGAGTAGCAAATACGTTGATCGAAATATCCGCATCATACCTGGCAGTAGTCTCATCGCTGACCAATCCTGCAACGGTAAGATAATGCGTTGATCCGTCCGGGAGTTCAACTTCAATCTCATCCCCCACCTGAAAACCAGTATCATTCATCATATCCTGGCTGACAATAATTTCGTCTCTGCCGGGATATTTGGTGCCGTCAATTACTCCCAGCTGGTTGATAACCAGACTTTCGAAATCTTTTATACCAACCAGCCTAAGACCCTGCCAGATTTCTGTTCCTTTTCTCGCCCGGATTGGAAGCATCTGGCGACCTTCAACATCATCCACACCGGGCACCTTTTCGATCACACGCACCAAATCTTCGTAAAACGGACCTGTATTGATTTCAATATTTACCGGATTGGCAGCTGCATAACTTATGTTGATATCCTCACTCATCACAAAAAATGCGGTGATGATCATGCCAACTGCGAACACCCCGACTGCAATCGAAGCGACAACCAATGCTGTGCGAGTCTTGTCATCCCATAAATCGGAAAAGACTTTGCTCCAGCGCGGCTTCAAGGCGTTGGGTTTGATATCACCGCTCATCGGTCCAACTTCCTTTGCTGGTTTTCGGTGAGTCTGGATTCAGCAACTTCCTTGATCGAGATCTGAGTTTGTGGAGAACTGCCAATTATTTCAAGGAATTTGTCTTTGGGCAGAAGGGCGACTCTGGCACCCCCCCTCGCGGCCCTTACACTGGCGATGGATTGGCCACCCTGAGTCAGCTCCACTTCACCAAAAAACTGCCCTGATCCCAACAAAGCCAGGCTCAATTCACCCGCCTGCTCATTGTTAACCACGATCTCCACCGCTCCTTCCTCGATCATGAAGAAATAATCAACCGATTCTCCCTGCCGCAGGATCACATCCATGGATTCGAATGCTTTCTTTTCCGCTTCATGGGTGGCTGACAGCATCTGGGGATGGGATAAGTAGGGTAAAGCCATTGCTACTGCCTGATCGATTATCTCTCCGTCGGAAAGGATGATGGTTTGATCCGTCCTTCGGGTGATAGAGGGATCGTGGGTGACGATCAGGATCGTCTTCCCCTGGGCAGCCAGGCGCTCAAAAATATTCAAAATATTCTCAGCAGACCGTGAATCCAAATTTCCGGTGGGTTCATCCGCCAGAATGATGGCGGGATCGTTGGACAAAGCCCGAGCGATGGCCGCGCTCTGCTGCTGTCCGCTGGAGACTGCCGCCGGCAGCATGTGCGCCTGCTCTTCCAGGCCAACCATCTTGAGCAGCTCCATCGCCCGCTCAGAACGCTCGTTAAATGGGTAGACTTTGCAGTAGTCCATGGGCAAAATTGTATTCTCCAGCAGTGTCAATGTCGGTAAAAGCTGGAAAAACTGGAATACAACCCCCATATTTTTACCGCGCCACAAAGCTCGCTCGCTTTTATTCATCTCGTAGATATGCTGATTGCCAACGATCACCTTACCAGCAGTGGGATGGTCTATCCCCGTGATCATGTTCAGCAGGGTAGATTTTCCACAGCCTGATTTCCCCACGATGGAAATAAACTGGCCGTAGCTCAGCTGCATGTTGACAGATTTGAGTGCCACAAATTCTCCCGCCGCATTGACATATACCTTGTCGACATCGCGCAGAACAATCGCAGGGTGATCCTGCTGCAGGGCTCTTTCTTCTGAGGGGGGTACATCATGAAGGGTGTTCCCACCAAAATCTGCTTGCTCTGGAGATGGTTCTTCCATCTCTTTTGTACCTTGAATTTCAACCTGGCTTACATGCACAGAACCATTTTCAGGGGGGCTTCCAACCACACCATCCACGATGTGCAGACGGCGTGAGAAGCGAGGTGCTAAGCTCACGTCATGGCTCACCATGACGATGGTCTTTCCCTGGTCGACCAGTTTCTCAAATATCTGGAAGATGGTTTCCGCAGTCACGCTGTCCAGGTTGCCGGTGGGTTCATCTGCGATGATCAGTGCCGGGTCATTGACCATCGCCCTGGCTATGGCGACCCGCTGTTTCTGGCCACCCGAGATATGCGCCGGGACCTTATATGCGTGTTCAGCAATATCCACCAATTCCAGCAGGTCCAGGGCTCTCTCTTTGCTGATGATGGGACGATAACTGCCTAAGAAGTCAGGCGGAAGCATGACATTTTCAACCAGGTTCAAGGTCGGCATTAACTCAAAAGATTGGTAGATGATGCCTACATTTTCCCCCCGCCACTGGGCAAGCTGGTCTTCATTCATTGTGTGGATGGGAATTGCTGTACCAGGCGATCCGTTTCCTGGCTCGTGAAAGATGACCTCCCCGGAAGTCAAATCGCTGACTCCAGAGATCATATTCAGCAGCGTGGTTTTTCCCGCCCCGGATTTGCCAGTGATGCCTAAGAATTCTCCATGCTGAATGTCAATATTGACGTCCTTGAGCGCCAGGAAAGGTCCCTCACCGGTGCTGTAAGCCTTGACCACATCCCGTAGGTGAATAATTGGGTGTTGATTATTGCCAGTCATTATTGTATTTCTACTTGTAGGTTGCTAATGTGTACCATTAAGATATTCCTAATTGTGTTCGATATCCACAAAAGCTGTCATTCCCCAACGCAGGGCAGCTGGGATTTCATCCAGTGTGATAATCACGGGGTAATTCACCCCGGCTCCTTCAGTTGGCATGGGTGCAATCCTCGATACGGTGCCCTGGAGAGCCAGGTCGGGTAGTGAGTCAAAAGTAACCATGGCTGGATCACCGACCATAATATGTGCCACATCGATTTCACCAAGATCAGTAGTCTCGACCTGCATCTGATCTAAATTGCCTATTAGCAGGACGGGGCTTCCTGGTGCGACCCATTCACCAGGGTTCACATGCAATGCTGATATGACGCCATCAAAGGGGGCTAATAACTCACGGTCATCAATGGCTGCATGGGCAGCTGCCAGTTGAGCTTCCGCGTTTGAGATGCGTGCTTCGGCTAAGGCGACATCTTCCGCATCAGGCCCAGCACGATAAATCTCAAAATCTCGACGACCTTTTTCAATTTGGGATTCAAGCAGTGCTATTTCACCCGGCTGGGGACCTCTGAGCACGCGTTCCAATTCCCTTTCAGCATCGCCGAGCAGTGCTTGGGCAACGGCTAATTTCGCTTCAGCAACCTGGACATCGACTGGATCGGGGGGTTCCACGAGATCGTTGTACCTAGTCTGCGAGTGATTGATGGCTAACTGTTCCTGAGATCGTTTAAATTCGAGGCCTTTCAATGCCCGCCTTATCTTTGTCAGGATATCCTTTCTAATTTCTGCCGGCAGCTTTTTATTGGACGAATATTTCTTGTATTGCCATTCAAGATCCTCGATCTGTTCGAGAGTCTCGTTTAACTTCTTCTCTGCCAGGAGGATATTCCCCCGCGCTTGATCGAGCACATTTTGTGTTGGCGGTTTTGTCAGGATGGCCAGGTCCCTCTCAGCATCTGCGACCGCTTTGTCTGCATTGGCCACGGCTTGCGAAGCCTGGGCTCGCTGCAGCTCCGGATTGTTCAAATCCTCCAGGGCATGCTCAGCATCTTCAGCAGATTTTAGGGCTTGAGCCGCCAGCAAATCTGTATCCCTGTAAAGAGCCTCGAGCGCTAAATCTGCTTTCAATAGCTCCAACTCGGCGGTTGAAACCGCCGCGGATTGCTGTTCGCTGGCCTTCAACTTCACGAGAACTTGTCCGGTACTGATGGTATCACCTTTACTAACCAGCACATCTTCGACAATCCCACCAGTTGCAACACTCAATAAGGCTTCCTGCTCGGGGACAACTACTCCCGATGCACTTACGATCGATGGCAAGTTTACAGCAGCTGGTTCGGGAGAGGTTGTCTCCTCAGCTGCCGGACCGCAGGCAGAAAGGATCATGAACACCAGGGAGGTGAACAGCGCAAATTGCTTATTCTTAGACATCGATATCCACAAAGGCCGTCATACCCCAACGCAGCGCGGCGGGGATCTCGCTCAATTCGATGATCACGGGGAAATTAACACCTGAGCCTTCATCTGCTTTGGGGGCGATGCTGATCACGGTTCCTTCGAGGGCCAATTCCGGGAGGGCGTCGAAAGTGATGACAGCTATATCATCTAGCGCGATTCGGGCGACATCGATCTCACTGAGATCGGTTGTTTTGACCTGGAGGTGGTTCAAATCTCCCATGAGCAAAACCGGGCTGCCAGGAGCCACCCACTCGCTGGAATTGACGTGCACCGCCGAGATCACCCCACCAAAAGGAGCCACCAGCTCCAGATCAGCTAACATCTCTTTGGCAGCAGCTAACTGCGCCTCCGCATTGACCATGCGAGCTTCACCCAGGACAACATCATCGGGATCAGGACCGGCATCATAAGTTTCAAAATCACGGTACCCTTTGTCAATCTGCGCTTCCAACAGGGAAATTTCACCGGTGTCGGGGCCATCTAGGACGCGTTCCAAATCACGCTCAGCCTGGAGCAGGGCTGCCTGGGCAGTGATGTACTCAGCTTCAGCCACGTTGATATCTACCTCGCTTCCGGTGCCCTGCATAGCATTGAGCCTGCGAACAGCATTGTCGTAAACCTGTTGAGCCGCGGCCTGCCGGGCCAGGAAATGGGCTCGGGTGAGATTATCTTCAGGTTTGTTGGCATGGGGTTCGTAATCTTCTTTGGCTTTGTCGAGTGTGTCTCTGGCCATCACAACCTGCGCTTTTTGGGCATCGATATCTGCCTGGCTGGCTGTGGATTGCGAATATCGAGCATTGCGTTCGGTGGTATCAACCGCTTTCTGAGCGTCAGCAACAGCCTGCAAAGCCAATGCCTCCTGCAGCTCCGGATTATTCAAATCTTCAAGCGCTTGCTCCGCTGTTTCGGCAGATCGCAGTGCCTGGGCGGCCAACAAATCGGTGTCCTGATACAACTTATCCAGTGTGTATTGCGCATTAGCCAGCGCCAGTGCGGCACCGGAAACAGCGGCTGCCTGCTGTTCAGTGCCTTCCAGCTGCACGAGCACCTGGCCTGCACTGACCTGATCCCCTTTCTCCACCAGCACATCTTCAACTACCCCACCTGCGGAAACGCTCAGCAGGGCTTCCTGCTCAGGCACAACCACTCCTGTCGCGCTGACAACCGAGCTGAATGAAGGTGCTGCCGGTTCAGGTGTTGTTATTTCTTCTGCTGCAGGACTGCAAGCTGATAGAAGCAAAACCAGTCCAAAGGCAAATAGTGTGATTTTGTTGATACTCATTTTTTTCATGTCCAAGTCCTCAGCATTTGCGGCCAAGTAAAATAATAGGCTGTGCCGCTTTTCAATTACAAACCAATTTATACATCACTTTCCTGATATTCTGGTTAGGGTTTTGTTAATATGCGGTCACTATCATTCTTGTAAGAATACGGGGGTGTAGAACCTTCGCTATATTATATAACTCCACTTTCCCCACATTTAGTTATCGTTGGAAAAACTCGAGCTCGGCATCAGTATCGCTCGCTGCAAGCCTGCTTCCCTGTGATACACACCCTTGGTGGGGGAATTACTCATCATCCTGATGAAATTCTGCCTGGAGGGATAGAACACCATGGCAAATTCACTCCAATCATCATGCAGTGGGCTGCTCTCATCGCCAACGTAAACACCGGATATGGGTCCGATGATTGCCGGGTAGCCACTGACGCTGACCAGGTAAGGAGCGATCTTTGCGGCATAGCGATTATAGGCTTGTTCACCGCTCATACCTTCACCGTTCGCATATTGTGCCGTGGGAAAATACTTGTTCAGGTTCATCATATAGAAGGGAGTGGTTTGGTCATGCCTTCTCATTACTTCAACGGTCTCAGGGATGGGGCCTGTTTCAGGGTCTGCATGCTCAGCAAAGCCAACCATTTCTTTCTCTGTATTGGTTCCAAGCCAGCGGCTGAACAAAGGTGATAGAAATCCCAATGCTTTTACAACGTGGGACAGCCCTTTCTTCGGACTGACTAACAATGCATAGATTTCAGACAGCGCAGCTCCACGTTCACCACTTACCGCATCAAAAACTGTAAGCAAAGTTTCTATCGTTGAGAACTGGTCCACTGTAATCGCCTGGTACGGCATTTCACCGCCCGCGAGGACCTGGTCGATGTTGGCATCATGTTTGCGCTGCCCACCAACCGCAACAACTGCTTCTTCAGATGTAGATCGATAGTGCTCGAAAGCAGCCTGGTCTCGAATCACGTGAAACTGTACCAGCGTGATAGGACCTTGAAGATCATCTAAATCTGAACGCTGTTTATCCGTTGGTTCTAAAACAAGATTGCCCTTACCTAAATAGGAGTTGCTCATTTCGTCTCAGCTCGATCATCTCCATTTTGGCTGAAATGTTCAATCAACAATTGACTAACTTCAGTCGGTTTATCGTGTTGTACCCAATGCGTGGCATCCTCGAAAGTGATCATCCGGCACTCCATGCAGAGATCAGCACTGAGGCCTGCCATCTCGTAGCTGATATGCGCATCTTGCTGACCCCAAAGGATGAGAGTCGGCACCTGTATTGGAGCAGCTGCATTGGAACTTCCTGAATATCGCATCAGCGCACGATACCAGTTGATCATACCGGTCATGGCACCAGGTTGGCTCCAGGCGTTCCGGTAGCGGTCAGCCTCTACTTTGGTGAGATCCTGGGGCATGGCTGAGATCAAAAACTGCCAGTTGTTTGCGCGGATTACTAGTTCGGGTAATCCAGGCAGCTGGAAGGCAAATGCGTACCAGCTTTTTAAGATCTGCGAGAAATGTGAACGCAGGTAATCCCGCATTACATCAGGATGAGGCACATTGGCAATTGCCAACCGCTTAAGACGCTTTGAAAAATGTTTTGCCAAATACCAGCTGACCATCGCCCCGAAATCATGCCCGGCGAGATGGAAGCGTTCATACCCCAGGGCATCAGCCAAACCGAGAATATCCTGGGCTAATATATTCATGCGGTAATTGGATACGCCCTTGGGTTTATCACTCAAGTTGTAGCCTCTTTGGTCTGGTACGATCACCCGAAATCCAGCCTCCGCCAGAGGTCCAATCTGAGCTTCCCAGCCAAACCAGGCTTCAGGGAATCCATGCAGGAGAACAACTGGGTCGCCATCTTCCGGACCAGAAAGAGCGGTGTTTAGGTGAATGCCGTTTGTGGGGAGGGTTTCAAAGCTAATTCTCATGACTTCCAACCCAATTAAAAGGGTTCCTAAGTGGAGTAACTTTTTCAATAATCACCATGTTGTTCGGTGGATAGTTATATGTACAGATCTCTCCTTGAGTACGAGACATACGCACCGACTATCAAAACTGCGACAATACCTGCGGACAACCATACAAACGTAAGATCAATTTTTGACTCGTGCAGCAGAGTAGCTGGATTGAAATATTTGAAAGGGGAAAAGTATTTGAGAAACTCCAGGTTTTCATTCAACCCTGAAATAATAGACATAAAATAGGTTCCCAACAAAATAGCTACCGCTACAGAACTGGCCCGCTTGTACTGTTTCATGGCACAGCCCAGGAAAATGCCGACCGCCAAAAATATCATTTGCATGATGAACAATGCCAGCATGATCAAGCTGAGAAAGCTATAAAACTCGCTATCGGGTTGGTATTGCGCCGCGCCAGCGATAACAGCGCCCCAGGTGATCAGGAGCAAGGCAATACAATTGACTAGCGCTGCAAATATTTTCGCGGAGACCACCCTGCTGCGGGTGACCGGAAGGGTCAGAAAAAACTCAACAGTTTTATCGCGCTCTTCCTTCGAGATAATGTCGCTGCCCCACATGGCGGCAGCGATGGAGAGGATCAACCCAAAGTAGGTGAACATCATGCCTAAAAAGCCTGTTACTGTAGTCAGGTTGAATGCTTCGAAATTGAATGCAGCTAACATCGCCGGAGGCAGCGTGTCCAATATGGCTAACAACTCAGGATTGCCTTCGTATGCAGAAAACTCTGAGAAACCAAGTACCACGAACAGGATCACGATGCCGCCCCAGATGAGCAGCGATCTCAGGTTTGCCTTCAATTCTCTAAAAAATATATTCATCTTTTAGCCTTCTCACACTGCGGAGGGGATGTTTCTTTGGGAAGCTGTATTTCTTAGCCACCGGATATCCCCGGTTTATTTTAGATGTACAGGTCTCTTCTTGAATAGGATACATACGCACCAACTATCAATACTGCGACAATACCCGCAGACAATAAGATAAAAGTTAGATCAATTGTTGACTCGTGCAGCAGCATGGCAGGATTGAAGTATTTGAAGGGAGAAAAGTATTTAAGAAACTCGAGGTTTTCATTCAACCCTGAAATAATAGACATAAAATAGGTTCCCAACAAAATAGCTACCGCTGCAGAACTGGCCCGCTTGTACTGTTTCATCACGCAGCCCAGGAAAATGCCGACCGCTAAAAATATCATTTGCATGATGAACAATGCCAGCATGATCAAGCTTAGAAAGTTATAAAATTCGCTGTCAGGTTGGTATTGTGCAGCACCCCCGAAAGCAGCTCCCCAGGTGATCAGCAGCAGGGCAATGCAATTTACGAGCGCGGCAAATATTTTTGCGGTCACCACCTTGCTGCGAGTAACCGGAAGGGTTAGAGAAAATTCAACAGTTTTATCACGCTCTTCCTTCGAGATGATGTCGCTGCCCCACATGGCGGCGGCGATGGATAGGATCAGCCCAAAGTAGGTGAACATCACGCCTAAAAAGCCTGTAACTGTAGTCAGGTTGAATGCTTCGAAATTGAATGCAGTTAACATCGCCGGAGGCAGCTGGTCTAAAATAGCGAGCAACTCAGGATTGCCCTCGTATGCAGAAAACTTCGAGAACCCAACAACCACGATTAAGATCACGATGCCGCCCCAGATGAGCAGCGATTTCAGGTTTGCCTTCAATTCCCTAAAAAATATATTCATCTTTTTAGTCTCCTCACACTGCGGAAGGGATGTTTCTTCTGGAATACAGCAGATAACTGCCCACCAGAGAAATCACGATCACCACAACGCTGACCATTACCAGGGGGAAATCATAGGCGGAATTTTGGATAATGTAATTGGGTTCGAAGTGCTTGAAAGGGGTTATATTCTCCAAATTACTATCGCCAAGCATACTGCCAAAAGCGCTCAACACATACATCCCAAATGCCAGCGCCATGGCATACGGCGTTACGCTCCTGACCCTTTTTACCAACAGGGAAATTACAAGACCCACGGTCAGGAAGAATAATTGAAATACCAAAATGCTGAGCAGCAGCAGGACCAGATTTCGGGGTTCATACGTTCGGTCTCCCTTGAATATCTGGATGAAGACAAAACTGCTGATCCAAACCACAAGATTGGTGATTGTCAATCCGCTCAATGCGGCCAGCAATTTACTGGTCAATATCTGCGTGCGTCCAACCGGTTTGGCCAATAGAAAATCAGCTGTCAGCTCTCTTTCCTCGATAGAGACCAGTGAAAACCCGTAATTCGCAGCCTGTATCGCCAGGCAGATCTGGGCAAATAGGAAGGCGAAACTAAAAAATCCCAGAACAGTCGAGAAGTCCAGGCCGGTCATGCCGAAGGCTATCAGCAGCTCCTCGGGAAAACTTTCCATCACCTCATTCAACAGTGCTGCATCCGCTGCAATTGAGGAGAACATCGCAACAAAGACAAATATCAATACCGCTATCGCCGCTGACCAGGTGATCACTGACGTCAAGTTCATTTTGAACTCATGCTTGTATATGTTTATTCTCATTGTCATCACCTACTCGTAATAATGCATGAAAATCTCTTCTAGAGTCGGTTCCTCAATCGTCACATCAGAAACTTCGATTTCACTGATCCTGTGCATGATCTGATTGATATCACCTTTATAGAAGAAACGGATTGTGCCATTATTTACCTCAAGATTGCTGACACCGTCGATTTCAAATCGTTTTTCATCCAGTACCGGCGCGGCAACTCTTACCTTCTTATAATTTTCTTGCTGCAGCGTCTTTATATCTTGAATATTAATCACGCTGCCTTCCTTGATAATGGCGACCCTGCTGCACATTCTTTGCACTTCACCCAGGATATGCGATGAGAAGAAGACCGTCGCACCTCGTTCTCTCTCCTCCCGGATCAGCTGGAAGAATTTTCGCTGCATCAACGGGTCGAGTCCGCTGGTGGGTTCATCCAGCAGAAGCAGCTTGGGTTCGTGTAAAAGCCCCTGTACAATGCCAACTTTCTTTTTATTGCCATAAGAGAGATCATCTATCCGGCGCTTCAAGTCAAGTTCCATGATTTCAGCCAACTCATAGGTGCGCGGCATGCAGTCTTTTTCGTAAAAACTGGCTGAATATTTGAGCAGGTCGATAACCTTCATTCGCTCGTAGTAAAAAACCTCGGAGGGCAAATAGCCAATATCCTGCCTCAGTTCAGGCCCGTACTGGATGCAGTCCTTCCCAAAGATTGTGGCGCTGCCCGAAGTAGGATAAATCAGGGACAAGAATAAACGGATCGTTGTTGATTTACCGGCCCCATTAGGTCCGATGAAACCAAATATTTCTCCCTCTTCCACCTGGAATGACACATCTTCAATGCCCAGCGATTTTCCATAATATTTAGTCAGATTGTTTACTTCGATTACGCTCATTGTGATTTTCCTTTTTATTGATATTCCCTGTCATAAACTATACACCCGGACAATTACTCCTCCTTTTTCTTGCGATACAAGGTCACAGCAACCCCTGCGATAAACGTGAGCAGGCATACGCCCAGGTATACCAGCATTAGTGCAGTTCCACCCCAGGCAGCTTGCGTGGGCGCATATGGTGCAGAATTAACCCTGATTCCTGCCATGCCAATAGCGTAGGCAACTGGAATAAATCCTAACATGATTATCGCTAATGGACGAGCTTTCCATCCTAACAGGATCAGCATGATGCCCGTCAGGTAATTGGAGATGCCAAATGTACCCATCATCTGCAGCAGATCCCCTGCCTGGGAGGTTGTTAGATCTAATCTGGCAATATTGACGGCGGCATAATCTAGCATTATGGTATGCATGAAACCGCGCACCAGATCGAGGCAGCCCAATACTATAGCAGCAATGGATACGAATTTTGGGACATCGTATTCACTTTGCATATTGACTCCTTTCATGGAAAGTATCTATATGAAATATTGGAAAATCAAACCTGCTGATATCACCAGGATCATCACCAAAATCATCCCGCCCAATATGGATGAATAATTCTTAGGATCGAGCTGGTCCTCACGGTCCATTTTCCGTACCAGGGGAAAAAGCCGCCAGAAGAAAACCGCTATTGATATCGTTAATGCCAAACCGGTCAAGAGCAGGGTCTGTTCATCTCCTGTGAGCAAGATCACCACAAGCAATAAGATAAAGATCAATTTCGTGCCCGCCACCCAGCTGACCAGGTATTTGACAAAATTGTGAATCTCGGGATCAGCCTTTGATTTTTCCCAGGCTTTGAATACGCCAATACTGTTGGCCAATTTAGAATCTGGGAAGAAGTAGAGTGCAACGATATTGGTGCTTTCCAACAGGAGAAAAGCGATTATCACGAAATAAATTATGTTCATGAAGTTAAATCCAATTATTTAGACTGCCATATTAAAGAACATCGGGCTGAAATACGGGATCAACCAGATGAACCAAACCACGACGCTGAACTTGTGGAAATTTAGGATGGCTTTCTCGTCATTTCTTCGCAGCACAACAAAAGCCCAAGCTGCATGGATAAACATGAGAAGAATCGCGATCACACCGGTGATCCCGTGAATGTCAAAAGACATCCCACCGACCATTTCCAACATTATGCCCGTTCCCCAGGTATCGCAAATCAAACCCAGGACAAAGAATACAAAATGCCACCACTTGAGTCGGCCTTGAATTCGTTCCCCCCAGACGCCAATAGAATAAAACACTAATGCTGCCCCCATAATGATGCTGGCTGATTGATCCATGTTACGCTCCTGATTGTATTGATATAGTTTGATGACGAGCACCTGAACCAGTCTGAGCAATCGAGGTCAGGTCTTCACTGACCTCCCACAACCTTTTAGCTAATTCTTCATCATAGGAAAGTGATGAAGATTGAGCTGGTTCTCGTTTGACGAAATATTTCCCTGTTACTCCTGCAACATCTTGGGAAGTTGCCAGGTAGATCGAATTATCAGCACCCTCTTCCGGGGTGAGAGCGAACAAACCCATGACCCGTTTCAGGGCTGGGCCAACGATTGAGAAATTTGTGCGCCAAATATCTGTGGCCACATGCCCGGGGTGGAGAGCGTTTACGGTAATGCTGCTCTCCCCCAACCGCCGGACGCTTTCATAAGTAAACAGGATATTGGCCAGCTTCGACCTGGCATAAGCTTTCATGCCCACAAATCCCCGCTTGAAACACAGATCATCAAAATCCAGTGTGCCGTATTGGTGGGCATCCGAGGAGACATTGATAATCCGGGCTGGTGAACTGCTTATAATTGTGTCTAACAGTAAATTGGTTAATAGAAAAGGTGCCAGGTGATTTACCAAAAAAGTCTTTTCAACCCCATATTGCGTCTCCTGGCGGGTATTGAAAAACGAGCCTGCATTATTGACCAGTACATCCAACCGGGAAAAACGGCGATTAAATTGTGCTGCCAATTCTCGAACCTGCTCTAGATCCGAAAAATCAGCCAGCAGGTAATGAACAGTTTCATTGCCCGTTTCTGAAATTATCTGATGTATTGTGGCTTCCGTTTTCTCCCGGTTGCGCCCGGTGATGACCACCTCTGCACCCAGGGACGCCAGGGCGGTCGCGGTAACCTTTCCTATTCCTGATGTCGCACCCGTGACCAGGCAAACTTTTCCTGTCATGAGATTTCTGCTCAAAGTTGTTTTCATAATTTCTCTAAGTTCATTTTTTGCAACTATCTCAAAAAATACCTAATTGCGTTCGCTGCCCGATTTCCTGTGAAAATATTTCCTGCAAATACCATCCAAACGGATGGGTCATTCACCCCGTTGGAGCAGTATATGAAGTTAATTTGTTATCGTCACAGCTTTGTGCACATACTTATTGTCGTTTACTTCTTTAATAATGGCATGTGCCACATCGGCACGAGCAATTTTCGAAGTTTTTGCTAGAATGTTTTCGCCTATGTCATAGCTTCCTGTTTGTGGAGTATCTGTCAGCCCGCTGGGACGGAAAATTGTCCAGTCAAGATCGCTCCCTTTCACAACAACCTCCTGTTCTTCATGATCCTGCCGAGAACTGCGCAGCAAGGTGGCAAAGAAGAGCTTGTTGACAAACGAGAGCGTAGACCAGCTTTCTCCTACTCCCATTGCAGAAACAACAACCAATCGATTTACATGATATTCGTTCATTGCCTTAATGATATTAGCAGTCCCTTCAGAGCGAACTGTGGTTTTTCCTAATTCGCTTGAGCCTAAAGAGCAGATTACAGCGTCTTGCCCTTGAATTGCCTGCGTCACCGCAGTGATGTCAAATATATCGCCTTTCATGATTTTCAAATCACCATGCTCAACCATCACCTTAGAAGGATCCCGTACAAAGGCTGTTATTTCGTACCCTTGTGCTAAAGCTTGTTTTACAATTTCTTGCCCTATTTTTCCAGTGGCGCCAAAAACTATTAGTTTCATTTATTAACTCTCTCACTTCAGATTTGGTTTACTCATTTTGGGAGACCTCTTGCAAAATCTCCAGGGTGGCCTGGATGATTTGCTCGTGCTGGGAAACTCGACTGGTACTTGCAAGATGGTCTTCAGCATTGATTTCATAAGACCCGAACTGGTGATGATCACCGCCTTCAATGCGAATGTACTGCGTATTTTCCGGAAGCAAATGCTGGCGTTCGGCCACGCTGCTGTCATTAACTCTCTCTTCTCGGCTGCCGTAAATTGAAATAACGGGAATGTCAAGGTCAGAAAGATCCGCATTATCAGCCGGGTAAGAGGCCCAAATTGCCAGGCCATCGATGACTTCTGAATGTTTATCCGTATACTGCGCAGCCATCGTGCCACCTACCGAATGACCGCCAATCACCCAATGCTCAATATCCGGATACCCAGCAATGATCTCGTCTGCGGCATTCGGGCTAAATACCGCAATATTGAACGGCATTTTGGGGACAACAACCAGATAGCCCTCAGATGCGATCGTTCTCATCAAGGACGCGTATCCCCGGGGATCAATCCGTCCGCCAGGATAAAAGATAAAACCTGTTGTAGGGGTGGCCTGGGTCGGTGAAAATATCAACCAGGGCTCTTGGGTGACCGTGACCAGTTCATCGCTTTCGAGTGCTTCCAATGCTTCGGGTAGGGGTGGTCGGGCAAAAGTAATCCACTGGAACCCAATCAATAATCCACCGATGATAATAACCACGAATACGAGCAGAAACCACCGTATTTTTCGTGATGTTTTTATGCGCTCTATCATTTCAATTCCTGTGCAGCGCCAGGCTTATCACCGTTTTGTCCGTTCGGTGTGATCAAGCTCTCGCTGATGGCCCAAAGTTGACGACAGAATTCCAAATCGTAGGATATTTTTGAGGAAGGAACCGACTTCTCTTTGACGAAATACCTGCCAGTCACTCCAATAACTTCTGGTGATGTCGCCAGGTAAATGATCGTTTGTGCGCCTTCTTCGGGGGTTAATCCAGCAATTTTATCAACCAGGCCCTTGGCTTTTGCTGAGATGCCTCCAGCGCCCTCACCTACATTGGTCGCCACCAGGCCAGGATTCATGGCATTCACCGTAACTTCCTTATTTGAAAATTGTCGCGCGAGTTCATAGGTAAAGCCAATATTAGCCAACTTTGAACGCTGGTAAGCTTTCGAACGTGCATAGCCATTCTTATATGGAATATCATCAAAATTGATTTTGCCTAACTTGTGCAAACTGGATGATACGTTGATCACTCGAGAGGGTGCACTGGCTTTCAGGATATTACTCAATAACTTCGTAAAAAGGAAATATCCCAGGTGATTGAGCGCAAACGTCATCTCAATCCCATCCACGCTTTCCTGGCGTTCCCCGAAAGTCGCGCCTGCGTTGTTAATCAGTACATCCAGACGATCGTATTTTGCCTGGAACTGCTGAGCTAATTTGCGAATCTCTTTTTGTGAGGACAGGTCTGCCAGTAGATATTCAACAGAAGGATTGCCTGTCTCTTCCATAATCATCTTGGTGGAACACAGGTTTTTTGCTTGGTTTCGGCCGACCCCTACAACAGTCGCTCCGTGTTGCGCTAATAACTTAGCAGCTGCCTGACCAATCCCGGCTGTTGCTCCGGTTACCAGGCATACCTTTCCATGCATATTGTTTTGTTGGATATTCATCTTATTCTTTAATCCTGATTTTGAGTTCACTAAAATGGAAATGTAATAACTTTTTCAGGAGGCAGGAATTTATTGGCTGCATTCGCCGCCATCATTTTGACCCCATCCATGAGCACCTGCTTCGGGGCAAAACTGGCCAACAGGGATTCATCGGAAGCAAATTTTGTTAAACGTTTTACCTCGTTAGTTTCCATTTGGCGCTTCATCGGCAGCATTTTTTGTGTGTAATGGGAGATAGCTGGCGTGCCTGTCTTTTCTGCATCCAAAATTGCGTCAACTGCAAAACGCGCGCTCAGGGCAGCATTGTCCATGGCAACCCCACGATAAGCATCCAGCAGTCCTGCCGCATCACCGCAGAGCAAAACATTATCCTCACCCAGGTAGACTCCGAATTTCAACGGGGAGGCAAAACCCTCTTTACGAACGATCTCTCCCTTGAAACTGTATTTTTGGCAAACATACTCATAAAACCGGTCCGCATAATCTTTCAGATCATGCTCGGCCCCGGTTCCGATTACCCACAAATCATCTTTCTTGTAGATCCAGGCGAACATAATCGGCGCGTATGCCTTGATGTTGACCATGTACAGCGCGTTCGGATCAAGTTCACCTTCACCAGTGCAGTAATAGTTCATCGCCCCTCCTGGGGCTTTCTCCAAAAAGTCGCCCGGGCGCAGCTTTTTCCTGATTCTGGAGTACATGCCATCTGCAGCAATTAGATAGTGTGTGAATACTTCTCTGTTTTCAGATCCAGACTGCAAATTCAACTGATAACCGCCGTCCTTATTCTCATAACTAACCAGGCGGGTTTTATCTTGAAAAACTGCTCCTTCTTCCACCGCCAGATCGTTAAGCCAGCGATCAAAGGTTGAACGCCAGAAATTCAAGACCCTCATTTTGCCTTGATAGGTTTTCTCATCGGGCGTGATGATATTCATATTGAAGAGTTCATTTGAACATAACTTGTCTTCAGGAATTTTCCTGCCCACTAATTTTTCGAAATACCCGAATTGAATCCCTGAACAGGGTTTGTCGCGCGGTGTTTCTGCCCGTTCGATCAGCAAGCTGCTCAAACCATTTTCGGCTGCCAATCGGGCTGCAATTGATCCAGCGATTCCGCCCCCGATAGAGACTACATCATATTTTTCCATTCTAGATCTGCCTTCCTATCCACCATTTATCGTGGAAATTTTTACAAATTCTGTGCATCCCAAACGGATACAGATAAGGTTTTTATTCTTGATAGGTTGATATCAGCAATTGAAGCGCAGCTGTGATCTCATCCAATTGGTCATCCCGCAATCCAACCGGGATTTCTCTAATCCAGCTCTGACGGGCTTTGATGCTTTTCTCGACAATATTTTTGCCTTCTGCAGTGAGCACCACATTACGTACTCGCCTATCTTCAGGATCAGCAATCCTTCCAACCATGTCCTGCTTCTCGAGACGGTCAACCATTTGACTGGCAGCAGCTGCTGTGACCAGCATATGTGCACAAATTTCCGATATTTTGCTGGGACTGTGATAGTAGATATAGGTAAGAGCATAGGCTTGCTGCAAGGAAATACCAGCCGTTTTTAGGAAATCAAAATAATCCGAGAGGGAACGGAACAGGTATAAGTTTGTCCAGTTCTCCATGGTTTTCTGAAATTTCTCTTGAGACGACATATGCACCAATCCTCAACCTCAATTACTTAATGGGTATAAATATTTTATATCCATTAAGTATAATCGGAATTGGGTTTATGTCAAGTGCAAATCTGCACAATCGGGGAATCGTTCCAGATTTAGTGAATCCCTGGAAGGGATTACCAGCCTCAAAGGGAGATAAGCTCTATCATTTCTTGTCCGGTAGTTTCCCCACCGGAGCCATGTAAATCACAAATTCATCCTCCCCATCGACCTCCACCAGGGAATTCATCTTCGCCTGGTCATAGGCACCCACCGCGCAGGTTCCGCACCCAATCGCGCCAGCGGCGATGTAAAGGTTCTGGCAAATATGACCAGCATCCAACGCGGTCAGCTTCGCAGCCGCTCTGTGGTAGCGCCACTCCGAACGGTAGGGGAGTGCAGTCCAGATGAATACCACTGGAGCTTCTTTGATGAAGTAATATGGTTCTCGGTCTGTGGCGCTGTTCTGGTTGAGACTGCCCTGGTTGACCATTTCAGGTAGATCTGGGTCGAGCTTTTCAAGGACCAGCTGATGATCGACCGGTAGGTAGCGGTGGAGACCCGGTTTTATTCCCTCAACATTGTGAATGCTGAGGTAAGTTTCCATAGGGTGGCGGTTGCCGCCCGAAGGCACATTGCGCCATACATAAGTTATGCCATCCTCAGTCGATTTTGTACGCACCCCCTGCGTAGCCCAGAGCAGGAAAGATAATTCTTCGAGATTCATCGCATCAGGTTTGAAGTAGCGGTGGCTTTTTCGCTGCCGGATCACATCCACCACAGATGAATCACCGATAGTAAACTGATCTGGAGGGACCAGGTCGATCAGCTGCGCGCCAGGGGGCACCGGTTTCTGAATATCAGGTCTTGGAAGACCTTGCTGCTGATCGGTGCTGAACTGTTCGAAATTTGCCCATTCATAAGCTGTTAGTAATTCACGTTTTGATTTTGGCATGTTGATTTCCATGTGTGACTCTGCAATGTGATTTTTTGCTCAATAACTCAGCTGAATTCTATCAGCAAAGGGTGAATTCTTTACCTCCTCGCTCAATGTCACTTATAATCGATTAACTTATATTCCTGGTCATCAATCTGGTCGTCCCAGCTCATAATCTGGAGCAGCGTGATGAAAATCCATCTCGTCGACGGCACCTACGAACTCTTTCGCAGTTTCTACGGACCACCCCCCAGGAAAGCTCCTGATGGCCGCGAGGTTGGCGCAACGATTGGCCTGATGAGAAGCATGCTCTCGCTGATTGCGACTCCGAGGTGACACATATTGCCTGTGCCTTCGATCACGTCGTTGAATCGTTCCGCAACGATTTGTTCGCCGGTTACAAGACCGGGGCAGGCATCGATCCGCACCTGTTCGCCCAATTCCCACTTGCTGAGCAGGCTGTCAAGGCACTGGGGATTGTCGTTTGGCCGATGGTGGAGTTCGAAGCTGATGATGCCATCGCCACAGCTGCAGTGCGCTTCAAGGATGAACCGGGGGTCGATCAGGTCGTGATTTGCTCGCCCGATAAGGACCTGGCCCAAATGGTTGTGGGGCAGCAGGTTGTTTGTTGGGATCGGAGACGCGAGATCGTCTATGATGAAGCTGCGGTGGTCGAAAAGTACGGCGTATCGCCCGGCTCAATCCCCGATTGGTTGGCGTTAGTAGGTGACAAAGCTGACGGGATACCAGGCATCCCATCCTGGGGTGCCAAATCCTCTGCGGCATTATTATCCAAGTATGAGCACATTGAAACCATCCCGGAGGATATTTCCGGGTGGGACATGACTGCCGGCCGCGCGAGCAAATTGGCTGAGAAACTCAGCGCACATAAGGAAGAAGCGCACCTTTATCGCCAGCTGACCATCCTGCGCACGGATGTTCCAATTGAGGAAGGCGTCGCTGATCTTGAATGGCGCGGCGCTCGCGAAGAACTCAAAACACTATCTAAAGAATTGGGGGCGATTGATATCC
>PVMK01152226.1_pt1 | contig 56694 bp, 55 predicted proteins | sample 1853481 | NCBI WGS metagenome assembly PVMK01 (sample SAMN08533507, study PRJNA380276) | Marine sediment metagenome, whole genome shotgun sequencing project.
GCGGCTCGTCGAGGGCGAATTCACGTGGACACGCGTTGTCGAACGACTATATGAGGGATTTGCACCATTCTTGGGCTAGGTTCTACGCCGTCACCACTCTTGACAGGGTTGGGTGGCTCACGTATTTGTAGACCACGAATCGTTGGAATCAGGAAGCAATGACAAAGAAACTCGTCATAGTCGAGTCGCCAGCCAAGGCGAAGACCATCAACAAGTATCTCGGCGATGACTTCATCGTGGAGTCGTCGATCGGGCATATCCGCGACATTCCGGCCCGCGCTGCGGATCTGCCTGAGAAGAAGCGCGACCTCTGGAAGACCACGCGTTTCGGAATCGATATCGAGAACGACTTCACGCCGATCTACATCGTCACTGATTCGTCGAAGAAACAGGTGAGACTTCTCAAGAAATACCTCAAGGATGTGGATGAGCTCTACCTCGCTACGGATGAGGATCGCGAGGGTGAGGCTATTGCCTGGCATCTACTCGAAGAACTCAAGCCGAAGATCCCTGTGCACCGGATGGTGTTCCACGAGATAACAGAGCGAGCGATCCACGAGGCGGCAGCGAACCCAAGAGACATCAACATGCCCCTTGTGCAGGCCCAGGAAACACGACGAATTCTTGATCGGCTCTTCGGCTACGAGGTGTCGCCTGTGCTGTGGAGGCGAGTCCAGAAGGGACTCTCGGCTGGCCGAGTGCAATCACCGGCTACGCGGATCATCGTTGAACGTGAACGCGAGCGAATTGCGTTTACCAGAGCGAGCTACTCGGGTCTCAAGGCCGTCCTCGCTGTTGCCGAGGACGAGTTTCCTGCATCCCTCAGGTCCGTTGACGGTGCTCGGGTTGCGGAGGGATCGGATTTCGGTCCGGACGGGGAGCTGGCCAAGGACCGCCTCCTACTAGCGCCCCAGGATGCAATCGATCTCGCAACTGGTCTCTCGGGTGCAGAGTTCAAGGTCACTGGTGTGAAGCGCAAGCCATATACGCGTCGACCATATCCGCCATTTCGCACATCGACCCTTCAACAGGAAGCTGGTCACAAGCTCCGTTTCGGTGCCCGCAGGACGATGAGCGCGGCCCAGCGTCTGTACGAGGGCGGTTTCATAACGTACATGCGCACAGATTCGACCGATATTTCGCCGACAGCGCTCGACGCGGCGCGTTCGCTGGTCGCGGAACGGTATGGCTCGACTTTCCTTCCCGAGAAACCGCGCTACTACGGCAAGAAGGCAAAAGGGGCCCAGGAAGCGCATGAAGCGATTCGGCCCGCAGGTGAGCAGTTTCAGGACATCGACGTCATCGCCGCGGAGTTCGGCCCAACCTCAGACGAAACAAGGGTCTATGAACTCGTCTGGATGAGAACGGTTGCATCCCAAATGAAGGATGCAAAGGGTGAGAGCGTGATCGTCCAGATCGAGGCTGACGCACTTGATAGCAGGACATGTCGTTTCCAGGCATCGGGACGAACGATCACATTCCCCGGATTCATGCGGGCCTATGTCGAGGGGAGTGACGACCCAGATGCGGCCCTCGATGACAAGGAGACCTTGCTGCCCACCATGGAGGAGGGCCAGGACGTGCGCCCGGTCGAGCTCACACCAACGGATCACGAGACGAAGCCGCCAGCACGATTCACAGAGGCATCGTTGATCAAGCGTCTCGAGGAACTCGGGATCGGTCGGCCGTCGACGTATGCGTCGATCATCGCAACGATTCTTGATCGCGAATACGCCAGGAAGTCAGGGTCTGCCCTTATTCCGACATGGCGTGCATTCAGCGTCGTTGGCCTTCTCGAGCAGTACTTCAGCGACTACGTGAACTACGACTTCACCGCACGCATGGAGGCCGACCTCGACCGAATCGCGTCTGGCGATGCCGACAGGGTGCCTTACCTCGACGCTTTCTACAACGGGAACGGGTCCCCAGGGCTCAAGAGCCTTGTTGGCGAGGACGTGCTCGAGCGGATAGATCCAAAGGCTGTCAACTCGTTCCCGATCGGCACGGGTGAGGACGGCGAACCGATCGTTGCCAGGGCAGGTCAGTACGGACCGTATCTTGCTCACGGAGAGCGCAGGGCGTCGATCCCACCGGACATTGCGCCCGACGAGCTGACCCTCGAGCGTGCCCTTGAGATCCTCGATGCGCCGAGCGGGAATCGCACCTTGGGCACTGACCCCGAGTCTGGGCTCGACGTCCTGGCAATGGCTGGGCGGTTCGGACCGTATATCCAACTTGGCGAGCGGGATCCTGACTCCAAGGAGAAACCTCGTACGGCTTCGCTGTTCAAAACGATGTCGCTCGACGAGGTCACGCTCGAGGACGCCCTCCAACTTCTGACGATTCCAAGGTTGATTGCGGATCATCCCGACGATGGCAACCCGATAGAGGCTCTCAACGGTCGGTACGGGCCCTATATCAAGTGGGGCAAGGAGAGCCGCTCGCTCGAGACCGAGGATCAGCTGTTCACTGTCGATCTTGATGAGGCGCTTGTGCTCCTTGCGAAGCCGCGGCAGCGTCGGGGGGCGAAACCGCCGCTCAAGGAACTCGGCACAGATCCGGTAACGGACTCAGAGATCGTCATCAAAGATGGTCGCTACGGCCTCTACATGACCGACGGCACTACGAACGTCTCACTTCGCAAGACCGAGAGTCTCGAGAACATCACGTTGGAGCACGCCTCTGACCGCCTCGCTGAAAAGCGGGCCAAGGGCCCAGCGAAGAAGAAATGACAAGCCCCTGGTGCGAGGATCCAGGCGCAGGGAACCTGTCAAACTGTTGCCATGAGTGACACGTCTCGCTTCTCGGGAGCTCGATACATTGCATTCGAAGGTGTCGAAGGTGCTGGGAAGTCCACCATCGCGAATCGAATCGCCGAGCACTTGAAATCCCAGGGCGCTGTCGTCGTCTCAGTACGCGAACCCGGTGGCACGGAGGCAGGGGAGAAGATCAGAGCCGTGCTCCTGACGATGGATCATGAAGTTGCGCCTCGATCCGAAGCCGCATTATTCGCCGCATCTCGTGCACAGTTGATCGCAGAGACCGTGTCACCCGCGCTTGCCAGCGGTGCATGGGTGCTCTCGGATCGTACGGCCTACTCATCACTGGCCTATCAGGCGGGTGGGCGTGGTCTACCCCTCGATGAGGTCTGGACGCTCAATGACATCGCGCTTGGAGGCGTCTGGCCTGACGTTGTCATCCTGCTGCGCCTTGAGCCGGATGAAGGTCTATCGAGACAACGCGACGGAGACCGCATCGGGAATGAAGGAGTTGAGTTCCACTCGAAGGTAGCGGCAGCCTTCGATGACCTCGCCGCGGCGGAACCCGATCGCTTCGTCGTGGTCGACGCATCCATGCCCGTTGACGATGTAGTTGCCGCTGTCCTTGCCGAACTCGGGTTGGCGACGTGACACTCTTCGCCGATCTCGTTGGGCACGGTGGTGTGCTTGAGTTACTCACTGCGGAGTTGGAGACGCCGGCTCAGGCGTATCTGTTCGTTGGGCCGTCGAATGTGGGGAAGGCGAGTGTCGCGCGACGTTTTGCCGCCGCGCTTGTCGGTTGCGACGATGCCGAAGCAGTACGGCGGGCGAAGTCGGGTTCGCATCCTGACCTTGAGTTGGTTGCTCCTGAGGGTCGGTCGTCCATAACGGTGGACCAGGCTCGAGCCATCGTGTCTGCAGCCGTCAGGTCACCGTTGGAAGCGGACCGAAAGGTGTTCCTCATCGAGGAGGCCTCGATGCTGAATGTCGAGGCATCCAACGCTCTTCTCAAGACGATCGAGGAGCCAATTCCCTCAACGACCTTCGTCCTTGTTGCCGAATCTGAGGATGATCTTCCGGCCACCATTGCAAGCCGATGCCGTACGATCGTGTTCGGTCGGGTACCGGAGGCAGATATCGCAGCGGGCCTGGTCGAGTTGGGGATCGATGCGGAGAGTGCTGAGAAGGCGGCCCGGATCTCTGGGGGACGCCCGGGTCTTGCAGTGGCTCTCGCCCGCGAGCCACGGGTCGTGGCGTTCCGTGATGCGTGGCTATCGGTGCCAGGCAAACTCACAGATCAGCCGGGGGATGCGTATCGCATCACCAGTGAGGTGATGGATGCGACGGAGCCCCTTCTTGAAGCGGTGAAGCATCGTCAGGAAGCCGAGCTGGAGCGTGATCACCCGACTGATGACGTCCCAAAGCCTGTGCTGGAGCGACAGGAGCGGGAGCTCGCTCGTGCGTCGGACGCCCTATTGGTAACGGGACTTGAGCTTCTCGCTTCGTTCTACCGCGACACTGCTGCGGCGCAGCTGGGGGCGCCGGTCCAGAACACCGACCTTCCTGTGGCCTCCCTCACGCGGGTGACCACCGAGACCGCTGTGCAGAATGCGTATCGAGTGCTCGACACGATCGAGTCGCTCCGTGCCAATCAACGCCCGCATCTCGCTCTCGCCACGCTGTTTCTCGATTTGGGTACCGATGCCTGAACTGGACCAGGTGCTTCCACGGTCACTCGAAAGGTTGTTTCGACTCCCGAATCGAGTTGTGTCGCGTGCGTTCTTTGACCTCGATGTCGAAGGTGCGGACAATCTCCCTCGCGAAGGTGGCGTAGTCATCGCAGCCAATCACTTCTCTCACCTCGACCCGCCGCTGCTCGCCGTCAATTTGGATCGATACATTCGGTTTCTCGCGGTTGACGAGCTCTTCGGCGACTCCAGGGCGTTTGCTCTACTTCTGGAATTCTTTGGGACGATCCCCCTCGACAGGGATGGCTATCCGATCGGTGCCATGCGCGAGGCGATCAGCTGTCTCGAGGGCGGTGGCGCAGTTGGCGTGTTTCCTGAGGGCAGGCGCGTCGAACGGTGGGGTGAGGACGCGCCCAAACGTGGCGCGGCCTGGCTTGCGTGGATGACCGGTACGCCACTCCTTCCGGTAGCGATCGCTGGAACCGAGCACTCCCTGGCCCCAGGCGAACGGGCCTTCAGAAGGACGGCTGTCAAGATCTGGATCGAGGAGCCCATCATGTGGGATGAATACGAAAGCGAAACGGATCCCACGAACGCAATGATGCGTGACTGGTATCGGGCGGTGGACGCGCGAGTACGTCTCTGGAACGACTGACCACGGTCATCCGAGCATTGGGAAGGAACTGACTATCACAGATTCACAAACGAGCGAGCATCCATCCTTCGTCACCCATCTCGAATGTTCCGAGACCGGGGACCGGTATGAGGCAGATGTGGTTCACGGACTGTCCGATGTGGGGATGCCGCTCCTTGTTCGATACGACATGGGAGGGATCTCGTCAGCCGTAACGAAGGAGGATCTGGCGTCTCGGCCGGGTGGCATGTGGCGTTACAGGGAGTTTCTCCCGGTTCGACGTTCTGAGGATGTCGTTTCCCTCGGTGAAACCGAGACACCACTCGTTGCGCTCCCGAGGATGTCAGAGTTGCTCGATGTCACGGAGATCTTGGTCAAGGATGAGGGCAGACTCCCGACAGGGTCATTCAAGGCGAGAGGAATCGCCCTTGCGGTGTCGATGGCAAAGGAACTGGGCATTACTCGCCTCGCGATGCCGACCAACGGCAACGCTGGAGCGGCGCTTGCTGCCTATGGAACCCGTGCCGGCATGGAGACGTACATCTTCTGCCCCGACAACACGCCTGAGATCAATGTCAGAGAGATCGCGCTCCAGGGTGGCAGGGTGTGGAAGGTCAACGGTCTCATCAACGACTGCGGCAAGATCGTTGGATCTGGCTCGGATCCGATGAGATGGTTCGACGTGTCGACACTCAAGGAGCCGTACCGAATCGAGGGCAAGAAGACCATGGGTCTGGAGCTTGCGGACCAGATGGGATGGCAGCTGCCCGACGTGATCCTCTATCCAACAGGGGGCGGAACCGGACTGATCGGTATGTGGAAGGCGTTCAATGAGCTGAAGGAGATCGGCTGGCTGACCGGTGATCTCCCACGCATGGTCGCGGTGCAATCAACAGGATGCGCACCGATCGTGCGCGCCTTTGAAGAGGGCGAGCGACATGCCCGGTTCTGGGAGGATGCTGAGACGATTGCCTCAGGGATACGGGTGCCAGGAGCGATAGGGGACTTCTTGATCCTCGACGCTGTGCGCGAGAGCGGTGGCTTTGCCATTGCGGTCCCCGACGCTGATATTGAGACGGCTCAGGTGGAGGTTGCAGCGTTGGATGGTCTTTTGCTGTGCCCCGAGGGCGCGGCAACGTTCGCAGCGTATCGGGTTGCCATCGAGAGCGGACTTATCTCGAAGAATGAACGAGCAGTGCTGTTCAACTGTGGAAATGGATTGAAGTACCCGATGCCGCCCGTCGAGCGAACCCTCGATCACACCGCACCCATCGACTGGGACCTATTGGCTCAGGCATGAACCGAGGTCCACTCCAGCTGCCTGTCACCTGCTGCCTGTCACCTGTATGATTCTCTCCCTTGCCGGGGTAGCTCAGGGGTAGAGCAACGCACTCGTAATGCGTAGGTCACGGGTTCAAATCCCGTCTCCGGCTCCACAAGCACGCCAATCCACAACAGCCACAGGACTCTGGTCCAGCTCTCTGCTGTCGTGCAGCCTACGGTCGAATCCCGGTGTAAGCAGAGGTGCGCTCGGCGACAGGGTGAGGTACATGAAGGACCCTGTTGCGTTTGTCTCAAGCGACGAGCGAGGACTTCTTCTCGCCCGATTTGCTGCCACGGATTCCATCGATGAACCGCATGGTGTCATGACACGTGACAGTCTCCCGATGTTGACTGTGGGCGATACAGTGCATCTCCGACACCTAGGGCTAGCGACCGTCGTCCGAATGGACGAGATTGAGTGGGCCGGTGACAGGTCGGAGTACTTTGTGTTGCAGCTTCTGTCGGACCAATCGACGAGGTATGTCCCGGTCGACAAGCCTTCTCATCTAGGTATTCGTCCGGCCATTTCAAGCGACGAAGCCGATGAGGTCCTTGCTCAGCTTGGTCCAAGCGCCGTCATCCCATCTCAAGCGAACTGGTCCAAATGGTATTGGGAAATGCGAAAAGCCGTGGACTCGGGTGAGTTTCAGAGGGTTGCGCATGCAGTTAGGGACATCAGGGCAGAGCGGCATAAGCCTGGGCAGTCCGAGTGGATGTCTGAGATGTGTGACCCACCTCAGTACTCCGCGGCGGCGCCTTTGACAATCCCTTGACAGACTTTGACGCTCCGTTGACACCCCTTTCGTACGTTGTGATTGTGACTGGCATACAACAAACACGAGGAGGTGCCTGATGTCACTAACCACCAATACGATCGCATACGAAGGTCCCAGGGCAAGAGGGATTTCGGTCAGAGGAATAGGGATCCTGGTTGCAGGACTGGTTCTTGGATCGGTTATCGGTTTGGCGATTGCAACGAGTTCGACAACGACAGATACGCCTGAGGCGTCTGTGACAGGGATGGCTCTTGATGACTTCATCCGTTTGAACACCACGTCCCTCAATGGTCTTGCTCCGGTGGCTTCGGCTGCTGTGGTTGAGTCTGTGTCGGTTGATCCCGGGTTCCTTGAGATCAACACGACGTCCTTCAACGGTCTTGCTCCAGTAGCTGCGAGTGTCGTTGATCCTGGGTTCTTGGAGATGAATGTTGGGTCCTTTGATGGTCTCACTCGGGTGGTTTCGCCACAGCCAGTTGAGCCGAGTTTCCTTGAGATGAACATTGGGTCCCTTGAGTATCCGGCGGGGGGTTACACCGAACCGTCGAGCGGTATTCGCTAGGGGGACGTTCAACCAAGAGAGAGAGGGAGCATCCGCCGGGTGCTCCCTCTCACGCGTCACGGTATGCAACACTCAGTGATCACACGATCGCGCATCGCGGCCGCGATGCCGGCTCCTGAGTGTCTGGGTGGCAAACCAGGCCAGATACGCGGCGTAGCTCCCGGCTATCAGCCAGAGCAAGCTCGTGAGGATTTCGTGTGCTGTCAAGATGTTCTCCTTCGAAAACAATGTATCGACCGGCTGTGACACGAAGGAACCGCACGGAGGGCAATCCGCGCGGTTCCTTTCTCGGCGCAAGTTGGTGCTAGTGGTCTTCCCCGCCGCCTGTGTTTGTGAACGAGAAGGTCTTGGACTCGCCGGTGCTTGCCTTGATCTTCACGTTGAACGTCTTTCCTGACGGTGCTTCTGGGAATATGACCTTCATCTCCCATTGGCCGTCGTCGTTTGCCGTCGTCGAATTCGATCCATACTCCGAGATCGCGGAGATCTTCGTGCCTGGCTTCGCCGATCCGTAGAAGACGTCGTAGGGCACTTCCTCGCCACATGATCCGTACTTCTGATAGGCCATGAACGCCACATTCTCGTGTTCAGACTCGTCTTTGGTCTCTTCCTTCTTGTCGTGAGTTTCCCCTTTGGACTCTTCCGTTGCAACGTCCTTTTCCGGGGCGTCGTAGTAGACGTTGACGGTGGCAACTACGTATTCACCTGCGCTGGTAATGCCTTTGAACGCAACGCGATTTAGTCCTGGTGAGAGGACGAGTTCCATCCCCCACTCGCCCTCGTGTTGGGACGCCACGTACTTGCCACGATGCACTGTCGTACCGTCGTCATAGGTGCCGCCGAAAGCAACGACCTTTGACTTCACATGACTTCCGTCGGCCGGGTTCGTGATCGTGAACGCTGGATCGTGGCTATCTTCAGCCTCGTCCTGAGCCTTCTCGTCCTTGGCCTCTTCGTCTCTGGCCTCTTCGTCTCTGGCCTTTTCAGGAGCTTCCTCTGTCGCTTCCTCGGAGTGCCTCTCCTCCTTGGGTTCTTCCTTGGCCAGGGTCGTGGTCGTCGGGGTCGGCTTCGGCTTGTCCTCTTTCACAGCAGTTTCGGGTTCTGCCTCTTCATAGGTCGAACCTGAAGCGATGCCAGCGTCTCTCTGGATCCCAATTCCTGCCATTGCCGCTCCACCAATCAGTACGATGACGAATGCTGCGACTGCTACGAGTAGCGGTTTGCCTTTCATGGGTGTTTCCTCTCCCAGTCGGTATGCAACGCCTTCGTAGTTCCCCTGCCCTGCCCGTTACACGCACTCGGACCGAGGTTGGTTTACAGGTTTCTTCTTTTGTTTGCGGACAGGTTTGTCGATATTGGATAAACCCAGGACAGCCATCGAGCGTGTAACTGATAACTGATGACCGTACGACCACGATCCCGCGGCCCAATAGACGGCCCCGGCCGAGACGAGGTGACCAAACCGACGTCTCAGGTTATTCGCGGTGTAGAGCCGTTTGAGCGGTTCTATGCACGAGAATTTCGGTCTGTCGTTGGACTGGCTTATGCGTTGTCCGGCAGTCGTGCAGCATCAGAGGACCTGGCACAGGAGGCCTTCATTGCAGCGCATGAGAACTGGGACAAGGTCGGGGCATATGAGAAGCCCGAGGCATGGGTTCGCCGTGTCGTTTCCAACCTGTCCGTGTCGAGGTTTCGGAGACGGACGACCGAGATGAAGGCTCTCACACGTCTCGCCGGTTTCCGCAATGAGACCACAGAGCTGCCTGCACTGCCTCATGAGGCTGAGGAGTTCTGGTTCAATGTTCGCAAACTTCCCAAGCGCCAGGCCCAGGTGATAGCGCTGCACTACCTGGAGGATCTACCGGTCACCGAGATCGCGGAGATTCTCGAATGCTCACCGAACACGGTCAAGGTGCATCTGCACAAGGGGAGACAGAAACTTGCCGCCAGGCTTGGTGTTGAAATCGGAGGTGAATCGTGACAAACCTCGACACGCTCGCTCGAACGTCTGCAAACGCGATCCATACAAGTGTTCTGGACGTACAGGTTCCGGCTCGCGGCATTGCCGGAGCGGCCCAGGTTGCTGCGCTGTGGCGCATGGCCGGATACGCCGTTGCTGGCGCCACCGCAGGTGTGGCCGTTGTGTTTGCGCTCCTGATCGCCGCTCCAACCCTTGATGAGCCCGCCGAGAGTGTCGTTCCGACAACCACCGCGATCGCTCCAACGGTTCCCACAACCGTCGTCGGTTTGGCCGTGACACCGACGACGCGACCCCCGATTGCGGAGGAAGAACCGGCCCTGGTCGCGGTACCACCTGGAGATACCGAGGACGAGCCTGTGCCCGAGCCAGATGTTGCGCCACCCTTCCTGGAACTCTTCTCTCCCCGTGACGGGGATCACGTGGAGAAGAAGGTTGTCACCTTCTCCGGTGGCACCGAACCCGGCGCCACGGTGCTTGCCAGTGGGAAGTTTCCCGCGCATGTTGACGCCGATGGTCTATGGACGGTGGATCTCGTCCTGGGGCCTGGACCGAACGGAGTTGTGTTCATCGCGACTGATGCCGCGGGCAACGAGACAGAGATTCGGGTCACGGTGCACCTCGATGTTGAACAACCGGCGATTGAGGAACCGAAAGTCGATGAACCGAAGGAAACGACCACGACGACGATCGCTGAGTGGTTGTTCACCGCGATCCAGCAATATGGATCCTGCTCGGAGCCCATCCCCTACGACGTCTTCAGTGGCAAGGCACAGCCGGGGACGATCGTGAAGATCTCCTCCCCCCATGGAAGCGGCATAGCCGAGGTCAACGAAGACGGGGCATGGAGTGCGCGTGTTGAGTTCCCAACCGCGCCGTACAACGAGCAGTTCACCGTGACAGCAATGGACCACACCGGATCGAAGAAGACGTTCCAGTTCGTCAGTCTTTTCGCGGGCTGAGAGGGCTTTCGATTCTCCGCGCGGTCCGGCGTCTGGCGCCTGTTGCATGAGCTTCGCTACCCTTCCTCACCATGGCTGACCAGGCGAACTTCGAGAACGACGCAATGCAGTATGCGCCCCAGCTCTATTCGGCTGCGTTGCGAATGACCCGTAACCCTGCCGACGCAGAGGATGTCATCCAGGAGACCTTCCTGAAGGCATATCGGGCCTATGACACCTTTACCGAGGGCACGAATCTCAAGGCCTGGCTGTATCGGATTCTTACGAACACGTACATCAACAAGTACCGCAAGAAACAGAGGCGTCCGAACGAAGTCGAGCTCGGAGAACTCCAGGATCTCTATCTCTACAAACGTCTTGGCGAGCACTCCGGAGCCCGTGTGAGCGCTGAAAGCGAAGCGCTCGACCTATTCGTTGACGAGGACATTATCGAAGCTCTCGAGTCTCTACCCGAGAACTTCCGGTTGCCCGTGTTGTACGCAGATGTGGAAGGATTCTCGTACAAGGAGATCGCTGAGATTCTTGACGTTCCGATCGGAACTGTGATGTCTCGACTACATCGGGGAAGAAAAGCGCTGCAAAGGAAGTTATGGAACCTGGCAGTTGAACACGGATTAGTGGAGCCAAGCGAATGAGCGGATGCGACAACGCAGTCGAATACGTATACCAGTATCTCGATGACGAGCTGACAGTGACCAGAAAAACTCGGATATCGTGGCATCTGAAGCGGTGTGGCAACTGCCTGAGCGCATACCAGTTTGAGACCTCGTTGAAGAGGAAGATCTCCGAAGGTGGAAAAACTGAGCCACCTGAGGAACTTTTTGACACCCTCCGAGCGTTGATAGAACAAGAACGCAATACGGGGGACTCTGACTGCTGACGCATCCAGAGTCTCGCTCATGGAGGTCAGCATGCAGGAAACCGCACTGAAGGGTCGCAAGTTCACGGGTTCAACCCGCGCACCGAAGACCTATTCGACGTCGCGAAGCTGCTCCCACAAGGGATGCGACACGAGATTGTCCCAATACAACAAGCGTGAGTTCTGCTACTCACACGCCCCTACCAAGTACCCGCGCCTGAGAGGCCGGATCGTCAAGGCAGAAGCCTGATAGGTCAATAAGCACGAAGAGAGAAGGCGCCGGACACCCGGCGCCTTCTCTCTTTCCATGTACAAATGCCCGTGTCAGCGACGGGGTGTCTATCCTGTGGCGTCATGACACGGATCAAACGAATCGCCGGTTTCGCACTTGCCGTCCTGCTGCTCCTGGCGGTCGCCACTCCCGCTCTCGGTGCCGAGACCGAGTCCGCCGAGGACGATACGACCGAGACAACAGTGGCGGCGGTCCCGGTCTCATCCGGCGAAGAACCCGCAGTGGTGATCCCTCCCCCCGAACACGAGCAACCAGAGCAGCCGTGGACCGCGCGATTCCTCATCCCTCTTCTCGTCGTGACCGCCATCGTCGTCGTCATCGGTGTAGCCATTGCCTACAACCGCTCGGTCCGCCACCGCTACAAGGTCGTCACCTAACCCCACGCCGCAAACCCAGGGTTCCAGACCACAGTGAGTGTGGCTGTGGGCCCGCGGAAGGGACGAATCAGACCGGTTCATCGATGGCGAGTACAGCCCGGATGGTATCGATCGTGCCGTTTGGGTCTGCTGTCACGTCCCGCCAGGTGAACCGGAGAACCCGCCATCCGTGCTCAACGGCAATACGATCGCGCTCTCGGTCCGACTGGAATCTCTGTTTCTGTGTGTGCCACCTGATCGAGTCCCACTCGATGGCAATCTGATGAGCAGGGAAGGCGACATCGAAACGACGATTCGCGGACCACGGCATCGGGAACTCACATATGTACCCATCGAATCCGCCCGCCACGAGAACGACAAGCCCGGCTCGTTCGAGCTGTGAACGGTTCTCGTCGTCGGTCGACCGGTCATCGAGAAGCGCCCGCATCACACTGACTCCGGGTTTGCCGCGTCGGGCAACGGAGTCGAGTACGGCACGTAGATCCGCAATGGGACATCGGCCTTGCGCGAGTACGTCATCGAGGACGTGTTCGAGGCGGCGCCGCGAAATCGCGGCAGCGAGATCGACAATAGTTCGCTCCAATGTGGTCACACGAAGTTCACGGATCGTCGTCAGGTGCTCGGTGAGGAGATCGTCATTGCGGAAGACTCTTACGCCAGGGAAGGTGTGGGTCGTCTTCGAAGGCACGGTGACCGAGATCGTCTCACGCTGTACTCCCCATAGACCGTGGAGCTCGGCCGCAGAGAAATGAGAAACGGTCGCTCTCGGAAGCACGGTCGCCGCAGACCTGAGGATGTTCAGCTTGCCTGGCATCTCGATCAGTCGATAGCCGCCATTCGAGACCCGTTTCCACTCTCCGGTTGATAACCGCCAGTCGATTTGGCGCTGCGTGAAACCTGCCTCGGCGGCTTGACCACTGCGGATCACACCGCCCTGCTTGCCCGCGAGTTGGAGGATTGTGCTCTGAAGATGCATTGCACCAATGTGCCACCTCGCTACGACACAACTATTGATCACCGTTCCGTGGGCTGACAACGACACTCACTGTGGTGTGTAACCCTGGGTTCGGGGAGCTCGGGAGGGTTATAGGCTGGGGGGATGAGCAAGGTTGATTGGGATACGGCGTCGCAGGTGGCGAAGAGGTTCTCGGGGGAGTACCCGCTCGCGGGTACGTATCACGAGCGCCGGTTCGAGCTTCAGGCTCCAGGGCTTGTGGCCAGAGCATCGGATATGGTGTCCGCCGAAACCGGCCTCGAGCTGAGTGGTGCGCCGGTAGTGGGAGTCATCTCACGTGGGGAGTGGGTTGACACGAACATCGAATCCTTCGGCGCTCTTCTTGCCCCCCTCGAGAAGAAACTCGCTGACAAGGATGGCATCGGCTCCTCGATCGCTGCAAAGATCATGGGCGTCGAACTCGGAGCGGTGCTCGGATTCATGTCCAAGCGGGTCCTCGGTCAGTATGAACTGGTGCTCCCAACCGGTGATAATGACGAGGGTGACACCGTTCTCTTCGTAGGCGCAAACATCATGTCGATGGAGCGTCAATACGAGTTCCGCCCCTCATCCTTCCGATTCTGGGTTGCGCTTCACGAGTGTGCGCATCGTGCCCAATTCACGGGTGTTCCCTGGCTCAGGGAGTACTTTCTCTCTCTCGTTGCGCGCCTCGTGGATTCATCAGAGCCGGAGAAGGGACGGCTGACACGGATCGCGGCCGAACTCCGCTCCGCTGATGGGTCGGGCGTCGATCGCCTTGGCGACTCGGGACTCGTTGGCCTACTTGCTTCGCCTGACCAGCGCGAAGTGCTCGATGATGTTCAGGCCCTGATGTCGCTTCTCGAGGGACACGGCCACGTCGTGATGGATCGACTCGGGGAGAGGGAGATCGTCGACGTGGGGCGCATGTCGAATGTGCTCAAGGCGCGGCGCAAGGATCCAAAGACGGCAGCCTTCATGAAGCTCATCGGAATCGAGATGAAGATGAAGCAGTACGAAGCGGGCTCGGAGTTCATCTCCCGTGTGGAGAAGGAGGCGTCATGGGACGCGCTCTCGATGGCCTGGGAGTCTCCAGAGGCACTGCCAACACTCGCCGAGATCGATGATGCGTCGCTCTGGCTCGACCGGATGGCAGGGTGAAGGACTCCGTTCTCGAAGCTGTCAGGGAGGCAGCTTCAGACAACGACTGTCTCGTCGCTCTTGGCGGGGGAGCTGACTCGGCCGTACTCGTGTGGGCCGCCGTGGAGGCACTTGGCCCGGATCGTGTGACTTCGGTATTCGTGTACCACGGGCTCGAAGGTTCTGATGACCTCCGCGAGGCGGCGCTCGCCGTTTCGAGCCGCGTCGGCGTTCACTGCTCTGTCATCGACCGCCTCGTCGACGACGGAGGGAATCTTGAGGCTCGTGCGCGGGCCGAACGATACGATGCCATCGAGGGTGTAGCCGAAACCGGGAGCGTTGCGTTCACGGGTCACACGGCAGATGACCAGGCAGAGACTGTCCTGATGCGTCTCATGAGGGGAGCAGGAACCGGCGCTCTGAGCGGAATCCCTTATCGCCGTGGCCCATGGCGCAGGCCTTTTCTCGGTATTTCGAGGGAGGCGCTTCGCTCGATCGCCGTGGACCTGGATCTGCCTTTCTTCGATGATCCCGCAAATACAGATCCGAGATTCATGCGAGCGCGGATCCGGCACGTTGTCATGCCAGCCATCGAGGCTGAGTGTGGTCCAAGGACAAAGGACCTGATTCTTAGATCCTCCGCCCTGCTTGCTGCCGACGATGATGAACTCGAGGCTGTTGCATCCAAGATATCGATCACGCCGATAGCGGGCGGAGTCTCGATACCTCTCGGTCCCATGATCGCTCTCTCCGATCCGATCGCGTCCCGCGTAGCGAGGCGGGCACTGCGAGACGTATTCGAAGGAGATTCGGGAAGTGCCTCAGACATCGATGCCGTCCTATCCGTGGCGCGTGGAGGCGATGCGACGACGATCTCGGGGGCGTTTCAGGTTGTCAGGGAACCGCCGTTCGTGTCCATCGTTGGGCCCGGTGATCAGACGATTCCATCCGAACTGAAGATCCGGGTCGGGGACTCGTTCGACTGGCTGGGAGTGGAGTACTCGACAAGGGTCACGAGCAGTTCGCCACCATCGATTGCGGGAGGTCGGTTCACTCTGCTGAGCGAGCAGGCCGTCGGCACCACCCTTGATCTTCGCGCCTTCCGCCCTGGCGACCGCATCGAGATCGACGTTGGTGCAACACCAGTGAAGGAGGTACTTCGGGCATCGGGTGTACCCGAACGAATGCGTCCGTATTCGCCCGTGGCTACGGTGGATGGCAGGATTGCTGCGGTTATCGGAATAAGAGTGGCGGCGTGGGCGCGACCCGCCAGGGACAAGACAGTCGTCACAATCGAACGGGAAGTGGGCACGTGGAAATAGGTGAAGTCCTCATTACGGCCGAAGAGATCGATGCGAAACTCACCGAGATGGGCGCAGCGATCACGCGGGACTACAAGGGCAAGGATCTGTTGCTGATCGGAATCCTCAAGGGCGCCTTTGTCGTCATGGCTGATCTTTCGAGGCACATTGACCTACCTGTGGAGCTCGACTTCATGGCGGTGGCCTCGTACGGGTCTGCCACCAAGAGTTCAGGCGTCGTCCGAATCCTCAAGGATCTCGACCAGGAGATCGCCGGACGCCATGTGCTCATCGTCGAGGATATCGTCGACACCGGTCTCACCCTGCAGTATCTGCTCAAGAACCTCGAGGTGAGAAGACCAGAAAGCCTTACCCTTGCTGCTCTCCTGATCAAGGACGGTATCGATCGGCCACATCTCGAGGTGAAGTACGAGGGATTCCACATACCGCCAAAGTTCGTTGTCGGCTACGGGCTTGACTATGAGGGGAAGTATCGCAACCTTCCCTACGTTGCAGTGATGGACGATTCAGAGTGAAGGACATCTGCCGATAACTTTGACAGAGGTTCGGCGTACCATGTGACGATGGACCTCGGATAAGAGGCATCCAGGCCCCACCCAGATACGAACAGGAGCACCGTGAACCGCACCGCGAGAACCATTCTCGTGTACCTCGCTGTCATCTTCCTCGTGGTGATGGCGTTTCAGATGGTGTTCAATCAGGCGACGAAACCGACCGAACTCACGCTCGACGAGTTCTCCGCGACGCTCGAAGCAGGAAACGTCACCAGCGAGGTCCTGATGAAGGACAAGTCGAGTGAACTGTCCGGATCCGCGACGATCGATGGCGCTTCGACAGAATTCATCGTCAGATATCCAACTGAGTACGCAGCTACGCTCACGGATCAACTGCTGGCCGCAAACGTCGAGTTCAGGGTCGATGCCGAGAATCCCACGATCTTCGACTATCTGCTCACGTTCATCCCCTACCTGCTGATATTCGGCCTCTTCTTCTTCGTCATCATGCAGATGCAGGGTGGTGGCAACAAGGTCATGCAGTTCGGTAAATCGAAGGCAAAGATGGTGTCAAAGGACACGCCGACGGTGGTCTTCGGCGACGTTGCGGGTGCAGATGAGGCTGTGGAGGAGCTCGAGGAGATCAAGGAGTTCCTCGCCCATCCACAGAAGTTCCGTGCCATGGGGGCCAAGATTCCCAAAGGCGTCCTGCTCTACGGCCCGCCGGGAACTGGGAAGACCCTTCTTGCACGAGCCGTTGCGGGGGAAGCCGACGTACCGTTCTATTCGATCTCGGGTTCGGACTTCGTGGAGATGTTCGTTGGAGTCGGAGCATCTCGTGTGAGGGACCTCTTCGATCAGGCGAAACAGAACGCGCCATCGATCGTATTCATCGATGAGATAGATGCGGTTGGCCGACACCGTGGCGCGGGTCTCGGTGGTGGCCACGACGAGCGCGAACAGACACTTAACCAGTTGCTCGTCGAACTCGACGGATTCGATCCGAATATCGGTGTCATCGTGATCGCTTCCACGAACCGGCCGGACATCCTCGATCCTGCTCTTCTGCGTCCCGGCAGATTCGATCGCCAGGTTGTTGTCGATCGCCCGGATCTCAGGGGTAGGGAGGCGATTCTCGAGGTGCACGCAAAGGGAAAGCCGCTTTCCGATGGCATCGACCTTGCAGTTCTTGCACGACAAACACCAGGTTTCACCGGCGCAGACCTTGCGAATCTCATCAATGAAGCTGCGATTCTCGCGGCCCGCACTGACGAATCCGAGATCTCATTGGCCAACTTGGAGGAAGCAATCGAGCGTGTGATTGCTGGGCCCGAACGCAAGAGCAGAATCATGTCCGAGGCGGAGAGGAAGATCACGGCCTATCACGAGGGCGGGCATGCGCTCGTCGGCTACGCGCTGCCCAACGCAGACCCCATCCACAAGGTCACGATCATTCCCCGTGGACGCGCCGGCGGCTACACGCTCGCCCTTCCTCTCGAGGACAAGTACTACGTGCGCCGGTCAGAGATGATCGACCAACTCGCAATGCTTCTGGGTGGCCGCACCGCAGAGGAGCTGATCTTCGTTGACCCCACCACCGGCGCCGCGAACGATATCGAGAAGGCGACTGGGATTGCTCGCAAGATGGTGATGGAGTACGGCATGAGCGACAAGCTGGGACCGCTCCAATACGGCAAGCCAGAGGGCGAGGTCTTCCTTGGTCGCGACTACTCAAGTCGTCAGGATCTGTCGAACGAGGTCGCTGCCGCGGTCGATGATGAGATCAGGTTCCTGATCCACCAGGCCCATGACGAGGCTCTGATGATCCTCACGACCCACGAGGACGCCCTCCACCGAATCGCGGAAGCTCTAATGGAGAAGGAATCACTCGACGCAGCAGCCGTCACTGAGATTCTGAGCGATGTACCGAAGTGGGAACACATCCCGGGGAGTACCCGTCTGCAGGCTCCCGAAAGTGTGCGGTCAGTTCAAGGTGTCGTCGTGGCCCGCACCGATACCAGCCAAGGTATCTAGGAGACAGGTCGTCGTGGCTGGCGCATGGAAACTCAGGGACCGATCGGTCCCGCTTGACCGCCCCATCGTGATGGGCATTCTCAATACGACACCCGACTCGTTCGCCGATGGCGGCGCATATTCGGGAGTCGAGGAGGCCGTGTCCGCTGCGGTGGAGATGGTTGCATCGGGGGCCACGATCATCGATGTTGGCGGCGAATCCACGCGGCCGGGCGCATCGCTCGTTTCCCTCGAACAGGAGCTGGACCGTGTGGTGGATGTCGTCGGTCGGTTGGCATCACGCGGCATCCTTGTGTCCGTCGACACGTCGAAGCCCGAGGTCGTGATTGCTGTGGTTGAGGCCGGAGCTGTCGCGATCAACGACGTGACCGGTCTCGAGAATCCGAGAATGCGCGAGGTCTGTGCAGCAGCGGGGGTGGGGGTGGTGGTGATGCATATGCAGGGCACGCCTCGAACGATGCAACGTGATCCTCGATACAACGACGTCGTAAAGGAGGTCATGGACTATCTGGTCGAGAGTGCGAACGCCGCCATCGAGGCGGGAATACCGCCGGAGTCGATAGCGATAGATCCAGGCATCAGCTTCGGCAAGACCGTCGACCACAACATCGAGCTGTTGTCCAACCTCGAGACGTTTGTCGATTCAGGGTTCCCTGTTGTCCTCGGCACGAGTCGCAAGGGGTTCTTGGGCAAGGTCCTTGAATCCGTCCGCGGCGTAACCCTGCCAAGCGAGCGCGACGGTGCAACGGCCGCGACCATTGCGCTGGCAGTTGCATCCGGCGTCAGGATTCTCCGTGTTCACAATGTCTCCCTCGCGGTTGATGTAGCGCATACAGCCAACGCTATGGTGCCGAAAGACGATGGCAAAGAAACAAACAGGACTTGAACCAAGAGGATTCCGGTGGGTGATCAAGGATCGACTCGCTGTGTCTGAACGAATCGGTGGGTACGGTTTTCAGCATCGTCGCGTCAGGCGCGAAGAAGAAATCATCTGGCTGAAGGACCATGGCGTGAACGCGGTCATGAGTCTGCTCGGGTCCAATCAGAACTCCTTTGCCTACAGCGGGGCGGGCCTCTCATTCGCGTCATACGAGCTTCCGGACGAGCTCGAACCAGAAGATGTTGAGTCCGTGTTTGCGGTGCTCGCCGAGGCACTCGAGCCAGTGGACGCTGTTGTCCTTGTGCATCGCGACACGATTGATGACACACTCGGCGGACTGTTGGCAGGATATCTCCTCTACTCCGAAATGCTCGATGACCCAATCGTGGCCACGGACGTCATCCAACGCATCCTCGGCCGGGCGATCGGTCCAGAGGGGCGTCGGCTCATCCCACAGCAGTAGGTATGCCGGACACGTTCATCGGGCTTGGTTCGAATGTCGGTGATCGGCTCAACCATCTTGAGATCGCGGTCCGGTCCATCGGTGGGGTCGGCACGGTTGTCGCTGGATCACCTGTCTATGAAACCGATCCTGTCGGTGGCCCGGAACAGGGCCGATACCTCAACGCCGTCGTGAAAGTGAGCACCGAGCTGTCGGCACAGGAACTGCTTGGAGCGCTTGTCGGGATCGAGAGAGCCGCAGGGCGCACTCGTGGCGAGCGATGGGGACCCCGCACCCTCGATCTGGACATCCTCGCGTTCGGTGATGAGACGATAATCGAGCCTGGACTCACGATTCCCCACGCCGAGATTCGGAACCGCCGGTTCGTGCTGATGCCGCTGGCCGACGTCTCTCCAGGGCTCGAAGATGTGAACGGGCCCTATGCCTCCTCCCTCGAGAGTGTTGCAGATCAGTCGATCAAGCGCGTCAGCGGCCCTTATGAGGTTGTGCATCAACGCTGGATGGACAGCATCGAGTCAGCAACTGATCTCACTGAGGAGGGCGATAGGTTCCACGTTGGAACATCAGAGGACTGGTCGAATCCGAGCGGTGACATGTTCGGTGCGTTCCTCTCGACCGTTGTGCTGCGGTCCGTCGAAGCTCTAGCTCCCAATCAGCTGCCTTCGTCGCTCACCTACAGGTTCGTTCACGGGGTTCCCCTCGGGGCCGAGATCGAAGTCGATACCAGAAGGGTGAGAGGTACAAGCCGATCAGCCGACTACGTGGTGTCCCTCTCTGTGGATGGCCAGATCATGGGGAGATCCTCGGTTGCGACGATCGCTGATCCTCGCAGCCTCATCAGTGCTCCCCCGATGCCGGACGTTCTTCCCTTCTCTTCCTGCATTCCGGTGGATGAACTGTTTGCACCGATGGGTCGGCTCATGGGTGCCTCGGTTCGCAGCTGGCGCCCACTGGAACGTTGGGACGTACCAGACCTTGTGGACGGGAAGACTGATCTCCTAAGAGCATGGAGCCCAAACGTCACCCTCGGAGCCGACAGTGCGTACCTGCGGGCGGCAGGGATCCTGATGCCAATCGACGCGCTCATCTGGCCGTCGGCAATGTACCGACTTGGATTGTTGGGTACCGATGAGGTCATTGGTACACCGACACTTGACTTCTCCGGTCGGTTCCCTGACCTGTCGATCGACCCTGGTTGGCACCTTGCCGAAGTGGCCGTTGACCACATGACGGACAAGTCGATCGCTGGCACCATCCGCATATGGGCGCGAAATGGTGCGTATCTCTCAGTGGGCACGAGCCACAACCTCGTGATCGGTGGCGACAGCTTGCTCCGTCGGGACCCGGGCACTTCGACTGAGGGCTGGTAGCTGATGGCTGATAGCCTTCTCCCAAGGACCGATACCCGACTGGATCGGAGCCGTATGAACATCGCCATCTTCGGGTCCGGCCGCGCCGGTGGCGCGATTGCGATTGCAGCGTCTCGTGGCGGGCATACGATCACCTCGATAGAGGGTCGAAACCCCGAATCTGTCTCCAATCTGAAGACGCTTGTCGATGTGGAGCCAGGGGTTCCGGATCTGCGCATCGTGGCGGTCTCGGACGACGCGATTCCTGAGGTCGCCGCCGTGATAGCTGAACTCGCTGATCCGGTTCCGACGGTGCATGTCTCTGGATCCGTTCCGGTTGATGCTCTCGCACCGATCGCTGCCATCGGTGTTCAGACCGGGTCGCTGCATCCCCTCCAGACGCTTCCCGACGCACAGCGGGGTGCTGCGCTCCTTGATGGTGCGTGGATGGCGATTACCGCTGAGGACCCGCTCCGAGGACAGCTCCACGACTTCGCGGCGTCGCTCGGTTGTAGACCATTCGATCTCGGTGAGGACGTCAAACCGCTGTACCACGCAGCTGCGGCCGCAGCCGCGAATTACACGCTCACAACCCTCGACCTGTCCCTGGCGCTCTTCGAAGCAGCAGGCGTTCCTTTTGAGGCAGCGCATCCCCTGGTTGAGGCGATCATCGCAAACGCATTTGATCTTGGTCCCGCTGGGGCGCTCACTGGTCCTGTGGCCCGTGGGGATGCGGCCACTGTTGCAAGACAGCTCGCCGCGATCAGAGATCGAGTTCCACAAGCCGAGCCGCTGTTTGTCGATCTGACCAGGTCGACAGCCAGACTGGCTGGCACATTGGACGAGATCGAGACCGTGATCACATGAGGACAGTTGAAACATTCGGTCAGGTGAGAGAACTGGTTGAAGGAAGTGTCGGTCTGGTACCAACGATGGGCTTCTTCCACGAAGGACATCTCAGCCTCATTGCGGCGGCGAGAAGGTCCACCGAAACTGTTGTCGTGAGCGTCTTTGTCAATCCACTCCAGTTCGGCGGCTCTCCGGATCTCGCCGCCTATCCCAGAGATGTGGAGCGCGACGCGGCGCTTGCTCGCGCCGCTGGTGCGGATGTCCTCTTCGTACCAGAGGTTGACACGATGTATCGCGAGGGTTCTCGGACGATTGTCACCGTCGAAGGCGTAGCAGACTCGATGGAGGGCGTTCACAGGCCAAGGCACTTTTCAGGGGTTGCCACGGTCGTCGCGAAGTTGTTCGCTGGCGTCAGGCCGGATGTGGCGTACTTTGGACGCAAGGATGCCCAACAACTCGCTGTTGTGAGAACGATGGCAGCTGATCTCTCGTTCCCTGTCGAGATCCACGGGCTTCCGATTGTGAGGGAGCAGGACGGCCTGGCGCTTTCCAGCCGCAACGTGCATCTGGCGAACGAAGATAGGGCTGCTGCACTGAACCTGCACAGGGCGCTATTCGCCGTGGGCGATGCCTTTGAAGCGGGGGAGCGGTCCCTCAGTACGCTGCTCGGGAGAGCGAGCGCCACCATCGATGTCGGTGCCGGCATCGACATCGATTACATCGAAATTGCTGACGCGTCAGACGCTTCTACCGTCGATCGGATTGAGCAGCCGGTGTTCGTGGCGATCGCCGCAGACATCGGCGGTGTGCACCTGATCGATAACATCCTGCTGGACCCAACGACCGAAAGAGCGGACCGTGGAACCTACATCGACAATTCAAGCATTCTCTATGGAGACTCCTGATGCTTCTGACCATTGATGTCGGGAACACGCAGGTTGCGCTCGGCATGTTCGATCACAAGGAACTGGTTGGCCATTGGCGGATATCAACGAACGCGCAGGCGACCTTCGACGAGGCACGATGGCAACTCGTGGGAATTCTCGGCGCCGATGGATTCACGCAGAGCGATGTCCGGGGCGTGGCGATCTCAAGTGTTGTGCCGACAATGACGGCGGCGCTCAGACGAGTGGCGCCCCATGTGTCTTCAGGTCCGGTGGTCGTCGTTGAGCCGGGCGTGAAGACCGGCATGTCGATAGAGATAGACAATCCAGGCGAAGTTGGCGCTGACCGTATCGTGAACGCTCTTGCTGCCCGGGAGCGCTACGGAGCGCCCGTTGTCGTCGTGGATTTCGGGACGTCAACGAACTTCGACGTTGTCGGCCCTGACGGTGCGTACATCGGCGGTGCCATCGCTCCGGGTCTTGAGATCTCAACGAACGCGCTTATCTCTGGAACCGCTGCTCTTCGTATGGTTGAGTTCTCCGCACCTCGTTCTGTCATAGGTAAGGGCACCGTTGAGGCGATTCAGTCCGGTGGTCTCTATGGGCACGCGGGGCTGGTTGATGGCATAGTGGAACGCATCGCGGACGAACTTGACGAACCGGTCACAAGAGTGGCAACTGGTGGTCTGGCACCTACCATCGTGCCCCACTGCTCGAGCGTGGACACGGTTGACCCGTATCTCACGCTCGAGGGGCTGCGCATTATCTTCGATCGTAATCAGGACATCGAATGACCGCTGAGGACGAACAATCAGCTGCATCTGACGAGCGCGCCCTGTGGCTTGAATCCAACGAGCTGACCAAGGAGCGTCTTACCAAATATCGCGCGATCGTGGAGAGCGGTGGGTTCCCCTATTCATTCGAGCGCACCGACACGGCCGCCGACCTTGTCTCACGGTTTCCCGATCTTGAACCAGGCGCCGCGACAGGCGAATTCGTCACGATCGCCGGACGTCTCCAGACGACCCGCGAGATGGGGAAACTGATTTTTGCTCCCGTGGTGGATGGAACCGGTGCAGTTCAGTTGTTCGTTGATAAGCGCACGCTCGGGGACGACTCGTTCGCTGCCTTCCGTGATCTCGATGCAGGTGACTGGATTGGTGCAACAGGCGAGGTGATCGTCACCAAGCGTGGTGAGTTGAGTATTCGGATCTCAGATTTCGAAGTGCTCCAGAAGAGCCTCCGACCGATGCCTGACAAGTGGCACGGACTCAAGGATATTGAACAGCGCAGCCGTCGGCGGTATCTCGATCTCTTGGCCAATGAGGACTCGAGACAGGTTGCCATCACCAGGGCGAGGATCGTGAGCGAACTACGACGCCAGTTCGAGGATCGGGGGTACGTGGAGGTCGAAACACCGGTGCTGCTCCCTCAGGCGACGGGGGCAGCTGCCAGGCCGTTCAGGACATTGCACTCAGCACTCGACATGGATATGTACCTGCGGATAGCGACCGAGCTGTACCTGAAGCGGCTGGTCGTTGGCGGTATCGAGAAGGTATTTGAGATCGGGAGGATCTTCAGAAACGAAGGGATCGACTCGACACACAATCCCGAATTCACGATGCTCGAATCCTATGAGGCCTTTTCGGACTTCAACGACATCATGGCGTTGGTCGAGGATGTCGTTGCTGCATGCGCGATCGTTGCCACAGGTGGGACCGAGATTACGTACGATGGGAGATCCGTCGACCTCGCGGGACCGTACCGGCGCGCGACGATGCTTGAGCTCACCCAGGAAGCTTTGGGCAGGGACATCGACTATGACACGCCGATTCCTGAACTCCGTTCCCTGGCAGGGGACCAAGGCATCGAGGTGGAGGATCATTGGGGGTCAGGGAAGCTGATCGAAGCCCTTTTCGATGAACTTGTCGAGGCCTCCCTTTGGGATCCGACCTATGTCACTGAGCATCCCATCGAGACCTCTCCGCTTGCGCGCGTGCATAGGAGCAAGCCGCATGTGACTGAACGATTCGAGCTGTTCATCGCGGGCGGTGAGTATGCCAATGCGTTCTCCGAACTCAATGACCCCTTCGATCAGAGGGCGCGCTTTGAGTCTCAGGCGGCCGCCAGGGCTGCCGGTGACGAGGAGGCGCATCCGATTGACGAGGACTACATCCGGGCGCTCGAGTACGGGCTTCCGCCCACGGGCGGCCTTGGCTTGGGCGTTGATCGTCTTGTGATGCTGCTCACCGACAAGAAGCACATCCGTGAGGTGATCCTCTTCCCCACGATGCGACCCGAGGCAGGTGAAGAGCTTTGACCGATCAAACCATCTTGAACGATCTCGCCGACATCTTGGAGATCCCGGATGATGGAGTCCTCTCCAAGGTTCTCTATCGGGACGACCGCATCCGCGTTGTCGGCTTCGCGTTCGATACTGGTCAGGAGCTCACCGAGCACACGGCAACGGTTCCCGTTGTGATCCAAGTCGTGTCCGGTCGCTTTCTGTTCACCGTGGGCGATACAGCTACCGAGATTGGGCCCGATGCATGGATGCATCTCGAGGCATCAGTTCCTCATTCGGTTGTTGCCACCGAGCCATCGCGACTGCTTCTGACACTGCTCTCGGCACCTGGCCGTTCTGCCACGGAAACCGAAGCCTGACGCCCGGCTCAGGCAGCCACTCCGCCGGAGCCGATCACGCGCCACACGCCACCGAATGAACCGGCGACCTCGGCAAGAAGGCTGTCCTCGATAGCGAAAGCCATGCACTGAACCGTGCGGTCCCCGAGCTCGAACGCATAGGGATACAGGCCAGTGGCGAATACGTCGACTTCGGCCGGTCCCTGTGTGACGAAACCATCCAACAGCGGTGTGCATGCGTCGTTGAGCGCGGCGCTGTCTGCACCGGGCCAGTCCTCGATGGTCACGGTTGCGTCACCGAGATACTGATATCCGTGGGGTCGGGAGCACTCGACCGCTTCGGGCGCGAAGGACGCATCGAGGCAATCCTCGGGCTCGAGCGCCCAGTCAAGATCGTCGCGCTCGGCCATCGGCCCGGCGATCAGGACAATGCCGCCGAGGCTGTCGAGTTGCACGACGCAGGCAAGGTACCTATCGCCACGGTCCCACTCATCCTCGTCAGGCATGTAGGTGATGAGTGTTGGTGTGTGATCCTTCTGCGGTCCGAACACCTCGGTGTACGCCTTGTCGCACTCGTAGTTTCGGTCGTAGGCGATCACATCCCCGTCGAACTCTGTTAGGTCGGTCCCGATCTGTTCGGCTATCAGCACTTCAGCGTTGTGCGGACCACTGCACGGAACAACGATGTCGGGAGGGAAGGGTGCGTAGGGGAGCGTCTCGGATTCTGGGTCTGTGTACAAACATGTCTTCGCATTCCAGACGCGTTGCGGCTCACTCTCGTCGCCCAGTGCTTCGAGATAGTCGAACGCAAGGTCACTGTCGGTTGACGTTGCCAGCACGAACCCGTCCCCTGTCGACCAGGCAAATAGGACGAGTCCTGCAGCCGTTTCGGTCCGATAGATGTCATCCTGCACCTCATCGGCTTCCTCATCCTCGAGCGTCGAGATCAGCGACGGAACGAAATTCGGGTCACCTCGCCAGGTGAGGGCCGGTAGTACCGAGACTGCCAGAACGTTCGCGGCTGAACCGTCCGTGAAGACTTCCCAGACGAGTCCGTCCACGAGATCCTCAGGAAGCCACCGCTCGATCGATCGTGAGGGCATCCTCATCGAAGAGTCCTGGCTCCTGTGCCAGTTCGAACCTGCCTGCGTCCCAGAACGCATCTGAGGCAACATCATCAGGATCCCCTCTCTCGGGCGCTTCGAGATCACCTGTGCTCGCTGTGGTCGTTGGAGCCATCGTTGTGGTCGTGCCGGCTGGCTGGGCAACCGTGGTCTCTGGGCGTATCGCCTGCCCCGGGTACGCAGGCTGTCGCGATGATGCCGAAGACGAGAACGACGAAGAAGATTCTGGTGTGCACCTCGTGAAGGTAGCCGCTTCCTAGCGTCGTGCGGAGATGACGCGGTCCATGAGGTACTGGTCGAGACTGTGAAGGACATCCGTCAACGGGTTGTTCGGAATCCGATCTGCAGCTTCCTCGGCCCTACGGATGCGTGCTTCACATTCGTCGAGAGCGATGTCGATGTAGCCGCCCGCAACGGTCAACTCGATGACACGTTCAATGGCATCGCGCGAGTACGGTTCGCCTCCGCCGAGCAGCGAACGAATCTCGGTTCCCTCGGGACCTTCAGCTGCGAGCAGCACAGGCAACGTGAATGTCCCCTCGCCGATATCCGATCCGGCTGGTTTGCCGAGGAAATCATCGCTGGCAATGAGGTCGAGCACATCGTCGGATATCTGGAAGACCATGCCCATCTCCCATGCCCAATCCGAGATCGACTCGACGGTGCTGCTGGGCGCACCCCCGGTCATTGCACCGAGCCTTGCTGACGTGCGAATGAGCGAGGCGGTTTTGCCTCCGATGACCGCGTAGTAACCCTCTGGACCGTGGTCGAAACTGTGTGCGAAGGCAAGCTCAGAAACCTGCCCTTCACATAGCGTTGCATAGGTACGCGCGATCAGGGCAACGGCTTCCTCACCGAGAGGCGCTGCAATCTCGGACGCCCGGGCGAGGAGGAAGTCCCCAGCCAGAATCGCGACGGTGTTCGTCCAGTTGGTGTTGACAGATGTCTTGCCGCGCCGTGCGTCTGCTTCATCGATTACGTCGTCGTGATAGAGCGATCCGAGATGTACAAGTTCAACGGCCACTCCTGCCTCAACTGGTTCGGATCCCGTATTTGTTCCGAGCTCGGCAGCGACCTGGGAGAGGAGCGGCCGATACCGCTTCCCGCCCGCAATTAGAAGATGCTGGGCGATCTCGGTCAGGAACGGTGTTTCAGCAACCGACACCTCTCTGAGACGGGACTCAACCATTTCCATGCGGTCCCAGACACGTGGAATCGGTACGAGATCCTGGAAGATCGGTTGGTCCAACGGCGACTCCGGTGAGGGGAATGGGGATGCTAACCCGTAGGTTAGAAGTACCAGATGGCGAGGTCTCGCATCGGGTCGAGTGATCCCGTATCCTCGGCGTAGATGAACTGGGTACCTATACTCCGCGAGGCGCACCGGTATTCGGAGCGCCACAGCCTTATGAGGGGTGACGAACGTGTTCGAGCGCTTTACAGACAGAGCCCGCAGAGTCGTTGTGCTGGCCCAAGAAGAAGCGCGCCTCCTGAACCACAACTACATCGGCACTGAGCACATCCTCCTCGGACTCATCCACGAAGGTGAGGGCGTTGCGGCCCGTGCACTTGAGGGGCTCGACATCGATCTCGAGTCTGTGCGAACCCAGGTCGTCGAGATCATCGGGCAGGGCTCCCAAGCTCCTACGGGGCACATCCCCTTCACCCCACGAGCCAAAAAGGTCCTCGAGCTCTCCCTGCGAGAGGCGCTCCAACTGGGCCACAACTACATCGGGACTGAGCACATCCTTCTCGGCCTCATTCGTGAGGGTGAGGGCGTTGCAGCCCAGGTGCTTGTGAAGCTCGGAGCTGAACTCACCAAGGTTCGTCAGACCGTCATCCAACTGCTCTCGGGCGTCGAGGGCGAGGAGAGCGAACGCTCAGGTGGCCATCCGGGCGGTTCGGGATCCAGAGGCGAAGGCTCGAAGTCAGGATCGGCAGTGCTTGACCAGTTCGGGCGCAACCTCACGCAGCTCGCCAAGGAGCAGGAACTCGATCCTGTGATCGGGCGAACCACAGAGATCGAACGAGTCATGCAGGTATTGTCACGCAGGACAAAAAACAACCCCGTCCTCATCGGTGAACCTGGAGTTGGTAAGACGGCCATCGTCGAGGGCCTCGCGCAGAAGATCGTCGACGGCACTGTTCCTGACACGCTCACGGGCAAACACATCTATACGCTCGACCTCGGGGCGCTTGTTGCAGGGTCGCGCTATCGCGGCGATTTCGAGGAGCGACTCAAGAAGGTGCTGAAGGAGATTCGCACCCGAGGAGACATCATCCTCTTCATCGACGAGATCCACACTCTGGTCGGAGCAGGTGCAGCCGAGGGCGCAATCGATGCGGCGAGCATTCTCAAACCAATGCTGGCTCGTGGCGAGTTGCAGACGATTGGAGCGACCACTCTCGAAGAGTATCGCAAATACCTCGAGAAGGATTCTGCGCTCGAGCGCAGGTTCCAACCAGTCAAGGTCGAGGAGCCCTCTGTTGCGGATACGATCAAGATTCTTGGTGGTTTGCGCGATTCGTACGAGGAGCACCACAAGGTCGAATTCACTGATCAGGCCCTTGTCAATGCGGCGAACCTTGCTGACCGCTACATCGCGGACCGATTCCTGCCGGACAAGGCAATCGACCTGATCGATGAGGCTGGTAGTCGAATGCGACTGCACCGCTCCAATCTTCCCGATGACGTCAAAGAGATTGACGAGAAGATCGGAAAGATTCGCACAGACAAGCGCGAAGCGGTCAATTCCCAGCAGTATGAACGTGCAGCCCAGCTGAGAGACCGAGAACGCGAGTTGATCGCGGAACGGACCGACGCAGAGAAGGCTGCAGCCGACGACGGCCCGATCTTCAGGTCAACCATCGATGAAGAGGAGATCGCCGTGGTGCTTGCACAGTGGACTGGCATCCCCGTCCACCGGTTGACCGAGGAGGAGACGGCCAGGCTTCTCAACATGGAGGATGAACTCCACAAGCGCATCATCGGCCAGAGCGACGCCATTGGGGCCGTTTCCAAGGCGATCAGACGTACGAGGGCTGGTCTCAAGGATCCGAAGCGACCCGGTGGCTCGTTCATCTTCCTTGGACCTTCTGGCGTTGGGAAGACCGAGACGGCCAAGTCTCTCACTGAGTTCCTCTTCGGGGACGAGTCCGCACTCATCCAGATCGACATGTCCGAGTACATGGAGAAGCACGCGGTCTCACGACTCGTAGGTTCACCTCCGGGCTATGTCGGATATGACGAGGGTGGCCAACTCACGGAGGCTGTCCGACGCAAGCCGTTCTCCGTAGTGTTGTTCGATGAAATCGAGAAGGCGCATCCCGATGTGTTCAACATCCTCCTCCAGATCCTCGAGGACGGCCGGCTGACAGACTCCCAGGGTCGGACTGTTGACTTCAAGAACACGGTCATCATCATGACTTCGAATCTTGGAACCGCAGACCTTCGCAAGAAGATCGGGTTCTCGACCGACGATGAGGCACTCAATTATGACAAGATGCGTGGAAAGGTCATGGAGGCGCTCAAGAACCACTTCCGTCCGGAATTCCTGAACCGTGTCGATGAGGTCATCGTCTTCCATGAACTCACTATGGAGGAGGTCAAGTTGATCGTTGATCTGCTCCTCGTGCGGGTCCGCGAACAGCTGGAGAGTCAAGCGCTTGACCTTGTCCTGACGGACGATGCCAAGCAGGTGCTCGCAAAGAAGGGCTACGACCCACAGCTTGGTGCGCGTCCACTTCGAAGGGCCATCCAGCGGCTCCTGGAGGACCCACTCTCTGAGAAGGTGCTCTTCAAGGAGTTCCCTGCGGGAAGCACGATTCTCGTGACAGTCGACGAGGAGGATGGCACAAAGCTCGCCTTCGAAGCGATTGAGGCACCTGCCGAACCGCCGGTGGAACTCGCGGAGAACTGACAAACCACGTTTGTCACTTCTCTGACCGCTGAGCAGCTTCCCGACCGCTTCGCTTCACGATGAACGACTTCTTTCGTTGGTCGTTTGTCGTATGTCGTTCTTGTGTCGTATGTCGTTCTTGACCTGAACTATCAGAGGAAAGGTCGCTATAATTGTGCTGTTCCCCATTCCTCTGGATTGGGATGCAATTTTCGACTAACGAAAGGGTGCGTGATGCGCTCAGTATTCAAGAGAAGAGGGTCAGTCTTTGTACTCATCCTCGCTCTCGCTCTCATCGCTGCGGCATGTAGCAGCGATTCCGATGACACGACGACCACTGCCGCTGCTGCAACGGAGACAACGGTTGCTGCAGCGACCACGACCGAAGCTGCGACGGAGACAACCGTTGCTGCCGCGACCACGACTGAAGCTCCTGCAACTGCGTTCACGCCAGTCAAGACCTGTCTCGTCACCGACCTTGCCGGTGTTGACGATCAGAGCTTCAACGCAAGCGCGTGGCAGGGTGTCCAGGACGCCATGGCGGCTGGGTTCGCCACTGAGGATTCTTTCTTCCTCGAGTCGACGGATGCCGCGGACTGGCAGCCGAACATCGATCAGTTCATCGGTCAGGGTTGTGAGCACATCGTGACCGTTGGGTTCGCTCTCGGCGAAGTCACAGCGATCAATGCGGCTGCAAACCCCGACATCATCTGGACGATGATCGACAACGTTCTCACCGATGAGACCTTCGCGCCTCTGGCGCTGGAGAACGTGCGTGAGCTCGTTTACCAGACCGACGAGGCTGCATTTGCGGCTGGTTACCTTGCTGCAGGTGTGTCGGAATCCGGCATCCTCTGCACGTACGGTGGCGCGAACTTCCCTACGGTTGCCATCTTCATGGACGGCTTCACGCGGGGTGCTGCGCACTACAACGACATAAAGGGAACCGACGTAACGGTGCTCGGTTGGAATGTTGACGACCAGGACGGCCTCTTCACCGGAAGCTTCACCGATATGGTCCTTGCCGCTACCACGGCTGAGGGCCTCTTCGACGAGGGCTGTGACATGATCATCCCTGTCGGCGGCGCAATCAACCTTCCTGCCGGTGACGTGATCAACGATTCGGGGCTCAATGCGGCGCTCATCGGTGTCGATGCCGATGCGTTCTTCGCAATGCCTGAGCAGTACAGCTCCCTGTGGCTCACAACGGTTGAGAAGGCGATCGCTCCCTTCATCACCCTCTCCGTTCAGGGGCAGGCCGAGGATTCATGGACAGCTGGTTCGTTCGTTGGAAACTTGGCGAACGATGGCGTTGGCCTCGCTGAGTTCCATGACTGGGATGCAAGAGTGTCCAGCGAGCTGAAGGAAGAAGTTCTTCAGCTGATTCAGGACATCAAGGACGGCACGATAGAGGCCGCTTTCACTCCTGTCGGATACTGATCCGCTGGGTTGATTGACCAAGGAGGAGGGCCCCACGAGAGTGGGGCCCTCCTCGCGTTGGCGCGTCGCGCTGGATGTGGAGTGCGATGGACGCGTACCGTGCCAACCACTCCTAGTGTGGCCGGGTACCGGCATCGGAGGAACGCCTGACACTCGAGTTGCGTCACATCACGAAGCAGTTCCCAGGTGTGCTCGCATGCGATGATGTCAACCTCACAGTGTCAGAGGGCGAGACCCTGGCTCTCCTCGGTGAGAACGGGGCAGGCAAGACCACCCTGATGAACATCCTGTACGGGCTCTACACGCCGACATCGGGTGAGGTTCTCGTCAACGACGATCCTCTGGTTATGGAATCACCCAGTGATGCAATCGCGGCTGGCATAGGCATGGTGCATCAGCATTTCATGCTCGTCCCTGTGTTCACCGTATCTGAGAACGTTGTGCTCGGGGATGAGCCAACGGAAGTGGCGGGATGGATCGACCAGAAGACGGCAAAGGAACGGGTCCGAACGATCTCAGAGCGATACGGACTCGAGGTTGACCCCGACACCTACGTCGAAGATCTATCGGTGGGCAGACAACAGCGGGTGGAGATCATCAAGGCGCTCTCGCGTGACGCCAGCTTCATCATATTCGATGAGCCCACATCCGTGCTCACACCGAGCGAGGTCGAGGGTTTCTTCAAGATCGTTGAGGGGCTGAAGGCCGATGGCAAAGGCATCATCTTCATCAGCCACAAGCTGGGCGAGGCGCTCGAGATCGCAGACCGAATTGTGATCATGCGTCGGGGCAAGACGGTCGCCGAGGTCAGTCCGAAGGATGTTACTGAGGAGAAGCTCGCTGAGCTGATGGTGGGAAGACCCGTCGACCTCGTTGTGAACAAGTCGGAATCCGAACCACTAGAGGTCGTGTTATCGGTCAGCGATCTTTCGGTGTTCGACGATCGAGGACAGTTGGCGGTCAACAGAATGTCCTTTGAAGTTCGGGCAGGAGAGATTGTCGGTATTGCCGGCGTACAGGGCAATGGACAAACGGAGTTGGTTGAGTCGCTTACAGGCCTCAAACCATCAACGAGCGGAACCGTCTTGCTCGGAGGCGAGGACGTGACCACCAAGTCGCCGCGTGCGATCCACAAGCTGGATGTCGCCCACGTTCCTGAGGACCGACAGCGGAGCGGATTGGTGCTGCCCTTCACCGTCACCGAGAACATTGTTTTGGACTCGTACTATCAGGCACCGATATCGCGGGGTGTCCAGATGAACTGGAGCGAAGCGAGTGACCGAGCTGAGCGGCTCGTCGAGGAGTACGACGTCCGCACGCCGGGAATCGATGTTCTCGTGTCGACGTTGTCGGGGGGCAATCAACAGAAGGTGATCGTTGCGAGGGAATTCGACCGCGACGTCAAGCTCGTCATCGCTTCCCAACCGACACGCGGGATCGACGTTGGCTCGATCGAATATATCCACTCCCGCATCATCGAGGAGAGGGATGCAGGCGCCGCAGTTCTTATCGTGTCCTCCGAATTGGATGAGATCAAGGCGTTGTCCGACCGGATTCTCGTGATGTATGAAGGACGTATCGCAGGTGAGTTCGACGGGTCGGCCACGACCACCGAGATCGGTCTCGCAATGCTTGGTGGCGCCGGAGAGGCAGAGGCTTCATGAGCGCCCAGGTACCAGGCGACGGAGATTGGGGCGATAAGGGTTACTCGGCATGGTACGCGCGTGTCAGTGGTGTCGGGAGCTCCATCGGCCAGGCAATGATCGTGCCAGCCCTCGCAGTTTTTACTGCTCTGATCATCGGCGCGGTCATCATCGCGATAACAGACGTCGATACGCTTCCTTTGTGGGGCTCAGACCCCGCCGAAGCGTTCCGTCTGACGATGGATGGCATCTTCAATGCCTTCAAGGCGTTGTTCGTCGGTTCGCTCGGTTCGCCGAGGGCAATTTCCGAGACACTCTTCGCTGCGACTCCGTTGATTCTTGCCGGGCTCGCCGTTGCCGTAGGATTTCAGGCAGGCCTATTCAACATCGGCGTCAACGGCCAGATGCTCATTGGCGGCATGGCGGCGCTCTGGGTTGGCTTCTCGTTTGACCTTCCCGGGATTGTTCTGATCCCCCTCGCCCTCACAGCTGCGATTGTCGGTGGCGCGTTCTGGGCGGGAATAGCAGGCCTCCTCAAGGCGAAGACCGGTGCCCATGAGGTGATCACGACGATCATGTTGAACTTCATAGCGCTCTTCCTCGTCGACTACCTCCTGAAGTCGTCTCTATTCCAGGCCCCGGGTCGGAATGATCCAATATCGCGGCCAGCAAATGCTGCTGCCCAGTTCCCAAGGTTCTTCGGCGATTATCGACTTCAGATCGGGTTTCTCGTTGCCCTCGCGGCCGTGGCGTTCGTGTGGTGGCTCATGTATCGCACAACGATGGGATTCGAGTTCCGTGCGGTCGGATTCAACCCTGATGGTGGCCGATACGCTGGCATGAGCGTTGCCTGGGTGTATGTCTCTGTCATGGCTGTCTCGGGAGCACTTGCAGGGCTTGCAGGAGCCAATCAGATTCTTGGTTTGGAGCCGTATCGAGCCATATCGGGCTTCTCCGGCAACATCGGCTTCGACGCGATCGCGCTTGCGCTGCTCGGCCGATCCCACCCTGTAGGCGTCCTCTTTGCTGGACTACTGTTCGGAGCACTCAAGGCTGGGGGGCGGGAGATGCAGGGCGCTGCAGGCATCCCGATCGATCTCGTGTTGGTCCTCCAAGCGCTGATCATCGTGATGATCGCTGCCCCTGAACTGGTACGGGCGATCTACCGGATCAAGACGCCTGAGCAGGAAGCGGGCACGACGATGTCCACTGGGTGGGGAGCATGAGGCCCGAATCAGACAGCGCCATCGAAGAAGGGGTGCACAAGAGATCTACGCCCGAGGAGCGACGTGCCACGATTGTGGGTGTCATTCTCATCGTGCTGGCTGTCTTCACGTTCTGGGTGTTCGCATTGGGGAGCGAAGCTGGCATCGAGTCGACGTTCAAGCTTTCGCTCCCACAGGCGCGCTTCGAGGATCTCTCCTGGACCGTGGACTCGCGGTGGCTTGGATTCATCGTAAGCGGCATTCTTGCGTTCCTCGGAGGAATGGTCCTGAGACGCTCACATGTCAAGTGGACGAACCTTGCGCTGGCAATCGGGCTCATCCTTGTCGCATTCGCATTTCTGACCTGGGCGGCGAGCGGTAAGTCATTCAGCTTGGTCGGGATGCTCCGAGCGACCGTTGTACTGTCCGTGCCCGTGACCCTCGGTGCGCTGACCGGCCTGATGTGCGAGCGAGTCGGCGTGATCAACATTGCTATTGAGGGCCAACTGCTGACGGCCGCCTTCGTCGGCACCATCGTCGGATCGGCCTGGGGAATATGGGCCGGGCTCGTCGGGGCGCTGCTCACAGGAGCGCTCCTAGGAGCTGTGCTTGCGGTTCTTGCGATCCGGTTCAGGATCGATCAGATCATTGCCGGAGTCGTCATCAACATCTTCGCACTCGGGCTGACCTCGTTCCTTGCGCGTCGAGTGCTCTCTGAAGCGACACATCTGAACTCGCCCGGTCGGTTCAGTCCCATGAAGATCCCGTACCTTGGTGATATTCCCGTCCTCGGCCCGATGTTCTTCGACCACAACATGTTCATCTACGTGACGTTCATCCTGGTGATCGGACTTCATTTCGGATTGTTCTACACACGTTGGGGCCTGCGTTCGCGCTCGGTCGGTGAGCATCCCGAAGCCGCCGACACCGTCGGAATCAACGTGTATCGGGTCCGCTACCGGAACGTGATTCTTGGTGGCATGATCGCAGGATTCGGCGGGGCCTTCCTCACCCTCGCCCAGGTCTCACGGTTCGAGGAGAACATGACCGCGGGAATCGGGTTCATCGGATTGGCTGCAATGATCTTCGGTCGGTGGATGCCGCTGGGAGTCTTCGGCGCCGGTCTCGTGTTCGGTTTTGCAAGAGCACTCCAGCAGAAACTGGGCATCCTCGGAACGCCCATCCCTTCGGAGTTCCTATCGATGATTCCCTACATCGTCACAATTATCGTGGTCGCTGGAGTCGTCGGGAAGGCCCGCCCTCCAGCCGCCGATGGTCAGCCCTACATCAAGGACTGACAGCGCCCCAGCGATCGTGTGTGTCAACGAGCGAAGTCCATTTCGCGACGAAATTTCGCCCAGTCGGACGACTTTGTCGACCACGCCAGGTCGGTCGCTATCTGGACGACGCCGAGCACCAGGAGGGCGATCGGCACCCAGGCAGGGATTTCAGACATCAACAGTGCAGCGGGGATGAGCAGGAAAGGAATTGCCTTGGTGACGATCGCACCCGAAGCATGCATCCATGCTCTGGCCCGTGGTGTTGCAGCCAGATAGGTCGCATAGTCCGTCTTGACCCCTGGTTGGGGTCTCCCCCTCCCGATGAACCATGCGGAGAACGTGATGTCGCCGATTCCGCCAACCACGATGTGGCCAAGCCCGTGGGTGGTTCCGATCAGGATGCCCGCTCCGAGCATGAAAGTGACGCCATTCCATGACGGTACGAACTCGGATACAGCGATGAACGCCAGTCCGGCGAATGCGCCGAGCACGGCGGCGACGGTTCCCATCCAGAAGGGAATCACGATTCGTGCCCATGCTCCAAACGTGACCGCGTCTATCACGCCGATGCGCTCAGCGAACTGTTCAACAAGGTCGGGGTCGCTCTTGACCGCAGTCACTGCCCGCCAGTATCCGGTCGCTCTGAGATCGGGAACACGCCCGGACGCGATCTCCACTTCATTGGCATTGAGCACAGAGTCAATCTCAAGCGGGAGTCACCCCCGAAAGGTAGTACGAAGCCTCCTCGATGCCGACAGCTGGCGGCCGTTCTACTTCTCGACGCCGAAGAAACGGACTCCCTGGAGGGCGAGTTCATTGAACGGGGGATTCTCACCAACCGGTTCCGCGGGGTGCGTGGTCGTTACCTCGATGCGCAGCGTGATGGTCTCGAGACTTGCGATTTTCACCGTCTGTGGTTCATTCGAGTTCGCAAGCCGCCCACTTATGGGCACATTGAGATCGTTGACCGTGATGGTGTAGCCCTGGATCTTGTAGTTCCGCTTGAAACTCTCGTTGTCCGTGATGTTCTGCAGTTCGATCTCACGGATCTGGACAGGCGTGGCGAATGTGAACTCGAGCCATGCGCCAACTCCGCGTTGGCTGTCGTCGTTCCATCGTGTCTCTGGGTTGCCATCGATCAGGTTCTCTGGCCCGAAGGAATCGGCAACCTGGGAGCTTGCACTTGCCGATGCGGCGGCGATCTCAACCGTGGGTACGAGCACGGTTGTGGTCGTTGAGGACGGATCCGTCTCCGGGCCAGCAACGTCAGCTTCGCCGCCTCGGAATATGTTCATTGTGAGGGCAACGAGGGCCACAACGAGTACGACTGCTGCGAGTACCCCGAGTGCCCTTCCGCCTGCGCTCGATCGAGCGGCGGGAGCGGGAGCAATCGGCATCGGATCCTGACTCAGTCGGGATCCGCACCGTTCGCAGTGGTGGTTGAACTCTGGATTCAGCGCGCCGCAGGAGGGACATGTAACCGTCGAGCTACCACCGGTCGTGGTGGCAACATGGTCGTGATGTACCGGTTGCTCTCCCGTCTGCTCCGTCGTGATGGCTGCTGGTTGAGGGTCGAAGGTCTCCGTGATGTCGTCATCGGATGACGTGTCAGTCGGTGGAGTCTCAGGAAGCTCGAACGGCTCGAACAGGTCGTCGAACTGATTATTGTTGTCGTCACCCTGCATGTCGGGTCCTCGCCTCCGCTCGTGTCTGAACGGCTGTTTCTGATTGTCTGTGCGGTATTGTGCCACGAATGATGTACTTCATGGCGATACGAGTTGCAGAACCGTGGACGCCGTTCTCCGTGGCGGCCCTGACTGTACTCATCCTCGTGCTTGTGACCGTGGTGGTTGTCCTGATTCGTCGGTCATAACCTGTCACACCGGCGCCCTACCGTGTGTGGCATGAAAGGTAGTGCTGGAAACAAGACACTGATGTATTCCTGTCTCTCGTGTAGGTATCGATCACCGAGATGGATGGGATTCTGCCCGCAGTGCAGAAAACAGGAAGCTCTCTGCGAAGAGGATGCTCTCAATGGCGACAGAGGGAAGCCGACCGTCGAAGTTGTGAGCGCAACTGGTGAGCGGCTCCACCCGTCTGATCGTTGTGCGATCGGCCTGGGTGAGCTCGATCGAGTGCTTGGCGGCGGGATCGTTCCGGGTGCAGCGATCCTTGTGGGGGGCGAGCCGGGCGTAGGCAAGTCCACGCTCCTGCTTCAGGCGGCCGATCATCTGGCTGGCGACTCGGGCACCGTGCTCATGGCAACAGCCGAGGAGTCGCTCCACCAGGTTCAGATGCGAGCACGACGAGTCGGTATTCGCTCGGATGGCGTCTCGATTGCCTCCGTAAACGATGTTGATAGCATTATTGAATGTGCGCGCCGTCTCGACCCTGTCGCGATGATTGTCGATTCGATCCAGACGATATCGACCACCGATGTTGCTGGGACTGCAGGCGGTACGACCCAGGTCCGCGAGTCAGCGGCTCGTCTGATCGAGTACGCAAAGCGGACCGGTACGCCCGTCTTCCTGGTCGGCCACGTGACCAAGGACGGCTCCATCGCCGGTCCTCGGACACTCGAGCACATGGTCGATGTCGTCTTGTATCTCGAAGGCGAGATCGATCGAGACCTTCGGTTTCTGCGCGGGATCAAGAATCGATTCGGTTCGGTGAACGAGGTGGGCGTCTTCGAGATGACGCCGGCCGGCCTCGTCGAGATACCAGACCCGAGTGGTCTACTCGTTGCCGATCGTGACGAGACAGCGTCTGGTTCCGTGCTCTTTCCGATGCTTGAGGGCAAGCGTCCTCTGGTTGTGGAGATTCAGGCACTGGTCGTCAAGGCAGAGGCTGTCCAGCCCCGCAGAGCGATCACGGGCCTCGTGCCAGCACGGGTGCATCAGATCCTCGGTGTTCTCGAGCGTCATCTGTCGTTCCCGCTGCGGCGATTCGACGTGTATGTCAGCGTGATGGGAGGCATCAGGGTCACCGAACCTGCTGCCGATCTCCCAATGGCGCTCGCAATAGCGTCGGCGTACATGGACATTCCGCTTGGGCGTGCCGCTGCCTGGGGCGAATTGGGACTGACAGGCGATGTGCGCCCCGTTGCGCGACCGGCACTGAGGCGGTCGGAGGTTGAGCGTATCTCGGCCGGACCGATTATTGACCGTGACTCCGGTGTCGAGAGGGTAACCGACGCACTACTGGCGTCCGGCCTCGATGTCAGACGATATGGCACTGTCGAGATTGCGGACCGCAGCGCATAGCCACGCGTATTGTTCGGTAGTCACCTAGCCTGCTGTTCGATGATACCGAACGCTTCCGCCCCCATCGACCTTTTGAGACGGTTTGCTCCGGGCACGGATCTTCGAGACGCTGTCGAGCTGATCATGCGCAGGGGAACAGGCGCTCTCGTCGTTCTGGGTGCCGGCCCGAAAGTGGATGACGTCTGTACCGGTGGATTCGATCTTGTCGATGTTCCCTATACCGCCCAGCGGCTCGCCGAATTGGCCAAGATGGACGGTGGGATCGTCGTTGACGACGAGTTGGGCACCATCACCAGGGCGAACGTGCATTTCATTCCCGACCCGACGATTCCCACAGCAGAGACGGGAACCAGATTCCGCACCGCGGAGCGGATGGCGAGACAGACAGGACTTCCCGTGCTCGCTGTGTCTGAAGAAGCGCATCTGATGGCGGTTGTATATTCGGGTGATGCTCGATTCTCCCTGCAATCCGTTACTGAGCTTCTCGCTGAGGCCAATCAACGTCTCCAGGCGATGGAGCGACTCCGGGGCCAGTTCAACGACGCGGTACAGCGCTTGAATCGGTATGAGGCAGACGACGTTGTCTCCATGCGCGAGGTCGTCGCGGTCGTGCAACGAGCTGGCGTGATCCGGAGACTCGCAGCCGGCCTTGACGTTATCGCAGCCGAACTCGGTGATGCCGCTTCTTTGATCTCGATGCAGAGTGCCGATTTGACGGGAAGTGTCGCCGAGATCGCTGAACTCGTGAATTTCGACTATCAGAAGCGTAAGCCGCGCAAGGGCTCCACGGTGTTCACGAGACTCGATGCGCTCACCGAGGACGACCTCTACGAGTCCGAGATTGTTGCCGAGGCATTGGGTCTCGCGCTGCTCGACGAACACGCACAACCGAGAGGAGCACGTGCTATTGCCCGTGTGCCGCGACTGCCAGATGCGGTTCGAGAGTCGGTTCTCAGGGCTTTCACATCCTATGAGAAGCTGATGAGTGCCTCGGCGGATGATCTCGCCAAGGTTGAGGGAGTTGGAAAGGCTCGCGCACGGACGATACTCTCGTACCTGCACCCAGCCAATGGAACCGGATCGATCCCCGCCGGAATCGATTGACCGGACGCCATAGCTCCAACCGTTGTACAATCACCGATTCCAACGACTTACGAGGTTTCGTGGCCACAAAGAAGACCACCGCTAAGAAGACGCCTGCCAAGAAGAAGACAGCGCCCAAGAAGGCGGCAGCCTCAAAGGCTGCTGTGAAGAAGGCGGCGCCCAAGAAGAAGGCGGCGCCCAAGAAGAAGGCGGCACCCAAAAAGACCGCTGTGAAGAAGAAGGCAAAGGCGCCCTTCAAGGTCCGAGACAAGGTCGTATATCCCCACCATGGTGCAGCCACGATCATCAAGAGGGAGAAGATCGAGTTCGCAGGGGAGAAGCAGGAGTACTACGTGCTTCAGGTGGCCACCGACCAACTGACCCTGCGCGTCCCTGTTGATAATGCGATCGAGCGCGGCGTTCGCCCCGTGATCTCCAAGAACAAGGCACGAGCCGTGTTTGCAACGTTCAAGGATGAACCACAGGAGGCCGGGGCCAACTGGAGCCGCTGGTACAAGCTTCTGACCGAGAAGATCAACTCGGGTGACATTTTCCAGGTCGCCGAGGTCGTGCGCGACCTCACTTATGCCCAGCAGGTGAAGGGTATTTCGCCAGCACTCAAGCGAATGCTCGCGAAGGCAAGACTTATCATCGTCTCAGAGCTGCAGTTCAGCCTCGCCCTCTCGGAGGAGAAGACCATCGAGAAGCTCGACAGGGCTCTTCCTCAGGCCGAACCGCCAGACGACGCCTGATGCTCCAGCGGGTTCGTGCCCGATGAGGACAACAGCGGTTATCGTCGCTGCAGGCGCGGGGACGCGCTTCGGACGCCCGAAACACAGCGCTCTGCTCGCCAATATCGAACTCTGGCAGCGGTCGGTGGACGCGTTCGCCGCCGCCGGTACCGACCAGATAGTTGTAGTCGGTGATGTTCCCGGCGGTCTTCCCGGCGGGCCTCGTCGACGAGACTCCGTTGCGATTGGCCTTGCCGCCATCGCACCCGATACCGAGTGGGTGGTCATCCACGATGCCGCGAGACCACTCATTACCGCCGAATTGATCGCACGGGTTGTCGAACGTTTGATGGTCGGGGATGTTGATGGAGTGATCCCAGCGATACCCGTGGCAGACACGATCAAGCGCGTAGATGGGGAATCTGTGCTCGAGACGGTCGATCGCTCGGCTCTCGTCTCGGTTCAGACACCCCAGGCGTTTCGACTCTCGGTACTCATGGACGCTCATGCAGCCGATCAGCTCGATGCGTCCGACGATGCCGCGATGGTCGAGCGAAATGGCGGTACCGTTGTCCAGGTGATGGGTGACCCAATGAACTTCAAGATCACTGTCGCTGAAGATCTGGCGCTCGCCAACGCCCACTTGAAAGCGGTTGCTGACCGTGGATGACATACGCACCGGCATTGGCTATGACGCCCATAGATTCGGCGGTGTTGGCCCTGTCGTGCTCGCAGGCGTGGCAATCGATCACAACATCGGTGTCTTGGGGACATCTGATGGGGACGTCGCAACGCATGCGGTCTGTGATGCCCTTCTCGGTGCGGTTGCCGATGGGGACCTCGGGACCCACTTCCCGAGCTCCGACCCGCAGTGGGAAGGCGTTGACTCCCTTGAGCTTCTGGGCTTGTGCATGGAAAGAGTGACGTCGGCCGGATACTCGGTCAGCTCGGTGGATCTCACGATCATCGTCCAAAGCATTCGGATTGCTCCTCATCGAGAGCAGATGCGTCGCCGCTTGGCTGGTGCGATGGCAATCGAAGTCGAACGAGTCTCTGTGAAGGCCACTACAACTGACGGGTTGGGCTGGATAGGGACAGATGCAGGGCTGGCCTCTCAGGCCATCGCGACCGTCTACAACTGATCGATCACCGTTCGGGCCATCCCTGGGTCATCGGTGATGATGGCGTCCACGCCTGCGGTTGCCATCAATGCCACATCCTCAGGTGAATTGACGCCCCACACGACGGCTCTGAGGTTCGCCTCTGCGAATGCCTCCATGATGCTGGCGGTATCGGTCGTGACATGGATGATGTTCGGGTTGATGGCGTCCATCTTGAATTCCTGTGCAGTTGCTACGCCTATGTCAAGGGGCACGGAAGCCAGTACAAGCTGGCCACGTAGGATCTCCGGTGCAACCTCTCCGACGCGTTGCATCGAAACCGGATCGAAAGAAGACATGAGGATCCGCTTCGGTTCGTCATACGACAGGAGCTCCCCAATTGTCTCATCGACGATGGTGCGATCCTCATCGAAGGCTTCCTCATGTGGAAAGTTCTTGATCTCCACGTTGACGAATACCATGCGCGGAATGGAGTCCATCGCTTCTCTCAGCGTTGGCACCTTGGGCGCCAGATCCCGTAGGGCGCTGAACTCGAGAGAGGACAAAGTTCCAATACCCGGGTAGGACTCATCGTGGCTTACGATCAGAACGCCATCACTCGTGCGGCGAACATCGAGTTCGATTCCGCCGGCTCCAGCCTCGACAGCGAGCACATAGGCCTCAATGGTGTTGTCCGCGGCTCGGGAGCGGTCGCCTCTGTGGGCGTACACAAGGGGCCCTGGTCCTAGGGGAGATACGGTCATTGTGGGCAGAGTAGTTGGCGGACGCGCCGTTGGGTACCATGGAGGACATGCAGTTGTACAACACGCTTGCGCGCGCGACGGTTCCCTTTGTCCCTACGAACCAGGACAGGGTGTCGATCTACTTGTGTGGACCGACCGTGCAGTCTGAACCTCATCTTGGCCATGGCCGGTCGGCAGTGGTGTTCGATGTGCTTCGCAGGTATATGACATGGCTTGGTTACGACGTCGAGTTCGTGAGAAATATCACCGACATCGACGACAAGATCATCAATCGGGCTATCGAGATGGGAGTGACCGCGGAGCAAGTCGCGGTGGATGCGGCAGAAGTATTCGATGATGCGTACCTGCGTTTGGGGAACCTCGCACCCACCGCTGAGCCGAAAGCAACGGAGTACATCCAGGAGATGATCGAGGCGATCGAGACGTTGGTCGCCTCAGACCATGCCTACGCAGCGGAAGGCGATGTCTATTTCACGGTTCGATCATTTCCCGAATATGGGAAGCTCTCAGGACAGGATGTCGAGGACCTCAGATCCGGTGAGAGAGTGGCCATTGATGAACGCAAACACGATCCGCTCGACTTCGCTCTCTGGAAGGCCGCGAAACCAGATGAGCCAAGTTGGCCGTCACCGTGGGGCGAGGGCCGACCGGGCTGGCATATCGAGTGCTCGGTGATGGCTCGTGAGTATCTGGGAGATACATTCGATATTCATGGTGGTGGCTCGGATCTCATCTTCCCTCACCATGAGAACGAGATAGCACAGTCTGAAGCAGCCACTGGCACAACATTCGCCAATTACTGGATGCACAACGGGATGCTCAACCTGTCAGGTGAGAAGATGGCCAAGTCGACCGGGCATGTGGTGACGCTGGCTGGTGCGCTCGATGCATGGGATCCGATGGCGGTGCGACTCTTCTATCTGCGCACCCACTATCGCAAGCCGCTGGAGTACTCAGAGTCGGCCTTGGTGGACGCCGAGGCGAGTCTTGCCCGGCTGAGGGCGTTCAGGCGTCGCGTGGGCGATCCGGTGGAGGGCCCGGCGCGAGCAGAAACGCTGGAACGGTTCAAGACGGCAATGGACGACGATCTTGAAGTATCTGGTGCACTCGCCGTTCTCTTCGACACCGTAAGAGAGGGCAACTCCCAACTCGACGCCGGTGCGGATGTGTGGGATCTTGTCGCGGCCTTCGATGAGATCACCGGTGTTCTCGGGCTCGTGATCGCCGAGACCGCTGTAGCCGACACCGAGTCCGTTGCAGCGTTCGCGGCAACATTCGGGATCGAGGATGGAGACGTCGATTCTCTGCTCGAACTCAGAGCCAGGGCGAGGGCTGACAATGACTGGAACACCGCAGATGCCATAAGAGATGGACTGGCGGATCTCGACATCACGATTGAGGACACCGCTCATGGCGCACGCTGGCATCGGAACTGAACTCGAGGGTATTCACGCCGTAGAGGCCGCGCTCAACGCCGGTCGCGTGATATCGCTCTCCGTTGAGGGGCGCAGGATGCAGAGACCCGATGTTGTATCCCTGGTCGAGGTGGCCGAGGCGCAGCATGTCCCCGTCAGCGTTGTTGAAGACGTCCGGCCTCTCGCCGCGACGGACTCACCCCAGGGCGTGGTGGCGACAGCGCGGGGGATCACGCCGATCTCGATCAAGGCCGCCGTTGGGCTATCGGATACACCCGCACTGCTTGTGCTGGACCATGTCGAGGATCCAAGGAACATTGGTGCGGCTGCTCGATCAGCGGTCGCGGCGGGTATGACAGCACTCGTCGTCTCCCAGCGGAGAAGCGCACCGATCGGTGCAACAGCGTTCAAGGCTGCAGCCGGCGCACTCGAGAATCTTCCGATTGTTGTGGTGTCCTCGATCGCTGATGCCCTGAAGCGCTTGGATCAGCTCGATGTGTGGAAGGTTGGCCTCGACGGCCGTGGTGAGCAATCGATACTTGGACTCGATATTCTCGGACAGCCAGTGGCTCTGTGTATCGGCGCTGAAGGCGAGGGCCTGTCGAAGTTGGTTTCTGAACGTTGTGACGTCCTGGTCCACATTCCAATGGTTGGACGAACCGAGAGTCTGAATGCATCGGTTGCCGCTGCCCTTGCCAGTTACGAAGTCGCTCGGGTGCGAGGTTGGCTATCCTGACGGACTTGTTGACACCTCTGCTGGCGTAGCTCAGTTTGGCCAGAGCAGCCGCCTTGTAAGCGGCAGGTCATGGGTTCGAGTCCCATCGCCAGCTCCAACGCGACATACGACGTTCTACGGGAAGTCGTGTGTCGTATGTCGTTCCCAGTTACACTCGGTAACGATGGGGGAGAACGAATTCGGATCCATCGTTCGCCGAGTAGGGATCTTCTCATGGTCCATCATCGGCCTGATGCTGCTGATCGTGGCGGCCTTCTACGTGTTGGTCGAGGGACGAGTTGTGTTCGCCCCCCTCCTCCTGGCACTGGTCATCATCTACATTCTCAACCCACTCGTGAACTGGCTCGCGAACCGCGGCGTGCCAAGGGTGTTCGGAGCGATCTTTGGATTCTTCGTTTTCGGCTCAGCCGTAGCGCTGCTCGTAATCTTGATCTTCCCCGACATCAGAACTCAGGCCGAGGCCTTCGTCGAAACGTTTCCCGCGCTTTATGACGACACCGCTCAGGACCTCGAGGGCATTCTTGCGTCTGCCGGTTTCGATGGAGTTGCAATCATCGATTACGGCGAGTTGGTCGACTACATAAACGACCCGGAGAACCGAAGTACACTGATTTCGTTGCTGGCCGATCGTCTGGGTGGTGTCACATCAGGCATCTTCGAGTTCATCCTGATCTTTCTCGTTGGTCCGGTGCTGGCGTTCTATTTCCTGATCGATCTCCCCTCGGTACAACACCGATTTGTGAATGTGTTCCCCGAGGACAACCGCGCTGAGGCGTCCTTTGTCGGCAGACAACTGAACGCAGCTCTTGGCGGCTTCCTTCGCGGACAGCTGGTTGTTGCAGTGATTGTCGGGGTCATGCTGTCATTCGGGTATCGGCTGATTGGACTGGAATTCTGGCTGCTTATTGGACTCGTTGGCGGAGTGTTGAACATCGTTCCGCTGCTAGGCCCCTGGGTTGGCGGAATCCTCGGAGTTCTGGTTGCGATCACGACCGCTGACGTGTCCACAGCGTTATGGGCAGTGGTTGTTGCGGTGATAGTTCAACAGATCGACAACAACTTTGTTTCGCCCTCCGTCCTCAGGGCAACGGTCCGGTTGCACCCGGCCGTCATTCTGCTTTCGCTCGTACTCGGAGGCGCTCTCGCGGGATTGTGGGGCTTGATCATCGCGGTACCGGTTGTCGCGTCGATCAAGATCCTGCTGGGACATTGGTGGAGAACGCGAGTGCTCGATCAAACGTGGGAAGAGGCCTCTGAGGCCATGTTCGAAGAACCAGACCCACCGCGGCTCCGACGCAAGACTGACAAACCCGCCGATATCGCCACTGCTGAGTCGACGGATCTCGAGGACGAGTCCGACTGACGCGCCTGTCTAGGTTCTGTCAGCCATCAGATGTCTCAGCGCCTTCTGATGGCTCTTCTTCTGGCTGACTGCTGTCGCCTGAATGCTCTTCTGGTGGCTGGGGACTGTCATCTGATGGCTCTGTATCGGGTTGCTGGTGGCTCGCCGCTGCTTCGGCGACGGCTTTCTCCGAGTTCTTTCGGGACATCATCACCGCCGCTATCGTTGCGCCGGTTCCGAAGATCAGGATTCCACCCACGACGAACCAGAACCAGGTCGGTGCCGTATTGCCAAATGTGGATGTCGCGAAGACATCCACCGAACCACTCAGCGGCAGGTTCCACACAAGTGTTCCGTCCCCTGTGACCTCGTCAGCGTTGTGCTCGGTAACTGATCCCGGCATTGTCACCAGCACGCGTGCGGAGAAGAGGTCTGCGGTGATTTCTGATGGATCAATTGGGAGTTCGCCATCGCCGAAGTCGCCGATGCCCGTGGCGTCCACAGTCGCTGTGAGTGTGGCTGAGCTGTCGTCGTACTCATAGATGAACTCGGAGAACGTCTCTCCCTGGAGACCTGCGAAGTCATAGGTCGACAGGTCCTCGACAGAGGTCGTGAATCCGAAGAAGGTCATGTCGCCCTCAACACGGTTTATGGGTTCAACATCCTCTCCGCCCGGACTGGGAAGATCGCTGAGGAGGTCCTCGGGGTCGCCGCCGCTCTGGCTCACGAGGTCGAGCATCTCCTCGTCGAACCCGACCTCAGCTCCCACTGTTGCTGAGCCGTCCTCGTTGATATCGAGAATGATGTTGGATTCGATGCGACACGCCGAGAGCAGCAGTGCGAGACCGAAAAAGGCGAGAAGGTATTTGCGCATGGATATCCCTTGGTTCCGTGAGCACGAATGCTAGTGCCCTGTCCAGTAACGTTCGGGGTGTCGATGTCGATTCAGGGGCGCTGATCGCAGGGACGCAGGACGAAGGCGCAGTCTGGACTGCGTTGAGGACGAGGACGCCGCGAGCGGTGGTCCTGGGCGACAGAACAGCGCAAAGGTTACTGGACAGTGCACTTGGCGTTGCATGGTTTACGGCCTCTCGATATCGTGCGACTCATGCCAGAACATCCGTTTGGAATCAGAGAGGCCTTCGTTGTCGCCTATCCGCAATACGTGGCGGCGATACTCACCGAGCGCGGGATCGAGATGGAACCCGTAATCGCTGATGGCATCGTCATTGGAACCGGTGTGCTCGATGGATTGCTCGCCGCATTGGAGGCGATGACTCCTGGTCTCGCATCGCGCAGTCCCCTCGAACTGTTCAGAGAGGCGCTACGCCCTGTCGACCGCGCCCTGGACGTAGCGGGTGTCGAACCGCCCAAGATTGAGGCCAATCAACGACAATTGCTTCCATGGGATAGATACGCGCTGTCACCCGGGTCATCTCTCGTACTAGGGGCTACGGCTCACGAGGCCCACATTCGGTGGGGGATTGCCAAGGCCCAGGCGTTCGCTGCTCAGCCAACGGCAGGTCTCCGTTGTCTGGATGTGGACGCACCTCTGTTCCTCAGCCAGTTTGACGCCCTCGGATATCGTGTGCTCAGACTTCCCTCCACGGAGGACGTGTCCGTTGGATTGGTCGATATCGATGAAGGAGATGTCGATTCGATCATTTCTGATCTGGCAACAGCGGGTGCATTTGTCGTCGCGTTCGGCGTCGATCCAGACGACCTCGAACAGATTCGATACAAGGCTCTCGGTGCCGCCGCCGTGGTTCCGAAACGGATGATTCTCGACGATCTGGCAAGCCATATCCCTGCAGTCGTGTGAATCGATGTCTGCTGCTCCCATGGGTCAGGGATCACCGAGCGATCACAGCTTCATTTGGGTCAAGCCTCACGGCAGTGAAGGGATCGTTTCGTGCAATGTGGGTCGAGAGCATCTGGCGCACAACTCGAGGGAATTCGAATGACTTCGGCTCATCCGAGAAGTTGATGGCGACGAGCGTCGAGGAGCCACTGAGATGTCGTTCATACCCGAGCACATGGCGATCGTCAGGGGTGAGCATCGAGATGGCGCCGAGCATGAGTTCAGGCGTTGCGCGTCGCAGTTCAAGGAGTGATCGGTACAGGGACAGCATCGATGTGGGGTCATCCACCTGCGCCTCAACTGTCGTCACAGAATCTGAGAAGGGGAGCCATGGCTCCACGTCGGCTGGCGTGAATGCCATGCCCGCAGCAGCGGTCCATTGCATCGGCGTCCGACATTTGTCTCGATTGAGGTCCGGATACGTTCTACCCCACGGATCCTGTTCCTTTCCTGGTGGGATTTCTCTGTCTGTCATTGCAAGCTCGTCGCCGTAGTACATCGTTGGTGTGCCACGGAGCGTGAGGAGGAGTACAGCAGCTGCTCGTGCACGCTCGGCGCCATAGCGCGTCGCGAGCCTCGGCTCGTCGTGGTTGCCGAGGACGTGGCTTGGCCATCCGCCCTCGGGCAGTGCACGCTCCTGGCCTACGATCTTCTCCCTGAATGACTGTGCCGACCACTCTGTCCAGAGCAGCGAGAAGTTGTACGGCTGGTGCAACTGGTCGCGGTCCTTGCCGTAATAGGCAGCCCATTCGGTCCAATCTGACTCGTGGATCTCGCCGACCGAGTAGCGGTCGTCGTACTCATCGAGTACCGAACGTATGCGCGCGTGGGCAGCGTGCACGTCTGAATGTGCGTTGTCGTAGATGTGCTCCTGCACGTCGTAGTGATGCTTGTGTTTCTCATCGGGGTGTTGCATCTTCGACGGCGGATTGCTCCGCATCTCTGGGTCCTTCATGATGAAGTGAGCGACGTCAACGCGGAACCCATCGATACCCCTATCGAGCCAGAATCTCAGAGTGTCGTGCATTGCGGTTTCCAGGTCAGGATTCCGCCAGTTCAGTTCGGGCTGTTCCTTCAGGAACGTGTGGAGGTAGTACTGCTGGGTTGTTTCATCGAACTCCCACGCGACGCCTCCGAACATCCCAAGCCAGTTGTTCGGAGGACCACCGTCTGGTGCTGGGTCCGCCCACACGTACCAGTCCCGCTTTGGATTGCCCTTCGATGAGCGAGATTCGACGAACCACGGGTGCTGATCCGAGCTGTGGTTCGGAACCCAGTCGATGATGACCTTGAGTCCAAGCCCATGTGCCGTTGCGACGAGCTCATCAGCATCCGCGAGCGAGCCGAAGAGAGGATCGACACCCACATAGTCGGACACGTCGTAGCCGAAGTCCGCCATGGGGGAGGGGAAGAACGGCGATATCCAGATGGTGTCTATCCCGAGGACGTTCCTGAGATAGCCAAGCCTCGAGGTGATACCAGGGAGGTCACCGACGCCGTCGCCGTCAGAATCCTGGAACGAACGGGGGTAGATCTGGTAGATGACGGCCGATGTCCACCAAGCCGGAGTCCCATCGCCACCAAGGGGCACCTGATTGTCGTCGATGTCGTATCTCATCAGCACGAGAGGATAGGCGGGCCAATGATGTCGGCGACTCGTGACGGTTCGTTCCGAGGTCCCTCGGCGAAGCCATACTGTTGGCATGCCCATCATCGAGTCGCGGCGTCGCGGAGTGTTCACAGGATTGCTGTTCTCAACGATGGGTGTGGGTACCTTTGTGGCCCTCTCCCTCGGAATCCTCGCGGTTGTCTTCATCGAGGACCTCGGGATCACGAGGGCGCAGCTCGGTCTCGTCTTCGCTGTCAACACGGTTGGCGCCGCTGTGCTGTCGCCACTTTTTGGGCGCGTGACTGATCGCATAGGAGGTCGGAGCGCTCTTGTCATTGTGTCGGTTTCCGCAGCTGTTGCGTTTCTCCTGCTCGGTGTTGCCTCATCGCTTGCGGTGCTCGTTGCTGGCTCCATGGTCGGTGCGATTGCCCAGGCGGGATCGAACCCCTCGACGAACAAGTTGATTGCTGAGGATCTCCCTGCAGGATCGCAGGGGATCGTGACGGGGATCAAGCAGTCGGGAGTCCAAGCGTTTGTCTTCATCGGTGGTCTGATGCTTCCGGCGATGGCTCTTGCGTGGGGTCGGCCGAGTGCCTACGCCGTCTTTGTGGTATTCGCCTCTGCGTTGGCGATGTTTGCGATCTGGTTCCTTCCTCGCTCCGCCGGTCCCGAGGTGCGATCGACGACATATCGGGGCGGTCGACTTCCATCGGCGATCTGGTGGATCACCGGGTACGGATTCCTTCTGGGTATCAGCGGATCTGCGACGGTTCTGTACGCACTGTTCGCGACCGAGAGCCTCGGGCAGTCGATTGTTGTGGGCGGCGCGGTGGCTGCAGTGGTTGGCCTTTCATCGATGCCTGCGAGGATCCTATGGGCGCGTCATGCGGAGGTGCACGGTGCTTACCGATCCTCCCTCGTTGTCATTGCTCTGCTTGGTGTAGGGGCCTCCCTGCTGTTGATGGCCTCGGGATACGGACCCTGGTGGCTCGTGTGGGTTGCTGCAGTGATGACCGGCATCGGTCCATCGTCGTGGAACTCGGTCGGCATGTTGGGCCTGATCGTCTTCGCCGGACCGCAGATGGCCGGTCGCGCCTCGGGCGTGGTCCTCTCCGGTTTCCTCGTCGGCCTAGGAATCGGGCCCCCCATCTTCGGCTGGATCGTCGATACCACAGGCAGCTACACCCCAGTATGGGTCGCATCCCTCGTAGCCGCCCTGCTGGGACTCATCACCATGCTCGCCTGGCCCCCCACCACCCCGCCGCGAACCCAGGGTTCTACACCACACTGAGTGCGGTTGTGGGCCCAGAGAACGGCTGGACTGCATCACTTGAGCCATACCCAGCCGTACGGTTGGAGTGTCACGGAGGCAGGCGTGACACTCGCGTGTCCTGCCATCACATCTCCACCGGTGTTGCTCACCGATCTGACCGCTTCGGTGAAGTTGGCGAACACGGTGACTTCGTCACGGACGTATCCCAGGACACCCTGATCGCCTGTATCGATGAGTTCGAGAGGCGCCGTGCCCATCTCCGCGGGTCGGACACGGATCAGATTTCGCATCCAGTTCAAGAGAGAGTTAGGGTCGGGGCGCTGATCCGCAACGTTCACTTCAGCGGGGCCGTAGTCAGGGCTATCGATGACCGGTTGGTAGAAGCGGTCGGGAGGGGCTGTTGACCAACCGGCCGACGCGGTGGCGTCCCACTGCATCGGTGTACGTAGACCGTCGCGATCCGGGAGATCAACATTGTCCCCCATGCCTATCTCGTCGCCGTAGTAGATGATCGGAGAGCCGGGCAGACTCATCAGTACCGCGTTGAGCAGTTCGATCTGGCGTCTGTCCCCTCCGAGAAGTGGGCTCAACCTTCGGCGGATCCCGATGTTCTTGCGCATTGAGGGATGCGGGGCGTAGTGACCGTTCAGTACGGCACGCTCTGAGTCTGTGACCATCTCGAGCGTCAGCTCATCGTGGTTTCTGAGGAACACAGCCCACTGCGCACCATCGGGGATCTCGGGCAGGTCAGCGAGTGTTTCGATGATCGGTGCTGTATTCCCGGTCGCCAGAGCGAGAAACAGCCTCGGCATGACAGGGAAGTGGTACGCCATGTGGCATTCGTCCCCCTGACCGAAGTAGGGGAGGAGGTCTTCGGGCCACTGGTTCGCCTCGGCAAGCAGGACTGCATCGGGATAGCGCGCTTCGACCTCCGAACGGATTCGCTTCAGGAATGCATGGGTTGCTGGCAGGTTCTCACAGTTCGTCCCCTCTTCTTCGAACAGATAGGGGACGGCGTCGAGACGCAATCCGTCGAACCCGAGGTCGAGCCAGAAGAAGATGGCATCAATGACCGCCTCCTGAACTTTCGGATTCTCAAAGTTCAGATCGGGCTGGTGGTCGAAGAACCGATGCCAGTAGAACTGCCCCGCAGTTTCATCCCACGTCCAGTTCGAGTCGTGTGTGTCGGTGAAGATGACCCGTGCGTCGCTGTAACGGTCGGTCGTGTCAGACCATACGTACCAATCTCTCTTGTCGGAACCGGGTTGTCGAGCTGAGCGGAACCACGGGTGTTGGTCCGACGTGTGGTTCACAACGAAATCAGTGATGACCCTGATACCCCTGGCGCGAGCTTCAACCAGGAGTTCACGCACATCGTCGAGTGAGCCGTATTCGCCTCGGACACCGGTGAGGTCGGTAACGTCGTATCCGCCATCTCGCATGGGTGACGGCAAGATGGGGAGTATCCATATTGTCGTGATCCCGAGCCACTGGATGTACTCGAGGCGCTTGGTGAGTCCCGCGATATCGCCAACGCCGTCTCCGTCAGTGTCCAGGAACGAGTGAACAGCCACCTCGTACAGAACCGCTGTCTGATACCAGCGCTCTTCGGCTCCCGTCACGATCGCTTGAATAGACGCCTGAGAAGGAAGATCGTCACAACGGCACCAGCACCGAACGCAGCGGCCGATCGCGCGTCGACCTTGACATCGGGAGATCCTTCGATCGTCCCGGCGAGGAGCACGCCGATGACGCTCTCCTTTGCGTCAACAGTGTCCGTTACCATGAACGCGCTCCGCGAGTTACGCAGCTTTGCCGTCTCGGCGCTGATGAATGCAGCAGCACTGTTGTCCAGATCGACTCTCTCGGCGCTAACGGCAAATGCACCGCCCTGGGCAACCGAAACATCCTGAGCCTCGACGCTTTGGACGCCGCCCTGGGTGACCGTGACAGTCTTCGCCTTCACCATGGCGGCGCCGGCCTGTTTGATCTCGACCGTGTCTGCAACGACCTCTTCGATGATTTCGAATTCAGGTGTGTCTGGTGGTGCCATGGATCTCCAATCTCGTCGACACAACGGTAGCCATCGCGTGCCCACAAGGTCATTGTCGAATCGGAGATGATCGTCGATGGGAACGACACAGCAAAGGGCTCAGCGGTATTGGTGCGCGATAATAAGGTGCCAGGCGGAGGCTAGGGTCGGCTCCCGGTCGCCCGCGAGTCAATAAATCGGAGCCAATTTCGCAGTTCGAGTTCTCGGATCTGTGGATCGATGATGTCATCCCCTATGCCAAGGTCCTCTCTCAGCGCCTCTGAGTCGGGACTATTGAAGAGTTCCTTCATCTTGGCCGCATGGATGGCAACGGAGGCAACGTCGGGGAAGAAGCCTTCGTTGACGAGAGCTTGAGCTCTCGCGTCAATCAGGCGACCCATCTCGTAGAGGTTGTACTCCGGGTGATATTGGGTGGTCCAAAATGAGCCGGCTCCTTCCTCGAAAATTGCGGCCTGGACAGGTGTGTGTTCATTGGCGGCCAGTAGCGGAGTGTTCTCGGGCAGGCGAGTGACCTCATCGAGGTGCATGATGAATCCGTCGAACTGTCGCGGTTTCCCTTCGTGCATCGGTAACGCGAGAGCGGCATCCGTGAGCTCGATGCTTCGAGCAATACCCCACTCGCGGCCGCGAGGATTCACAGCGACCTCGCCATCAGCGACGAGTGCTGCCAGCTGGAGTCCCCAACAGCTCCCCCAGCTTGCGGCTCCTTCGCTCATCAGTGATTTCGCGAAAGCGATCTGGGAGGCGACGCGAGGATCGTCCGTGTGGTAGACGGTGAGATCGGATCCTGTCCAGATGAAGCCATCGAAGTCGCCGATCGAGGTGTCATCCGGCAGCGCGAAATCCGGATCAGCGACGTAGACGATCTCTGTCGTCGCATTCGGCGCTTCTCTTGTCAGGAAGTCCTTGAACATGTCGTGGGGATGACCAACACCGGATCGATCGAAGTTCTCGCGACTTGCAGCCGGATAGCAGTTGACGATGCAGAAGCGGTGAGCCGCCGTTGTTGTGGGTGCCGGCGCGGCGGGCGCGGTTGTCATTGTGCTCCTTGCCTTGAGCCTCTATACGTGCTGGTCGAAGAGGATCGCGTTGCCGTCGGGATCAGTGATTGTGAAGCTCGCGGGGCCACTCGGCGTTTCTTCGGTAGTGTCGCTGGCGAGATCGATTCCCTGCTCCTTTAGTTGGTTGCTGAGAACCCGGATGTCGGTGAACTCTTCAAGAGGCTCGCCCAGGCCAGCCCAGCCTGGATTGAACGTCAGAATGTTCGAATCGAACATTCCCTGGAACAGCCCCACAACATGGCCTTGGTTGGCGACGATTGTCCAGGTCTCGCCATCACCGGCGATCATCTCGAATCCGAGTTTCGAGTAGAAATCTCGCGATTCGGCCATATCCTTGACCGTCAGGCTTATCGAAAAGGCACCCAGTTCCATCATGTTCCCTTGGCTTGAGGATGTGAGTCGACGATAGCCGCGTGTTACAGGCTGACGTCCGTTTCGAGTTCGGGCGCTCCTGGACCTCTAGAATCGGCCCTGGGGACTGGGAGCAAGGAGGCTCTGATGGGTCATCTGAGCCTCATCTGTGATCGACGGTATCTGAACCAGCTTCGAGCCATCGCGATGCTCTTCTTCGTGGTTGTTGGTGTCATGTACGTTGCAATGGCCGTTCCGGCCACTCGCTCCTGGATACAGAGCATCGACGATCAGGTCCTCACGGTCGCTGTGGACACCGAGGCAGGCCCTGCGGTTGCCATCGCAAAAACGCTGAGCTTCATCGAGGGCTCAGTGATCATGTTTCCGTTCGTGATGATCGTTGCCGCGTATCTGTATGTGAAGAAGCACAAGATCGCAACGTTGTTCTGGCTTCTCGGCATGGCCGTTGCGCAGATCCTCGTCTGGTCCTCGAAGTTTCTCTACGCAAGGCCGCGTCCTCCGATTGCGCTCGTCACAACACATGGATACTCGTTCCCTTCCGGCCACGCGGGCACAGCAGCGGCAGTCGGCGCGGGAATCGTGCTGCTGGCCGTGGCTCGAGGTTCGAGGCATTGGTACTACCAAGCCTTCGCGGTCATATACGTGGTCGCTGTAGCCTGGAGCAGGGTATATCTGCGAGCCCATTGGCTGTCAGACGTGATCACGGGCGCGGCACTCGGCGCTGCCGTTGTCATTGCGATGTTCCTGATGGTTTCATCGCATCTCAGTCGTGGGAACACGCAACACGACGACCCGGATCGATTGGCGGATCGGCGAAGCTGACCAGGGTCTGCGTCTGACTGCGACCACATCTGGCGGTCTGCGGCTCGCGCCCTCGGCTGGAATCGAACCCGCGACACCCGGTTTAGGAAACTGATCCAGCGGTCCATCTGTGTATGGACTTCTGGCCGAAAGGCCATACACAGCAACGGTTCAGGCTTGCACCGTCTTGCAACGAATCGCGGTGTTTCGCGTGGTCTCGCGGACCAAATGCAGACCGAGTCGAGGTTCATCCGAATAGCATTCGCGCCGGCACGAGCGATCTAGCTGGCGGCCTACGCCTCAGCTCGACATTGCTCAACATCGGCTTCGGACGGGGCCATGAACGTGGGATTGATGCCCTCGACAGGGGTTTCGATCAGGTCCGGTTCCGGCAACCCACGCGAATGCTCCTTATCGTGACCCAGCTCCAAGCCTGGTAGAGTCCCGTCGTGACCGTCTGGGGTGCCAGGTATTCCCTTTGGTGCTAGCCGTTGGGAAGTTGCCTTGGACGGTCACACTTTCGACTACTCACCGTGTCGGACAGTCAGGCTTCGGAGCATCGAAACCGGGCGTATCGGGACACTGTTCCGTATCGGACTGCGCTCAGATCGCATCCTCGTGGCTCTCGACATCGGAATGCGTTTCAATGGCACCAGGGGTCTCCGTATTCTTCGTCGGGGTAGTACTCGTCCTCCTCGCACCATTGGTCGTCGTCGTCGAGACAGCGGCCGTCTGAATGGCACCCGTACTGATTCGCTGCGTACTTTCGTGGCGGACGAGGGTTGTCTTTCAACCACTCCAAGTACGTCATGCCGAAGACCTCCTTCCAGAAGTCGAGAAGCGTGGTAGTGGTGGTATCAGCTCTTGTCGTCCTCGGAACGTTCGACGCGTTCGTGGTAGTCGTGGTGGAGGTGGTCGGTGCGACAGTCGTAGTTGTGGTCACGATTCGCGTTGTTGCTGCCCGTACGGTGGTGGTAACAGTGGTTTCCGCGGGCGTGTCCTCGACGCAGCTCGTTAGAACTAGGGCGAGCAGGAGTGCGATTGCGGTGGCGTTCCGATACCTACGCTCCATAGCTCCATTCTAGAGGCGTCTTTCATCAGAGGCCGAGGTCGTGTATGGCCCATCGGTGGCCTGTAATCGTCATTATCGGCCGTCACGCATAACGGCACTTATGCGCACTCGATCAGCTGTGCATAATGCCCGAGACGAGCGTCACTCGGGTCGTTCGGGAAGTAGGAGGAATTGATGAGGCGTTGGATTCTCACAGTGGAAGACGAGGCGGTCTACAACGATGCGGAGAACATCAAGAAGAAGTTCCGCAAGGCTGCACAGATTTCGGACGAGGACATCGTGGTCGTGACGCTGGGCATGTCGGTGACCCTAAGAAGTGACAAGAT
>PVMK01121710.1_pt1 | contig 56673 bp, 53 predicted proteins | sample 1853481 | NCBI WGS metagenome assembly PVMK01 (sample SAMN08533507, study PRJNA380276) | Marine sediment metagenome, whole genome shotgun sequencing project.
TTGAAATTTTCCATAATAATACCTGCCAAAAACGAAGAGCAGGGCCTGGCTGCCATGTTGCCGGAGCTCCGCCGGGAATATCCCGAGGCCGAAATAATCGTAGTGAACGATGGTTCTACTGACCGTACCGTGCAGGTATGTGAGGAGGTGGGTGTTACTGTCCTCTCGCAGCCGTACTCCAAGGGCAATGGTGCGGCGATCAAGGCGGGTGCCCGGGCCGCCACGGGGGATTATCTGGTGTTTATGGATGGCGATGGCCAGCACAGCGCCGCCGATATAGACAAGCTGCTGTACAAAATTGAAGAGGGCTATGACCTGGTGGTGGGTGCTCGCAGTGGCAGGGGCGCGCAGGCCAGCGTTGCACGCTGGAGCGCCAATGCGTTTTATAACAGACTTGCGAGCTGGATGGTCAACCGCAAGATCGATGACCTGACCTCGGGCTTTCGCTGCGTCAATCGCAAGAAATTCCTCAACTTCCTGTATTTGTTGCCCAATGGCTTCAGCTACCCCACCACATCGACCATGGCCTTTTTTCGGGCGGGGTATTCCGTTGGCTTTGTGCCCATCACCGTGTCAAAACGCCTGGGCAAGAGTCACATCAGTATCATCAGGGACGGGGTGCGTTTTTTCCTTATTATTTTCAAGATCGGCACCCTGTACTCGCCCCTGAAGATCTACTTTCCGATTGGAGTGCTGGTCTCCGGCCTTGGGGTCCTGAACTACATCATTACTGCGATTAACAGCGGTGGTTTTCGCTTTACCAATATGAGCACCCTGTTGATTCTCACCGGGATGATTATATTCCTGATCGGGCTTCTTTCAGAACAGTTGACCAACTTGCAGTACAAGGACACCACGGACGAGGATGACCAGGAGCTAAGTCAGTAAGGCACCTCCAGCGCCAGCGTCTCCTTAACCTGCTCCATCACCACATAACTGGTCGACTCCTGCACCCCCGGCAGGGTCAGTAGTGTCTCTCCCAGAAACTGCCGGTAGGCGGCCATATCCGCCACTCGCGCTTTGATCAGATAATCAAAGTTTCCCGATACCAGGTAGCACTCCTGTATCTCCGGTAAATCGTAGGCGCATTTGGTGAATTCCTCGAAGATATCCTGGGAGGTGCGGGTCAGGCGAATCTGCACGAATACCACCAGCGCGGCGTCCAGGTACTGTGGGTCGAGTATGGCCTGGTAGCTGCGGATGACCCCTTCCCGCTCCAGTCGTTTTACCCGCTCTTTACAGGGAGTGGTGCTCAGGCCGACCTGCCGCGCCAGTTCCGCGTAGCTGGTGCGTGCGTCCTTTTGCAGGACGCGAAGGATGTTGCGGTCGATGCGATTCAGGCGATGTAGTTTTCTTTCCATTGCGTATCCACTTGCCCCATATTCTGGTGATAAAGTAGTGCATAGGTGTTATTGGTTAGAGCAACACTAGCTGAATCAGCTGAATAATTCAAAATTATAGTTGAATCGTCTTATTTGGAGCGTGCGAATAGGGAGAAAAAGCAAAAAACCAGGCGCTACAATAGTGCTATATAAGTGAATGACATGTGCTTAGTTAATGCGGTAGTGGGTACTGCCTCGTAGCTGCTTTCCGGGAGTTTTTTGCCTTGCAAAGGCGTGGGGCTTCCAACTGAGCATGGCAAAAAACTCCCGGAGGCAGCGGGATGTATGCATTATCGTCTTAATTAAGCCATTCCTATATAAATAACACTCCCTGTGAGAGGTAAGCAGCATGTTGATCGGCGTCCCCAAAGAAATCAAAAACAACGAGTACCGCATAGGCCTGACCCCGACGGGCGTCAGGGAACTGGTGCATAACGGGCACCAGGTGATGGTGCAGCGCGATGGCGCACTGACCATTGGCTTTGAGAATGCGCATTACGAAAAAGCCGGCGCGGAGATAGTCGGTACCGCCGAAGAAATTTTCCAACGCGCTGAGATGATTATCAAGGTAAAGGAGCCACAGCCGGTAGAGTGCGCCATGTTGCGCCCGGGCCAGATACTGTTTACCTATTTACACCTCGCCCCCGATCCTGATCAAACACGACTGTTGCTGGAGTCGGGTGCCACTTGCATAGCCTACGAGACAGTCACCTCCGACAGCCACGGCCTGCCACTGCTGGCGCCCATGAGTGAAGTGGCGGGGCGCATGGCAATCCAGGCAGGCGCTTACAACCTGGAAATTACCCAGGGCGGTGACGGCATCTTACTGGGCGGGGTGCCCGGGGTAGAGCCGGCCAAGGTACTGGTAATCGGCGGCGGCGTGGTCGGCATCAATGCGGCGCGCATGGCTATGGGCCTGGGTGCCGATGTCACGATTCTGGATCGCTCGCTGCAGCGTCTGCAGGAACTGGAGATGTTGTATGGCGGTCGCATGAAAACGGTGTTTTCCACCACCGATGCTATCGAGCGCTACGCCCTGGAAGCGGACCTGGTGGTGGGCGCGGTGTTAATTCCGGGTGCGGCGGCGCCCAGGTTGATTTCCCGGGATCTGGTCAAGCGTATGAAAAAGGGAGCGGTAATGGTCGATGTGGCCATAGACCAGGGGGGGTGCTTTGAGACCAGCAGGGCCACCACCCACGAGGATCCCACTTATATCGTGGACGGCGTGGTGCACTACTGTGTGGCCAATATGCCCGGCGGCGTGGCGAGGACCTCTACTATTGCCCTGACTAATGCCACGCTGCCCTATGCGTTACAGTTGGCGGGCAATGGCGCCGCGGTGGCCATGCAGGAGGATGCGCACCTGCGCAATGGTTTGAATGTGCACGCGGGGATGGTGACCCATGAGGCGGTGGCGGAAGCGCTGGGCTATGAGTACGTGGAGGCCCTTGCCGCTCTGAACGATGGGGCCGTTACGCAGACAGCCTAGCCTTGGCCTCCCGCCGCCTGGCGTGCAACACCGGCTCGGTATAGCCACTGGGTTGTTCGCGGCCCAGAAACACCAGATCGCAGGCCGCCTGGAAGGCGATATTATCGTCAAAATCCGGTGCCATATTGCGGTACTGGGGGTCGCCGGCATTCTGCTCGTCCACTACCGCGGCCATGCGTTTCAGCGTCGCCATTACCTGCTCTTCGCTGCACACCCCGTGGTGCAGCCAGTTGGCGATATGCTGGCTGGAGATACGCAGGGTGGCGCGATCCTCCATCAGGCCCACGTGATTGATGTCAGGCACTTTGGAGCAGCCCACACCGCTATCAATCCAGCGCACGACATAGCCCAGCATGCCCTGTGCATTGTTATCCAGCTCGCGCTGAATATCCTCGTCACTGAGCCCCTCTGCGCCTTTCAGCGGGATGCTCAGGATATCGTCCAGCGATGCTTTGGCCCGCCCCTTCAGCTCTTCCTGGCGCTGGGCCACATTCACTTCATGGTAGTGAATCGCGTGCAGGGTGGCGGCGGTGGGCGAGGGTACCCAGGCGGTGCTGGCCCCTGCCCGGGGATGGCCTATTTTGATTTTCATCATGTCCGCCATCAGGTCCGGCATGGCCCACATGCCCTTGCCGATCTGGGCACTACCCTGCAGGCCGCACTGCAGCCCGGTATCTACATTCCAGTCCTCGTAAGCGTTGATCCAGGCCTCCTGCTTCATGGCGCCCTTGGGTGTCATGGCGCCGGCCTCCATGCTGGTGTGGATCTCGTCGCCGGTGCGGTCCAGGAAACCGGTGTTGATGAACACCAGTCGGTCCCGGGCAACGCGGATGCACTGTTTAAGGTTGATCGTGGTGCGCCGTTCCTCGTCCATAATGCCGACTTTGAGGGTGTTGCGCGCCATGCCCAGGGCGTCCTCTATGCGATCGAACAATTCGCAGGTAAAGGCCACTTCATCCGGTCCGTGCATTTTGGGCTTCACGATATACACGCTGCCCTGGCGCGAGTTGCGCTCGGCGTCGCTGTCCTTGTTCAGGTCGTGCAGGGCGATCATGGCGGTGAACATGCCGTCCATAATGCCCTCGGGTATCTCGTCTCCGTTGCTGTCCAGGATAGCGTTATTGGTCATCAGGTGGCCCACATTGCGCACGAACATCAGGCTGCGACCGTGCAGTGACAGGCGGCTGCCTTCGGCGGCGGTGAATTCCCGGTCCGGATTGAGGGTGCGGGTCATGGCCTTGCCGCCCTTGTCAAACGTATCCACCAGGTCGCCGCGCATCAGGCCCAGCCAGTTGCGGTAGACCACGACCTTGTCCTCGGCGTCCACCGCCGCCACGGAGTCCTCGCAATCCTGGATGGTGGTCAGGGCCGCCTCGAGTACCACGTCCTTGACGCCCGCCGGGTCTGTGGCGCCGATGGGGCTGCCCGGGTCGATCTGTATCTCTATGTGCAGGCCGTTGTGGCGCAACAGGATGCTGGTAGGGCTATTGGTTTCGCCGGTGTGGCCCCGGAATTGCTCGGGCTGTGCCAGTGAACTGATCTGCCCATCGGCGAGCACCACCTGCAGGGCGCCGTTCACCACCGTGTAAGCGTTGGCATCCCTGTGACTGCCCCTGGACAGTGGGCAGTGACGGTTGAGGAAATCCCGGGCATAGGCGATAACCTTGTCGCCACGCACCGGATTGTAGGCGCCGGCGCGCTCGGCGCCACCATCTTCCGATATGACATCGGTGCCGTACAGGGCGTCGTACAGGCTGCCCCAGCGGGCATTGGCGGCATTCAGTGCATAGCGCGCGTTCATTACCGGTACTACCAATTGCGGGCCGGCCAGTGTGGCGACCTCCTCGTCCACACCCTGGGTGCTTATGGCAAAATCTTCCCCTGCGGGCAGCAGGTAGCCTATTTCCTCGAGGAATGCCTTGTAGGCAGCGCGATCGTAGTCGGCACCGGGGTTGGCCCGGTGCCAGGCATCGATTTTGCCCTGCATGTTCTCGCGTGTCTCCAGCAGCGCACGGTTGCGTGGCCCCAGGTCCTTCACTATCGCCTCCAGCGCCTGCCAGAACTGTTCAGGCGTTATACCTGTTCCCGGTGCAATATCATTTTCGAGGAGGTCGTGGAGAACCGTTGCAATTTGCAGGCCGCCCTGCCGGACTCGATCAGTCATGGTGAGATTCCTTTTAATACTGCCCGCGGGCAATCCCGCTGCATAACCCGGGAGAGTTTAGGTCGCAGGGTTTAATTTAGCTAATTTATCGTTTCTATCATCGCCATTTTGCCGGTGAATGTTTTCACAGTGTTGCTTCCCTGCCATCCAGTTCCCTGGCGGTATCGGCAATCAGCTTGCGCAACCACTTGTTGGCGGGGTTGTGCTGCAACAGCGGGCTCCAGGCCATTTTCAGTTGGAGTGGCGGAATCTCCAGGGGCGGCTCGCGCAATACCACCCGGGGGTTGTCGCGCTGGAGCTGGGCGGCCCGGGTGGGCAGGGTGACAATCAGGTCATTCTGCTCAGCCAGGGTCATGGCCGCCTGGTAGTGCCGGGTGAATACCCGAATCTGGCGTTTTTTGCCCAGTTTGTCCAGGGCCACGTCCACCCAGCCCAGTCGTTGCACATCACCGGGGTCTACCCCCACGCCAACACCCATGCCGGTCTTGCTGACCCAGACATGATTGGCTTTCAGGTAGCTATCCAGGGTGAAATCCTCCAGCACCGGGTTCTCGGGGCTTAGCACACAAGTGAAACTGTCGTCCCACAGGTGAATCTGGTGGAAGGACTGGGGCATGGAGTCGAAGCGATTGATTACCATGTCGACCTTGCCGCGCTCCACGTCCAGGAAGCTGACATCCGACGGCGTCATAATGTCCAGGGTAAGGCCTGGCGCCAGGGTGCGCAGTTTGCCCAGCACAGCGGGAAACAGGGTGGATTCCGCATAGTCACTGGCCATGATGCGAAATACCCGCTGGGCGTTCTGGGGATCGAAAGCGGAGCGGGGCTGCACCGCCTGGTCAATTTTGCTCAGTACCTCGCGTATCACCGGTTCCAATTCCAGCGCGCGCTCGGTGGGTGTCATGCCCTCACTGGTGCGCACCAGCAATGGGTCGTCAAACAACTCCCGCAGCCGGCGCAGGCCATTGCTCATCGCCGGCTGGGACAGGCTGAGCTGGTTGGCCGCCTGGGTGACATTGCGCTCGCGCAACAGGGCATCCAGGTAGACCAGCAGGTTGAGGTCGATCCTGTTGAGATTCACGGGCCGCTCCGTATTCACTTGGTGAATGAACAAAATGACTGCTATTTACACGGGGAATTATACTTGAATTGCCGTAATTGCCAATGGTTTGGCACCCGCACTCCTTCCCCTGATATTGCTGAACCCGGCATTACCACCGCGAAGGAGTAATCAGCCACCCATTCTGCCAACGCATTGACCGGGAATGACAAGTTATCGCAGCGGCAATACAGTATAATCCTAGACATTATGTATTGACTTGTCCCCCTCAATTGTGGCTCTGAGCCACGGGTTGTCCAACCTCAGCTTAACCCACGTTGCTTGAGGTTGGGCAGGTCAATACATGATGTCTAGGATAATCGCGGCCTTGAATGTGTCCGTAGAATTGGGAGTTAACATGAGTACCTATCGCGCGCCGCTGGCGGATATGAGTTTTCTAATCGACGAAGTGCTGGATGCCGAGAGAACACTGGGCTCGCTGCCGGATTTTGCTGATTACGATGTAGGGCCGGATCTGACCACGGCGCTGCTGGACGAGGCGGCGAGGTTGGCAGGGGATGTACTGGCGCCCCTGCGCCGGGTGGGGGATGAGCACCCCGCCACCTGCAGTGATGGTGTGGTAACCGTGTCCCCCGGCTACGATGACGCTCTGCGCCAAATGGGGGCCGGTGGCTGGTTGGGTATCAATGCGGATGTCAATCACGGTGGTCAGGGCCTGCCCGAGCTATACGGTACCGCGACCCACGAAATGTGGAATGGTGCCAACCTCGCCCTTGCGCTGGCGCCTATTTTGAGTAGCGGCGCCGCTCTGGCTATCGCCGCCCACGGTGATGAGCAGCAAAAACAGACCTATCTGGAAAAAATGAACAGTGGCGAGTGGCTGGGCACCATGAACCTGACCGAGTCGGGAGCCGGTTCTGATCTGGGTGTGATGAAGTCCAGGGCGGTACCCGAGGGGAATCACTACCGTATTTACGGGCAGAAAATCTTCATTACCTGGGGCGATCACGAGGTCACGGACAATATCATCCACCTCGTATTGGCCAAAGTGCCCGACGCCCCCGAGGGCAGCGGGGGTATTTCATTGTTTATCGTACCCAAATTCCTGGTGAACCCCGACGGCAGCCTGGGTGAGCGCAACGATGTCTACCCGGTATCGTGCGAGCACAAACTGGGTATCCACGGCAGCCCCACCTGTGTGATGGCTTTCGGCGACAACCAGGGTGCTGTGGGCTATCTGCTGGGGCAGGAGAACCGTGGCCTGGCATGCATGTTCACCATGATGAACGAGGCCAGGCTCAAGGTCGGCATTCAGGCCCTGGGCGCCGCAGATGGCGCCTTTCAGAAGGCCGCGGCCTACGCCAGGGAGCGCGTACAGGGCGGCGTGCCCATTATCGAGCACCCCGATGTGAAACGCATGCTGCTGACCATGAAATCGCTTACCGAGGGGATGCGTGCCCTGGCCTACACGGAAGCGGTGACGATGGACCTGGCCCATCGTGGGCCCGAGGAGTCCCGAGCATCCCTGCAGGCCCGGATCGACCTGATGATCCCGGTGATCAAGGGCTGGCTGACCGAGGTGGGGCAGGAGCTGACATCCGTGGGCGTGCAGGTACACGGTGGTATGGGTTATGTGGAGGAGACCGGTGCGGCCCAGTATTTACGGGATGTGCGCATCACTTCCATCTACGAGGGCACCAACGGCATCCAGGCGGCAGACCTGGTCACCCGCAAACTGAGTCGCGACGGTGGTGCGGCCATGGAGGCGGTGTTGCAGGAGATACGCACTACCCTGGCTGAACTGGACGCTGTGGGCGACCCGCGTATCGCCTCGATCAGCCGGGCCTTGGCAGTTTCGCTGGCGGATATGGAGGCCTCCACCGCGTACCTGCTCGAGTCGTTGCAAGATGATGTCACTGTTGCCCTGGGCGCCTCGTTCGAGTACATGATGCAGACCGGTTACCTGTTTGGCGGTTGGCAGCTGGCACGCTCTGCCCAGGTGGCACTGAAACGACTGCAGGAGGGCAGTGACAACACGTTTTACCAACAGAAAATCGCCACGGCGGTCTTCTACAGCGAGCAGATCCTGCCGCGCTGTGCCGGTCATGCGGCGGCGGTGATGTCCGCCTGTGGCAGCCTGCAGTCCTACCCCCTGGATTGGATATAGGGGTACACTAAATGAGCGTTATTTCCACCCCTGACCTGTCGGATGAGGCGCCTGAGGTTTGCGCCATTGAGCTGCAGTTCAACAACTACGGCGCGATCAGACAATTTGGCGGCCAGGCGGTCACCATCAAATGCCACGAGGACAATTCCCTGGTGAAACAGTGTGTGGGCGAGCCGGGCGCCGGCCGTGTCATTGTGGTGGACGGGGGTGGTTCCCTGCGTCGCGCCCTGTTGGGGGATATACTGGCGGAGAAGGCCGCCGCCAACGGCTGGTCGGGGCTGGTCATCAATGGCGCAATACGCGATGTGGACGAAATCGGCCAGATCGGGCTGGGTGTGCAGGCGCTGGGTACCTGCCCTGTTAAAACTGAAAAGTTGGGGGTGGGGCAGCGCGATATCGCACTACAGGTCGGCGGCGTGGCAATCGCTCCCGGGGATTATGTCTATGCGGATAGTAACGGCGTTATCGTCAGTAAACGGTCTCTGTTATAGCTGGTGCCCATCCGGAAACTCACCTTATTGTCATCCCCGCGCAGGCGGGGATCCAGTAAGCCCTTGATTTTACTGGGTTCCCGCCTGCGCGGGAATGACGATCCAGGGAAATATCGGCGTTTCCGGATGCGCACTAGCTAGTGGCCCCTGCTACAGCAACCGCATCGACAGATCCAGCGCTTTGCAGTCCTTGGTCAGGGCGCCGATAGAAATATAGTCCACACCGGTTCCCGCAATGGAGCGCAGGGTCGCTTCGGTAACATTGCCGGAGGCCTCCAACTCGACGCGCCCACCGGCCAGTTCAACAGCCGTCGCCAGTTGTTGCAGCGAAAAACTGTCCAGCATGACCCGGTCACAGGCGGCGTCCAGCGCCTGTTGCAGTTCTTCCAGGGTTTCCACTTCCACTTCCACCGGTATGCCAGGGGCATGCTCCCTGGCCGTTTTGACCGCCGCGGCGATGCCACCGCAGGCATTGATGTGATTTTCCTTGATCAGGAAGGCGTCGAATAAACCAATGCGATGATTGTGGCAACCCCCGCAGGTAACCGCGTATTTCTGGGCAATGCGCAGGCCCGGGATGGTTTTGCGGGTGTCCAGTAATTTTACGCCGGTGCCCGCTACCAGGCCTGCATAACGCCGACAGGTGGTGGCCGTGCCGGATAACAATTGCAGGAAATTCAGTGCGGCGCGTTCTCCAGTCAGCAGGCTGCGCGCCGGGCCGCGCAGGGTGAAGAGACTGTCGCCCGCGGTGAGTGATTCGCCATCGCGTGCCTGCCACTCAATGGCCACCGCCGGGTCGAGCTCGGCAAATACCGCGTCTACCCAGGGACTGCCACAGAGCACGCCGTCTTCCCGGGTAATCACCCTGGCTGTCGCCTGGCTGTCCGGGGCAATCAGCGCCGCCGTAATATCGCCACTGCCCACGTCTTCGCTCAGTGCAGCGCGTACATTGCTAAGCACCAGTTCGGCACTGGGCTTTATTAATTCCGGAACAGTTTGGGTCATAGCGCCAGGGGTATGAAAAAAGGGGTGGCGATTGTAGCAGTTCCCTATCCATCGGTGATACTTCGCTGCTCCCGGGAGTTTTTTGCCTTGCTCAGTTAGGGTAAAGCATGCCTTTGCAAGGCAAAAAAAGCCCGGGAGCAGCTACCTGCGGCGGTATTCACTAGGATGGGGCACCAGGGAAGATTGAGAAAAGGAGTCGCTGTCGTCTATGATGGGGCCAGTTAAGGAAGCATTCAATGCGCTTGACCACATTACAATGTAGCTGCGCGGTACGGTGGAGGCCACTCAAGGGCATGGGGTTCTAACCGATAGTGGCCTCCACCGTACCGGGCAGCGGGACTCACGATGCAACTGTGACATCGCCTGAGGAAACGCCAGAGCATGAAATACACCCTTGATCAGGGCAGGCTACAGCAGGCAAAGCAGGTGCGGTCACCCAATTTTGGGCCCAGGCCACAGGCCTGTGAGCCCGATTTACTGGTGATACACAATATCTCACTTCCCCCGGGCTGTTACGGCGGCGATTGCATAGAGCGTTTTTTTACCAATTGCCTGGACTGGGAGGAGCATCCTTACTTCGATGAGATCCGGGGTGTGGAGGTCTCCGCGCACCTGCTGATAGAGCGCAACGGGCGCGCTGCTGCAGTTCGTCAATTTATGCGAGCGGGCCTGGCACGCGGGCCGGTCCAGTTATGGCGGGCGGGAGAACTGCAATGACTACAGTATCGGTATCGAACTGGAAGGCACCGATGATGAGCCGTACACTGATGAGCAGTATGAGGTTCTGTCAGGGGTGACGGAGGTGCTGATTGAGCACTACCCGGCCCTGGATGTGAGCAGAATCGTAGGGCACAGTGATATATCTCCCGGGCGTAAAACGGATCCCGGGCCGGCTTTCGACTGGAGACGCTATCGTAGCGCTCTGGGTGTGAAAGGCGCTGTGGGTGTAAAGGGCGCTGTGGCTGAAAAAGACGCCGTGGCCGTAAAAGGAGCAGAGCAGTAATGACTTTTCTGGCAATCATCATCGCATTGGTGCTGATGCAGGCCTGGGGCTCCGGCAGCCGGGTGCATCGCGACGACTGGTTTTTGCGCTGGCAATCGAGGGCCGCCAACTGGAGCACGGGGCCACAGGTAAAACTGGCACTGGTCGTTCTGCTGCCGGTGACGCTGGCGCAGATTGCCCTGAACGCGCTGGCGCCGGTGCTGTTCGGGGTGCTGTGGATAGCCATGGCAGTTGTGCTGTTGCTTTACTCCTTCGGTCGGCGTGATTTTCATGAATTGATGCAGCGTTATCGCCATCAATGCCGCAGCGCTGACTTCGAGGGGGCGTATCTGAGCACACTGCCGGAGCTGGGTTGGGCAACGTCGCAGGATGACCCTGTCTCACCCCGGGAAGTGCACGCCCTGGTGCAGCGATGTTTCATCTACGAGGGCTACCAGCGCTGGTTCGCTGTGTTGTTTTATTTTGTGCTGTTGGGTCCGGCAGGCGCGCTGGCCTATCGCCTGCTGCAGCTGTGTCGCCATGATAACTTTGAGACGGAACTCACCGAGCGCTGGATCTTTCTGGCGGACTGGATTCCGGCGCGCCTGCTGGCCGCTGCATTTACCCTGACCGGTGATTTTGTCGGCAGCCGTGACAAATTGCTCGATGGGGCGCGCGATGCTTCGGCCGAGATCAGTCAGCTGCTCTACGCGGTAGCTTCCGCGGCGCTGGGGAATATGCCGGTCGATCTCCCGGACGACCTGGCTTTTGGTCAGGAAGCGGCGGCAAAAAATAAGGAAACCGACAGCCTCCTGACCCGCAGCGCCGCTGCCTGGGTGGCGGTAATATCTGTGGCGGTGTTGCTGCTCTGACCCAGCAGCCTGTTGAAGAACCCTCCGGCGAGTGCGAGACCTTTGCAACAGGCTGCCGTAGCCAAGAACCTGTCGAAAGCGGCACTTTTTCCAGTAGCTGCTAAGCTTTGGCTATAAGGAATAATATCGGGAGACAGGTGTGGGGCCCCAAGCATCCAGGCACGACAATATTGATGCCGATCTGACATTGCCATCAGTGGTGTCTTCCCTGCCCGATAAACACCGGGATCAGGAACTCACGCTCACCATTATCTTCCACCCCGACACATCGCGTATCGGGCAGACTGCAGTGGTTCCCCGCCAAACCGGCAGTGCCCCATGGATTCTGGGACGTCGCAGTCCGGCGTTCAGTGGTGGGACGGCCCAGGTCGCAGAACCGCTGGAGGATCCCCATATCAGTCGGCAGGCCCTGGAGTTTCTCCCCCGGGGCAAACAACTGGTCGTTCGCAGATTTGCCGCATCCAGCCGTTGTCGTATTGCCGGTTGTGGGCTGGACGACAGTGTGGAACTGGAACCCGAAGAACTGCGCAGGGGTGTTCCGCTGATGCTCGGGCATACGGTCGTGCTACTGCTGCGCCTGGCCAGGCGCGGTGAACCCGGCGCCGGAGAGTCTGAATTTGGTGGCCTATTGCGGGGTAGTAGTGCGTATATGGCGGGCCTGCGCAAGCAGATTATCCAGACCGGGGGGAGTGACCTGGATGTGCTCATACGGGGTGAGACCGGTACAGGTAAGGAGCTGGTAGCCGTCGCCATTCACGGCGCCAGTCGCCGCGCCGGCGCGCCTCTGGTGAGTGTCAATATGGCCGCTATTCCATCTGAGCTGGCGGCCGCGGCCCTGTTCGGCAGTGCCAAGGGAGCTTTCACCGGTGCCGACCGGGCGGGTGTGGGCTATTTTCAGCAGGCTCAGGGAGGCACCCTGTTTCTGGATGAAATTGGTGACACCTCGGCAGATGTGCAGCCGCAGTTGCTGCGAGCGTTGCAGGAGCGCGAGATTCAGTCTGTGGGCGGTGCGATACGGCAGGTGGATGTGCGGGTGATCTCTGCTACCGACGCGGAGCTGGAAGGCGAGGCCTGTGATTTCAAGGCGGCATTGCGTCATCGCCTGGGGGCCTGCGATATTCAGCTATTGCCGTTGCGGGAGCACCCGGAAGATATCGGTGAATTATTGCTGTATTTCCTGACTCTTGGTGCCACCGAGTCGCAGCGCAGCGGGATTTTACCGCAGGCACATAGCAGCGCGCCCGATATAGCGGCCTGGGCGGGGCTGTTTTACCGTTTTCTGTGTTATAGCTGGCCGGGTAATGTTCGGGAGTTGGCAAATTTTGCCCGGCAGGTGGTGCTGGCCAGTGAGCGGCAGCTGACTCTGGTCGATAGTGTCGAAACCGCGCTGGAGCGTGGCGCGGTAGCGCCGCAGGCAGTACCGGGCACTGCGGTGCGGCGCAGGATGCAGGCTATCGATGAGGAAGAATTTGAACGCGCCCTGCAAGATAATCATTTTGAGGCCGCCCGGGCGGCAAAGCAGTTGGGGGTATCGCGCACCGCGGTCTATCGGCGTATAGAGGAATCCCCCCGGCACCGGTTGGCGAAGGAGGTACCGCGGGACGAGTTGCAGCGGGCGCTGGCTGAAAATAAGGGGGACAGCACCGCTGCGGCCATGCAATTGCGTGTATCGGTGACAAGCTTGCGCGCCCGACTGCGCCGGCGGGATCGGGAGTAGCGCGGACACTATGGCCGTAGACAATCGCGTAGGGCCTTATCGTATCCTCAGGCTGATCAACCGGGGCGGGCAGGGCAGTGTCTACCTGGGTTACGACAAGCGCTTACACCGCCGTGTGGCCATCAAGATTTACCGTCTGCCAGCCCGGCGTGCGGCGCGTAAAAGCCTGCTGCGCGAGGCGCAGCTGATAGCCAGTATCCAGAGCCCGAAAGTGGTGCAGATACATGATGTCATCGAATCCAGCGAACATCTGGCCCTGGTGATGGAGTACGTCCCCGGTTGCGATCTCGAGGAATTTTTGGCGGCGGTGCGGCCATCGCTGGCCACAGTACTGACCATCGGTGCCGACATTGCGGGTGCTCTGGCGGTTGCCAGGCAGCAGCATATTGTGCACGGCGACCTCAAAGCCGGCAATATCCTCATCGCAGAGTCCGGGCGGGTGAAACTCACCGACTTTGGCATCGCGCGCAGTACCGGGGAGAGCCCGCCCCGGCAAATGGCTGCCGCCAGCCTGTCTGCTTTGTCGCCGGAGCAGTATCTGGGTAAGCCACTGGACCTGCGCTCAGACCTGTTCGCCCTGGGTTGTCTGTTGTACAGGATGTTGAGTGGCGAGCAGCCGTTTATGCGCGGTGGCCAACTCGATACACATCTGCTACTGGAGCAGTCGCCCCGGCCGCTGGAGGAACTGGTGGCCAGTGAACTGCCTGTGCCCGGCGAACTGGTGGATTTGATAAGCGATCTGCTGCAAAAGGACCCTGAAGACCGGCCCGCCAGTACCCAGCGGGTGCGGCAGGTCTTGCGTAGAGTCTCCCGGGAAATCCCCCTGGCGGCGACCAATAGCCTGCTGCAGGAGGCCCGGCCCTGCTTTCGAGCGGAGTCGGCGGATGATATTCCCCCGCAGGTGCCTGCCGACTTGGGGCGCGAGGGGCGTTCCAGGATGGCCCTTGCCAGTGGCGGCTGGACTTTCAGGCATCGTCTGTCGGCCTTGGGTTGGCCCGCCCAATGTGTTGCGGTCCTGCTTTTGGTGGTTGCAGTCAGTGTGCCACTGGTGATTGCTGTGCAGGACCGGGAGACCTACGTTCATATCGATGAGCCGCTACTGCGACTTTCCGGTGACATTGATTTGCCCCGGGAGGTGTCCAGTCGTTGGCTGGTGGAGGAAGTGAAGCTCGCATTGAATGAACAACTGGGCGCCCTCCATGTCACTGGTCCGGTGGGGGCGACCCGCAGCAAAACCCTGTATGCCAGTGGCAACGGGGACAACCCGCCCCCGGAGCCCGAGGAGCAGCTGCAGATAGCCCTGCGCTGCACCGGGGGCCTGTGTGTGTTCGCGATAAACCGGGAACACGCTGCACAGCACTACTATCAGCAGGGTGTGTTGTTTCCCGATATGCCCATCAGCCAGTGGCGTGACATTGTTCGCAGTACCACCAGCGGGCTATTTCAATAGCTAATGTCATGTTCGGGTCATGCTCAAGCCATGTTATGAACACGCTCAAGCAGGGATTGATTGCCCGGCGCCGCTATGCTGTGGCGCCTGGCCACGGCCAGCAAATAGCCGGTGATGTAATCGATTTCGGTTCTATGCCCGCCCTGCACATCCTGCAACATGGATGAACGGTTGTTTGCAGTGCCTGCTATTACCTCTGTTGCTGCCTGCTCCACAGTATCCGCCGCGCTGTCATAACCTGCCGCGCGACTTATCGCTGCGATCTCCTCACAGAGCCGGTGTACCTCCATCGCCAGTGCCGGGCTCCGTGCCAGCTCACCATTGAGGCAGCCGTGTACGGCGGTCAGCGGATTGATGGCGCAATTGATGGCCAGCTTCAGCCACAGTGCCTGGTCGATATCGGCATCCCAGACGCAGGAGCCCATGGCGCGGGACCACTGCTCGAACCATGGGGCGGGGCGGGTTTGCCCCGGTTTGCCGATGCGAGTCAGCCCGGTGCCGGCGTGGCGTATATGCAGTGGTGCGATGCAGTAGGCGCCCTCGGTGGTGGTGCCGCAGTAGATATCCAGGTTGGGGAAATCCTCGCGCAACTCCTCGGCCAGGCCCATGCCGTTGACCATTAGCAACAGCCTGGTGCCATTGCTGAGGCGGTGGGCGACAGCCCCTACAGCGCTGCTCACATCATAGGCCTTGGTTGTCACCAGCAGGTGCGTGATAGGCCCGCTTTCGTCGGTGGCGGACACGGGCATTTGTACTTCCGTGATAGCGCCCTTGCGTTGCACCAAAACGGAACTGAAGCTTTTTGCGCCGCGCTCGCGCAATAAGAGTGTCGTGGAGCAGCCACTGCGCTGCAGTGCAGTGGCAAACAGACAACCGATGGCCCCTGCGCCAAGCACGTGCCAGTGCGCTGCCATCAGTGCATAAACTCCCGCTGCGGGATTGTAAACTGGCCGTGGGCCATTACTATATACCACCTGTTTTTTTGTTAATAAGGTTGCGCACTATGCCATCATTTGATGTTGTTTCGGAAGTTGATCTGCACCAGTTGACCAATGCGGTCGACCAGGCGGGAAGAATCGTGGCCAATCGCTTCGATTTCAAGGGTATTGAGGCGTCTTTTGCGCGAGAAGAACGCACCGTGGTGCTCACCGCGGAGGCGGAGTTCCAGGTGACGCAAATGGAAGATATGCTGCGCACCGCGCTGATCAAGTGTGACATAGACCCCGCCGCCATGGAGTGCGGAGAACCGGAAACCACCGGTAAACTGGTAAAAGTGACGGTGGTGTTGCGCCATGGGCTGGACAGCACCCAGAGCAAGGCCATCGTTAAAAAGATCAAAGACGCCAAGATGAAAGTCCAGGCGCAAATCCAGGCAGAGCAGGTGCGGGTCACCGGCAAGAAGCGCGACGACCTGCAGCAGGTGATGGCGCTATTGCGCGAGGCGGAAATCGGAGCGCCGCTGCAGTTCACTAATTTTAGGGATTAGGGAACCTCTGGTTAAGGTGAATGGCACTTACTTAAGCTCGTCATCCCCGCGCAGGCGGAGCTCCAGGACATTTTCCAGCGCCGCCATTTTTTGGTCCAGTAGGGTCGGCTCCGGGGCGGTGCGCTGCTGGGCCAGGTACCATAACAATTCGAGATAACGGTATACGCAGCTGTGCTGCTGTAATTCCTGTCGCTCTGCACTGCTGGCTGCCCTGCCCAGGTAGGCCTCCAGCAATTCATCTGCCTGTGCTGTGCCCAGTGAATCCCCGGTAATCACTACAGCGAGGTCATACCAGGGACTGCCCATCGCGCAGTATTCCCAGTCGATCGCCCACAGCCTCCCTCCGCTGTAGATCCTGTTGGCCTGCAGCAGATCGTTGTGGCACAAAACCGCGGGCTGTGGTCGCCGGTTGATGTCATCGAGTATGCGCAGCACCGGCCCGCGGCAGCGCGCCATGGGCGCGGTCAGTGCCTGGCCCCTGTGTTCCAGCTGCTTTTCATAGCGCAGGATACGCTCTGCCAGGTCCAGCCGGCTGTGCCGGGCTGGCAGTTGGTGAATGTCGCGCATCAGGGCGGCAAGCTCCCCGATACAAAGCACCTGCTCTGCATCGGGAGGCAGGTAGTCGCAGACCAGGCTGCCCAACGCCGGATTGAAATAGCATGGCTGCGGCGCCAGGCTTGCCCTGTGAGCCGCCTGCAGGGCGCGCCATTCAGATTGTCGATTGAGACTGTTGGCGGCGGGGTTTATGCCGTCGATACGCACCACGAAACGCTGCCCTGACTGCACCAGTACGCTGAAATTACTGACGCCCGATACCAGCAGGTTGACCACCTCCGGGGGGCTCAGCAGGGGTGGCGCACAGTGCCACTGGTGCCACTGTGCGAGGGTTTGCTCCAGCTTCAGTAGGATGTTGCGCGGTAGTATTAGTGTGGCCGTCATGAGGGCCTAGTGTACACCAGGATCTACCCAGGTTTGCATCGCAAGTATAGGGCGCTTACACTGACTGTCCAATAAAAACAGCCTGGGTGTCGTGGCTCCGGGTGACGTGGGTAGAGTGAATGGAAGATGACATCGGGCGGGCAGGCTTCGACTTGACCGGGTTGCAAAATGAAGAAATTCAGGGTGCTCCGCCTGTGGTGTCACGGGCGGAGTTGCGCGAGCGTCGGCTGGCTGAAACTGTCACTGTCAACCGTTATTTATACCTGCAGACCCAGCAATTGGAACACATGCTGCTCGACGCTCCTGATCTGCAGTCCCTGCTTGAAATTCTCCTGGTCAGCATGCCCCGGCATTTTTCCTTTCGTGCCTCCGAATTGTGGTTGTACGACCCTGAAGATGTTCTGGCCAGCCTGATCGTGGGAGGGCAGCGCTATGGACACCAGTTGCAGTTGCTTCACGACGCTTTCCCCATGCAGGAACTGTACGACCTGGAGCCCGATATCATCCTGATTGATGCCACCGATTCGCGCATGTTCGAGGTACTCAAATCCGAGCACGGCATCGATTATGCCCTGCTCATGCCGTTGATGGATACCGGTCGCATGATTGGCAGCTTGCACCTGGGGCTGCAGGATGACTCCCTGGTCCTGGGTGAAACGGAGGAGCACCTGGTGGCCCATCTGGCGACCATTATCTCATCCTGCTTTAAAACCGCCGTCAGAGCACAGCAAATCTCTCAATTGACTATGCTTGATCCGCTGACCCAAATCAGCAACCTGCGAGGCTTCCAGAAGGATATCGCCAGAGAAATATCCCGGGCCAGGCGCGCGGATCAGCCGGTTACCGTATTGCTGATGGAAATTGATGAATACGATGACCTTTATGACCAATACGGGCAACGCCGGGGTGAGTTTGTGGTGAAGAAGGTAGCCGAAAGAATCTCCTCCGACCTGCGGGCGACGGATATGATGGCGCGTCTGTCCAGACCGAAGTTTGCAGTGCTTATTCCCGGGAGTGGCGAGATGCTGGGGCAGGATATAGCCGAACGCATGCGCAGGGATATCGAGGATTTCGCCATGGATGACGGGCGCGGGGCCGTGTTGCAGGTTTGTATCAGTATTGGCCTGGTCACATGGGAGCCGCAACAATACCCTGCCGTGGATATGCCGCAGTTGGCCAGGCAGATGGAATCTGTGGCCGGCAAGGCCCTGGAAACCGCCCAGTCCAAGGGTGGCAACCGGGTGGCCCGGTCCCGCCTCAGCACACTGATTCTTTGAGGGTGCGCTGTGAGCAAGCTTGATGACCTGTTCCAGAAAAACCGCGAGTGGGCCGAAAGCGTTCACACCGGTGACCCGGATTTTTTCCAGAAACTGGCCGACCAGCAAAACCCCGAGTATTTGTGGATAGGCTGCTCCGACAGCCGTGTGCCGGCTAACCAGATTGTCGGTTTGTTACCGGGCGAGATTTTTGTGCACCGCAATGTTGCTAATATTGTGGTTCATACGGACTTCAACTGCCTCACTGTGCTGCAATATGCGGTGGAAATACTGCAGGTGAAGCACGTTATCGTAGTGGGCCACTACGGTTGTGGTGGTATTCGCGCGGCCTATGAGGATACGGACAACGGCCTGATCGACAACTGGCTGCGCAATATCAAGGATATACAGCACCGGCACCGGGCGCGTATAGAGGCTATCGACGGTGAAGAAGCGCGCATGGATCTGTTGTGCGAGCTCAATGTGATGACCCAGGTTTCTCACGTCTGCCACACCACAATCGCACAGAACGCCTGGGCCCGTGGTCAGAAGCTGTCCGTGCATGGATGGGTCTACAGCCTGCAAGACGGCTTGCTGAAAGATCTCGATTGCACAGTGGACCAGATCGACCAGATTTCCGATGTCTACCGGGTAATCTGCTGATTCGCGCTCTACTGTGACGCCGGAACGTATAGAACATTTGCATCAGGTATTGAGCCGGCGCCGGCCCGATCTCACCGTCGTTACCGACTTTGTACACAAACAGCGTAATCTCTCGGCGATTGTGCGCAACTGTGATGCAGTGGTGCCGGCCGGCACGGCAGCCAGGGTAGAGGATGCTGATAATGAATAATGTGCTACTGATCCTGTTGTTTATTTTTGGCGGAGTGGCGCTAATGGTGGTGTTGGGCGAGCGCTTTGCAAAGCCCGCCGATCCGCAACGCATGCAGCAGCTGCGCCGTTGGTTAATGCCGCTGGTTGGCGTCATGTTGTTGCTGTCCCTGGTTGATTTTTACGTGTAGCCCATGCAGCCCGCGCGCTATCTGGATTATGTATTCAACGTATTTCCCCGCGCGAAGGTGGTACAATCGCCGTCGCGAAATTCAGGATCCCACACTTGCAAAACTGGAGAGGTAGTAACAATGGCCGAACAAAAAGCAACCAACGTGCACTGGCACGAGGGCGACATCACCCGCGAACACCGCGGCAAAATACTGGGCCATAAGGGCGCGACCCTGTGGTTCACCGGTTTATCCGGCAGCGGCAAGAGCACGGTGGCGGTGGAACTGGAAGGCATGCTCAACGAAATGGGTGTGCTGTCCTATCGCCTGGACGGCGATAACGTGCGCATGGGCATCAACAAGAACCTGGGATTTTCCGCCGAGGATCGCACCGAGAACATCCGCCGTATCGGCGAGGTGTCCAAGCTGTTTGTCGACAGCGGTGTCATCGCCCTGAGCAGTTTCATCAGCCCCTACAAGGTCGACCGGGACCAGGTGCGGGCCCTGCACGAAGAGGCTGGCATGGATTTCATCGAGGTGTATGTGGACTGCTCGCTGGAGGCTGCGGAGGAGCGCGACCCCAAGGGTCTGTACAAGAAAGCCCGGGCCGGGGAGATAAAGAACTTCACCGGTATCGACGACCCCTACGAGGCGCCATTCAAGCCGGAGATACACCTGCACTCTGATCAACAGAGCCTGGAAGAAGAAGTCAACGAAATTCTCAATGTGCTGCGTGAGCGCGGCATCATCACTCAATAATCAGGAGGCAGCGATGATCAAACCCCACGGCTCTGACGAGCTCAACCCGCTTTTTGTCTACAACCCCGAGCAGCGCCACGCACTGCTGGCGGAGGCGGAAACCCTGCCCTCCATGATGCTTAGCTCAGCCGCGGCGGCCAACGCCGTGATGCTCGGTGGCGGTTATTTCAACCCCCTGACCGGTTATATGAACCTGGCGGACGCGTTGAGCGTAGCGGAAAGAATGCACACTGTGGACGGGCTGTTCTTCCCTGTGCCGGTGGTCAATATGACCAGTGAGTCCGGGATAGAGGCGGGCAGCCGCATTGCCCTGCGCGACCCCAATGTGGAGGGCAATCCGGTATTGGCCATCATGGACGTGGCGGCGGTGGAGTCCGTTACTGACGAGCAGATCGCTTTCATGTGCGAGAAGATCTTTCGTACCCTGGATGAAAACCACCCCGGGGTCGCTACTTTCTCCGGTCAGGGCAGGACGCTGGTGTCAGGGCCGATTCAGGTGCTCAATTTCTCCTACTTCCAGGCTGATTTCCCCGATACCTTTCGCACCGCGGTGGAGATCCGCAATGAGATCAAGGAGCATGGCTGGGAGAAGGTTGTCGCCTTCCAGACCCGCAACCCCATGCACCGGGCTCACGAGGAGCTGTGCCGCATGGCCATGGAGCAGCTCAATGCCGACGGCATACTGATTCACATGCTGCTGGGCAAACTGAAGCCGGGTGATATTCCCGCTGATGTGCGCGACGCATCGATTCGCAAGATGGTGGACGTCTACTTCCCGCCCAATACGGTGATGGTGACCGGTTACGGCTTCGATATGCTGTATGCGGGGCCGCGAGAGGCTGTATTGCACGCGGTGTTCCGCCAGAACTGTGGTTGTACACACCTGATCGTGGGTCGCGACCACGCTGGCGTAGGCGATTACTATGGCGGTTTCGACGCCCAGACCATCTTTGACGAGGAAGTGCCCGAAGGTGCCCTGGAACTGGAGGTGTTCAAGGCCGATCACACTGCCTACAGCAAAAAGTTGAATAAGGTGGTCATGATGCGTGACGTACCCGACCATACCATGGACGATTTTGTTCTGCTTTCGGGCACTGCCGTGCGGGAAATGCTGGGCAAGGGCATTGCGCCACCGCCGGAATTCTCCAGGCCTGAAGTGGCCAAAATCCTCTCCGACTATTACCAGTCGTTGGATGCCTGATCCCCTCTGGAGGGCCCCGCAGCACGGGGTCCTCCGCATTTTCGGGTATATCGCAACAAATCTTTACCTTATCTCCCATTTTCCCGCCACAATACCGTAGTTTCAGAGTTTTAACTTGCACCTATGCCCCCTATAATCGGAAGCATAATATGTACCGCGCAGGCATGTTCCTGCCGGGGAACCAGGGGGTGAGTGTTGCCAGCTGAGTGGCTTAGTAATTCCAGCGATGTACCGGGGCGCGTGGCCAATACCCTGGAGCGCGCGCTGCACAGCCTGGCACAGCCAGCTCGTGTTCGCCGTTTGCGCCAGATCCTGTTTGCCCTGTTGGCTCTGTGGGGGGTACTGGCCCTGTCCAGATTGGTGTGGGCACTGCTGCCCGCCGCCGATTCGTCCGTATCTGTCGATACTGTCGTACTCAACCCTGTACCCTCCCGTGGCGCAGCCGCCAGCGCCGACTCGATAGATATCGATCGCCTGAGGGCCTGGCATTTGTTTGGCGAAGCCGGGGCGGAAGCTGAGGTGGCAATAATCGAGGAGGTCGCAACTGCGGCTACGGTCAGGGACGGCATAGAGCAAGGTGCCCGGGAGACCCGCCTGGACTTGAAGTTGCGCGGTATCGTGGCCTCCACCGAGGATGGGCTGGGACACGCGATTATCGAATACAAGTCACGACAGGCTGTGTATGCGGTGGAGGATAAACTGCCTGTGTCCGGGCAGGTGGTGCTGGCCAAGGTGATGCCCGCTCAGGTGGTGCTGGACAATAACGGCAACTATGAGTTGTTGCTGCTGTTTGAGGGCTCTGACCTGGGAACTCAACTGTCATCCGGCGCGGTACCTGTCGCAAAGCGCAAACCCGCGCCCAACCCAGCGGCTGCGAGGCGAGTGGACAAGCGGGCGGATGCCGGTGCCACGGCCCTGGCCCTGAGCTACCGGGATCGACTGTACCAGAACCCACAATCACTGGCGGAGGTCGTCAGTGTCAGTGCCGTGCGTGAGGACGGTGAACTGCTGGGTTATCGTATCAACCCGGGCAAGGACCCTGGTCAATTCGAACAACTGGGTTTCAAACCCGGCGACCTGGTAACAGGTATTAACGGTATCGCGCTCAACGACCCGGCCAACACCATGCGCCTTTACCAGGCCATGCGTTCAGCCGGCGAGGCCGTATTCGAGCTGAAGCGGGACAATCAACAGCTCACGCTAAGCGTGAGTCTGGATGAGGGCGCAGCACAGTGAAAATTATAAAAAGGACGACATTGTAGTGAAAGTCCCGACCTGGTTTGGCAGCAAGCCCGCACTTGCGTCAGTGCTGATACTGCTGCTCGTACTGCTGTTGGGCGCTGCCCCATTGTCGGCGCAGGATTACACGGTCAATCTGAAAGATACGGACATCCAGGAGCTGATCAAGTTTGTGGCGGAAGCTACCGACACCATCATCGTGGTGGATCCGGCGGTCAAGGGCAAGGTGAAGGTAGTGTCGGCCAAGCCCGTGTCGCGCGCCGAGTTGTACGAGTTATTCCTGTCCATACTGGAAGTACACGGCTATACCGCGGTGAAATCTGGCGGGATCGTGCGGGTAATCCAGAGCAAGGATGCCCGCTCGTCACCGGTCGCTGTGCGTGATGGCGCTAGCGGTAAAGTCAGTGATGAGTACGTCACCCAGGTCATCAGGCTGGAGAATATCTCGGCAGCCAAGCTGATTCCCGTGTTGCGCCCACTGGTGCCGCAACAGGCGCATATGGCGGCCTATGCCCCCAGTAACGCCATTATCATCTCTGACGTATCGGCCAATATCGACAGGATCCGGGACATTATCGAGCGCATGGACAAGTCCGCGGTGCAGCAGACGGATATCATCAAACTGCGCTACGCCGTGGCGGATGATGTTGTGCGCATGCTGGACCAGCTCAGCAAGTCCGTGGCCAAACAGAGCGGCGGCGCCGAGCCGGTGGTGTTGCTGGTGGCTGATTCGCGCACCAACAGTGTGCTGGTCAGTGGCGATGAACTGGAGCGGACCCGTATCCGCAAACTGGTCGCACACCTGGATACGCCTCTGGAACAGAGCGGCAACGTCAAGGTGATCTATCTGCAGTACGCACAGGCCACGGAACTGGCCGAGGTATTGACCCGAGTCATGCAGAATATCAGTCAACTGGATACGGGGGACGGCAAAAAGCAGTCGCGCGCCGGTGGTAATACCTCCACCATCGAGGCGGACGAGGGTACCAATGCCCTCATTATTACCGCCGATACAGACGAGATGGCGTCTCTGGAAGCGGTTATCCATCGGCTGGATATCCGCCGGGCCCAGGTGCTGGTGGAAGCCATTATCGTGGAGATGGAACTGATCGATGGCCAGGATCTGGGGCTGCAGTGGCTGTTCGCAGAGAACGATGGATTCTATGGCAGTAACATCAATGCGGGCGATGCCCGGGCCCGCAGAATCGCCGGGGCCGTGCTGCCGCCCAGGGACGACAACGGCGATGATGGCTTCGATTTAGGGAACCTGGCCGGCGCCCTGGCAGAGACGCCGGGCCTGTCCCTGGGCTGGGGCAATCTGGATGACGATTTTTCCATGACCGTGATACTCAATGCACTCAAGGAGGAACAGAACGCGAACATCCTGTCCACACCCAGCCTGCTGACCCTGGACAATCAGGAGGCCTATATCACCGTGGGTCAGAACGTACCCTTTGTGACCGGTTCCTTCACCAATACCGGTGCCGGCGGGGATGGTGCGCAGAACCCCTTCCAGACCATCGAGCGCCAAAATGTCGGTATTACCCTGACCGTGACCCCCCATATCAATGAGGGAGACTCGGTGGTACTGGATATCTCGCAGGAAGTATCCAGTCTCAGCGGCCTGTCGGTGGTGGCATCGGACCTGATCACCAATGAGCGAAAAATTCAAACCAAGATATTGGCACAGGATGGTCGTGTGGTGGTTCTTGGTGGTTTGATCAAGGACGATGTACAGGACGCCTCCCAGAAAGTGCCTATCCTGGGGGATATACCCTTCCTGGGCAGACTGTTCCGTACCGACGCGGTAAAGGTTACCAAGAGCAATTTGCTGATCTTCATCCGGGCCACCATCATTCGGGATGATGAACAGTTAGCCGGTGCCACCGCGGATAAATACCGCTATATTCGCGATCAGCAGGCCCTGCGCCGGGAGCGCGGCCTGATGTTCCTGGACGATGATAACCTGCCGATACTGCCCGAGTGGGAAGCGCAGATACAGCAACTGGATACCATGAAGGAGGCCGAAACCGCAGCCAAAGAAGCGACTGATGCCAAGACAGATACAGCGATGAGTGCGGGCAGTTGACAGCTCTTACCGACATCGAGCCCCAGGATATACCGGTGGCTGCCTCTGCCGGGCGGCGCAGCCTGCCGTTTACCTATGCCAAGCAAAACGGTGTGTTGCTGGATGAGGCCCATAACGAGGCGGTGATCGTGCACCAGGGACAGCCGGGAATGCAGGTGCTGACCGAATTGCGTCGTTGTCTGGGTGGCCCCTTCCGTTTGCAGGGCGTGTCCGACAGTGAGTTCCAGCGGCGCCTGACCATGGCCTATCAGCGGGATAATAACGAGGCGGTGCAGATGGCGGAGGACATCGGCGCCGATGTGGACCTCAGCCGCCTGGCGGATGAAATCCCCGAGTCGGGTGACCTGATGGACGCGGAGGATGACGCGCCCATTATTCGCCTGATCAATGCCATCCTGTCCCAGGCCGTGCGGGAACAGGCCTCGGATATTCATATTGAAACTTTCGAGGATCGCCTCAGTATCCGTTATCGCATAGACGGTGTGCTGGCGGAGGTGCTGTCGCCCAAGCGGATGCTGGCGCCCCTGCTGATTTCCCGCTTAAAGGTGATGGCCAAGCTGGATATCGCTGAAAAGCGGGTGCCCCAGGACGGCAGGATTTCGGTGAAGATCGCCGGTCACGCGGTGGATATTCGCATGTCCACCATCCCCTCCGCCTTTGGTGAGCGCGTAGTATTGCGCCTGCTGGATACGGCGGCGGGTCAATTGCAGTTGTCCCAGTTGGCCATGAATGAACAGGTGCTGACGGCGTACAAGAAATTCCTGCACACGCCTCACGGCATTATTCTGGTAACGGGGCCTACGGGCTCGGGCAAGACCACGACACTGTACGCGGGCCTGTCGCATATCAATGAGACTTCCCGCAATATTCTCACCATCGAAGATCCTATCGAGTACATGCTGCCGGGGGTGGGCCAGACCCAGGTCAACACCAAGGTCGACATGACCTTCGCCCGTGGACTGCGAGCCATTCTCAGGCAGGACCCCGATGTGGTGATGGTGGGCGAGATTCGTGACCTGGAAACCGGCGAGATCGCGGTACAGGCTTCACTGACCGGACACCTGGTGTTGTCCACACTGCATACCAATACTGCGATTGGCGCGGTTATGCGCCTGAAGGACATGGGCGTCGAACCCTTCCTGATGTCATCCAGCCTGCTGGCGGTTATGTCCCAGCGACTGGTGCGCCTGTTGTGTAAAGAATGCAAGGAAGCCGTCGAACTCAGCCCGGCGGAACGTGAACTATTGCATATCGATTTGTCTGACACCGGGTTTACGGTGTTCAAGGCGAAGGGTTGCAAGCAATGTAATTACACGGGCTACCGCGGGCGTACCGGCCTCTACGAACTCATAGAAATTGACGAGGAGCTGCGCCTGATGATTTATGAGGGCGCGAGCGAGCAGGACATGTTGCGCCATGCGCGACAGTATTATCCCGGCATGGAGGCCGATGGCCGGCGCCGGATATTGGCGGGTGACACCAGTATTGCGGAAGTCCTGCGGGTGACCTCGGTCGCCTGATGGCGATACACTAGCCATGACAGCGTATCGATACAGGGCACTGAACAGCGAGGGCAAACTCGTTCGCGGGGTGCTGGAGGGTGATTCCGAGCGGCATATTCGTACCCAGTTGCGCGGCCAGAGCCTGCGCCCGGTGGAAGTTGGCGTGGCCAACAAACAGCCAGCGGGCGGCAAGTCCACATCGCGGTTCTCCTTTCTACAGTCGCGTATCAGCGCCGGTGACCTGGCACTGCTGACCCGGCAACTGGCCACACTGGTACTGTCCAACCTTCCCCTCGATGAGGCCCTGCAAGCGGCCGCGCAGCAGAGCCGCAGTGGGCGCATTAAAGGCATGTTGTTGCAGGTGCGTTCGCGGGTGTCGGAGGGGCACACCCTGGCATATGCCATGGGTGAGTTTCCCCAGGTGTTCAACGAAATGTATCGCGCTATGGTGAATGCCGGCGAACACGCCGGCTACCTGGGGCCGGTATTAGAGCAACTTGCGGACTATACCGAGCAGCGCCAGTACACCGGGCAGAAGCTCAAGATGGCGATGATCTACCCATTTATCCTGATGGGGGTGGCTATAGCCGTGGTGGTGGCGCTGATGGTGTTTGTGGTGCCGGAGTTGGTGGGGATTTTTGCCCATAGCAAGCGGGAGTTACCGCTGCTTACCCGCGGGCTGATCGCCAGCAGCGACTTTTTTCGTATCTACGGTATCTGGCTATTGCTGGGCCTGGTTATGCTGGGGTTTGTATTCCGCCAGTTATTGCGCAACCCCCAGCGCAAGAAGCGCTGGCACGGCCTGCTGCTGCGAACACCGGGACTATCGCGGTTGCTGATCGCCCTGGATACCGCGCGATTCGCCTCTACCCTCAGCATCCTGATGGCCAGTGGTGTACCGCTGCTGGAGTCTCTGCGTATCGCCGGCCAGGTCCTGACCAATTTGGTGTTGCGTGAAGACAGTGAAGTGGTGGCCGGGCATGTACAGGAGGGCAGTAGCCTGCACCGGGCGCTGGAGCAAAGCGGTCGCTTCCCTCCCATGATGGTGCACATGGTCGCCAGTGGCGAAGCCAGCGGCGAACTTGAAACCATGCTGGAGCGCTCTGCGACCAACCAGGAGCGGGAGCTGGAGATGACTCTGGGTACTATGATGAGCCTGTTTGAACCCCTGATGGTAGTATTTATGGGCGGCATGGTATTGACCATTGTGCTCGCCATTCTGCTGCCGATATTCGATTTAAATACTATGGTGAAATGACCGATGAAAGCCACATTCAAGCCCCAAGCCATACAACGCGGATTCTCCCTGGTGGAAATCCTGGTAGTGCTGGTAATTATGGGACTGCTGATCAGTGTTGTAGCCCCCACTGTCCTGAACCGCGCGGACGAGGCCCGGGTGCAAAAAGCACACGCGGATTTCAAGGCGATAGAAACCGCGCTGAAGATCTACCGCCTGGACAATTACGTTTACCCCACCACAGAGCAGGGTCTGGAAGCCCTGGTGGAGCGCAGCACGCTGGACCCCGAGCCGCGCAACTTCAAGGAGGGCGGCTATTTGTCGGAGTTGCCCATAGACCCATGGGGGCGGCCCTATCTATTTCTGAGTCCCGGCGACAACAGGGATGTGGATATCTACTCGCTGGGCGCCGACGGCTTGTCCGGTGGTGAAGGGCAGAATACCGATATTGGCAACTGGAAAACCGAGGGCTGATAGTCGGTGTACCGGACCGCTGCAGCAGGGCGGGGCTTCAGTTTACTGGAGCTGCTGGTTACCCTGTTCGTGGTAGTGCTTATTACCTCGATGGTGACCCTCAATGTGGGCTCTGGCTCAGCGGATATTCACCTGGAGGCCAGGGTGCGCAACCTGGCGGATGTGGCCAGCTATGCGCTGGATGAAGCCCAGATGCTGGGACTGGACTACGGTCTGTTGTTGCAGCGTGTTGATGTGGACGGTGAGGTGCTTTACACCTACAGTTGGCGCGAGCGGCGGGCTGAAGGATGGCAGTTACCCACCAGCGGTAAGGATGTATTCGCCGAGCAGCAAATGCCCCCGGACATAGAGCTGCAACTGGAGCTGGAGGGCGTTGCTGTGGCCGAGCCGTCTATCGGTGGCGGCGAAGAAGAGGCCGCGCCTCAGGTTGTGTTGTATGCCAGTGGTGAGACCACGCCGGGAGCTATAGAGGTACGCCGGCGCGACAACAGTGAACTGCTGTGGCGCGTGGAGTGGGATTTGTTGGGTCGTTTCGAACTGCTGCGTCGCGGTGAAGCCGAGGAGGATGCGCTTTAATGTTCCGTGTCAGGGGCTTTACTCTGGTGGAGGTGATGGTGGCACTGGCGGTTGTGGCTATCGCCCTACCGGCCTTGATGATATCCCTTTACCAGCAGGTGGACAGCACCGGCTACCTGCGCGACAAGTCCCTGGCCCACATGGTGGCGGCCAACAAGTTGTCGGAAGTCCGTATCCTGAGCGATGCGACCCAGAGCCTGCTCAGGGGCAAGGACAGCGGTGTGGCCCAAATGGCGGATCGTGAGTGGTACTGGTGGTTGGACAGCCAGCCCACAGAGGTTGCCAATTTTTATCGCGTTGAAGTCACTGTGGCAGGGGCCCAGGAACAACAGGGGCAACCGCTGTACACCCTGGTGGCCTTTCTTTCCGCCGACCTGGAGTTTGAGCCGGAATCTGAAACCGAGGTGGACGATGCGGGTAAATAGGCCAACAGACGGGTTTACCCTGATAGAGGTATTGATCGCCATGGCGATTACCGCCTTCGTCTCTGCCATTGCCTATACCAGTCTTTCCACCGTACTGACCGGGGTGGAGAGTACGAGAAAGGTATCCAATCGAACGTACGAAGTTAATCGCGCCTGGATGATAATTTCGCGCGATGTGCGCCAATTTGTAATGCGGCCGATTAGGGACGAGTTCGGGGAGCCCGAGCCCGCGATGACGGGCGGGCCGGCTGCGCGCTTTGCGTTGAGCTTTACCCGCTCTGGTTGGCACAACCCTAATGAGCATCTGCGCAGCAACTTACAACGGGTCAATTATCGGGTTGAAGATAATGCCCTGTGGCGCGATTCCTACCGGGTACTGGACAGGGCGGGCGATACGGTCGCAGACAGTGTCAAGCTACTGGAAGGCGTGGAGTATATGGAGCTGGCATTTCTCAGTTCCCTGGCTGTTGTAGAGACCGTGGGTGACGGCATCAATCTGGACACCCGCAACTGGGCCCGGAGCTGGGTGGTCGATACCAGTAACCCGGGAGTGGAGCTGGCGCCGCCGGTTGCGGTTCAAATCAGTTTACAACTGGATGACTGGGGCGAGATGCTGCGATTGTATGAACTTCCGCCGTTATAGAGCGCAGCGCATTATTGGCCGCCAGCGCGGTGCTGCCCTGGTGGTGGCCCTGCTGGTGTTCGCCCTGTGCACCGCGCTGATAGTGGCCATGAAAGGCGAATTTCGACCGCTTCTACCAGCGCGCCGCCAATGTGATGCAGGCGGAGCAGGCCTACGCCTATTTGCGTGGCGCCGAGGATTTGGCCGCCATGGCCCTGCTCATCGATTACGACACGGACAAGGACAGTGGGCAGCCGCGGGATGACCTGGGCGAGATATGGGCCCAGCCCACCACGCCTTACGCCCTGGATGAAGGCGGCTGGCTGGTCGGTTCCCTGGTGGACCTGCAGGGGCGCTTCAATCTTAATTCTCTGGTCGGTCGCCCGCCAGAGGGGCGGGATAAACCGCGATTTACTGCTGCCCAGGCGCAGTTTATTCGATTGCTGCAGGCTCTGGGGGAACCGGCGGTCAGTGAGCAGGAGGCCATATTGATTACCGAATCCATTGCTGACTGGCTGGATCTGGATGCTACCCCTACAGCCAATGGCGCGGAGGATGATTACTATTTTTCCAGGGAGCCGGCGTACCGCACCGCCAACCGCCCCATGGCCAGTGTCAGCGAACTGCGGGCGGTGGCCTATATGACGCCCGAGATATACCGGGCGGTACGGCCCTGGGTGGCAGTCTGGCCCCAGTCGTCGGCGACCTTGAATATACATACCGCGCCGGCCATGGTGCTGCGTTCAATCAATGTCGACAACGATCTGAGTCCTCTGAGCGAATCGGATGGTCAATCCCTGGTGGATTATCGGGAAAATTCCGGTTTTGCCGATGTGGACGATTTTCTGGGCAATGCCGTGTTTGGTGATAAATCTGAGCAGATGGCGGGAATCAAGGCACTGCTTGGGCAGTCTTCTTCCTATTTCCTGCTGCAGGCGGAGGTGGAAGTTGCCGACAGGAACATGCGCTTGTACAGTGTGCTGGAGCGGAGCAAGCGGCGTATCACCACCATCGCCAGGGCCAGTGGTAGCTTGTAGTTGGAAATGGATGGTTGAAAATGGATGGTTGAAATGAGCCGATGACGGGATTTGGAATTGGGAGTGTGTAGGTTTTGCAAAATATCGCCGTGATACGGCTAATCCAGGGCAGACTGGCCTGGTATCCGCCAGGAGCCAGTGAGGAGCCCCGGTGGCTGGACAATGACACCGAGCGGGAGCACTTGCGCGCCACTCTGGCCCCGCGCATGGTCATCCCATGCTTCGCCGTGCCGGGGGCGGACGTTCGACTGCTGCCCCTGTCGATCACAGCCGATGAGAGAAAGCATATCGTAAAATCACTGCCCTTCATGCTGGAGGAGCAGGTGGCGGCCGATATCGATGACTTGCATTTTTCCTACCAGTCACTGGATAAGACCCACCTCAGTGTCGCCATCTGCTCCACCCAGAAGATGCGTGAGTGGCAGGCCCTGCTGGCTGACTACGCGGGGATCAACCGTTGGGTTCCCGAACCGCTATTACTGCCCTGGCGGGAGGGAGAGTGGTGCCTGGTACTGGAAGGCGAGAGTGCTGTTATTCGCACCGGTCTGTGCGAGGGCTTCAGTATTGAAAGGTATATGGTGCCGGCCCTGTTGGCCAGTGCGCTGGAAGGGTCCACAGCCCCGCAGGCGGTCATTGTATATGGTGCTGACCAGGAGGCGGACACGGCACTGTTACCCCAGGACCTGCGCGGTGCGGTGCAGTGGCGGCGGGGCAATCTCTACTCTGCGCTGATGCTCAGTGAAAGTGGAGGTACTACAGCCCTCACCCTGTTGCAGGGCGGATTTGCTCCGCGCCTGCCCCTGGCTCGCTGGTGGCGACAGTGGCGCGCGGTAGCGGCGGTATTCGCTGTCGCTTTTTCCCTGCACCTGCTCGCCACCTACGTCGAGTATCACAGTTTGAAAAACGAGAACCTGGCCTTGCGCACCGCCGTGCAGGACAGTTATCGAAAGGCTTATCCCAGGGGCGCGGTGGTGGATGCGGAAAAACAGTTGCGCCGGCAGCTGGATGCCCTGCACGGCTCGGCCCAGAGCAGCGGTTTTGTCAGTCTTATGGATCGTGTGGGTAGTGTTATCGCCAGCCGGCCCGGCACCACCATCGTCAGTATTAATTACAATGACAAGGGCGATGAAATGCGTATGAATATTGTCGCCGCTGATTTTGAGGCGGTGGAGCAGATGAGGGCGGACATCAACGAAGCGGGCTTACTGGCGGTGATGGAAAGTAGCAGCGCCCAGGGCGACCGGGTGCGAGCGCGCCTGCGCGTGGGTGAGCGCTCATGAAGGCCTGGTTCCTGCAACTCAATCAAAGGGAGCAAACAAGCCTGCTTGCACTTGGCCTCGCCCTGGCTTTGTACGTGCTGTACATGTTTATCTGGTCGCCGCTGGACGGCATGCGCGATAGTCTGCAGGTGCAGAACCAGGGGGCCGCGGGCACCCTGCAGCGGGTGGACGCCATGGTGTCGGAAATATTGCAGCTGCGCGACAGTGGCACCCAGACCAGTTCCCGACGTAATCTGACGTCCCTGATTAACCAATCTACCAGTCGTTTGCAGCTGCAGGTTACACGCCTGCAGCCGAACAGCCGCGGGGAAATACAGGTGCGTTTGGAAGGTGCGGCCTTTGACGACGTACTGCTATGGTTGCACGAGATGGAATACCGGGAGGGGCTGCTGGTGCGGGAGGTGTCCATCACCCAGGCGGGCGCGGTGGGGCGCGTTAACGCCACCGTTCGTATAGCACAAGCCCGGTAGTGCGCTGATGTCTCGATTTGCCTGGGGCCTGATCCTGGCCCTGCTGCTTTTTGTCAGTCTTGTGGTCTCCGCTCCCGCTCGCCTGCTTAACCTGGCACTGCCGCCCGAACAGGTGCTGATGCAGGGATTTGGTGGCACCGTGTGGCGCGGTAGCGCCAGTCGTGCCCTGGTACGTGTCGGGCCGGGTTTTCTACACCTGGGCGCAGTGCGCTGGTCGCTGGACCCCATGTCCCTGCTATCGCTGGCACCGCGCCTGACGCTAAGCAGTGTCTGGGGCAAGCAGGTCATTTCGGGCGACCTGGTGTTGCGCGGGGCGCAGGATATAGATCTTTATGAATTTGAGGCGGTGGTGGAGGCAGATCTGTTGCGCCAGTTTGCGCCTGTCGCTTTGACCGGTTCTCTGTCTGCGCAACTGGACAATCTGCAACTGCGCAATGGCCTGCCACACAGTGGCGCCGGGCGCCTGGTATGGCAAAACGCGGGCTGGCAATCCCCCGGGGGGGTGCTGCCGCTGGGGACATACGCCCTGGACTTTCACCAGGAGCCGGGTGAAATGCTGCGGGCCGAGATAGTGACTGTATCAGGCGCGGTGGCAGCCAATGGCACTGTGGAGCTGCAGAACAGGGATTACAGGGTGGATATTCTGGTGAGCAGCCAGATGGCCATGGATGACCAGTTGCAACAGGCCCTGTCGCTGATCGCGGCACCCGAGGCTGAGGGTTACCGGGTTGTGTTCGACGGTGAGCTCTAATAGTAAGAGGGTCATATAGGGTCGAATGGCACTTGGCCAAGCAGTGTTAGATATGTAGCGTGAGTCCCGCTGCGCCATACCCAAGTGTATTAAATGCTCCTGTTGGTAGCTGCTTTTGGGAGTTTTTTGCCTTGCAAAGGCATGCTTTATCCTAACTGAGCAAGGCAAAAGACTCCTGGAAGCAGCGGAACGAAAAAATGAAAAAGGGTATAATTTTCAACTTTAATTTACATCGAGAAAATGGCAAAAATGAGCGATACCGACTACAAGAAGTACGAGTGTGTAATCTGCGGCTTTATTTACGATGAGGCAGAGGGATTGCCGGACGATGGCTTTCCCCCGGGGACCCGCTGGGAAGATCTGCCGGAAGACTGGGAGTGTCCCGATTGCGGAATTTCCAAGGCTGACTTTGATCTCTACGAGGAATAGCCTAATGTTACGAGGTCAATCCAAGGCAAGGGGACAATTCAGGTACCCTTGCGCCTGACTATATGAGATAGAACCCCCCTATGAATACCATTGAGCAGCGCCTGAGCGCCATTCGTGAATTAATGGCCGAGGCCGACTATGACGCACTGGTCATCCCCCGGGCGGACGAATACCTGGGGGAGTATATTCCCGCCCACAATGAGCGGCTGCGCTGGATTTGCGGATTTACCGGTTCTGCCGGTGTGGTCATTGTACTGCGTGACAAGGCCGCCATTTTTGTCGATGGCCGCTACACGGTGCAGGTGCGCCGAGAGGTCTCAAGTGAATTGTTCGAATACCATCACCTGATAGAGGAGCCCCACGCCCGGTGGCTGACAAAGGAATTGCCCGCGGGTGCCCGCGTGGCCTGCGATCCGCGCCTGCACAGCCTGGCTTGGTACCGGGATACCGGCAAAACACTGTCTGGCGCGCAACTGGAACTGGTTGCCGATAGTGACAATCTAATAGATCGCTGCTGGCGGGACCGGCCCGCGCCACGCGTGCTCCCGGCTCTCCTGCTGGCCGAGCAGTACACGGGCGAATCGTGCAGCAGCAAGCGCCAACGCATCGCCAGTGCCGTGGCGGAGCAGGGTTGTGACGCCGCGCTGATTTTCGCTCCTGACTCGGTGAGCTGGCTGTTGAATATCCGTGGTACCGACCTGCCGCAGCTACCTGTGGTACAGAGTTTCGCGATGCTGCAGGCAACGGGGGAAGTCACCTTATTTGTAGACCCCGGTCGCATTCCAGAGGGCTTTGCCGGGCATGTGGGGGAGGGTGTAGAGGTACTGCCCGAATCCGACGCAGCCGCAGCATTGTCCACTTATCAGGGGCGGAAGATCCTGGCCGATACGCAAGCGGCCAACGCCTGGACGCAGCTGGTACTGGAGCGTGGCGGGGCTACCCTGGTGGCGGGTGAGGACCCGGTACTTATTCCCAAGGCCTGCAAAAATTCGGTGGAACTGGCTGGTACCCGCCGTGCCCATATACGCGATGCAGTGGCGGAAATTCGTTTCCTGGCCTGGCTTGACGCTGAGGTATCCGCGGGACGCTTGCACGACGAGGCCACACTGTCTGACAAACTGTTCTTTTTCCGGGAGCTCGGTGAGCACTTTCACGAGTGTTCCTTCGACACCATTTCCGCCGCTGGCGCCAATGCCGCCATGTGTCATTACAATCACCGCAATGCGGTGCCGGCCACCTTGCAAATGGATACGGTGTATTTGCTGGACAGCGGTGGCCAGTATACCGACGGCACTACCGATATTACCCGCACGATTGCCATCGGCGATCCCGGTGCGGATATTCGCCGTATGTTTACCCTGGTGTTAAAGGGGCATATCGCACTGGATCAGGCGCGGTTCCCCAGTGGAACTACCGGTACCCAACTGGATGTGCTGGCACGGCAATTCCTGTGGCAGGCCGGTTTCGACTACGATCACGGCACCGGTCACGGTGTGGGCGTATTTCTCAGCGTACACGAGGCGCCCCAACGTATCTCCAAGCAGCACAATAGTGTGGCGCTGCGCCCGGGTATGATTGTCAGCAACGAACCGGGTTATTATCGGGACGGCGCATACGGTATGCGCTGTGAGAACCTGGTAGTCGTGCGTGAATCACAGCCCGGCACTGATGAAACACCGATGCTGGAATTTGAAGCCATTACCCTGGTGCCCTTCGATACCCGATTGTTGGATGTCGGGCTTATGAGCGCAGCTGAGCTGGCGTGGCTCAATACCTACCACCAGAAGGTCGCCGCAACTATCGGGCCTTTATTGCAGGGCTCAGAGAGGGACTGGTTGATTGAGGCAACTCGCGCAGTAAGTGCCTGAACATTACCCCGGATTTGTGTAGACCCGGCAATTGCATTGAATGTGATTCAAGCTTGTTTATAGGCCTGTAATTCAAGAGATCTTCCTGATTATCATTGGAAAGTTATACAACGGCTGGGTAGACTGAGCTGAATAACAATATAGTTGGAGAGTCACCCATGGCTGCAGCCGGCGGCGCGCAATGGTCATCCCGTTTTGCATTTCTTATGGCCTCGGTGGGCTTTGCCGTGGGGCTGGGCAATATCTGGCGGTTTCCCTATGTGACAGGGGAGAATGGCGGGGCGGCATTTGTGCTGGTGTACCTGGCCTGCGCGTTTGGTATCGGTGTTCCCATTCTGATGGCCGAGTTGCTGATCGGTCGTCGCGGGCAGGGCAGCCCACCCACGGCGATGGCCAACGTCGCCACCCAGAGCGGCAGGTCCCCACTGTGGAAATGGGTGGGCGGTATGGGCCTGCTCGCGGCTTACACCATCGAGATCGTCTACGCCGTGGTGGTCGGCTGGGTGCTGTGGTACTTATACAAGGCCGTTGTCAGCGGATTTAGCGGGGTCGATGCGGTAGCCGCCAACGCTGAATTCGCCAGCGTGCTCGACAGCAATCTGGGCATGCTGTTCTGGACCCTGATGGGGCTGACCATTACTGGCTGGATTATATACTCGGGCATTCAGAATGGGATCGAACGGGCGGTCAGCGTGATGATGCCGTTGATGTTCCTGTTGCTATTGGGGCTGGCGGGCTACAACTATTTTGTCGGTGGCTTCCAGGAGGCTGTGCACTGGCTGTTCACCCCCGACTTCAGCAAAATTGGGTTTGACATGGTGTTGGTCGCCATCGGCCAGGCCTTCTTCTCCATCGGCGTGGCCATGGGGGGTATGATGACCTTTGGCTCCTACCTGCCCCGGTCTATCTCCATCACGCAATCGGTGCTTATCGTGGTGGTAGCCGACACCGGTGTGGCACTATTGGCCGGCCTGGTGATATTCCCCGCCGTGTTTCATCACGGCCTGGATCCGGCGGCGGGCGCCGGCCTGATCTTCAAGACCCTGCCGGTGGCCTTCGCCCAGATGCCCGGGGGGCATGTGTTCAGCGTGCTGTTCTTCCTGATGTTGTCGGTTGCGGGTATTACTTCAATGGTCGGTCTGGTGGAGTGCGTCAATTCCTGGTTGGAAGATCGTTTCGGCATGCCGCGGCACAAAAGCGCCCTGTTGGTGGTAGGTTCCGTCGCGATGTTCAGTGTCCTGAGTATTCTGTCGTACAACGTGATGGGTGATTTCAATTTGGGTGGCAAGAATTTCAACGACGTGATGGACTATTTTTCGACCCAGATACTGCTGCCCGTGGGCGGCTTGCTGATCGCCGTCTTCGCCGGTTGGGTGGTGAAGAAAGAGGCCACCCGGGACGAATTGACCTCGCTCAACGCCGTGGCCTACGAGGTCTGGCACTTCCTGATACGCTTTGTGGTGCCGCCGGCGGTGCTGGTGATATTCGTGATGGGAGTTATTGACGAGGTACACTAGAGCAGTGGTGCGAATAGCCGCGCCACCGCCATCGCCAGCGGAAACCAGACCGGTTTGTTGTCGAATTCCTCCATAGTCACCTGACGACAGCGCCCCATATCGACGCGCAGCATCTGATCGACCTGCGCCGCAAACACCGGGTCTTCCACCAACAAGGTAATTTCAAAATTGAGGCGGAAGGAGCGGTTGTCAAAATTGGCGGTGCCCACGCCGGCGATCCGATCGTCCATCAGCAGGACCTTCTGGTGCATAAAGCCGCCCTGGTAGCGATAAACCTTTATGCCGAGGGGGAGTAGCTCCCGGGTGTAAGACCAGTTGGCCATGGCGACCACCGGGCCGTCGGGCTCGTCGGGAATGATAACGCGTACGTCCACGCCACGCAGTGCCGCCAGTTGCAGGGCCGAGATGATGCCGTGGTCAGGTACAAAGTAGGGGCTGGCAATCCAGATGCGCTGGCGCGCCGCCACAATGAACTGGTGGTACATCAGGCCGGCTTCTTCATACACGCTGGCGGGATCCGAGGGGAACACCAGTACATTACTCTCGCCCTTTTGTTCACCTTTGAAATCCCAATCCACATTCAGGTGTGAGCGGGTAGCCCAGTGCCAGTCGGTGGCAAAGGTCAGCTCAGCACCCAGTACTGCCGGACCCTGGAACCGGGTATGGGTGTCGCGCCAGTGGCCTATTTTTTTCTTTAATCCCAGGTACTCGATCCCCACGTTATGCCCGCCAATCCAGGCGTACTTGCCATCGACCACCACAATCTTGCGGTGGTTGCGAAAGTTCAACTGGAAGCGGTTGCGGTGTCCCTGGGTGGTGTTGAAGGGCGCCACCCGCACACCGGTCATCTGCAATTGGCGATAAAGCCGGGTGCGGGGGAATGGGCGGCTGCCGATCTCGTCATACAATACATAAACCTTCACTCCGGCCCTGGCTTTGTCCGCCATCGCCCGGCACAGGCGTTTGCCAAGATCGTCGTCGCGGATGATATAAGACTGGAACAGGATGTATTTTTCGGCCTCTTCCAGCCCAGCCAGAATGCTGTCAAAGGTCTGCCGTCCATCTACCAGCAGGTCTACTTTATTACCCGAGGTCGCCGGCATGCGCGCCAGCTTGAATAGACTGGTACCCAGGGGCGTATCCTGTGACACGGGGATGATGTGTGGTTCTATCGAACTGCTGGTTCGCCGAAACAGGCGCAGGGACTCTTCTTCTATTGCATCGCGCTTTTCCAGGTAGCCATCGAATTTATTGCGGCCGAACACCAGGTACAGCGGGACAGTGAGCAGTGGGAGGGTGAGTAAAGAGATAGTCCAGGCGACAGCGCCCTGCGCTGTTCGTGCCTTGAGGATAGCCTCCAGCGCGGAGACTATCGCCATGACATAAAACAGCACCAGTACTACAGCGAAGATTTCTGCGTACAGTGAGGCGTCCATAGATTCCTAGTCTAGCAGGCGGCGGCGCGCTTCCAAACCCCGCTCGCCTTGATCTATGTTATGGAAATCAGGCCCAATGCAAGGGAATATGGTGGGCTGGACTGTCATGACGAATGGGTTGCAGTATAGGGTTACATTCCAACCGAGTGAGCAGGAGGAAGCGGTATGATCGAAGGTACTGGCGCGAGTATTCCCCGCTGGAATGCAGCGCAGCCCGCGGGGCTGGCGGACACGAGGCGTACGGCAGAGTTATTAGCAGCTCGCCTGCCACAACAACTCGGGGTGTTTGCGCACCTCGCCTACGATTTTGCCTGCTTCTGGCACCCCGAGGGCAGGCGCTTGTTTGCCAGCATCGACGCTCACACCTGGGAGAGTTGTGAGCGCAATCCGGTGCGGTTTCTGGCCGAATGTCCGACCACGAAGTTGGTGCAGACGGCGCAGGACCCTGAGTTGTTATCACGCGCCACGGCCCTGTGGGAATCGCTGCAGGAGCAACGGGCGCTGCCCCTTACCGAGGCAGGTCAGATTTGCGCCAGCTCACCGGTGGCTTTTTTCTGTGCCGAATTCGGTATATACCAGTCACTCCCGATTTATTCCGGCGGCCTGGGTATACTGGCCGGCGACCTGCTGAAGGAGGCCTCGGACCGCAATTTCCCCATGGTAGGCGTGGGCCTTTACTACCGACAGGGCTACTTCCACCAGCGCCTCGATGGTGCCCTCCGGCAGTCTGAATACTGGCTGGAAACCCCGCCCGAGCAGGTGCCCATTGCGCTGGTGACCGACGAGTGGGGTATTCCGGTCACCGTGACCGTGCGCCTGTGGGAAGAGGACGTGGTAGTGCAAATCTGGCGCGCCGCAATCGGGCGCACTTCCCTCTACCTGCTGGACGCCGATCGGCCGGAAAACTCACAGATAGCACGCTGGCTGACCTCGCGCCTGTACGATTCAAGCCGGGAGATTCGCCTCGGTCAGTATGCCCTGTTGGGGATAGGTGGGCTCCGCGCACTGCGGGCGCTGGGCGTTGAACCCCAGGTGCTTCACCTCAATGAGGGGCACGCCTCGCTGGCGGTTTTCGAGCTGGCGCGCGAGGCCGTCGAGGCCGGCGCAACACCCGGGGACGCGCTGAACGCGGCTCGCGACAAGCTGGTTTTTACCACGCACACACCGGTCCCTGCCGGCAACGAAACCTACTCGGCGGATGAGCTGTGGAGCCTGCTCGGCGACCTCCCGCAGCAGCTGGGCCTTTCCCGCGAAGATATCCTGCGCCGCGGTAGAATCCACTGCGATGACACCGGTGAACCACTGGGCCTGACAACACTCGCCTTGCGCAGCAGTCACAGCGCCAACGGCGTCAGCCGGGTACACGGGGGTGTGGCCAGGGCTATGTGGCGTCCACTGTGGCCGGATCGGTCTGTAGAACAGGTCCCCATCCGGCATATCACCAACGGCGTCCACCTGCCCACCTGGATGGCGGCGCCGATGCAGGCACTGATGGACCGCTATCTCGGTGAAGGGTGGATGGCCCGTGCGCAGTACCCGCGGACCTGGGACGCTATTGATGATATACCTGACAGGGAATTGTGGGCGGTTCGCAACCACATGCGGCAACGCTCGGTAGAGTATGTCCGCGAGCGGAACATCGCCTCCCACCTGAGCAATGGGCAACCACTGGCATCGATCCAGAACTGGACGCAGCCCCTGTCCCCGGACATCCTCACCGTGGGCTTTGCCCGCAGGCTTGCCACCTACAAACGGATTCACCTGTTGCCACACGACGACCCCACACGCTTTCGCAAGTTGTTGCTGGGGGACACTCCCTGGCAGATGCTGTTGGCCGGCAAGGCACACCCACTCGACGATGTGGCCAAGGAAAGCCTGCGGCACGCCTCCGCCATGCTTGGCACCGACGATGGTGTACGTCAGCGCGTCGTCTACCTGGACGACTACAACGTCGCCGTGGCAACGCGGCTGGTGGCCGGCTGTGATGTCTGGGTAAATCTGCCGAGGCCACCGCTGGAGGCCTGCGGCACCAGCGGCATGAAAGCCATGTTCAACGGCGCGCTCAACCTGAGTGTACTGGATGGCTGGTGGGCGGAAGCCTACGACGGCTCAAATGGCTGGGCAATTACCGCGGATCCAGCGGAGAACGAGGCGGCACGTGATGATCGCGATCGCCACCTGACCCTGGACCTGCTCGAACATGAGATCCTGCCGCTGTTCTACGACCGGGATGCCGATGGGGTGCCGCGAGGCTGGGTGCGCATGATCAAGAATTCACTGCGCAGTAACGGACCTCGCTACTGCACGGGACGGATGCTGCGCGACTATGTGAACGAGGTGTACACCAGGGAGTGAGCGGCTGTACATTGAATTTTAAATTGGATATAAGGGGACATCTGATTAATTCATTATTTGTCACTCCCGCGTAGGCGGCGGTCCGGCGTTCCGGAGACCATAGTTTTTTTATGACTTACAGATTCCCGCCTTCGCGGGAATGACAGTAATCAGAATTTTCCTGGGAGATAGAAATATGGCTGTAGATCTGGATCTGTCAAAGTACGGTATTACCGACGTAAAGGAAATTATTTATAACCCTTCGTACGATAAGCTCTTTGAAGAGGAAACAAACCCCGACCTGGAAGGGTACGAGCAAGGTGTTGTAACAGAACTGGGTGCGGTAAATGTCAGTACCGGGATTTTTACCGGCCGTTCTCCTAAAGATAAATTCATTGTAATGGATGATGTTAGTCGTGAAGAACTTTGGTGGAATTCTGAAAAAGCACCCAATGACAACAAACCGATCACACCGGATGTGTGGCAAGACCTGAAGAAATTAGTCTCGCAGCAGCTTTCCGACAAGCGTCTTTTCGTGGTGGATACATTTTGTGGCGCGAACCACGACGTTCGTATGAAAGTACGCTTCATAATGGAAGTTGCCTGGCAAGCCCACTTCGTAAAAAATATGTTTATTCGCCCTACTGCGGAAGAATTGGAGTGCTTCGGCGAACCGGATTTTGTTGTTCTGAATGGATCTAAAACCAGTAACCCGAATTGGCAGCAACACGGCATGAATTCTGAAGTTTTTACCGTTTTCAATATGACGGAAAAAATGCAGGTCATTGGTGGTACGTGGTACGGCGGAGAAATGAAAAAAGGTATGTTCGCAATGATGAACTACTATTTGCCGTTAGATCATATGGCCGCCATGCACTGCTCCGCAAATGTGGGTGAAGATGATGATGTCGCTATTTTCTTTGGCTTGTCCGGTACGGGTAAAACAACGTTATCTACCGACCCGGAACGTAAGTTAATCGGTGATGACGAGCATGGTTGGGATGATGAGGGTATTTTCAATTTTGAAGGCGGATGCTACGCCAAGACAATTGACCTGGATCGCGAGCAGGAACCCGATATTTACCACGCGATTTGTCGCGATGCATTATTGGAAAATGTAACCGTGGATGAAAATGGGAAAATTGATTTCTTTGATCATTCTGTGACTGAAAATACCCGTGTGTCCTACCCGATTTATCATATCGAAAATATTGTCAAGCCGGAATCCCGAGCCGGGCATGCCAGCAAAGTGATTTTTCTCACGGCAGATGCCTTTGGTGTATTGCCGCCGGTCGCCAGGCTGGATGGCGATCAAACCAAATATCATTTCTTGTCTGGTTTTACGGCAAAGCTGGCGGGAACTGAACGTGGTATTACCGAGCCTGTGCCTACATTCTCCGCGTGTTTTGGCAAAGCATTTTTGACACTTCATCCGGTTAAGTATGCGCAAGAACTGGTAAGAAAAATGGAATCGGTGGGAGCAAAAGCCTACCTGGTGAATACCGGTTGGAATGGGACCGGCAAACGCATTTCAATTAAAGATACCCGTGCGATTATTCATGCGATTCTGGACGGCTCAATCGATGATGCTGAAACAACAACATTACCCATTTTTCAGTTGGAAATTCCAACTGCGATAGCGGGTATTCATGAAGATATTCTGGATCCGCGAGATACCTATGAAGATACAAGCGAGTGGACAGACAAGGCTACGGACCTTGCGTCCCGGTTTATCAAGAACTTTGATAAATATACCGATAATGAAGCAGGTAAAAAGCTTGTTGCCGCAGGCCCGCAGCTATAACAACGACAGCCAGCGGGCCTTTGCCAACACCAGTGCACCCGTCAGGTGGGGCCGGTGGGAATATCCTGAAACGCCATACCTTTATCCGCCCGCGGTTCCTGGGGTAGTCCCAGCACCTGCTCCGCCAGAATATTGCGCATCACCTCGTCGGTGCCGCCGGCCAGTCGCACGCCGGGTGAAAACAGCACAGTCTTCTGGAAGTGCGCCTGTTCCGGGCTCAGGGACTCGTCCTGGATAATGCCTGCCTGGCCGAACAGCTGGCAGGCGAAATTGGCGATTTCCTGATTCATTACCGCGCCTACCAGCTTGCCCATCGAGGCCTCTGCCCCGGCGATGCCGCCCTTGGCCACCGCGGTAATCATGCGTTTGTTAACGGCCTGCAGTCCCGCGTACTGGCTGTACCAGGTGGCAAGTCGCTCGCGCACGATCGGGTCATTGGCAATGGGTTCACCGTTGAGTTCCAGCGACTTCACCAGGTCGAGGAACTGCGGAAAACCCGTGGGCTGGATGCCACTGATGGCGAGGCGCTCGCTCATCAATACGGTAAGGGCACCGGTCCAGCCGCCGCCGACCTCGCCCAGGCGGTAGGTATCGGGCACCACCGCGTCGTTGAAAAACACTTCATTGAAATGCTGGCCGCCATCCATTTGCTTGATGGGGCGCACTTCCACCCCGCTCTGGCGCATGTCGATCATGAATAGGGTGAGGCCACGGTATTTGGAAACGGTGGGGTCGGTGCGTGTCAATACTACGCCGAAGTCCGAGTGATGGGCGCCCGAGGTCCATATTTTCTGGCCGTTGATGAGCCAGTTGTCGCCATTGCGCTCTGCACGGGTACGCAGGCCCGCCACGTCGGAACCGGCGCAGGGCTCGCTGAACAACTGGCACCACACGTCCTCGGCGCTGGCCATGCGCGGCAGCAGTTGGCGCCTGGCCTCCTCTGCGGCGAAGTGCATGATGGCGGGGCCGCAGTTGCCTACGCCGATGACAAAATGCGCGTCGCGCGTCTCGTAATTCTCCACTTCCTGGGCCCAGATCACCTCATGCAGGGAGGTCAGGCCCGCGCCACCGTACTCTTTGGGCCAGCTCAGGCAGGCAAAGCCGGCGTCAGCTTTTTTCTTATACCACTCCCTGGCCTCCAGGAAGGCCTCTTCCCCTTCCATGCCGCGCAATAGTTTGTCAGTACGCCTGCGCGCATTGGCGTTCAGCCAGGTTCTGATCTCGCTACGAAAAACTGCCTGTTCCGGGGTATCTTCAAAATCCATGGTTGGTGTCCTCAGGTGGCGTTCAATAGGTGGGTGGCGACTTTGTCTTTCCACTGGGGCTGTGTGCCGATAACGCTGGAGAGCAATTGCGCCCGGCGATAGTACAGGTGGCAGTCAAATTCCCAGGTAAAACCCATGCCACCGTGGGCCTGGATGTTTTCTTTGGTGACCTGGTAGTAGGCATCGGTGGCGCTGACCCTGGCGGTGGCGGCGGCCAGGGGCAGGTCCGGTGCGTCGCAGGACAATGCCCAGGCGCCGTACCAGGCATTGGAGCGGGCCAGTTCCAGGGCGACGAACATGTCGGCGAATTTATGCTTGATGGCCTGGAAGGAGGCGATGGCGCGGCCGAAGGCGTAGCGGTCTTTGGTGTAGGCCATGCCCATTTCCAGCGCCGCCTGGCCGCCACCTATCTGCTCAAAAGCGATGAGTACGGCGGCCTTGTCCAGCAGCTCTGTGAGTTGCTGCTCGCCGGCAGCACTGTCGCCCAGAGGCTGGGCCGGCGCTCCATCGAAGACCAGCCTGGCCTGTGAACGGCTGGGATCCATGCTGGTGAGAGAACTGCGCTGTACCTCTTTACTGGTGAGATCTACAATATAAAGGCTGGCTACACCGTCATTATCATTGGCAATAAGCACCGCAAAATCGGCGACATCACCATCGGGTACCGGGTATTTTTCGCCGTGTAATGTACCGTCTGTGACCTCTGCGCCAATGTTCAAGCCTCCCAGCCCCTCGCTGGTGGCCAGCGTGCCGATCAGTTCGCCCGCCGCCAGTTTGGGCAGGTAATGCTGCTTCTGTTCCTCGCTGCCCCAGGCCTTGATGGCCTCTGTGGCCAGGTAAACACTGGAAGAGAAGGGCACGGGCGCCAGCGAGCGGCCCAGTTCCTCGGCGATAACACACAGTTCCAGGTAGCCCAGGCCCAGGCCGCCGTAGGCCTCGGGTATGGTTGTGGCGGTCCAGCCCAGTTCCACGATCTTCTGCCACAGCTCGCGGTGGTAGGGTGCGTCGGTGTCGAGCACACTGCGCACCACTTCCGGCGTGGATTCCTGCTGTAGGAAATTGCGGGCCTGGTCGCGGATGAACAGTTGTTCTTCGGAGAATTCAAAATTCATATTAGCTTCACTCGACTTAAGAGGTGGCTAATTATAAGGATTTTCGCCGTCGTGCTGGCTCAACTAATTGGACGGATGGCACTATTCGAGCAGGTTGTTCCTGAGGCGTGCCACGTCAGCTGCTGCTGAGCTCGAGCCCCTCGCCGACATAGTTGTCAAAGCTGCCCCAGCGGGCATCGACTTCCTCAAAGGCCGCCTCCAGCCAGGCTTGCTCCACACCCATCATGATCGCCAGTTTGTTGGCCGCTTCCTCGCCCTTGAACACCCGCAGCAGCAACAGCTGCGACCTGCGTGCTTCCAGGGCGTGCTCCCTGCTGGCCAGATAATCCTGCATCACCACGTCCCGGGGTACGCCCAGGATGCGCAACAGGATGGCGGCGGCGAAGCCGGTGCGATCCTTACCGGCACTGCAGTGCCAGACTAGCGGCGCGCCGTCTGCGTCCAGTACCGTGTGGATAAACTGGCGGAACTGTGGGGTAAACGTGCTGGCGAACTGGCGGTTGGCTTTTATCATGGCGAGGTTGGGGTCGAAACCCTCGAAATCGCCAGAGTCGATACGCTCCATGACATCCCCTACCAGGGCCTTGTTGCCATCGTCCAGGGTAGGTATTTCCACCACGTTGAACCCGGCTGGATCCGGTAGGCGGTTGGGCTCCTCCTCTTTCTCCCCGGAGGACCGAAAATCGATGAGGGTCACCAGGTTTAGTTGCTGCAGGTTGCGTAAATCGATATCCGAGGAGCCGGTGAAGGTGCCGGCGCGGTACAGGGTGCCCCATTTCACCTGCTTGCCGTCGCCAGTCCGGTATCCGCCCAGGTCCCGGAAGTTGGCGATGCCCTGGAAATTGAGCAGGCGGTGAGCTTCGCGCTGTGCCACAGGCAGCTGTGCCGGGATAACCAGCGGTGGCGACGGTACGAACTGGATTACGCCAAATATCAGTACCAGAACAGTAAAGGCCGACCAGAACAGCTTTTTCTTATTCAACAGGAGCTCCGCTGTGAGGCTGTAACAGGCTGCTGGTCGAGTTCATTCGACCAATACAGTTTGGCCGAATCAATTCGGCCCAAGGTGCGAGCATAGCACTGAAGGTGGGATTAATAACAGCCGGGCCCCCACAAACAAAGCGCCCCCTGTAGGGTCGAATTTATTCGACCAAAACCCTTTGATCGAGCTAATGCGACCAACACCGTTTGGCCGAATTAATTCGTCCCTACAAAACGCAATATGCCGGTCGCTTCTGATTGCCAGCGACGTCGGGATTTACGATAATTGCCCGTCCAGGCGACACATTACAGGTTCCCACTATGGCATCCTTGCAAGACCAACTCCTCAAAGCCGGCATCGTCGATAAAAAGAAGGCGAAGAAAATCAAGCAGGAACAACGCAAGGAGGCCAGGAGCCGCCCCAAAGGGCAGGTGCAGGTGGATGAAAACAAGGAACAGGCCAGGCGCGCCCTGGCGGAAAAAACGGAACGCGACCGGCAGCTGAATAAGCGGCAAAGGGACGAGGCCGAAAAGAAGGCCATACAGGCCCAGATTATCCAGTTGATCAAGATGAATCGCGTTGATCGCCAGAAAGGTGATGTGGCCTATCAATTCACCGACGGCACTAAAATCAAAAAATTGTACATCACGCGGCAATTACAAAACGACTTGATCAAAGGCCGACTGGCTATAGCGAAACTGGGAGGTAGCTACGAGTTGCTACCCAGCCAGGCGGCCGAGAAAATCATGCAGCGCGATGCGCAGGTCATCGTGCTACTTAACCGCAATGACAGCGTCGGTGTGGATGAGAGTGGGGATGAGGATGACCCCTACGCCGATTACCAGATTCCAGATGACCTGATGTGGTAGGGCTTAACCCCGCAGCTGTCGTCATCCGATCGCTGCCTTTGCCCTGCCAAATGCCTCAAGCGCAAAGGCCAGGTCATCCTCCGTCAGGGCCGCTGACATCTGGGTTCTGATACGCGCCTTGCCCTTGGGTACCACCGGGAATGAAAACGCCACCACGTAGACCCCCTGGGCCAGCACTGCTTCAGCGAACCTTGATGCCAGTGCCGCGTCGTGCAGCATTACCGGCACGATGGGGTGTTCCCCGGGCAATAACTCGAAACCCAGTTTCTCCAGGCCCTCGCGGAATACCGCGGTGTTGTGTCGCAGCCTGTCGCGCAACTCGGGTGATTTCGTCACCAGGTCAATGGCTTCGATGGCCCCGGCTACCACCGGCGGTGCCACCGTGTTGGAGAACAGGTAGGGGCGGGAGCGTTGGCGCAGCAAATCCACGATTTCCTGCCTGGCGGCGGTGTAGCCGCCACTGGCGCCGCCCAGGGCTTTACCCAGGGTGCCGGTCGTGATATCCACCCGGTCCATGCAGCCACGCAATTCGTGTGTACCTTTGCCATTGGCGCCGATAAAGCCGGTGGCGTGAGCGTCATCGAAGTGCACCAGCGCACCGTACTTGTCTGCCAGATCGCAAATTTCATCCAGTCTGGCGATATAACCGTCCATGGAAAACACACCGTCCGTGGTGATCAGTTTGAAGCGGGCACCCGCGGCATCAGCCGCCTGTAGTTGCGTTTCCAGATCCGCCATATCGCTATTGCGATAGCGATAGCGCCGGGCCCGGCACAGGCGCACACCATCGATGATGCTGGCGTGATTCAACTCATCGGAAATCACCGCGTCTTCCGCTCCCAGCAGGGTTTCGAACAGGCCGCCGTTGGCATCAAAGCAGGAGGGGTAGAGGATGGTGTCCTGTGTCCCCAGGAAGCCGCTTATCTTATCTTCCAGTTGCTTGTGCAGGGTCTGCGTGCCGCAGATAAAGCGTACCGAGGCCATGCCGTAACCCCATTCATGCAAGCCTTTGGCCGCCGCCGCATTCACCTCGGGGTGCTGGGCCAGGCCCAGGTAGTTGTTGGCGCAGAGATTGAGTACCTCTACACCGTCGCGCACGCCCACATGCGCACCCTGGGGTGTGGTGATCAGCCTTTCATGCTTGGTCAGTCCGGCACTTTCGATACCCGCCAACTCATTGGCCAGGTGTTCCTGGAATCGCGCGTACATGTGCTACCTCCTAATCTTCCCAGCTGAGGATAACCTTGGAGGCCTCCCCGCTGTTCATGACATCAAAGCCGTGCTGGAAATCCCGGTAGCTCAACCGATGGGTGATTACCGGGGAAATGTCCAGCCCCGAATCGATCATCACCGACATCTTGTACCAGGTCTCGTACATCTCCCGCCCGTAAATGCCCTTGAGGGTGAGCATGTTAAAAATCACCTTGTTCCAGTCGATGGCGGTGTCTTCCGCGGGGATACCCAGAATGGCTATCTTGCCGCCGTGGCACATGTTGTCCAGCATGTCGTTGAATGCCTGGGCGTTACCTGACATCTCCAGCCCCACGTCAAAGCCCTCACTCATATGCAGTTCTTTCTGCACGTCGGTAAGGTTCTCCCGGGTGACGTTCACCGTGCGGGTGGCACCCAGCGTGGCAGCCAGTGCCAGGCGGGAGTCGATGACATCGGTGATCACCACATGGCGCGCACCGGCGTGTTTGCACACGGCCCCGGCCATGGCGCCGATGGGCCCCGCACCGGTGATCAACACGTCCTCGCCCAGCAGGTCGTACTTGAGGGCAGTGTGTACCGCATTGCCAAAGGGGTCGAACAGGGCCGCCACGTCCAGGTCTATGCCCTCGGAATGTTCCCATACGTTGGACATGGGCAGGGCCAGGTACTCGGCGAAGGCCCCGGAGCGGTCAACCCCGATGCCACTGGTAAAGGCACACAGGTGGCGCCGCCCGGCCATGCAGTTGCGACAGCGTCCGCACACCACGTGGCCCTCGCCGGAGACGATCTGGCCGGGGCGGAAATCGATGACATTGGACCCCACCTCAACGATCTCGCCGACGAACTCGTGCCCTACCACCATGGGTACCGGGATGGTCTTCTGTGCCCAGGCATCCCAGTTGTAGATGTGCATGTCCGTACCGCAGATGGCGGTGCGCTTGATCTTGATGAGTACATCGTTAATGCCGACGTCCGGCACAGGCACATCTTCCAGCCACAGGCCCACACGGGCTTCCTTTTTTACCAGTGCTTGCATAATTCGCCTCGTTACAGTGGGGCTATGTTGCAGAAAAACCACATAATACGCTTAAGATTCAGTAAATAGGATAGTAGCGTAATTTGGCGATTGTTGAGAGGCGCTTATTAAGGTATGCCAGATATGTAGCGCCATTGCCGCTGCACGGTGCGTGTGGAGCCACTTTTGGTTAATACCCCATGCACTCAAGCGGCTCCACACGCACCGCGCAGCTACCGCGTGCCATATTCGAGCCCATTGAATGCCACCTCAGGTAGCTGCTTCCGGAAATTTTTTGCCTTGCAAAGGCATGAAGTTTTAACTGAGCAAGGCAAAAAATTCCCGGAAGCAGCGGGATGTACCCACTGTAGCCTAAAGTAAGCGAGCCTGGCTCTTGACATGACCCCGGGCGAGTGACTTAATTTCGCAACTTCTGAATAATCCTGATGGTAGTAATGACAAATCCAGAATCCGATACCCAATCCTATATCCTGTCCTTCAAGTGCCCGGACCGCCTGGGCGTGGTGGCGCGCTATTCGACTTTGCTGCTGGAGTGCGGCGCCTTTATCACCGAGGTCTCCAACTATACCGACCCGGTGACCGAGATGTTTTTCCTGCGCTGCGTGTTTGACGACCGGGTTCTCACTGTCTCAATGGAAGAGTTCCGGCAACGTTTCGAAGGTCTGGCGCAGGAGCTGACCATGGATTACACGCTGCGCCCGGTGCAGGACAGACCCCGAGTGATGCTGGCTGTCTCCAAATACGATCATTGCCTCAGCACATTGCTCACCAAGTGGCGATCCGGCGCCCTGCCGGCGCAAATCGTGGGGGTGGTGAGCAATCACCAGGATTGCCGGGATATGGTGCAGTGGTACGGCTTGCCCTATTACTATTTGCCCGTCACCGGAGATACCAGGCCGGCTCAGGAGGCGCAGATTCTGGCGACGATCAAGCAGCAGGAGGCCGATCTGCTGGTGTTGGCTCGCTATATGCAAATTCTGTCGGATGATTTATGCCGTGAGTTGCGCGGCAGGGCCATCAATATTCACCACTCGTTTTTGCCGGGCTTTAAAGGTGCCAGACCCTACCACCAGGCCTATGAGCGCGGGGTGAAAGTGATCGGGGCCACTGCGCATTATGTCACCCCGGATCTGGATGAAGGCCCCATCATCGCGCAGGAAGTGCGCTCCATCGACCATGAAATTTCAGTGGAGCAGATGGTACACCTGGGTCACGATATCGAGGCCACCGCCCTGTCGCAGGCAGTGCGCCTGCACTGCGAGCAGCGCGTAATGCTCAATGGCCAGCGCACGGTTATTCTTTAGCTTCAGGTCGCTGTCAGTTGCTACTCGGTGCGCAGTGAGAAAGGCGTGGCTATTAGGAAAAATGCGGTTTATTCTTGCCCTGCCCGCTGCCGGGCGATCTTATCCTGTTCCATTTGATAGAGGTGTCTATATGTTGAGATTTGCTTTGCTGCTGGTCGCGAGTGTGGCTTTTGGTAGTGGCGTCGTTATGGCGGAGCAGGAAGTGCGGCTGATGGCCAGCACGTCGCCGCCCTATGCGGATGCGAAGCTGCCCGAGCAGGGCCTGGCGCTGGAACTGGTCAGGCATATCTACGCAGGCACAGACTACACCCCGGTGATAACCATTGAAAGCTGGTCGCGGGCGGTGGAGGGGGCGCTGCTGGGTGTTTACGACGGGTTGGCCTCGGTTTGGTATTCAGACGCGCGCAACAAGGATCTGCTGTTCAGTGAGCCCTATCTGCGCAGCGAATTGCTTATTCTGAAACGGCGCTCGGATAGAGGCAATTACTTCAAGTTGGAGCACCTGGCCGGCAGTCGTCTGGGTGTCAGGGTGGATTACGCCTACGGCGTCGATTTTGCGGCGATACCCGACCTGACCCTGGTACAGGAAAACCACATGATCCAGAGCCTGCTAAACCTGCTTAATGGGTCAGTGGATTTTGTTATTGGTGACCAGCGCACCATCACCCTGCAGTTGCACGAGTATCTGGCGGATAAAATTACCCAATTCGAAGTTGTACCCATTGTGCTGCCCCATGTGGAGCGTCACGTCGCCGCCAGTCGCAGCTTGCCCGGGCATGAAAAGATGATCGCCGAGTTCAATCGCGCGTTGGCGGCAACACGTAAAGACGGCTCTCACGGTGCCATTGTCAAAAAATGGGATGATCGCTACGGCGGCATTGAGTAAGCGGCAGGCCGCCTGAATCAGGCGCGGCTCACCCGGTTGGCCAGCGCCATACCGACCAACATGGCGACGACAAATATACCGGTCTTGCTGTCCAGGTAAACCAGGGCAGACAGCGCCGGCCCGGGGCAGTAGCCATAGACACCCCAGCCAATACCGAAGATGGCGGCGCCACCCAGTACGCGGCGGTCGATAACTGTTTTTCCTGATAAAAGAAAACTCGATGACAGCAGTGGGCGCTCCCGCTTGAGTACAAAGCGGAAGGCCACCAGGGTGACGCAGACGGCGCCGCCCAAAACGAAAGCCAGGTCCGGCACCCAGGCGCCGAATATATCCAGAAAGCCCAATACCTTGGCCGTGTCCGTCATGCCCGAAACCGCCAGGCCGATACCGAATACCATTCCGCACAGTAGAGCAACTATTCCCCGCATTTACATACCCTCCAGCAGGTGGCGAATCACATAGACGGTGGCGACGCCTGTAGCCATAAAAGTGAGGGTGGCGACCAGCGACCGGGGAGAGAGGTTGCCTATCCCGCAAACACCGTGACCACTGGTACATCCGGAGCCCAGCTTGACGCCAAAACCCACCAGCAAGCCACCAATAAGCGCGTGCCACCATTCCAGCGGGCTAGCGGCCGGGTAGGGGGTCGCCGTCAGTTGATGGTACAGCAGTGGCCCGACAACCAGGCCAACCAGGAACAGCCAGCGCCAGGCATTATCGGGCTGGGCAGAAATCGCCCCCCAGACGATACCGCTGATGCCTGCCATACGACCCAGGAAATACAACAGGGCGACTGCAGATAAGCCTATTAACAGGCCGCCGATTAATGGTGTGGTGTAGCTGTATAGCATGGTGAGGTCCTTGTTACTTCTTTATGTACAGGATGTACGGTAAGTTGCGAGAGCCATGGAGGGCTTGGTTCGGTATTCCGGTAGCAACGCTTCAGCGGTTCTCGTAGCGGTTGAGATCGAACAGTCCCGCTTCTCTTGGATAGTGCTTTTTGTAGTATGCGTGGAATTTATCACTGAGTCGCCAGAACCAGGTCGCATTGCGTCGCACCCCGTAACGGGACACCAGCTCGGCGTAATTTTCCTCACTGCGCAAGGCCACGATTGCGTTGACGAAATCGCCCAGATCCTTCTCCTGCAACTGGAAGAACACGTTGGGGTAGGAGCCGATAAACCCTTTCACCACGGTCAGGGAGTCCTCTGACGGCATGCGGCGCTCAGCTTCCTTGAATACCTGTGCATTGTTGGAATAGGAATCGTTGTGAATGATGGAGTAAACCTGTTCAACACCACCCGCGCCCAGCACCTCCACAAAGGCCACCTGGGGCATAAAACTGAAGGGCGGACCAGTCAGTGCCTGCAATTTGGTGAAATGTGGGTCGGATGTATTGTAGTTATGCGCAGCGGCACCGGGTTCGCGCTGCTGCAGCAGCGTTAACAGTTCCTGCTTGGGGATTGTCGGTGTGGTACACAATATCGGTATCGCGGTCCAGGCTCGATGTGTCTCCCAGCACGAATTGCTTCACGTGGGAACTCGCGCCCCGGTACCAGAAGTTACGCAAGGGGATGCGTGCATCCTCGGGCAGGAAAAGCAGAAAATTCTGTTCGCCCTCCATGCGCAGGAAGTCCATATAAAGCCGGGTTTCAAGTTGATGCGCCACGTTGCCGAAAACATCAAACCCGGCGACCAGCAAATAGTGAATACGCTCCAGTAGCGAGTAGTCTATGACCCAGGCTGTTTTCGGTTGCTGGCCCACAAAGCCCTTGACTACGGAGGCGCTGTCGTTGTGTCGGAATATGGTGAGTGTAGCGTTATTGTTGTGGCCGTCACCGTCCCAGATCAAATCCAGGTTCACCTTTGAATGAGCAGAGCCGGTACGCTGGCTCACGTATTTGGCCTTGGCTTGCAGGAATTTCAGTTGGTCTTTGGAGTACTTGCGCCACTGTAGTAGCGAAACCAATATGCTGGATCTGGCGGTGGGGAGGCGCAGGTTTTTGCTCTCCCGGGCCAGGAACTCGGCGGTCTGGTTGGCTCCCTTGTGTTCGGGATTGAGAAATACTACCCAGAAGTGGTCGTCGATGACATTCAATGCCACCTGTCCGCGGCATACGGGGCCCTTGATAAAGCCCATGATCGTGAACCGGGCCTCGTCCAGCATGAACTTGTAGCGCGACTGCACTGGCAATTCGCGGAAGGCGATAAAGGGATTGGAGGCCACGCTGGTCTCGTAGGAGGGCAGGCTGGTGACTTCATAATCGGCGTTGAGAAATAGCGCTGTCCAGCGTTGCATACGCGCCCGGCTGAGGGGGTAGGGCATATGGCGTTTGTCCAGTACCGTGAACCTCAGCGGCTGTAAACGGTAGTAGAACTGGTCCTTGCCGGGCGAGTCGTAGGGTCGCCGGGTGGCGATGATGTCGATGGGCTCACCCGGTGGCGTGCGCGAGCGCACCAGGTTGTAATATCCGGCCTGCTCTCCCATGTCGGAAAAATACAGGTCGCCGACAAACAGGTGCTCGTATATATAGCGCGCCATCACACGCTGCTTCAGGCTGTCGCCGTTGAAAAACGACTCCCAGCGGTCAATTTCAGCCTGCTCCGCGGCCGGCGGCGCCGGCCGTGCCACGCCCGGTGAGCCATCGTCTAGCCAACTGGTCAGCTTGTTGTGTTCATCGGTGTTGAGTCCCGGCAGGCCGTATGGCATACCCCACAGGGGATAATCGCGGGCAAAGCGGTCAAACTCCTCCGGCTTCGGGCACTGTTGATCGCGATCCAGGCGAAAACCAAAACTATCCGGCAATTTGTCGCCTGTCGGTATGGGGTGTTGTTGTTTCAGCTCCAGTATGCGCCGCAGCGTCCCCTGCTGCGGGTCAGCATCGTTTAGTACCGAATAAAACCCCTTCTGGCGCCATTCCCTCAGTGGTCTGCGCATCTTCAAACAGGCGCGTCATATTAGCGGCGCGCAGGCGTGTGCCATCGTAGACCTTGGCCTTGTTGGCGCCCCGCTGCAGTCCGGCCCAGGCATCGAGTTTGAGCTGGCAGGGCGCGTCGTAGCAGCCGTGGCAGACCATACAGCGCTGCTCGATGATGGGTTTGATCTGCGGCGGATAGTCGGTATCGGCAAAGGCGGAAGAAAAAGGCAGCAGGCCCAGGGCCAGTCCCGCTATGACGGTAAATCGGATAATAAGCATGGCCGGGATTCTGAACTATCGGGCGTCCATATTGCCAGCCAACCCTGGCCGCTGCGGTACTGGTTAGTCTGCCACAATAGCGTACCCTGCTGTTTTTCGATGGGATTAGTTCCCGGCTCGGGATTTGGAACTGATTATGTCAAAGACCCTGGTAATGGGCGCAAGCGGCTTTCTCGGGCAGCCACGTGGTGAAGGAGCTGGTGGCCGCCGGGTCGCGATGTGCGAATTATGGTTCGCGCCAGCAGCGATACCCGCGCTATAGATCACCTGGATGTCGAGCGCGTGACCGGCGATATCACGGACCGCAATGCCATCGCCTCCGCAATGGCCGGCTGCGACAGCGTGTTCTACTGCATCGTGGATACTCGCGCCTGGCTGCGTGACCCCGCGCCACTGTATCGGACCAACGTTGAAGGACTGCGCACAGTGATGGACATGGCGCTGGACGCTGACATCAAGCGCTTTGTCTTTACCAGCACCTTTGGCACTATCGGTATCAACCCCAGTGGCGTTTCCACCGAACAGGACAAATTCAACTGGTGGGACAAGGCGCCGGACTATATCCGTTGTCGGGTGCAGGCGGAAGATTTGTTCATGGAGTACTGCCGGGACAAAGGCCTGCCCGGTGTGGCCTGTTGCGTGGGCAATACCTATGGCGGTGGCGATATCGCCCCCACACCCCACGGCAAGCTGGTGAAAGATGTGGCCGCGGGGCGGATGCCCTTATTACTGGGACGGCGGTGGCCCCTCGGTTGGTATTCGCGATGCGGCCAGGGCCCTGTTACTGGCGGAAGAAAAGGGACGCATAGGCGAGCGCTATATTGTCGCCGAGCGCTGGGATGGATTTTCAGGAGCTTTTTGCCTGCGCGGCGAAGGTAGCCGGCGTGGCACCACCGAAAACGCGCATACCTTTGTTCCTGCTATACACGATGGCAGGTATCGCCGACCTGTTCTCCTATGTCACGCGCAAGGATAACCGCCTGAGCGTGGCCTCCATTCGCTGCTCCACGCTGCTGCCGAACGTCGACAGCAGCAAGGCCAGGGACGAACTGGGCTGGGTGCCGGAGCCCATTGAGAACTCCATCAGGGAAGCTGTGGAGTTCTACCGGACAGCCCGCTGAAATAGCTGTCTTCCCGGTCTAGGCGGCTTCCTTGTCAAAAGTGATCTTCATTTCCTTCATCGCGTTAACGAAGTAGGAGCGCACGAACTTCGGCGGCTCGGCAAACTTCGGGTTCTTCAGTCGGGGCAGGAACTCATTGAACATGATATTCAATTCCTGGCGGGCCAGGTGTGTACCCAGGCAAAAATGCTGGCCGACCCCGAACGCGCGGTGCTGGTTGTAGAGATCCGGCATGCGCTCCGCCCGGGTAACGTCGAAGCTGAGGGCATCATCGCCGAACACTTTTTCGTCCAGGCCGACGGCGTGGTAGTGCAGTACCACCTTGTCACCCTTCTTGATCATCTGGCCGCCGACCTCGACATCTTCCATGGCGGTGCGGCGCATCATGCAAAAGGCGGTGTTGTAGCGCAGGATTTCTTCAACAGCACCTTCGATTTTGTCGGGGTTGTCGATCAGGTATTGCAATTGATCGGGGTGCTCCATCAACAGGCGCATACCCTGGGCCATGACGGTACGCGTACTTTCATTGCCGCCTACCAGAAGCAGGATAAAGAACCAGCAAAATTCATCCTCGGTCAGCGACTCGCCCGCCACTTCGCTGTCCAGTAATGAGGCCAGGACGATATTGCGCTCGGCCTTGGAGCACTCCCGGTGTTCCGCCGCCAGTTTCTTGGCGTATTCAAGTACTTGGAGAGAGGCCAGCATGCCTTCCTCTTCGCCCGTCATCATATCCGGGTCGTCGGCGAAGATCATGGTGTTGGTCCAGTCGAAGAATTGTTTGCGATCTTTCAGCGGAATACCCAGTAACTCCAGAATAGCCAGCAGTGGCAGTTCGGCGGCCACTTCTTCCACAAATTCGCATTCGCCGCGGCTGGCGACCACATCGACAATGCGCCTGGCATACTCTTCAAACTTGGCCTGGTAAGAATTCACCGCATTAATGGTGAAGGCGCGGCGAACAATCTTGCGATATTTCACATGGTCGGGTGGGTCCATATTGATGATCTGCAGGCGAAAAATTGTCTCTATCAGGTCCTGGGGGAATTCCATCGGGAAGCCGGTTTTTTCCGCCGAGGAAAACAGTTGCGGCTTTTTCGAGACAAAATCCATTTCCTCACGCCCCAGAATCGCCCAGTAGGGGACGCCGGTGATCGGGTCATCCATTTTGATAACGGGGC
>PVMK01121321.1_pt1 | contig 56636 bp, 50 predicted proteins | sample 1853481 | NCBI WGS metagenome assembly PVMK01 (sample SAMN08533507, study PRJNA380276) | Marine sediment metagenome, whole genome shotgun sequencing project.
TCAAAGGTGTGCTTCTGGTCTCGATTTTTTGTGGCCATCTGTTTTCGTATATCGGCAGCAAGGGTTTTGCCCAACTCCACGCCGAACTGATCAAAGGGATTAATGCCCCAGATAAAAGCTTCATAAACTGTTTTAGCTTCGTAAAAAGCGAGAAGACGGCCGATGTTTTCAGGTGATAGTTTCTTTAAAAGAATGGTTGACGAGGGTCTGTTTCCGGAAAAAAATTTAGCAGGATTCGAATCTTCCTTTCCTCTGGCAAGGGCCGCCGGTTGAGCGATCAGATTCGCCCATAGCTCCTGATGATTGGTGACCCCTTTTGATCGATTCTGATACTGATTGTAATGGGGATGGATGACACCGATAAAGTCGATGGGAAAAGGTCTTCCCTGATGTGCCAGCTGAAAGAAAGAATGCTGGGCATTGGTTCCGGGTTCTCCAAAAATGATGGTACCTGTGGCACCATCCAGCGGGTCGCCGTCTTTTGTGACCGATTTGCCGTTACTCTCCATGCTCAGCTGCTGGATGTGGGGGGCCAGCTTGGAAAGCGGCGAGGCATAAGGAATGACGGCCTGGGCCGGATATCCCAAAAAATTGTTGTTCCATACTGAAATAAGCGCAGCAACAAGGGGAATATTTTCTCTTTCCGGTGCATTCCGGGAATGCAGATCCATCTCTTCAGCACCTTTCAAAAACCGCTCGAATCGATCATACCCAAGATAAAGGCTGAGTGGAACCCCGCCGACCGCAGAGGTAACACTGTATCTTCCGCCGATGAAATCGAACATATGAAAGGATGCAAGCACCGGATTTTTTGAATCATCTCCGGGAGATCCCTTGCTGGTAACCGTTAGAAAATGTTTGCCGGGATCGAGGCCTTTCTCTTTAATAAAAGCCCGGGCCTGATTAACATTGGCCATGGTTTCAGCAGTGGTATAACTTTTTGAGATGACGACCCAAAGGGTTGTTTCAACATCGATACTGGATGCAATCTTACCGAAATTATGGATATCCACGTTCGAGAGGAACATAATCTCTATTTTTTTATCAGCCAGAAAATTAAGTGCATCGGCAACAAATTCCGTGCCCAGATAGGATCCGCCAATCCCGATAACAACCACCTGCCTGAAGGGTTTTCCGGTGGATCCGGTTATCTTTTCGTCATGAATTTGAGAAACAAATTGTCTGATTTCATTTCGAACGTTGCTTATTTCAGGCATTACATCCTTTCCATCAACAAAAACAGGATGACCTGAAAAATTCCGTGCCGCTGTGTGAAGGGCCGGCCGGTTTTCCGTTGTATTCGCATTTTCTCCAAAGACCATTGCTGAAAACTGCTCTTTTAAGCGGCAGACTTCAGCCAGTTCAAATAAAAGATCCATGGCCTTTTCATCCAGTCTCTGCCGTGAAAAGTCACAGAAAATACCGGCGGCTTTTAAAGAGAATTTTGAAAGTCGATCATTACTTTCAACAAGATATTTCAAATGGTTCTCAGGGCGATTCATGACCTCAGCATGTCGGATCAGCGATTCCCAGACCGGACTTTTACTTTGTTTTGAGTTGGCCATACGGTCCCCCTTCCATTCAACAGATAACCCGAGACCTGCAAAACGCCCCTTTTTGCCCAATTTCTGCGTCAGTCTCAAATTGTAATCCTCGAAATACTCAATGTATTCCTGTGGTTAAAATTTTCGTCTTCCTTGAACTTGAACAAAAATGAACATTTTTCAAAAGTCTCAACCCGTTAATAATCCGAATGATAAACGGACTAAATTAATACCTTAATTGATCGCAAACAACCCGGGAGAAACATTATAAAATAAGAGATCAACTTCGCTTCGAGCACGACACTGCTTCTGATAAAACAGTGTGTATTTTGTCGAGCATGTTGCATTCATCTATGCACTCCGGGATATCCTTTTTTCTTTCACAGGTTTTACAAGGACTTTTTGTAAGATAACCGATTTCAAAATCAAACCTGTATTTAAAATTTTTTGGGAGTGAACGCTTCATAAATTGTGGAATCATGTTTTTAAAATAACACAACAGTATCATTATCACAAGGAAAACTCATCGGTTAACCTTGGTGCGTTTTCGTCAAAAAGCGTTGATATTCATACATCCTGGCTATTGCTTTGACCGCTCGTTCCGGTGTCTCGAAAAATACGCCTTTATATTGACTGCCCTTAACCTGATAGACGGTATTATCATTTTCATCGGTCATCAGGCTGACACCGATTATCGGCTTTTGGTATTTTTCCATCAGCATTACAATATGATCGATATATTTCATCTCGAACTCGGCGAGGGTTCTGTTCATGGATTCAACAAATTCAGGGGAATAAGCGGGATCTGCCTTAAGAACCGAATTGCCAAGACTTTTCACCATAATTCTACGGCCTAAAATGCCCAGATTGATTACCGCATCACAGCCGTCCCATTTTGCGAGTTCTTCCATTACAACCATCGGGAGACGAGTGTCATTCTCACCCACAAGGTCTACGGGGTTCGACCTGCTCCAGTAGGAAGGAAGCAATTTGTCGAGCCTATCCAGGATTTCAGAGGACAACTCCGGAACTTCTAATCCGTATTCCGAGCAAAGGTCCGCTGTAACGACACCCCAGCCGCCACCAAGCGTCATAACGGCAGCGCGATTACCCCTGGGCAACGGGAGGGATGAAAATGAAGCGGCCAGATCGAGAAGGTCCATCGACTGGTCGACTTTCACGATGCCGGTTTGCCGGCATATTCCTTAAGGATCTGTTTTGATTCATGTTCGTTAAGGGGAATTTTTTCTTTATGCTTTATTTGCTCCAATAAAACACTGTTGTTCATTTGTTTATACTCCAATCCCGAAAAATTTTTCCACAAATGGCCCATTTGATTGCGCCTGTATATCGTGTTGAACGTTGGGCTAGTCTTCTTTTTTACCTTCAAGAATAGCCCGGACACGATTTCGCTCGGCTTTTAATTTGCGAAGCTGATCTTTGATTTTTTCATGTTTCTCAAAAGGCGCGTTCTTAAGTTGTTTCTCAACTTTTTCCACCTCTTGAAGAAGCCGGTAAAGCTCTTTTGCAATCATTCGAATCGGCATGGCATGTCTCGGTTTTCAGGGTGTATTATTTATTGATGGTTTCGTAACAAGTCTATTTTGTTCGCTCCGTGACCATTTGGGGGCGTTTCAAGCAGTGCCGCTAAATTTCAAGAACTCGTCGCAAGCTCCTCAAACAGCTTGAAATTTTTAACGCTTCACCGCTTGAAACGCTGAATCCCCAAATGATCAAATATCGCTCACAAAAGACTTTTTACGAGTTTGTCATTCATTAAATCTGAAAAACCATATTTCACCCGATCAGAATCATCAATATTTTTTTCATGCTTTTTACAAATTTATATTTTTGTGATTTTTATTTTATGGTATATGGACAATCTCAAGGTTCATCTGAATCGACTGGAACCAATTTTATTAACAATAGAAAGAAAAAATTTAAATCTTGATGATTTTCTGAACCTACGCCGTCTATTGTCAATATGGTGTATGTTGCGGTTAAAAAAGAAATTTGCGGGGAACAATGCGCGTTGGAATGGGATACGATGTTCATCGGTTGGTTAAAGGGCGAAAGCTCGTTCTGGGCGGAGTCGCCATCCCGTTTGAAAAAGGGCTCCTCGGACATTCAGACGCCGATGTACTCATTCATGCTGTGTGTGACGCACTTTTAGGTGCGGCAGGGCTCGATGATATCGGCGTGCACTTCCCGGACACGAATCCGGAGTTCAAAGATATTTCGAGTATAAAGATTCTCAAAAGAACCTATTGTTTGGTCAGGGAAAGAAACTTTAAAATCGTGAACTTGGATTCAACCGTGTTCGCTGATGCGCCAAAAATTTCTTCATATAGAGAAATCATGAAAAAAAATATTGCCCGGGCAATTGAAATTAACCCGAATTGTGTTAATGTTAAGGCGACGACCTTCGAAGGTCTTGGAATGATCGGAAAAGGGGAGGGGATTGGCGCCGTATGTGTCGCGCTTATCGATTAGATATTCATCGCACAAGCCCTTAGTTGCGGGTTTCAAATTGTGATAATCTTGTTTGGATTCCTATACACCGAGTCGATGACGATGTCACTGCCTTAAACAATATAAACTCCTAAAGATATTATATCTTGAATACACTGGCGCAATTTGAAAGCCTCAATTTAGTTTGTAATAAAACGGATGATAAAACATGGCACTCCATATTTTTAATACATTGAACAGTAAAAAAGAACTATTTGAACCCTTAGAGGCCGGGAAGGTACATATGTATGTCTGCGGTCCGACGGTCTATGACGCCTGCCATATCGGACATGCGCGGTCTGTGGTGGTGTTTGATGTTATTGTACGCTATCTGAAAGCAGAAGGGTATGATGTCACTTATGTCAGAAATTTCACGGATGTTGACGACAAAATTATCCGTAAAGCAAATCAATTGGGCATCGATTCAAAGGCGGTTGCCGAGAGATTCATCAAGGAATTTCATCAAGACATGGATGCCTTGAACGTCCACCGGGCAACCATTGAACCAAAAGCCACGGAACACATTGTTCAGATCGTTGAGTTTATAGAAAAGTTAATCTTAAAAGGGGTTGCCTACCAGATAAACGGGGATGTCTATTATTCTGTTGAAAAATTCAAGAGATATGGAAAACTTTCCGGTCGCAAACTGGAGGATATGGAGGCCGGGGCCCGAATCGATATTGACGAAAGAAAGAAAAACCCTTTTGATTTTGTATTATGGAAGTCCGCCAAACCCGGAGAGCCGTCCTGGGATAGTCCCTGGGGCCAGGGGAGACCCGGGTGGCATATAGAATGCTCGGCAATGAGCAGTGAATATCTGGGAGAAACTTTCGATATCCATGGCGGCGGCAAAGACCTGTGCTTTCCCCATCATGAAAATGAGATTGCCCAATCCGAGAGCCTTTCCGGGAAGCCGTTTGTCCGGTACTGGGTACACAATGGATTTGTAAATATCAATCAGGAAAAAATGTCGAAATCTTTGGGCAATTTTCTGATGATAAAAGATGTGTTGAAATCGTATCATCCTGAAGCTGTGCGCCTTTTTCTTCTGTCAAATCATTACCGGAGTCCCATCGACTTCACAGACAAGGCTATGGATGAATCTTCCAAAGGGCTCGATAAGATTTATGCACTTCTTGAGCGGATTGAAAAAAAGGTGGGACCCATTTTAGTCCAGGACGTTGAACCCGGTATCTGCTGGAAGCATTTTTGTGAAGCAATGGACGACGATTTTAATTCAGCCCGGGGTATCGGCATTATTTTTGATACCGTTCGGAGTCTCAATCGTCTTCTGGACCAGCATGAAAACAGCGGTATCGACCAAATAAAGCAAACGGAACAGCTTGAGTTGCCTTTTAGAGAGCAACTGGAGTATGAAAACAGCGGTTCCGACCAAATAAAGAAAACCATACAATGCGGGCTGGCGGACATTCGAAGAACAGGGGAAATACTCGGGATGTTTCTTGAAGACCCCACACAATATTTTGATAACAAACAGACCCAGGTTCTTGAACAAAAATCCATCGATCCCGCTGTTGTTGCTGAAATGGTCGAAAAGAGAGAGGTCGCCAGAAAAGCAAAAAACTGGGAAATGGCCGATCTGGTCAGAAAAGAACTTTTGGATATGGGTATTACGTTAGAAGACCGTGCCGAAGGGCCGGTTTGGAAAATCAATAATTAATGAACTCGCATCTGCCGCTAAAGCACCCAGTCACCAAAAACATATCCCTTGTGTGTTAATGCCTTTGTGGCAAGTATCTTGGTTCCGGAAGAATTCGTGATAAAATTTCTTTTTTTGTTTCCCTGATAAATCGGGATCTGCGACAATCATCAATCGCCAATGGTTGGTACTCGAAGCGGAAAAGTTTCATAAAACCAATCTATTGCTAATCATATAAGAATCATATCATACCTAACATTATGCCTTCCTTTAAGTTGTTCTCGGAATTTATCCCCAAAGGGGATCAGACCCATGCCATCGACACTTTGAGTCAAAGAATTTTGTCGGGCAAAAAGCATCATCTTCTTTTGGGCGTCACAGGATCCGGCAAAACTTTTACCATAGCGCACGTTATCGCAAAAGTTGAGAAACCGACGCTGGTCATCGCTCCGAATAAAACACTTGCCGCTCAACTTTACAACGAATTCAGGACGCTCTTTCCTGAGAATGCAGTAGAATATTTTGTCAGTTACTATGATTACTATCAACCGGAAGCTTATATTCCTTCAAGCGACACCTATATCCAGAAAGACTCATCCATCAACGAGATGATTGACAAGCTTCGCCATTCGGCCACTCGTTCGGTACTTTCCCGCAAAGATGTGATTGTTGTCGCCAGCGTATCCTGCATATTCGGCCTCGGCGCTCCGGAGGAATATCTGTCCATGTGCGTTGAAATAAAAAAAGATATGGAGATCACCCGGGACAGACTCCTTGCCGATTTAATTGCCATTCATTACGAAAGAAATGATTTCGATTTTTACAGAGGCGTTTTCCGGGTGAGGGGCGACCGGGTTGAAATTTTTCCGTCCTATGAAGAAAGCAAGGCCGTCCGCATCGATTTTTTTGGGGATGAGGTTGAATCGATTTCTGAAATCGACCCCCTCAGAGGTATTCTCAAAAAACGCTTGAACCGTGTCACCATATATCCGGCCAGCCATTACGTAACTCAAAAAAACATTCTCAAAAACGCTGCTAAAACAATCACTGCAGAATTGAAACAGAGGATTGATTATTTCAGGGCCAATAACAAGCTGATTGAAGCCCAGAGAATCGAAGAGAGAACGGACTTTGACCTTGAGATGATCCAAGAACTTGGCTATTGTAACGGGATCGAAAATTATTCCCGCCATTTAACCCAAAGGGCTTCCGGGGAACCGGCACCGACGCTTTTGGATTATTTCCCGAAAGAGCTCCTGATCGTTATAGACGAAAGTCATATTGCAATACCCCAGATTCGCGCCATGTACAAAGGGGACAGATCCCGCAAAAAAACCCTTGTTGAATATGGATTCAGACTGCCGTCGGCTCTGGATAATCGACCACTGACATTTGACGAGTTCAACTCAAAAATACCACAGGTCGTATATGTTTCGGCCACGCCTTCTGACCATGAAATTGCAAAGGCGAACAATGGACTTGTCGAGCAGATTGTTCGACCCACCGGACTCATTGATCCCCAAATAGATGTGAGGCCGGCGAAAAACCAGGTCGACGATCTGTTTGAAAAAATTCAAACCCGCCTGAAAAGAAATGAAAGGGTTCTGGTAACCACTCTGACAAAGCGTATGTCCGAAGATCTTACCGAATACTATTCGGATATGGGTATAAAGGTCCGATACCTTCATTCAGGTATCCGCACCCTTGAAAGAATGGATATCATCCACGATTTAAGGCGGGGAAAATTTGATGTCCTCATCGGCATCAATCTGCTCCGGGAAGGTCTCGATATTCCGGAAGTCTCTCTTGTTGCCATACTTGATGCAGACAAGGAAGGTTTTCTTCGTTCGACCCGGTCCCTGGTCCAGATCTGCGGCAGAGCCTCAAGAAATGTCAAAGGGCAGGTTATCATGTATGCAGATTCCGTAACCCAATCGATGAAACAGGCCATTGACGAAACAAACCGGCGACGGAACATTCAAGAAATCTACAACAAAAAACATTCAATCACTCCAAAAAGCATAGAAAAAAGCATTACTTCCGTCTTTGAGTCCATGTATGAGAACAAGGATAAGGCTTCAGACAGAGTGTCGGAAGCTGTTGCTCAATATGATTCTTTGGACGATCTTGATGATATCATGAACAAGCTGAAAAAAGAAATGAAGGCGGCGGCAGACGAACTTGAATTCGAAAAGGCTGCTGAACTCAGGGATCAGATTGAAGCCATAAAGAAAATGATTATCTTTGAACTGTAGACAACAACCAATATTAAAACAAGTTCTAAAAAATGTCGAAAAAGAGAATGACCACTGAACTGCATCCGACCGTGGAAGGCTCGGCAACAGACATACAGGATAAATTCCCCGGAGTTACCTCCGCGCCCGGCGTTTATCTTATGAAAGACACCCAGGGAACTGTGATATATGTGGGCAAAGCAAAAAACCTTAAAAAAAGGTTGGCTTCATACTTTAATAAATCATCACGCGGCAACACGTCAAAAATGGGCATTAAAACAGAAGTTCTGATTAAAAAAATATCGGATTTTGAGACCATTATAACCGGAAGTGAGAAAGAAGCGCTGATTCTCGAATCGAATCTTATCAAACGGTACCGTCCGCGCTATAATGTTATTTTAAAAGACGACAAACGATACCCCTCGTTACGTCTGGACCTAAAAAATCCCTATCCCAACCTTAAAGTCGTTAGAAAAATCAAAAAAGACGGGGGCCTCTATTTTGGTCCCTTTTCATCTTCCGGGGCTGTTAAAAAAACCCTTAAAATAATCCATAGGACTTTCAAACTCCGAAAGTGTAAAACAGAAAACTTTAAAAGCAGGTCACGGCCGTGCCTCAACTACCAAATGGATGCCTGCCTTGCACCTTGCTGCCTCGATGTGGATAAACATACCTACAACGAAACGGTCAATGAGGTGATCCAGTTTCTGAAAGGAAAAACCCCCGACCTGATTCAACAAATAAAACAAAAGATGATAGCCGCTGCCGAGGTGCATGATTATGAACGGGCGGCGGTTTTGAGGGACAAGAAATTCGCCCTTGAGCAGACTCTCGAAACACAGATGGCGGTTACCAATGACTTTATAGACCGGGATGTGATCGGCATTGCCCGGTCTGATGACGCCTCTCTGATCAACCTCCTTTTTATCCGAAACGGATTTTTTCTTGGGATACGGGATTTTAATTTTTCAGAAACAATGTCGACTGAAAATGAAATGACCGGTGCTTTTATTCGACAGTATTATGAAAAAGCCTCTTTTGTACCCAAAGAAATCCTTGTCCCATCCCTTTCTGAAGACACATTGCTGCTTGAAGAATTTCTCAGGGATATCAAAGGCCGGCGGGTTAGAATTTTATGCCCCAAAAGAGGTGAAAAAGTCCGCCTTGTTCAACGTGCATCTCAGAATGCGGAAAACAGTTTGAAGGCGCATAAAGCTTTGATTGCAAACGACGTGGACCTGCTCTCCCGCCTCAAGAAACAACTGAGGATGGAGCGAATCCCTTGGTGGATTGAGTGTTTTGATATCTCCAACATTTCAGGGAAATCGGCGGTGGCGGGGATGGTTGTTTTTGAAAAGGGAAAACCCAATAAATCATTATATCGAAGATACAAACTCCAGAGTACGGGCATACCGGATGACTATGCTTATATGGCAGAAGTCCTGAAAAGAAGGTTCGGCAAAGGTGAAAAGTCGGAACCCTATCCGGACATGCTGATGGTCGACGGCGGCAAAGGGCAGCTCAATGTTGCGGTGGCGGTGATAAAGTCCCTGAAAATAAAACAAAATTTTCAAATTATCAGCATCGCTAAAAAAAATGAGAAAAAAGGGGAAACCCAAGATAAAATCTTTAAACCTGGCCAGGCCAATCCCGTAGATTTGGGCAGGAGAGGGGACCTCCTCCTTTTTTTAGAAAAAATCAGGGATGAGACCCATCATTTTGCCATTTCTTTTCACCGTAAGCATCGCAGGAAAACATTTATACATTCGGCCCTGGATTCAGTTCCCGGTGTTGGAAAAAAGAGAAAGAAAATACTTTTAACACATTTCAAAAGCATTAAAAAAATCCGGACAGCAACATTGGAAGAACTCTGTGCCTTGCCTGGAATTAATCGGAAAACAGCCGAAAATATTAAAAGGACGTTAAAATAGACCCCATAAAATCGTGTTCCGCAACACCCTCTGTTCACGAGTGACAGGAAATCCTCTCGATATAAAGTGGATTTGAACCCCATTGGCATCAATGGACAGAGTTAACGCATTTGATTTTGGCGAAGCGAAGCGACGGTGTGTTTCTCTTGGAAACCGAATGACTGTTTGAAGGGCTTTAGCACGCGTTAGACCGAGCCGAATAAAATTATGATTTAAAACATCCATCGGATATTTTATTGACGAATTTTATTTATAACTCCGGCACGGCTCGGGCTTACGGGTGGTTAAGCACAAGTTTCAGTCGGTTGGAAAGAGATATACGCCGTCGTGGAGCGTTCTCTATTAGGATTCAAATGCGTTTGCCCTGTATCAATGGATTCAAATTAAACATTGGCCCCGTCATTCATCCCAAACCGTTTCATTTTCCTCCAGAGTGAGACCCGGTCGATACCCATTATTTTGGCCGCTTTGGTTTTATTCCCCTCACATCTGTCGAGTACCCATTTAATGTAGTTTTTCTCCTGGTCCTCCAGTGTCGGCATCTCTGAATCCAATCGGCGGTAGGTTTCAACCGAAAGATTGCTGATATATTCCGGCAGATCGTCGACGGTTATTTCCGGCCCTTTTGCCAGGGCCACGGCCCGTTCAATAATATTATCCAGTTCTCTGATATTCCCCGGCCAACTGTACTGACGGAGTAACTCCATAGATTCTTTTTGAATATGCTGAACATTTGTGTTCATGGCTTTATTTTTTTGGGCAAGGAAGTGGTGTGCCAGAAGCGGTATGTCACCATGTCGATCGGTGAGAGAAGGAAGTTTTATGGTAATGACATTCAAACGGTAAAACAGATCCTGACGAAAATTGCAGTTGTCCACATCTTGTTTGAGATCGCGATGGGTGGCGGCGATGAAGCGCACATCAACGGGAACGGATGTTTCGCCGCCCACCGGCAAAATCTCTTTTTCCTGAATGACCCGCAGCAGCTTCACCTGCATACTCAGTGGCATGTCCCCGATTTCATCCAGAAATACCGTGCCGTCGTCGGCCACTTTGATCAACCCTGCCTTTGCCTTTGTTGCGCCGGTAAATGCATCTTTTTCATGACCGAACAGCTCGTTAGCCATCAACTCTTCCGTAAACGAACCACAGTTAAAGGCGACGAATTCTTTTTTGGAGCGGGAACTCAGCTGATGGATGGATCGAGCGACCAATTCCTTGCCGGTTCCGCTTTCACCGAGAATCAGAACATTGATGTCCGAAGGGGCAATCTGGTGGATGGTCTTCTGAACATCCATCATGACTTTACTTTTTCCGACAATGGTGGAAATCTTTCGCTGTTTTTTGAGTGTTTCTTTCAGTTCAATATTTTCAAGCCGAAGCCGCCGTTTTAAAAGCGCCTCTTTGGTAATCTGGCGAACTTCTCCGATTTTATAGGGTTTGGCGATATAATAGTATGCGCCGTTATGCATGGCCTGAACTGACGTTTCAATGGTGGCATAGCCGGTGATGATAATGACTTCTGTATAAGGCTGAAGCTTCTTTGTCTTATGCAACACCTGCATGCCGTCAACTTTTTCCATTTTCAGATCGGTGATCACCAGATCGAAGTTTTTTGAGTGAAGCAAATCAACAGCCTTGCTTCCGTTGTTTACGGAAACGACGTCGTAACCGGTTTTTATCAGAATATGCTCGAGATTCTTACGTGCAATATCCTCATCTTCAACAATAAGAATAATCTCATTATTTTTTTCCACAATTATCCTTCTATAATTCCAGTTGCCCGGGCTGATGGAATGGTAAATAACAGGCAAATGTCGTCCCTTTTCCGATTTCGCTGGAAACGGATATATTGCCGCAATGTTGTTCCATGATGCCGTAAATGATTGAAAGTCCCAGCCCTGACCCCTTGCCGACTTCTTTTGTGGTGAAAAAAGGGTCAAAAATTTTTGTGATGATATTTTTGGGGATCCCTTCACCGGTGTCTATCACCTGAAAAGAAAATCCATTTTTTTCCAATTCGTTATAGGCGCGGATGGTAATTTCTCCACCGTCTTTCATAGCATAGACGGCATTTGTAATAAGATTGATTATAACGCTTCTGATACGGATACCAACAGTGGCCTGAATGTTATCAGGAACTTCCACTTTAAGACGTATATTATCCGGAATCTCCGATTGGACACGTCTAATTGCACCGTTAACAAGATCCTTGAAATTTATCTGTTTTAGGGTCAGAGTCCTTTCTCTGGCAAATTCCAATAGCGAACGAACGATTTCCTTTCCCCTTTCCACTTCTTTTTCGGCACCGACCAACAGTTCTTTTTTATATTCCAGATCTTCTTCTTCTATTTCTTCAATGAGAATTTGAATCGATGTGGATATATTGTTGAGGGGGTTGTTCAATTCATGGGCCACACCCGAGGTCAGTCTTCCCAAAGAAGCCAACTTCTGGGCCTGTACGAGTTGTTTGCTCCTTTGGTTCAGTTCATCGATCATATTGTTGAGGCTGGACACCAAAGATTCAAATTCATCACCGGTTTTTATTTCCGGAATATTATCGAAATCTCCCCGGGCGATTTTGGTAATAGCGTTCTCAATGGTTTTAAGCGGATGGTTGACATTGAAGACCAAAAAAAGGGCAAGTAAAACAGAGAGAAAAAAGACAGGAACCAGCGCCAACAGATGAATCGTTTTGGATTTGTCGATGAGATTGCGGGTAAATTGGCTCTCTTTTCGAACGATTTGTTCCAGTTCACTGGTAAGAATTCTTCCCTGCTTTCGAATTAATTCAATGGCATCCGGAGGTGCCAACAGGTGTCCTTCTTTCTGCAGCTTTACAAGGTTTGTGAGGGATTCCTTGTATGCCACCAGTTCTGCAATGCTCTCGTCGAGATTTTTTGCCAGGGTGTACTTTCCGTATTGGGTCAATATCTCACGAAGGATATCCTCCGCCTGACGGACATAGTCGAGAGCTTCAACGATATTTTTTGTGTCAAAGGATAAAAAATAGTTTTTTTCATACCGGCGGGCTTCCAGAACAGCATTGAGCAAATCGTATTTTCTTTCAATAATCTGGATCTTCTGATTGAGAATATACTGGCTGTAATAACTGCGCATCCATATCAGTGTACTGAGACCGATAAAAATGGCAAAAGCGAGAAAAATCTTTTTTCTGATACTGATTTTCATCGTGTTTTACTCAGCCTGATTTATTTCTCCCCTGTGCAGCGACGTTGAGTTGGATATTTCTATTTAATGGGGCTGTTGGAAGCTTCAATTACCATCCCCAATTAACTCGAAATAGCATGATCGTCAAGGGGCTGTTTCGATTCATCGGTCCTCGGGGTCTTTCGGTTCGGACTGCCAAAGCGATGATTTCACAGGCATTTCCAATTGTCAAGTTTCCGATATTTATTACAATATCATAACTCCTACACATTATAGGACGGATCGACCGGATATTTACTGAATTCCATAAAAGAAATAGAGTATGGTTAATTCTACTGTTAGAAAGAGGACGGTCATCACTGCACCCGCCTTGGCATAGTCCACCGTTCGATAACCCCCGGGTCTCATGATCAAGGCGTTGACCTGGTGTGTCGGCAAGACAAACGTATTGGACGCGGACAGTCCCACCACCAGTGCGGCCATTCGCGGATCACCGCCGGCCATGACCGCCATGTTCATGCACAACGGAACCAACAAAACCGTTGCGCCCACATTGGAAATCATCAGGGTAAAAAAAGAGGTCATGATACCTACCGTCGCCAGCAGAACAATAGGCGTCGGATTCCCAAGCAGTCCAAGAACATATGTTGCAATAAAAGCGGCGGTTCCGGTTTTTTCAAAAGCCATGCCAAGGGGAATCAATCCTGCCAGGAGAAAAACCGTCATCCAGTCCACGGCCCGATAGGCTTCATCCACGGAAAGCACGCCGGTGATGATCATGCCCAGGGCACCTGACATCAGTGCCACTGAAAGCTGAATCTTGAAAATAATAATTTGTGCCAGTGCCACCGTCAGCCAGATTATCGCCAGTTTGGCCTTTTTCGGGCGCATGATTTCACCTTCAAGGGCCGTGGCAAATGTGAGAGCCCGGGGTTGTGGCTGATTCCTTAAAATGTGAAATTTCTCCCAGGGTCCCTGCAACAGCAGCGTGTCTCCCATTTGCAGCCGGATATGGGTTAAGTGGCTGTAGATGATCTTGTTGCCGGTGAACAACGCCACCGGATTCACGCCGTACAGTTCTTTAAAATTAACCTGACTCATGGTTTTACCGATCAATTCAGACCGGGGAGAAACCACCGTTTCCGCCATTCCGGCATTAATCACTGCCAGGCTCTCCGCGAAAATATCCAGGTCGTCTTTGATCTCCCATCCGTATTCTTCGGCCAGTATATGCACCATTTTTGTTTTCCCGATAACGGCGATGTCATCTCCCGGAGAAATATTATCACTACTTTTCGGCACAAAACTTTTTTCATTGTCAGCTGAAAAGTTGATGGCCACAACGGTCACCAGAAACTTGGGCCTGATGGCCAGGCCCCCCAGGGTTTTGGGACCGTTAAAAGTGTCGGGAATGCGGATTTCAAATGTATGTTCAAGGCCCTCATAGGCTTCCATCAATAACGCCGTAACCCCCTTTTCCGCTTCGCCTTCCGCGGCAGGAAGGACAAATTTACCGAAAATAAGAAAATAGATAATGGCACTGGCAAGAAGGCAGATTCCGATGGGGGTCTGGGTAAAAAGGCCGAAGGGTTCCAGCTTTTCTCCACCGAGAACCATCAAATCATTTAGCAGAATCGTTGGACTGGCGCCCACCAGGGTGATTGTCCCGCCGATAATGGCACAGAATCCCATGGGCATCAGAATTCGGGACACCGGCACCCCCATTCTTTTACCAATGCGCTGGGCAGCCGGAAGGAATAATGCCGCAGCGCCGATGTTCTGCATCATGCTGGAGATGATTCCCACAGTGCCGGATATCAGGGTAATCACTTTCTTTTCACTGTTGCCGGCCAGTTTAATGATGGGTCCGGCCACTTTGTTCATTACCCCTGTTTTGTCAAGACCGGCGCCGATGATAATCACCGCCATGATAGAGACGACAGCGTTACTACTTAAACCTAAGAATGCTTCTTTCGGCGTCACCAGACCGATAAGGGGAAGCAAAACCATCATGATGATCCCCACAACATCGACGCGAACCCACTCGAAAACAAATAGAACGATTACAAAACCAAGTACAATCATGGTCAATATCATTTCAGGTGTCATTGCTTCAATATTCCTTTCAGTTCCTTGTGTACTCGTATAATCCTAACCCGGACAAGCCGGAACCAATAATATTTGCCACCAAGGCACAAAGACACGAAGGATTTTATTTTGTTATTCGTTCTTAGTGTCTTGGTGTCTTTGTGGCGAGAAGAAAAAAGTTTTGCCACAAAAAACAAAAAATTTGCAACTATGGAACTAAAAACTAGTTGCTTATTAACCAGTTATTCCTTTTTATTTTTTCTGAATTTAAAACAAAGCCAAAAAGCAAAGCCAACAAGTACAAGACCAAAAATAAAATGTGTGTCCATATCTACCTCCGTGATATGTTATTGAAACATCTGTCGCGTTACATAATTTTTTCTTCAGGAATCAGCATCATTCGTGCCAACTTCATTAACCATAATAGATCTTCTTGATTTCGCAGGTTTTATTAAAGACACGGCCATTGCAAAATTATGAATTGGATGTTGCAAATTGCAATGGGTTTGGAGGATAAACCATTTTCTATTATAGTTTCAGGTCATTATATGGTGTTGCAAAAAAGAACATAGTGTTGCAGAATGTAATGCTTTGCGGAAAAATGAGGGGAAAAATCCGGCCTTTTTACAAAGGCCGGATTTCGGCTTATATGCGGTCTATAGATTGTGGTTTTACGAATTATTGTTATCCACCAACGGTGATTGGGCCATTGTGGATTTAAAATATGATAATAACTTCGAATGCCAAACAGCTTATTACACCATGGAATAAACAAAGAGATTGGTGTGGAGTCGTTCACCCTCTTCAATTCTGCTTTCCCCACGATCCTCCACCGTTTCCGAAACCACAAAAGCGATGTTTCTGTGTTCTTTGGTGATGGATTCCAGCGCTTCTTCCGACTCGCTGAACATCACGATGTGGTTAAAAAGGATCCCTTTTGCAGCGGCAGCTTCCTGAAATAGACCGGCGTTTTTTTCAGACATGCTCTTGAAATCTTCACAGACCTGATTGCGAGAAGACGAAAAGAGTTTGAATGTTTCGCAGGACAAAGGGGCAGTATTTAAGGCCAGAATTTCATAGGACATCCGGTGCGCCATTTCCAGAGCATAGTCGATGATTTCCTTTGAAAAAGCGCTTTCTCTACCCATAACCAGTAATTTTGTGAGTTCCTGTTCTTCTTTTTGCTCAGCCATTGCCTCCATGGCATATTCGGATTCACCGGCTTGGGCAAATGTGATCGCCTCCTGGTATTTGTCCATTTTATTGCCGGTACTACTCAACTTTTGTTTGATTCTTCCAAAAATTCCTGCCATTTTTATCTCCTCCTCATATTGGTTTCTATGCGCGAACAGTGACCAGGGGAACGGATAAATCTTTTCTTATTCTTGTGAGTACATTTTTCTTTAAAGAAATATCTGTGGTTCGACTGACCTCCGGATCAGAAACATCGAAAATAGTCAAAACAACGTCCCGATGGTTGTTTACATAATTGACAATCTCCTTTTCAGGATTCCCCGACTTGATCCAAAAATGACAATGAACGCCTGCTTCTTCGGATTCCTGCAAGAGACCTCTGATTTCCTTTGAAGCCCCGGCCATAATATCCAAAGCGGTTTCATGTTCACCGGCTTCGGCAAAGGCGGCCGCCACCATGGACCCTTCAATAAACTTTCTCGCGAGCAAGCCTTTCTTTCGTATCTTTTTTTTATATTCTCGATAATACTGTGGCCTGATAATCTGAAATATGCTTAACTCCGCCCTGATTCGTTTGCAAAGTGCAACCGCGTAGCGAAATGGTTTTCGGTTAGGCGTCATACCGTCTATGGCCAATAATACTTTTTCCATTTTTATTCCCTTTTACCCTTCAACACATCGGCCCGGTTAAAGGCGTATCTCCGGCCGGCTTTCTTCCCTGGGCCGGATATGAACATCATCCTTTTTCCGGCTTTCCCTTTCCGGCCGGTCATGCATGATATCGAGCGCAAGCTCATGTTCATTGGCTTCGGCAAACGTAATTGCTACCATCAATCTGTCGAAAGTCTCTTTGAATTTAAACATGGCTGGATCCCTCCTTGGTGTGATTTATTTTTTTTGCTTTTGATCATTGATACAGCAACTCCTGTGCCAATAACGCTAAAACAATGTTATCCTATTGATAAAATTGTTTAATTTTGTTATTGGTGTGTAGGTGGAATTGTGAAAGAATAGTTACAATTTGCAATGCTTCTTTGAGGGTGTAAAAAATATCTATTTATATGAACATGTTATGCTATATTGCAAAAAAAGAACGTCTCGTTGCAGATTGTAACGTCAAAAGGTTTCTTGGCTCCTTGGAGAAAAAATCATTGCGTGCCGTAGTTGAATCTGTTTTTATAGCTTCAATTGATCGAAATAATAATGGAATTCTATCATGCGTATTTTTAAAAAAGAAAAAGGACCAATAAAGGAACTGCCATCGGAAATAGGTGAATTAAAGGAAGAAGTGCTCAAAGCTAAGATGCCTGAACCGGTGGAAAAAGTTGCTTGTAAAGAAATCGAGCGTCTGACAAAAACCTCCCCTTCAAGTGCTGAATATACCATCGGCATCAACTATATCGATTATCTGGTGAGTCTCCCCTGGAACAAAATGACGGATGACAATCTCGATATTAAACGGGCAGAGTCGATTCTCAATAAAGATCACTTTGGACTGGCCAAAATAAAAGACAGAATTCTGGAGCATCTCTCCGTCAGAGTATTAAAGATGTCAAGCCAGCACAAAATATTGGTGGTGGATGATGAAAAAATTACCCGCCAGAATCTTGAGCATGTTTTTAAAAAAGACGGCTACCATGTCGATACCGCTTCCAACGGATCAGAAGCGTTAGATTTTTTGAAGAAAACCGCCTTTGATGTTATCGTCACGGATCTTAAAATGGGAAAAGTCGACGGGATGGCGGTTCTGGAAAAAGCCAAAGACGTCAATCCAAGTACCGAAGTGATTATCATCACCGGATACGCCACGGTATCTACGGCCATTGAAGCCATGAAAAAGGGATCATACCATTACCTGACAAAACCGTTAAAGCTCAATGAAATCCGATCCGTTATCCAGAAAGCACTCTTCAAGAAAAAAGTTCGCCTGGAGCCCAAAGGTCCTGTTCTTTGCTTTGCCGGGCCGCCCGGTACCGGGAAAACGTCTCTAGGGAAGTCGATTGCCAGGAGTTTGGAACGAAAATTTGTACGCTTGTCTCTGGCCGGAATGAAAGACGAGGCTGAAATAAGGGGGCATCGTAAAAGCTATGTGGGTGCTTTACCCGGTAGAATCATCCAGGAAATCCGGCGGGCGGAAACGAAAAATCCCCTCATTATGCTCGATGAAATCGACAAAATCGGCCGGGATTTTAAAGGAGATCCGGCCGCAGCGCTGCTGGAAGTTCTCGATCCAGAGCAGAATACGTATTTTGTAGACCATTACCTGGATGTTCCGTTTGACCTGTCTCGTGTGATGTTCATCGCCACCGCAAATGCTCTGGATTTGATTCCCGGACCGCTTCTGGATCGCCTGGAAGTTATTACTCTTTTGGGATATACCGAAGAAGAAAAAAAAGGAAATTGCTTCTAATTATTTAATCCCCTCAAGAGATAGAGGAAGCTGGGATTTCCGAAAATCCACCTGTTTTTACTTCCGAAGCAATCCACAAGATCATCAGAGAATATACCCGGGAAGCAGGATTGAGGAATCTCAAGCGTCAAATCGCTTCGATCTGCCGCAAAATCGCCCGTAAAACTTTGAGTGGTATAAGGGAAGACAGCTCAAATTCGATAACTCCTGAAGTTGTTGAAAGTTTTCTGGGGCCGAAGAAGTTTTATTTTGAAGTTTCAGAAGCCAAAGAAAGAATCGGTGTCGCCACCGGCCTGGCATGGACGGAGGCGGGGGGACAAATTATATTCATTGAGGCCGCTAAGATGAAAGGGAAGGGGAATCTCATCTTAACCGGTTCGTTGGGTGATGTGATGAAAGAATCGGCCCAGGCAGCAATGAGCTACATCCGCAGTCACTCAACTTTATTGAATATTTCTGACAAGATGTTCGAAGAGAACGATATCCACATTCATGTACCTGCAGGGGCTATCCCCAAAGACGGCCCGTCAGCCGGTCTGACCATCGCCGTTGCTCTGATCTCTTTGTTAACAGAGCGTCTCTGCAAAAGAAATGTGGCGCTGACAGGGGAGTTGACTTTAACCGGCCGGATTCTTCCTGTGGGCGGTGTCAAAGAGAAGGTTTTGGCGGCACACAGGGCCGGAGTGAAATCGGTGGTTTTTCCGGCAAGAAACGAGGCCGACATCAAAGATATTTCTGAAGATATTAAGAAAGATCTGGATATTATCAAAATAAATGAGTTAGAGGAGATCATCGATCTGGTTTTAAAGTAAAACAAAGGACGGAACCCTCTCAAACCCTGGAGCAAAGAAAGAAAGCGGTCAACCTGTTAAATGGGCTGACCGCTCCCCAAAAAACAAAAATGTTGTTTGTCAAAAATGTGCCCCAGGCACAGAACCCAAAGCTTTTTCTTCGGGGATGTGTCATGATGCAAAAAACAAATTGTACCCTAAAAATGGTTATGACAGTTTTTTCAACAATTCCTTAAGTTCTCTCACCGCATCGGCTGATTTCTCAAGTGCAGCCTTCTCTTCGGCTGTAAGGGTAATTTCAATGACTTCCTCGACACCGTTTGCACCCAATTTCACAGGAACACCGATAAAAAGATCGTTAAACCCATATTCACCTTCAAGGAAGGTCGCGCAGGGCAGGATTTTCTTTTTGTCTTTGAGAATCGATTCAGCCATTTCCACGGCAGCAGAAGCCGGTGCAAAAAAAGCACTCCCTGTTTTAAGAAGTCCGACAATCTCAGCGCCGCCATTAGCGGTTCTTTCCACCAGTGCGTCAATTCTTTCCTTTGGAAGCAATTCCGTAATAGGAATTCCGGCCACAGTTGAATAACGGGGTAGGGGCACCATGGTATCGCCATGTCCGCCAAGGACAAATGCCGTGGTATTTTCAACGGAAACATCTAATTCCATTGCAATAAAAGTTCTGAATCGTGCTGAATCGAGCACGCCGGCCATACCGATGACCCTGTTTTTAGGGAAACCGCTGGTTTCATAGGCAACGTGACACATGGCATCAAGGGGATTGCTGACTATAATAAGTATGGCATCCGGAGAATGTTCCACCACCTGTTGAGTGACATTTTTCATAATTTTTGCATTGGTGCTCAAGAGATCATCCCGGCTCATACCGGGCTTTCTGGGTATACCGGCGGTGATAATAACAATATCCGAGTTTGCCGAGGCTGCATAGTCATTTGAACCTGTTGGGTGAGCATCGTGCTTTTCAATGGGCGCTGCCTCAGCAAGATCCAGGGCCTTACCTTGGGGGAGACCGTCAATAATATCCACCAAAACGACATCGCATAATTCTTTTTCTGCAAGCCTTTGTGCTACAGTGGCGCCCACATTGCCGGCTCCGACAACGGTTACTTTTTTGTCCATGTCACTCTCCTTCTGTTATTATTATGGATTAATATTTTTGACGTTGAGGAATGTTCCCCAATTGCGATTATAAAACATTTTTGATAACACAAAATCGTTCGTTGTCAACCTAATTTATAAGAAGATCCATTCTGCTTGTTGTTGACACAATCTATTGAAACAGGATAAAAAGTTTAAAAAAAGTCGAAGGTTGCCTATGAATATCCCAAAGCAAATTAAAACGCTGTTACAGGAAGCTGAGTTGTATCATTCTCAGGGTTTATTAGACGAGGCGTTGGTGAAATACCACAATGCAGAAGACCTGATACAAAAGCATGAACAACTCAAGAACAGATTAAAACTGATTGACGCTGTCTCAAAAAAAATTCAACGCCTAGAAAATGATATTCAGCGTATCGAAGACGCCCCCGAAAAACCTGAAGTTTCAGCCAAAATTCAAGACCTGATCAAAAAACTGTTCACGTTCACGCCGAACAGGAACGAAGACGCAAGAGCCCTTGAAGGCGCAGTCGCTTTGGCAAAGTTCGGCCAGTTTAAAAGAGCAATATCAGAATTTAAAGCATTGTTGAAAAAAGATTCACTCCGAGTTGCTGCAGCCAAGAATATAATAAGATGCCATATGGCCTTTTCTTCAGTGGATGACGCCGTTGCTGAATATGAGCGATGGCTCTCAGAAAACATTTTTCTTCCAAATCAGCTCCAACGGCTTCGGATTTTTTTAAAAGATGTGCTGAAGAAAGAGGGGATTGATAAAACACTTCCCCAAATCAAAATGTCTCCGGATGATATGGAGACCATGATCCATATTCCGGAAATTCATCACGTTAAGCCTCAGATATATGAAAATGATGAATTTAAAATTGAAGAAGTTAAGATTGAAAACGATGAGGATCTCGACATCAACTCAATCGGAATAACCTTTGACAGTGGTCCTCTAAAAGATCAGGTATTTGAATTTAAAGTAAGGTTCCAGCTAGGAAACGTCGTCACCCTGCTGATTCCGGGCAGAGAAAAAGATCTGATCGAAAATTTCAAGGCCGGAACGACGATCAATGATGTTCGGTATTATTCGAATATCGCCTTCTTCAATGGTTCAGGCCTGATTACGGCGGTAAAGAAAATTAAAATCGGCCCTCTGCGAGGAGATTATTGTGTGGATATTGAGGCCGCAATAAGTTAAGCCCCATATCTGTCACTGGTGAGATACTTTAACCGCGCAATTTAAAGAGAAGTATTGCATAAGAAAGACCTTGAAAAATTTGAGTAAATTTTGTAAGATAGTTTTTTTTAAGACAACCTGCCCAAGCTTAACATGCACTAAATATTACAGGTGGAGCTGATCATCGATGGCTATTTTCAATTTTAAAAAAAGGGAGGTCGAGTGTAAAATTGTCTATTACGGGCCTGGAAGATGCGGCAAAACAACCAATATGGAATACACTTTTAAGACCTTCAAAAAACAGGTCATCGGTGAGATGGTCTCAATTGATACTGAAGGTGATCGGACCCTTTTTTTCGATTTTCTTCCCATAGGACTTGGGAAAATAAAAGGCTTTGATATAAAAGTTCAAGTATATACCGTTCCCGGACAGGTTCAATACCGATCTACCCGAAAACTGGTTTTAAAAGGTGTTGACGGTGTTATTTTCGTCGCTGATTCACTGGCGGTCAGACGGGAAAAAAACATGCTTTCCTTGAAAGACCTGCAACATAATTTAAAAGAATATGGGCTTAACATTTTTAAAATCCCTCTTGTTATGCAGCATAACAAGAGAGACCTCGCCGGACAGGGCTTTCCGATTATGTCTGTTGAACAGATGGAGAAGGATTTAAACAGACAACTCAAAGTCCCTTCTTTTCCAGCCAGTGCAATTATAGGCCAGGGCGTTGGGGCAACTTTAAAGGAATGCCTGAAGTTAACATTGATATCATTTAGAAAAAAATTGAAATTAGGACATTAGATAGAATAAATGGGCGATTTTGTTCTAGCAGGCAATCTGGACTTTCTGAGTTTGGGTGATATTCTGCAACTCCTCGGCTCAAATTCAAGTACAGGCATTTTGCGCGTTAGGAGTAAATATGCTCAGGAACCGGGTTTAATATATTTCATTAATGGCAATCCTGTTAATGCTTTAGCTGATCCGTTGACCGGGCTTGATGCTGTTAACGCCCTTTTTGGTTGGGTTGACGGCGAATTTGAATTCAGTGAAGAAGATATTCGCCGTAAAAATGTTATTAAAAAAAGCCGGATGCAAATCATTCTTGAATGTTTAAGCATGCTGGATGACGGGCAGATAGAGCGATTGGGCCCGGTATCGTTCCCCCCAAAGACAAAAAGTTCTTCAGAAAAAATATCGACACTACCCATTATAAAAGGACCGCTTATCGATTATTCGTATGTGGTCGATGAAGAAGAGGCACGTGCCGGCAACAAGATTGTCGCCCAAGGAAAACATGGCGGCTGGTTATGGGTGATACTCGAAGGTGTGGCAGAAATTATCAGAGAAACGCCCCAAGGCCCTTTAAAAATTCTTAGAATCGGTGAAGGTGCATTTATCGGGAGCATTGCTTCATTTTTATTGTTGGAAGGTACTGTTAGAAGCGCCGCAATTTTCGCTGTGAATAATGTTCAGTTGGGAGTACTCGACTCCCGGCGCCTTTCCATCGACTTTCTGCGAATGTCCAACCCCTTTAGAAGCCTTGCGATCAGTCTTGACAAGCGGCTAAAACAGGTCACCGATATGGCGGTTAATATCCACCTGAAAAAGATTCGTATTGAAGACTATATTAACGGAAAAAATCAACTGATCACCCAGGGTGACAGCGAAGAGGATTTATATCAAATCACGGAAGGGGAAGCCCATATTGTCCGACACACTGAAAATGGTTATGTGCCATTGGCGAATCTTCATTCCGGAGATTTTTTCGGGAATGTCTCCTTTCTTGATTTAGGACAAGAACCTTATCAAGCTTCGGTCTTCGCTTCAGAGGATCTCAAAGTAAACAAACTGGACCCTGACATTCTGAAAAAAGAGCACAATCGCCTTTCATCCACGTTTAAAATTTTTATAGAACACCTTGCAACCTGCGTATCGGCAACCTCCATGGTAGCTTGTGAATTCCACAAAAAAACCGGTGAGGAAAAGCCGTGACAATAATGTTTTAAATGCTCGTAAAATAAATTTTAACAAAACCGTATTGGGTGAATACCATGACGACAAACGAAAGAAGATATCATCCAAGAATCAGTGCCCTCAATTTGATATCATATAATTGCCTAGATGAAACTGAGCAAATTGTGGGACAGGGGATGGGAAGAACTTTAAATATCAGCGAGGGCGGAATTTTGCTTGAAACGCACATTCCCATCGACTCCCAAAATGCCGTTGCACTGGCCATAGGTCTTGAGGATGAGCTGATCAACATTAAAGGAACGGTTATTTTCTCCACTCCCGGCAAAGATGAAAAATTTGAAGCTGGAATCGAATTCCTCGAAATGCCGGATTCGACACTCGATATTTTAAAAAAATTTATTAAAGCATTTTCAGAACAATAACATCTGATGAAGATGGCGGGGCTATATCCGATGCCCATTTTGAAGTGCTTTTCAAATTAATGAAAAGGAAATTTTCAGACCGGTTGCCGTGGTCGGCAACATAAACCGAGACCTTTGAAAAATGTTCATTTTTATCCAAGTTCAAGGCTTCGACCCGTGGGAGCTACGCCCCGGAGGGAAGTCGAAAATTTTAAGCACAAGAATACATTGAGTATTTCAACGTAACCAACAAAGGAAATCATTATTGTCAAGGTTTCCGTAAAGGATAAAGATCATGCTACAAACTGTCATTGAAACTGACTTTGAAGAATTGAATTTGGTCAAAAGGGGTAAAGTCCGGGACATATATGATCTCGGAGACACACTGTTAATGGTGGCAACCGATCGAATTTCTGCGTTTGATGTGGTTATGCCTGATCCCATCCCTGAAAAAGGAAAAATTTTAACTCAAATTTCCCTTTTCTGGTTTAAAATAATGGAATCTCTTTTGCCCAATCATGTCATTTCCAGTAACGTGGACAACTATCCGGACATTTGCAAACCGTATACAGAAATCCTGCGCGGAAGGAGCATGCTTGTTAAAAAAGCAGAGCCTTTGCCCATTGAATGTATCGTAAGAGGATATATATCCGGATCCGGATGGAATGACTATCTGGCTTCAGGATGCATATGCGGAATAAAGCTCCCCAAAAACCTGAAAGAATCCGACAAACTTCTCAAGCCTATTTTTACGCCTTCGACCAAGGCGGATAAAGGGCTTCATGACATTAACATAAATTTTGACGAGTCCATCAAAAAGATTGGAAAACCTCTTGCCGATCAGGTCAGAGCGCTCAGTCTTGAGATCTACAGCAAAGGCGCTGATTTGGCCTATAAAAAGGGAATCATCATTGCGGATACAAAATTCGAGTTTGGCCTTTTCGAAGACAATTTAATCCTTATTGATGAAATAATGACTCCGGATTCATCCAGGTTCTGGCCGAAATCGTCATATCAGCCCGGGGGATCCCAAAAGAGCTTCGACAAGCAATATCTTCGTGATTACCTTATTTCCATCAACTGGAACAAAACACCGCCGGCACCGTCACTTCCCAAAGACGTTATCGCAGATACACAAAATAAATATCTTGAAGCATTCAATCGACTTACCAAATCGAACCATGTGCTTTAAAGAAAAAATTGTCAAACTTTCCGAGGTTGACACAAGTGATCATTCCTTTCGGATAACAACCCAAGAGAAGGTCGATGATTTAATGGACTCTATCAGGCATGTGGGGTTATTGAATCTTCCATTGTTGTTAGAGGAAAAGTCGAGGTACATTATTCTATGCGGTTTTAGAAGAATCGAAGCCTGCCGTCGACTGGACCGACTTGATGTTAAGGCCAGGATACTCGATTCTGATACAAAAAAACTTGAATGCGCAAGATATGCCGTCGCGGATAATGCTTTTCAAAGACCACTTAATCTGATAGAAAAATCAAGATCGATTCAGATGCTTTCCAACTTTTTTACAGACAATCGTCTCCTATCCGAAGAAATGTCGCTTTTAGGTGTACCCTGCCATGAATCCACAATAAAAAAAATCAAAGATATATGTCTCTTTTCAAAGTCGCTTCAGAACAGCATACTTTCCGAAAGCATTTCCATGGTCACGGCTTTGGAAATTCATAAAATGTCAAATGATCTTGAAGACCGTTTTGTAAATCTTTTTAATTTTCTTAAATTGAGTGTCAATAAACAGAGGGAAATTGTCACGCTGATCAAAGAAATTGGCTTGCGTGAAAACATCCCTATGGCACATGTTCTGGAAGGGCAATATTTGACAAGAATATTGGACGATGAAAATCTTGATAAAAATCAAAAGACCCGAAAGATACGGGCATATTTAAAACAGCGGCGCTTCCCCGCTATAACCCGGGCTGAGCAGGTGTTTGAAGAACATCGGCAAAACCTGAAACTTGGAACCGGGATAAAACTGATTCCACCGGACAATTTTGAAAGTACAACCTATTTTCTAAAGCTCTCTTTTAAAGATATAAATGAACTCAAAGATCTTAAGAAAATCTTTGATCCACTCATCGAGAATCCTTCTCTTAAAAAAATACTGGGTTGATCGCATACCGTATATGGCATATCCTGCACCCATAAAACACTATATATTCCAATATCGGTCTTGATTCTGTTATTTTTTAAATTAATGCTCGATTTCAGCAAAAGGAAGATGAATCTGATATTTAATATAATATCAAATTATTATGATAATAACTCCCATGAAATACCGGATTTTCGGACTCAAACACGAGAAAAAAGAATATATTTTCTTGACTAAGTAAAACGCACCATTTATATAATGCTTAATTAAATAAATATGGTTCAATATATTATGGGAATTAAGGAAAGGAAAGAACGAGAAAAAGGACGCCGGCGCCAGCAAATAATGGTTGCCGCAAAAAGGGTTTTTTCCAACAAGAGCTTTAACAAGGCAACCATGGAAGATATTGCCAAAGAAGCTGAACTTAGCCCAGGTACGATTTACCTGTATTTCAAGAATAAAGAAGAGTTGTTTGCGTCTCTCTCCCTAAGAATCCTCCATTATATGAACATTCGATTGGAACATGTACATAACGGAAAATATGAAGGACCTCAACAAAAATTAACTGCGCTCAAAGAAGCGCTATATGAAGTCTATGAATTTGATCCCCTGGTTCTAATTAATATGTTCCATCTTCAATCCAGCGAAACCCTAAAAAATTTATCCCCCCATCTGCTTTCGGACATTAAGGAGTTGTCCAGAAATTCATTCAGGTCAATGTCCAAAGTATTCGAAGAGGGAATGGAGAAAAGCGTTTTTATTAAAAGGCACCCGTTGGCCCTGGCCGATATTGTATGGGCACTGTTCTCAGGCGTTGTGCTCTGGGAAGAAAGCAAAAGATTGATTGACAGTAAAAAAGATTTTTTGAAACCGACCCTTGAAATTGCTTTTGAAATTTTCAGTCGAGGGATAGAAGTCAACCCGAAATCTTTAAACTAAAATCTGCTGGAACTAAACAGATACTTTCCTGGCGTTAAAACAGTTTGGTTTATTTTAGCCGAACTGTTCGATCATGCGGCATTTATTAACATTTAACCGGAAAGGGGGGTGATCCCAGATCTACTGTGGAGAAAGGAAGATTGCTGATTTGTTTTAATTTGCCGCACCATCAGCTAAATTTCCTCTTTTTCAACGACTATGGTTTATTTTAACCGGAAATCTTAAAAATTGTTTATCTGGCTGCTAAGTCGTGACCGGCTTCTCAGAATGATATTTTAAGCAGGATTATCGGAGAATGTCCGCTCAAACTTGCCTCATAGACTCCGGTTATTAACCAAAAGTTCCTAACCTTAAGGAGGTGTATTAATGCCAAAGTATGCCAAAGGATTTAATCAACCAGTAGACACGATTCCCGGACGAGGATGGGCCGTAATTTTAGCCGGTACAACCGTCAACTTATGTCTGGGATGCCTGTACGCCTGGTCAGTCTGGCTCAAATATTTAACCGATGACGTTTATATGAAGGCCCACGGCTGGGCCGGTGCGCTCACCACGGAGCAGGCCTCCAACCCGAAATCATTATGTATTCTCATTTTTGCTCTGCTCATGATTCCGGGTGGAAAGATCCAGGATACATATGGTCCCACAGTCGCCGGTAGCATCAGCGCGGTCTTCATGGGACTTGGACTGCTCATCGCAGGTACGGCGCATTCCTACGCCGGAATACTCTGGGGATTCGGTGTCGGCGGCGGTATCGCCATGGGCATCGGTTATGCCGCTCCCGTTCCCGCAACGCGGAGATGGGTCGGTCCCCATCAGGTGGGTGTCATGATCGGTATTACGGTGGCAGGTTACGGAGGTGCTGCGTTCTATGTGGCTCCGCTCATCAAATGGCTGATCACAAGCTATTCCCTCTCTGCATCATTTGTAGTACTGGGTATTGCCTACTTGATCGTTATCGGTATTGCGGCCCAAGTACTGGCATGGCCTGAAGAGGGATACGTTCCACCTCAACCACCTGAGACGGCAGCGACAAAGGCTGCTGCTGCATCTGTAGTTGACTGGAAGGCAGGAGAAATGCTGGGAACGTGGCAGTTTTACGCGTTGGTGGCCCTGTTCTGCTTGAACACCCAAGCGGGCCTTCTCCTCATCGGCCACGCCGCTAAAATTGTTAGGCCCTTCCTGGAGCAAGGATTTATACTGGTGGCTGCCGGCGGCTTCATGAACGCTGCCGGACGGGTCGGGACAGGCAAGTACTCGGATATCATCGGAAGAGACAAGGCGTATATGTTGAATGCTTTTGTTGCGGCCCTTTGTATGTTCGCACTGCCTGCAATTATCGCGGCCAAGTCGCTCTTTCTGGCGTTTACGGCCTGTATGATCGCCTACTGGGTTTACGGCGGCGGTCTTGCTCTGATGCCCTCATACACAGCTGACTTTTTTGGCCCGAAAAATCTGGGCTTTAATTACGGACTCGTGTTCATGGGCTGGGGTTTCGGTGCATTTATGCCCAAACTGGCCGGTAAAATCAAAGACACAACCGGTTCTTATGATCAGGCATTCTATATTGCTGGAATCTTGCTGCTTGTAGCGGTGGCAATTGCTTTTATTACCAAGAAACCTAAAAAAAGTGGTGCATAGGACCCGGTCAATTTTGACAGATTAAAATCAACCGTGAACTAAAAAGGCGGGGAGGGGCTAACCCTCTCCGCCTTTCTTTTTGGGTGAATTTAATATTTTACAACACTATTATTTTATAGCAAATATAGAATTGCGAAGCGATATGGATCATTGATATTACAAACCATCTTAAAAATAGCAGATCGCGTTCAAGGGTACGATGTGAGCCGATTTGATGTTCTTTGTGATAAATTCGGGTTAATAGTATTCGGCAAACCGGGTCACTGCATCCAGAACCGGTGCCATGGCGTCCCTTAAAAATGGTATCCCGGAAAAACGGTCGATCAGTACAAGACCCAGTATGATAAACGGACCTGCTTTGGAAAACAGTCTCCATATGCGCTCTTGGGGCAACATCAGATAGATCAGCCTTGAACCGGCGAGTGGGGGAATGGGCAGGACATGGTAGGCGGTAGCGGCAGCACTAAGGTATAGCACGACCTCGATGACACGGTCGGTCCAGAAAAAATGTTTGATATAAGCTGCAGACATTGCAATGGTGAGGCTTGCAAAGGGGGCAATAAGAGATATGAGACACCATCCCAGCTTCTGTTTCTTAAACCTGATCTTTTGATCGTCCACTTGTTTGCCCCAGCCAAAACCGCCTAAAAAGAAGACAATGGTACCGACAATATCAAGATTGGTTATGGGGTTGAAGTCGACAATGTCATCTCTGCGCGGATGGCCAAAAGCCCCGGCAAATAAACGTGTAAAACCGGAGCCAAATGTTACGATGGCAAGGATGGCCACAGAGTAATAGAGAATGTCTTCTAAGTTAAAACTGATTAATGGCAATGTGAGTTCCTCCGACTTCTACTTTGATATGATGTAATGTGCCAGCGCCACGTCATTATGTCAAAAAGAATGTATAGAGAAATAAGGCTATTGTGTCAAACGAAAATCTGACTTGGAAATTTGAAGAGGTTTCAATCAATGGACCGTGTTCAAAAAAATAAAAAGGATGCTGTTTTAGTCATAGACAGCGATCTGGCCGGAGCTGAAAAAATTAAGAGCCTTATTGTTGAAAGTGATTACCGGATTTATTCCGTCGGCACCCCGAAAGAAGCCCAAAAAATTATGGCGGAAAAAAAGATAGCTGTCGTCCTGCTGTCGCTTAGACCGACCGTATCACGCTCCTGAGAGTCCTCATAACTAAACTGCAGCAAAACAAATCTGATCCAATACCGCCGGTAATTGTGATTCTGGAAAGCTTTGAGGAAGAGGTCAGTTGCGGCGGCATTGAAAGCCGGTGCTGTGGACTTTCTCACCTTTCCCTGTGGATTCCCGGGAACTGATAAGAAGGGTAGGGGTTCAGGTCCGCATGCTGTCGTCTGATTCTGATCCTATTCCAAAAAGATCTCCGGACAGGTTCTTGACCCGGCTTTTGGGTGGATTATATCCCCGACCCAGTACAAGCGAGCTTCTGGACGACCGCTACGAGAAATTGGCAAGGTTGGGTGTGGGGAGTTTCGGTGAGGTTTGGAAAGTGAGAGACATTAAGAAAGCGCCGCCTATGATATATGTGGCCAAGATCCCCCTGAGCAAAAAGCTGAACGCCAAGATAGAAAAGGAAGCGCAGATATTGAGCAGGCTGGACGATCATGAGAGGGGTGCCCAAAGTTCGCGAGGTCATCGGCGTTGAGAACAGAAAAGTGCTCATCCAGGAGTTTGTGTCTGGGAAAACCCTTGATGAAATGATTGAACGGGAGTTTGAAGCAAAAGAGGTGGAGTCCGTCGTCATTCAGTTGACGAATATTGTGGCGTATGCCCACGAGCTGGGAATAATTCACAGGGATATAAAACCGTCGAATGTCATGGTGAGGCCTGACGGTTCCCTAAAGCTTCTCGATTTTGGCGCAGCCAAGGAACTCAAGGAGAAAGAGTTTTCCGCCACCGTAACCGGTTCGCGGCCCTATATGTCGCCGGAACAGATTATGGGAAGAAGCCAGAAACGTTCGGATGTATGGGCGCTTGGGGTCGTCATGTACGTGCTCTATACCGGCATGTTTCCGTTCTATCACGAGGTTGAAAAAGTTCTCATGGATATGATATTGGAATATCCGCCGTCGCCGCCCAGCAAATTCAATAAGGCTTTAGATCCGAAAATCGAACAAATCATACTGAAATGCCTGGTAAAAAATCCCGTAAATCGCTACCCTGACGCCGGAGCTCTCAGGGAGAACATCACCCATTCTTTTCCCGGCTATGGCGCAGCGATATTGCCGCTTTACTAAGGTCTCGGTTCGCGCAAAAATAACTTCACATTTTTACATTTCAGCTTCAGCCCGCTTTATTTTCCGCTGACCCTAAACCGACCACGGCATGAAGACTTATCTCACTTTATCTGCGTAAGCCGCAACATCCATGACCATGATTACAATGTCTATATCTTCACCGTGGCGCCCCTTCATGAGACCCTCTATCACCGCTCTGGGGCTGAATCCGGCTTTCTTAAACATTGCCAGGGCACCATGGGCTTTAAGGGGAAATTCCACCATGAGTTTCTCAAGCCCGAACTCCAGAGCCAGGTCTACCAACTCGTTGATCATCAGTGTTCCCAGCCCCTTTTCGTGAAAATTCGGTTCCACAACGATTCTAATGGTGCCCAAATGTTTCCGCCAGCCGTGGGCCACCCTGTGAAGGCTCGCATTGGACACAATCTTCTCATCCTTTATAGCCAAAAGCGGAAATACGTGTTCATAATCGAGTTGATCAAACCATCGGTCGATCACTTTTGGATCGCTAACATCGTTGCGAACGTACTGGAGCACTGAGGGGGTAAGTCGGCCAAAGAATTCTCCCAGCTGTTTGCGGTCGGTTTTGACCATGGGTCTTAAAAAAACCTCGGTGCCGTCTTTAAGCTTTCCCTTTTTTTTGAAACCTTCCATTTTCGTCATATAATCCCCCCTAAGTACATGTATTCGTAAATACGGTTACGTATTTATAACTTGGTTTATTCATTCTATGTATGCAAAAGTTTAAAGTGCCTAAAGTGAACTAAAGTGCCTAAAGTTAAGGTATTTTATCAATTTTAATTATAATTGATCGCGCTGAAAGCGCGTTCCTCAACTTTAGCTCACTTTAGGCATTTCAAACTTCAAACTTTTTGACTTCAGCTTATACGGGCTAGTGTCCAGAAAAAATACGTCGTCGTATTTATGAATTAGAGCACTAAGTCCCGTTCAAGAGCCTTTTTGCAAAAAGCTCGGGCAGATCTGCGCCAACGATTTTTTTCATGGTTGACATTATATCGTACTCTACCAGCTTGAACGTTACCGAATTGCTCTTGGTGTCAAAGATACAATAAGAGGACCTGGGATCACCGCTTCGAGGCTGTCCGATACTTCCGGGATTCAGAAGATAAAAATCCTCATCGTTCAGCCTCATAATGCCGTCCTTCGGGATTTCAACGGGTGCCACCTTCTTACGGACATCCATGCGCCAGACCTTTCTTTTATGGGTGTGGCCGAACATGCAGAAATTTATCTTGCCCCAAACTCCTTTTTTCATCTTTTTTAAGATGGCTCTGGCCTGGAAGGGGAGCGCTATATAACTGGCTGTATTTTCAGGAGAGCCATGGCAGGCCAAGCCACAGGATAAGTGACGGCTTTCTTCCAGGCCGTTCAAAAAATGGATGTTTTCATCGGTGAGGTTGTTCCTCGTCCAAAGGATGGCCGCGCGTGCGAAAATATTGAAACCCTCGGAGAATGTAGGATTGCATGCCGCCTGGTCATGATTGCCTTGAATGGAATGCATTCCGATAGTTCTGGCCAGTTCTACACATTCGTTGGGATTGGCATTATAACCCACAAGATCACCAAGATTCAGAATTTTATCCGTTCGGTGGTCAAGGTCATTAAGCACAGCCTGAAAAGCCTCAATGTTGGCGTGGATATCTGATAGGATCGCAATACGCAAGGATATCACTCCTGACTTTTTCCTTAAATCAGCGCGTTCATTTTTTTAGGGTGGGACGTAGTGCCCCGGGAAGGATTATAAAATGCATAAAAAAGGTTTTGAAACCGCACCTAAGAACCTATAAAGAACCTAAAAGTTCTTTGAATTTATTTCTAAGCCATTTTTTTATTAAATCACCGAGAAACCATCGCCCCACAAGTGGAAGGAGAATCAGGGCAAAATAGAAAACGTTCCCGGCTTTGATGAAGTCAAAAATCACCACCAAAGTGACCATAATCAAAGCTGACACCACATTTGTAGCCAAACCGCTGATTTCACCGAGCTTTGCAGACATATATTCCTGCAGCTCAGATTCTACCAACAGTACTTTCTTTCCTTTTATTTGTCTTTGTAAGAACATATTTTTTCGATCTCCATCCTTTCTGTTCGAAGATTTTAAATTTGATAACACCGTAGCAGGTCTTTTATGAATTATCAACAGAAGGTGTCAAGACAATCAGATTTCAAATCGTCCAAAAGCTCCCATTTCGTGATATACTTTTTAAAGACCTGTTTTCATACTTGACCCATGACACGTGTTTATTGTATTAAAATAATAACAACTACTTTTTTTACCCGGTTTCAAAATATTCATTCGGTTCGATTTTGAGCCTTTTGTTGAAGCCCGTTTTTATAATCAATGATAAATTTCACTGCATAAAATAATATACTTCCTTGCCGCATTTGAAACTATATATCGATCAACACGTCGTCCAATCTCCCCAGGCAATTTCCATTCAATCTCGCATCAATGCGCCCGCCGTAATCGTTGAGAATGTTCAAGAGCTTTATCGGTCGATTTTATCGTCGGACGATCCTGTACAAAAAGGAAAAACAATCCTATTTCTCACCCGCAACAAAGGTGCCTTTATTAAACCATGCCCCGGTACCCGTTGTTACACATGTTGCGGTTATCAAATTTTGCATATCGGCACATTTTGCAATATGGACTGCTCATATTGTATTCTGCAAACATACTTTCATCCACCGATACTGCAATACTTTGTCAACCAAAATGATCTTACGCAAGAGTTAGACCGTCTGTTTCTTAAAAAAGAAATAACCCGTATCGGGACCGGAGAATATACAGACAGTTTGATCTGGGAGAAATGGACGGACCTCTCAAGCCTTCTGGTTCCGAAGTTTTCAAAGCAGTCCCGGGCTGTATTGGAACTTAAAACTAAAACAACAGCCATTGAAAAACTAAGGCAGCTTCGTCACAATCGAAAAACCATCGTAGGGTGGTCTTTGAATACCAACCGAATTATAAAAAATGAAGAGATTCATACGGCATCTCTTTCCGCCAGACTCCGGTCTGCAGCAAAATGTGAGTCATGGGGATACCCCCTTGCTTTTCACTTTGATCCTTTGGTCATTTATGATGGATGCCAAGAAGAATACATGGGAGTTGTTGAACAATTGTTTGCCAATGTATCTTCAGAAAATATCGTATGGATAAGCCTCGGATCTTTCCGATTCATGCATTCTTTGAAATCCATCATACAAAAACGCTTTCCTGATTCAAAAATAATATACGGAGAGTTTATATCAGGTCTGGATGGTAAAATGCGTTATTTTAAGCCGTTGAGGATAGATCTTTATCGAAAAATGGTGGACTGTATAAGAGAATATGCTCCTGATGCACTTATATACTTATGCATGGAAGACGATGAAGTATGGGAAAAATCTCTGGGATTTATCCCTTCGAACCGTGGTGGTTTGTCAAGGATGTTGGATGAAAGTGCTGCATTGCATTGTGGATTGGATATGCCTTGTTAATGGGAAAATATTTTCTTTGTCCTTGTGCAATCCTATTTCCTGTCTCATCAACCGGAAGCAATATTTTTTTTCAAAGGGCCTAAAGATGACGATCCGCCAAATACGCTGAAATATCCAGGCGGAGATGGCGGATTGTCCCGCGGGCTATTCTTTGTCCCTGTTTATTTCTTCTATAATTTTCTGGGAAATCTGAGCAGGAACTTCATCATAATGTGAAAACTCCATATGAAACATGCCGCGTCCACCGGTAATTGATCTTAGATCCGGTGCATAAGACAAAAACTCTGCCATAGGCACCCGTGCATTGATGACCTGATTTTTCCCCTTGGTGTCCATACCGAGGACCCTGCCGCGCCTGCTGTTAAGGTCTCCCATAATATCTCCCATATATTCATCCGGAGTGGTAATGGAAACGTTCATGATCGGTTCAAGGAGAACCGGACCGGCGTCTGCTACAGCCTTTTTGAATGCCAGAGAACCTGCAATTTTAAATGCCATCTCAGATGAATCAACAGAATGATAAGATCCATAATCAAGGGTGGCCTTGAAATCGATACACGGGAACCCTGCAAGAACCCCTTTCTGGCAGGATTCAATGATTCCTTTTTCAACAGCCGGTATATACTGCTTGGGAATTACGCCCCCAACGATTTTATCTGCGAATTCGAAACCCTTTCCTCTGGGAAGTGGTTCTACCGCGATCCAACAGTCACCATACTGGCCGTGGCCTCCGGTTTGTTTTTTATGTTTTCCCTGAACCCTTACTTTCTTTGTAATTGTTTCTTTATAGGGGATCTTGGGGGTATCCAGCAAAACTGCAACATTGAATTTTCTTTTGAGTTTTTCAACCGCAACTTCAATATGAACTTGTCCCAAACCGGATAAGAGGATTTGCTTGGTCTCGGCGTTACGGGTAAGTTGTAAAGCGATATCTTCTTCAAGGAGTTTAGACAAAGAGCTAAATATTTTATCTTCATCCCCTTTTGATTTGGGCTTTACGGCAAATGATATCAGCGCAGGCAGAGGTTCAGCGCATTTGAATTTTACCTTCCGGCTGTTATCGCAAATGGTATCGCCCGTGGTTGTCTCTTTAAGTTTAGCCACGGCTACAATGGATCCGGGCCCGGCTTCAGTTATCGGGTTCTGTTCCTTTCCGGCAAGTCTTAGAAGCTGATTATACCGGGCATTTGAATCTTTATTTGTGTTAAAAAAATTACCGGCGCCTCCAAGTGTTCCTGAAACAATCCTGAAAATTGACAATCGGCCTGCAAAGGGGTCGGCAATGGTTTTGATTACAAAACCGGCGAGAGGCGCATCCGGATCCGGCTCACATTCTATCTCACCTTCACCGGTATCATCGGTAGCGATCCAGGAACCACGATCAAGGGGGGAGGGCATACAGTTTATAATAAAGTCCTGAAATAGATCGATGCCGATGTTATTTGTTGCCGATCCACAGAGCACCGGAACAAATGTTCGTGCTAAAACGCCTTTTCTTAATGCAGATTTTATTTCATCATCCGGTAAAGATTCTCCTTCAAGATACCTTTCCAGCAGTTCATCGTCCGACTCTACAACATTCTCCACCAGCGCTTCTTTTTCTTCTTCAGCCATATCCTGCATATCGGGTGGAATGTCGGTTTTCGTTGCTTTACCTGCCCCATCATAAATAAACGCTTTCATGCTGATCAGGTCAACCACTCCTTTGAAATCTGCTTCAGACCCTATTGGAAGCTGGAGCTTAATGGGTTTGGGTTCAAAGCATTCATCCGCATCTCTGAGAGTGCGAAAAAAATCCGCCCGTTCTCTGTCGAGTTTATTGATAAATATAACCAAAGGCAAGTTGAACTCTTCGGCAAATTCCCAAGCTTGCTCTGTTTGTACTTTTACACCGTCCACGGCGTCTATTACCACTACAGCACCGTCCGCTGCCTGCATGCAGCTTCTTGTGTCGGAAAAGAAATTTAAATCACCGGGAGTATCGATGAGGTTGATCGTATGTTTTTTCCAGTTGAACTGATGGAATCCGGTGCTTAAGCTAATGTTGCGTTTTAGCTCTTCCGGTTCAAAGTCCATCGCGGTATTACCGTCGTCAACGCGTCCATGTCTATTAATCACACCGGTATTGAAAAGCATTACCTCAGCCAAAGAAGTTTTTCCCGCGCCGCCATGGGCTATCAGAGCAATGTTCCTTAAATATTCTATTTTTTCGGCCATTTAATCTCCTCTCTGCTAAATTCATTTAATTGGTAATCCATTTCAATTGAGTCTTTAAACTTTAATTTTTATATTGTTATCTTAAAAAAATCAAGATTAACTTTAGCAAATTCTTGGAAAGTCTTTTCCGGACGACATCGAATCCACAACCCCCACGAACCTTTGTAAAGGGAGTGGGTAATCCGTCAATTCTTAATTTTCAAAAAAATAAAAAATTCCCTGTTTCCTTTTGGGCCGAGCAGGGGTGAGGGGATGACAAATTCGCGAATAAGACTTAATTTCGCAAAATAATCAGAAAGGTCTTCGATAACATCAGCATGAAGAACAGGATCGCGCACAACACCGCCTTTCCCGACATTACCTTTTCCAACTTCAAACTGGGGTTTTATCAGGGAAAGAATTCCAGCACTTTTTTTCATGAACTTTAATATCTCGGGAACAACTTTTTTCAGGGAAATAAAGGAAACATCTATGGTAACCAGATCAACAAGTTGCGGCAGTTTTTCGGCAGGCATATACCGGATGTTTGTACGCTCAATGACCACCACCCGAGGATCCTGCCGCAATTGCCAGGCCAGTTGTCCATAACCGACATCCACGGCAAAGACCCGGCTTGCACCGTTCTGCAGAAGGCAGTCGGTGAATCCGCCGGTGGAGGCGCCCACATCGAGACAGGTAAAACCGGTTATATCAACTGCCATGGCCTGCAAAGCACTTTCGAGTTTAAGGCCGCCTCTGCTTACATAGGGAATGTCTTCCCCTTTCAAAACAACGACATCCTCTGTGGAAACCTGTGTCCCGGGCTTATCCACGAGATGGTTGTTGACCAGAATTTTTCCAGCCATAATAAGCGCCCGGGCTCGTTGTCGACTGCGCGCGATTTTTTTTTCTACAACGACCCGATCGAGTCTTTTTTTTTGGGGGAACATTAACGGACTCGCTTGACAATATCTCTAAGCATTTTTTAGCAGGCGTTTGGCGGTTTCGACAATTGCAGGAGCGTCAATACCATATTTAGACCTGAGAAGTTTCTGAGGGCCGTGCTCAACAAATGTATCCGGCACCCCTATGCATCTCAGATGAAACCCGGTAATTCCCTCGTCGCTCAAGCACTCCAAAACTGCACTTCCAAATCCTCCCTGGCGCACATTCTCTTCAACTGTTATGATCCGAGGAATCGACCGGGAAAGGGTTGCGATGAGATCGACATCCAAAGGTTTTACAAAACGGCAGTTTACCACCGTAGCGGATACGCCCTGTTTTTTTAGCGTTGCATGGGCGGAAAGTGCATCGGAAACAGACCGGCCGATGGCCAAAATAAGAAGATCATCTCCTTTTTTGAGAACTTCTCCCTTGCCGATGGGTATGGGAACATCCTGATTTTCCATTTTGACCCCCTCGGCGCTTCCCCTGGGATATCGAACGGCAATGGGGCCCATATGGTCGATGGCCGTGGTAAGCATTCTGGAGAGTTCATTCTCGTCTTTTGGGGCCATAACGACCATATTGGGAAGACTTCTAAGATAAGACAGATCGAAAACCCCATGATGGGTCGCTCCGTCCTCTCCTACGATCCCCCCCCCGATCGATGGCAAATACCACCGGCAGTGCTTCGATACAAACATCGTGCAATATCTGATCATAGGCACGCTGTAAAAAGGTAGAATATATGGCCACAACAGGCCTGAAGCCCTCAGTGGCCAAACCTGCTGCAAAAGTTACGGCGTATTGTTCCGCAATGCCCACATCAAAAAACCGGTCCGGATAAGCATCTGCAAACTTTACAAGGCCCGTACCTTCCGGCATGGCGGCTGTAACGGCAACTATCCTGTCATTTTTTTCCGCCAGTTTAAACATCGTCTGTCCAAAAATCTGGGTATATGTGGGGATGGAGCATTCTGTGTTGGTGCTTTTCCCGGTATCGGCATTAAAGCATCCAACACCGTGAAAATAAACGGGGTTTTTTTCAGATGGCGGGTACCCTTTACCTTTTGTTGTCGTTACATGAAGAAGAACCGGCTCGTTTAGGCATTTAATATTGTTAAGTATGTCGATAAGATGGCTAAGGTTGTGTCCGTTTATGGGCCCAAAATATTCAAAATTAAAGGCTTCGAACAACATTCCCGGAGTAATAAATGTTTTAAAAGATTCTTTTGAACGCTTTGCGAATTTATAAATATCGCCGCCGAATTTCGGCAAGGATTTAATAAAATCTTTAAGCTCTTGCTTAAAATCCTGTATGTATTTCGCAGAAAAGGTTCGACTTAATAAAGAGGATATGGCACCGACATTGTGTGCAATGGACATATCATTGTCATTTAATATGACCAGAATATTTTTGTTAATGTGTCCGGCCTGGTTAAGACCTTCATACGCGAGCCCTCCGGTCATTGAGCCATCACCTATGACCGCGATAACTTTGGCATTTTCCTTCTTCAAGCGCTTGCCACATGCGATCCCAAGGCCTGCAGAGATAGATGTGCTGCTGTGCCCGGTTGAAAACGCATCGTAAGGGCTTTCGCTCATCCGGGTAAACCCGCAAACCCCGTCATGCTGACGAAGGGTATGAAATCGGTCCCTTCGTCCGGTCAGTAGTTTGTGAGCATAGGATTGGTGTCCCACATCCCAGATAATTTTATCATCAGGTGCATTAAAGACGTAATGGATGGCAATTGCCAACTCCACAGCGCCTAAACTTGGTGCAAGGTGACCGCCATTTTTGGACACTACATCAATGATGACCTGCCGTATCTCTGATGCGAGGAAGGGGAGATCATTTTTGGGTATTTTTTTTAAATCTGCAGGAGAATCGATTCCTTCAAGAAAACTCACAGTATATATCACCTCTTATTTATGGGACTTTTTACGATGCCATTTTATTTATTTCTATTAACAATATAATGCGCAATGGCCCGGAGCGGATCAGCTTTGTTATCAAAATAATCGAGCACTTTCAAGGCATCGTTTACAAGTTTTTTTGCTATTTCTTTGGAATTTTTCATCCCAATAATGGAAGGATAGGTGCTTTTTCCCCGGGCTTGATCCGTACCGGCATCTTTTCCCATAATATCAGGGTCGCCTTCAACGTTCAGTATGTCATCGGTTATCTGAAAGGCAAGCCCGATGTTTCTTGCGTAATTGTTAAGTTTTTCAATTTGATCACGGTTTCCATTCCCCAAAATGGTTCCGGCAATCACGGATGCCTCAATCAAAGCGCCGGTCTTTAAGCGGTGCATTTTTTTAAGATCCTCTATGCCAAGAACGTTGCCTTCGGCGGAAATGTCTTGCATCTGTCCCTCGATCATCCCCTTATATCCCGAGGCCATTGCGATAGCGTGTAAAGCACGAAGCCGGTTAAACCCATGATCTTTATCGACAGATTCGACGGATGAAAGGATCTCAAAAGCCAGTGTAAGAAGGGCATCGCCGGCAAGAATCGCCGTAGCTTCATCAAATTTGATATGACACGTTGGCCGGCCCCTGCGCAGGTTGTCATTGTCCATGGCAGGAAGGTCATCATGGATCAGGGAATACGTGTGAATCATCTCTATAGCGCAGGCAGCCACCATGGTATCCTCCAAGTGACTTCCCACAGTTTCAGCAGCCGCGATACACAAAATGGGTCGCAAACGTTTTCCACCGGACATGAGAGAATATTCCATGGCGCTTTTAATCTTGGTGTCCTTCGAATTATTCTCTATTATTGCACCCAGGGCATTATTGATCAGTTTTCGCTTAGAAGACAGATATGAATTCAGATGGAATTTATTCATCTTCCGGCTCGATTTCCGAGACAAACGGTTTTTCAAAAACGTTCCCGGTCTGATCTTTTAGTAAAAGGGTAATCCTTTGCTCTGTCTCATCCAGTTTTTCAGAACAGAATTTGGATAGTTGAACCCCTTCTTCAAATTTTTTTATCGATTTTTCAAGGGGCTGATCGCCGGATTCGAGTTCCCGAACGATCTGCTCTAGTTTTTTCATTGCCTTTTCAAAAGTCAGACTGGCCATAAAATTATTTTCCTTTTACCCTGCAAATTAATGAACCTTTCGCAAGCGTCACCTCAAGATCCTGACCGATGGAGACCTTCTGTGGATCCCTCACCAAAGCTGCATCCGGAATGGTTCTGACAATACTGTAACCCCGGGACAACGTAGCGATTGGACTCAGCGCATGAAGCTCGGCCATAGCCTCCCGGAGTAAAAAACGTTTTTTATTTATACCTATCCTCATAAAATTAACAAGGTTATCATATTTTAACTCAAGTTTATCTTTAAGTATATTTTTTAACCCTAAAGGGTTGTTGGCATAAAGCCTTTCAACCTGCTGCCTAACACCTTCGTGCTGCTGAACAATGGCATTGTTAAACGTTTTGACCAGGCGGGTCATTAAATCGTCAATTTTAAGCCTTAGATCTCCTATCTTTCGACTTGGATGAACCAGTCGATGGGACATTTTCTGAACTTGATTTTGAAGATCTTCGAGATTTCGCACACAACGCATTGTTAAGAGTGTTGAAAGTTCAGAGATCCTGTTCAAAAGGTTCTGTTTAAGAGGCACGGCGAGTTCGGCTGCGGCAGATGGCGTGGGTGCCCTTAAATCTGCAACAAAGTCTGCAATACAGAAATCGGTTTCATGACCAACCGCTGAGATTATCGGAATGGTTGATGCAAAAATAGCCCTGGCTACATTCTCAGCGTTAAACGCATGGAAATCTTCCAATGATCCTCCGCCTCGAGCGATAATTGCTAAATCAGAGCCGGACCAAAGATTCAGCATCTCAATTGCGGATACGATCTCATTTTCAGCGTCGACGCCCTGAACTTTGACCGGGATGATCTCCACCTGTAGGTTTGAAAAGCGACGGTTGATAATTTTTAAAATATCATAAACAACGGCGCCGGTCGGAGAGGTTATGACACTGATTTTTCTGGGCAAAAAGGGCAGGGGGCTTTTGTGGGCTTCATCAAAAAGACCTTCCTCAAAAAGCCGTGTTTTTAATTGTTCAAAAGCCAGATGAAGGGCCCCTGTACCTTTGGGTTCGAGATGCTCAAATATGACCTGATAGGTGCCACGGGGTTCATAGACACTGATCCGACCCAGGCCTGTTATATTCATTCCGTCTTCAAGGTCAAATATTAACGTTCGATTCTGATTCCGAAACATTACCCCATTAATCTGAGCTGACTCATCCTTTAAGGTAAAATAATAATGCCCGGAAGCTGGAACTCTAAAATTTGAAATTTCACCATTTATCCAGATAAATGGATAACTTTCTTCAAGTAATTCCTTAATTTTGAAAGTCAGTTCGGAAACAGAATAAATACGACGTTGATCGGCACCGGAAGGCCCTGAGGACTGAATGTTGGGGTATGAGTTCATCAAAATAAAACTTTACTGATTATTGTTGCCCTCTGTAGCGTCGTTTTTCAAATAAATTTCTTAAGGGATTGGGATTCATAGGAAAACCATCGACACGGTTTGATAGAATCTGAATAACTAACACAGTTGATAATATCATTCAACATAAAACCTGTAATCCCCATACCGCCCTAACGAACCCGATGAAAATCCCACTAACGTCTGATAAGGTATATTATGTAAACTATCGCGGGGGGCCGCCAATATAGCAGGAACTTGGACCGCAAAAGACCCTGTTGTCACCGTTGAGCGAGTTTGTTTAAAAAATCTCGCAAAGCTGGAATTACATATATATTTTCATGGGCCATTTTGGTGAGGCAAAATGCGAGGATCTCGTTTTTCTCTTCAATTGTTTTGTGTTTATCTACAATGAATTTTTTCTTGCCCCCAATTTTGCACAATCCACTTTCAACTTTGATACCGGCCTTTCGAAAATTATGCTCTAAAACTGTAACTCCAAGTTTTTCAGCAAGGGCTATCAATTCCTGATACAATGTTTCGGGCTTCATTTTATAAAAAAATTATCTTTTAAAAACCGGATTAAGGGCATGTTTTGAGCTTGCAAAACCAAAATGCTGTGTTATAAATATAGCTTTCCAAAACTTTGGAATGCAGATTTGATTTTCACAAAAGACATTAACGATAAATATGCATTAATATCAGGAGGATAAAATGCAATCCATACCGCTTAAAAGAACACAAACCCAAGTTCGGGTCAACGCATTTATCCGGAGCGTCTATAATTGGATGGCCATCGGTCTCGGACTCACGGGACTTGTGGCATTTTATGTATCAAACAGTGAAACCTTGCTGAGACTGATTTTCGGCAATCAACTTGTATTTTTTGGTTTAATCATCGGAGAACTTGCCCTTGTCTTTACCATCAGCTCACGGGTGAACAAAATGCAGGCTTCCACCGCAACATCTTTATTTGTCCTGTATGCAGCCTTAAACGGAGCGACCCTTTCAGCCATTTTTCTCATCTATACAAAAGCTTCGATTACCTCAACATTTTTCATCTGTGCTGCAACCTTCATCACGTCCAGTATTTATGGAATGGTCACCAAGCGGGACTTGACCTCAATGGGTCAATTTATGATCATGGGGCTTATCGGGATTATCATTGCATCGATTGTCAACTTTTTTGTTCGCAGTTCAGGTGTGAGCCTGATCGTCAGCTATATCGGTGTAATCGTTTTTGTGGGTCTCACCGCCTATGATACACAAAAACTCAAAACCATGGCCCTCTCACAGCCCGACGGTCTTGACAGTGCTACAGTCAGAAAAGGCGCAATTTTAGGCGCTCTGACATTATACCTCGATTTTATAAATCTATTTCTTATGCTGCTTAGAATATTGGGAAGCCGGGATTAAACGGGCAACATACCTTTTGATAGAACTTTTTTCGCCACTAAGGCACCAAGGCACCTTGAAAGTGACTAAAGTTTGAAGTGAACTAAAGTGAGCTAAAGCCCGCCCTGGCCTCCGGCTCGTAGAGCCTACGCCTCGGAGAGTGCGACTCGTCATATATTGATGGCCCATACTTATTCCAAAACTTTAGGCATTTTAGCTCACTTCCCCGTTTAATACGGGATAAATAGGCACTTGATCTCCGGATATTTACTTGCCAAGCACATCCTTAACGATATCAGACAGTTGTTGGCAATATTTTTTTGTTTCATCAACGGTGGGCCCTTCCACCATTATTCTGCACAACGGACGGGTACCTGAATAGCGAACCAGCACCCTTCCCGAATTACCCAGACTCGCCTCGGTGGACTTAATAGCATCCTGAATAACCGGTTCGGTGTTCAGGTCCGGTTTGCGCTGAACGTGTATGTTTATGAGGACCTGGGGAAATACCGTCATTATTTTACAAAGTTCCGACAAAGGCTTTGACGCTGTTTTCATGACCTCAATCAATCTTATGGCAGCAAGAATGCCGTCTCCGGTGGTATGGTGATTTAAAAATATCATATGGCCGGAAGCTTCACCGCCTAAAACGGCTCCGGAAGAAATCATTTTTTCCAGAACATACCGGTCCCCTACTCTTGTGGATACGTTTTTTATGCACAATTCTTTTAAAGCCAGTCCGAGCCCCATATTGCTCATCACTGTGCTGATCACCGTATTGCCCCTAAGAAGACCTTTTTCTTTCATGTACTTTGCACAGACCGCAAGTATCTGGTCACCGGTTGCAACCTTCCCTTTTTCATCCACAGCAACAAGCCTGTCTCCGTCTCCGTCAAAAGCAACACCGATATCAGCGCCTCTTTCCACGACATTTTTCTGGAGAACTTCCGGATGCTGGGATCCACAGTTATCATTAATATTCTTTCCGTCAGGATTTATAGAAAGTGCTTCAACATCAGCGCCAAGGGCCGTAAAAACCGCCGGTGCAATTTTGGCCGTTGCACCGTTTGAACAATCCATCACGACTTTTAACCCCTGGAAATAATTTTCATCTGACAAGGTTTTTTTGAGAAATTTTCCGTACTTGTTCCCGGCATCATGAATTTTGTAGACTTTGCCGGGATCCCGGGTCGATTCCCCTGCAGAAATCCGGCGTTTATCTAAAATCAGCCGTTCAATTTGAGCCTCTTTTTCATCGGAAAGCTTATAACCGTCACCGTTAAAAATTTTTATGCCATTGTCGAAATACGGATTATGGGATGCGGAAATCACAATGCCGGCATTTGCACCCATTGAGGACGTTGTAAAAGCAATTCCAGGGGTTGGTAAAATCCCTGTAAGATATGCATCCCCTCCCATTGAACATATCCCGGAGGCGATGGCATGTTCCAGCATGTCCCCGGAAATACGCGGATCCTTGCCCACGACGATCCTGGATTTGCTATCTGATCTTCTAAATATCGCTGCAACGGCACGCCCCACATTTACGGCCATCTCAGGTGTCACCGGATACGCATTGGCACGGCCCCGTATTCCGTCGGTACCGAAAAGTTCACCCATTTTCGAATCCTTCAATCATGACGATATATTGTAAAATGACGGTACAATCCCAAGTGCTTCATCGGTGATGTGTTCGACGATGCTTTGAAGCCATAAGGTTCCATGTTCCTTGTCCGTATCATCGAGCCCCTTGATCACAGAAATGTAGTCTTTCCCTGATGTTTGAGCACCCCGTCGGATCTTTTCAATAAAAGCATCTCTGAGATTTTCTTTGACCTTGATATTTCCCTGGGATCTGAAATATTCCTTCAACTCGTCACCTCTTTCAAAAAACTCATTTTTTTGCTTCAAAATGAGAGATGACGCGTTTTTTTTGGCGTAATTTTGATAAGCGATGATTGAATCCGGCATTTTTTGGCTCAGTGCTGTCAATCGCTCTATTCTTTCATCGATTGCCATGCGAAGCTTTTCTTTCATGCCCACAAAGAGGGGCTCCGTAAAATCGTCTGAAATAAACCGGGATCGGACATATGTATACCACTGCATCAGCGCAATAAGGTTTGCAATATAAGCGATGTTGCTGATGACAATCCTTTTGATGTTTTGATACATCCCGGACATAAAAGGAATGCTGCCGCCCTCCCCTGTCCCTGAAAAAAGCAAACGTCCAGGTCTTAATTCATCTTTTCTGATTATTGAACCGGCGGAGGTAACCGTACCGAATTCCAGCCGGCACGGGCCCACAAGCCCCCCCTGCCCTCCCAGAAATATGGGCCGCTGGTTGAGCATAACACCCCTGGGAACATCACCGATTAACGAGGGCGTTGTTTTGTCCTGATTGGGAGTATAGTTAAAATGTATGAAAGAACTACCGACTTCGCTGTGGTCCTTCCGACTTGTGCCGCCGGACATTAAACAGTCACAAAAATTGATCAGACTCCCCAGTGTCACAAAAGGAAGAAGAATCGTCTGTTTCAGACCCACCGAGTGGGCGGCACTCGATTCTTCTTCCAGGATCGTTCCTTCCCGGACATTGGAGCCGGAACCCATACTTACGTTTTTCAGGAAAACAGCATCCCTGAAAAATCCTCCTTTGAGTTCAACCTGAGGCCCCAGTTGACAGTTTTTAATGGTAACCGGTCCTTCATATCCCAGTTTCGAGCCTTGAAGAATCAGCATGGATCGACCAAAGATCTTACATCCTGAATAAATGACCACCCCGTGGCCGGATATTCTGTCAATGTCAACTTCAGGGCCGACCTCAACACTTTGTGGATTGGGTATTTGGACGCCTTTTTCAAGCAGCTTCTCAATTTTTGATGCGCTCTGATGCTTCATGTTGACCTCTCTATACGGATATGAACCTTTTTCCCGTTTGCCACGATTTCTGCTTCAGGCGGCACATCCCGCCATGGGCGGGGCTCAATCTTCAAGATCGACATCTTCAAGGTCGATGGAAAAATATTTTAAGAACAGGTTGTTTATCCTACAGAAATCCTTGATGTTCAAGTATTTGTTAGAATCTTTGTCCCTGAATGAAATGACCAGTCCACCAACTTTATATTTTTCACAGAGATAATCGAGGTCATTGAAGGTCCCAAATATTGGATACCCCAGCAGTTTTTTCCCGGCTTTCAATGGATCATCGTCGACAAAACCCACCGGCTTTATTTTTATCTTTTCGTTATTTAAAATCTCACGGAGCAATATCTCTCCCCCCTTGCCGGCACCGTATATTAAAACCGTGTCCCCAAAAAGAGATTTTCTTTTCATGACCTCTAGAAAAAGCCTGAATGAACCCCTTGTCCCCAGGATGAACCCGGTGGTCAACAACCAGTCTATTAAAAATATCCCTTTTGAAAAATCTTCAAAACGATACATAAATGTCACTGCGACAATAGAAAAAATAGTCGCCAATGAAGAGGCCTTAACATAAGCATAGACATCCGTTGTGCTCATACTGCCCCAGATGGCCCTGTATATTCCCAACGTATAGAAAGCCAATAATTTACATGCAATGACCGCCGGAAGTGATTTCAAAAATATTTTGAAATAAAACGGAAAGGCAGCACCGCTGAATCGAAGGCGGTAAGAAAGATAATAAGCGAACGATATTAAGAACATATCGAGAATTACAAGGACAATCTGGCGTTTATACGTCAGCTCGATCAGAATGGGCGTATAAGGTTTATCCCTTAAGAGAGAAAATTCTTTTTCAGGATATACACGCAGCTGGGCCAAATAGATGGTCATCAGGAGAATAGATACCACCACCGGAACAATGACCGCTGGAGAGGTAAACGTATCGGTTTTGCCGGTAAACAGCGCCGACATGCCTGAAACAGCACAGATACCGTACAAAAATAAAACCGCTTTTTTTTCATTGAATCCCATAAGTACCAGTCGATGAGAGGTATGATCCTTTCCGCCTTTGGAAGCTCTTCTACCGCTTAAAAGACGGACAGATGTAACCATTGTGGTATCAAGGATCGGCACCATAAAAATCATTATGGGCACGGCATACAGGGACAGGCTGTGGGCGGCGGAAACCTCGGAGTAGGCAAGCCCAAGCATGGACAAAGAAAAGCCGATCACAAGGCTTCCGCAATCTCCCATGAAAATGGATGCAGGGTTGAAATTATAAAAAAGAAAGCCTCCTAGGGATCCTGCGATTATCATGGATATAACTGAAGCTTCTCCCATACTCCCTTTGAACAGCAGTGATAGAAATATTGCGGAAATAACGCCGACTCCGGCACATAGGCCGTCCATGTTGTCGATAAGGTTGAAAGCATTGGTTATACCGACAACCCAGAAAATCGTGACCATGGTGTCAATGGTTAGGGATGAAAACCAGTGAAGCCGGAAACCCAGGAAGGTAACCATCGATGCCACCAATATTTGCCCAACCAGTTTGGTATGGGGTTTTATATTAATGAAATCGTCTAAAAGGCCTATTACAAAAAGGAGGGTGGTTCCTATAAAGATTACCGCACCAATGGAAGGCAATCCTGCCGAATACGATATTCTGAATATATGGGGTATGATGGTGTGAAAATCTGCTATGAAAAATAAAGGGACTGAGATGCCGATGTAGATGGCGATACCGCCGAAAAGCGCAGTGGGCTTCCGGTGCCATCGCTCTTTTGTCGGATTTGCCATCCAGCCCTTGCGCATGGAGACCTGACGGACAATAGGCGTAAGCCCGAGGCACAATATAAAGGATGCGGCTGTGAGAATGTAAGGATTCAAAAACTTAATCGTGAGAAGTAAATTTCATGAATTAACCCACGGTACGGCTATATACGTCAAACAGCTATACCACCTGATTTATTTTTGTAAAATCTATAACCTGTTTCAGGATTTCATCGATATCGGTTTTGGGATTAAAAGAGATTATTTTCTTGATTTTTTCAATGCCCGGAACCCTGCGCTGCATGTCTTCAAAGTCTTTTCCAAATGCTTTATCATAAGGGATAAATTCGATCTTGGATTTTGATCCGGTTGCAGTGATAATTTTTTGGGCCAGATCGAAAATTGTTATCTCTTCAGTTCCACCCACGTTAAGCACCTCGCCCACGGCGTTCTCCGCTTTGACCAAAGCCATCAGTGCCAGGACAACATCCTTGACATAAGTAAAAGTTCGGCTCTGGCTGCCGTCGCCGTATACAGTTAAAGGCTGATTGTTCAACGCCTGGGCGACAAATCTGGGAATCACCATTCCGTAGGTACCGGTCTGTCTTGGACCCACGGTATTAAAAAGGCGGGTGATGATGACTTCCAGTCCATGGGTCCGATAATACGCAAGGGCGGTAAATTCATCCATCAGTTTTGATGCGGCATAGCTCCATCGGAATTTGCTGGAGGGGCCGTAGATGATATTATCCGTCTCCACTAAAGGGGCGTGCATGTGTTTGCCGTAGACTTCCGATGTTGAAGCAATCAGGACCTTTTTCTTGAATTTGTTGCACAGTTCTAAAACTTTTTCTGTTCCTTGAATATTAATTTTTATCGATTCAAGTGGTTTTTCCAGGATATAAAGAACACCTACGGCCGCAGCCAAATGGAAAACAACATCACATATACCAATCAGTTCCAGCATCAGGTCGTGATCCAATATAGTATTGATGTGGACAAAAAGCCTGTTGTTGAAACGAGAATCTTCCTGTAGATGCCGAATATTATCCATGGTGCCGGTGGATAAATCGTCGATAATATAGACTTCATCGCCATTTGCAAGGCATGTCTCCGCTAGGTGAGATCCGATAAATCCGGCACCGCCGGTGATTAAAATCCTCATTGCAACTCCCTGAGATTGTTTTTCATTAATGCCACTCGAATGTGTAAAACTTTTTACCGTATAATACTGCCATATGCAATGATATTATTTTCGTTTTCCGTAATGCCATGGAGTTAATCCGTTTAATTTATTTGTCGAGCCAGCGTTCCCGCCACATTTCCCACATTAAAATAGACCAGAGTCGATATTGGTGATTCTTCTGCCCGGCCAGGTGTTCTTTTATCTTCTGCTCCACCAGAACATGATTGAACATCCCTTCTCTTTTTAAACGCTCAGAAGAGAGGTAGTCCAACATATGTGTCTTCAAATCTTTGCGGAACCAAAGATCAATCGGAACCCCGAATCCCATTTTAGGTCTTTCAAACAACTCCGTGGGAACATATTGTGCTAAAAGTTTTTTTAAAAGATATTTTCCCGATCCATTTCTGTACTTGAGACTTTCAGGGAGCTTCGAAGTAAACTCCACAACACGATGATCCAGAAGCGGCACACGAACTTCCAGGCTGTTTGCCATGCTGGCCCTGTCAACCTTGGTGAGCAAGGCATCCGGGAGATAGGTCTTCAGATCAACCCGCATCAGTCGTGATAATACGGACCACCCTTCTGTCTCGATGAATGTTTCTTCAAATCTGCCCAAGGGCAGCTTCATGTCCACAAGCGCCAAAATATCTTCTTCCGGCCACAGGCATACAGTCATCCGGTAAAGGTCGTGAATCCGGCTCTTTCGCATAAGTTTTAAAACTTTTTCCCACTTGTCGACAAAATTGGCAACCCTGAAGCGTCCTGGCAAATGGGGCTGCAACGGGTGATAGCATCTTTCAATCCAGCGGGATGGAATCCGTTCAAAAAAATCGGACAATGCTGTTTTAATGGTTTGCGGTAATCCTTGAAACGCCGATGACAGAGCCCGGGTGCTCCAGTAACGGACATAACCTGAAAATTGTTCGTCTCCGCCGTCACCGGAAAGCGCTACGGTTAATTGGCTTCGTGCAAAACGGCATACCAGCGTCGTCGGTATCGCGGATGCATCGGCAAAAGGTTCATCATATATTTCGGGAAGGCTTGAAATAAGATCCATCGCATCTTTGGAGGTCACATATAATTCGTTATGATCGGTTCCCAAATGCTCCGCCACTTTTGAAGCCCATGGTGCCTCATTATAGCCCGGTTCTTCAAAACCGATGCTGAACGTTCGAACCGGAGACGTATTGACTTTTTGCATTAAAGCAACCACCATTGAAGAGTCAATTCCTCCGCTTAGAAGCGCGCCCAGGGGCACATCGCTGATCAACCGATCAGAAACCGCCGTCGTAAGGAGGTCATCCAGTCGTTTCAAACATTCTTTTTCATTGACCTTCGTGTTATCTTCATCCAGCGGTCTTTCCGGGATGTTCCAATAGGATTCTGTTGATAGTGTCTTGCCGTCAAAAATCAAAAAATGCCCCGGAAGCAATTTGTACGTATCGGCAAAAACGGTTTTAGGGGCTGGAATATACTGGTAATGCAGAAAAAGTGGAATTGAATCAGGGTCAATCGCTTTTGGAAAAGACTTGAATGCCATCAAGGCTTTAAGCTCGGAAGCAAAAAGAAATGTATCACGATTATAATAATAATAGACGGGTTTGATCCCCATCCTGTCTCTGGCCAAAAACAGAGTTTTTTCCCCACGATCCCAAATGGCCAGAGCAAACATGCCTACAAATTTATCCAGGCACTCCCTGCCCCACTGCTGATATGCCTTCAGAACAACTTCCGTATCCGTGTCGCTTCGGAAACTGTAGCCGTGTAAGAGCAACTCTTTTCTTATTTCACAAAAATTGTAAACCTCACCATTGTAGACAATATTCAACCTTCCATCGTCACTTGCCATGGGTTGACGACCGGCACTACTGAGGTCGAGTATCGACAACCTGCGATGTCCCAGTCCGGCCCCTGCCGATTCCTCAAAGAAAAGGCCGGAATCATCCGGACCGCGATGGGTCAGCATAGATGCAGCGTGAGGCAGCTCCTGTCTTAATTCGTTAAATTTTCGATTTGTTATAAATCCAATAATTCCGCACATGAACTATCCCCGGTTTCTTGGATTTTTTTGAAACCCAATTGAGTATATATTTAAAATAGGACCCTCACACATTTTTTATTCCGGAAAAACTCTATGGATATATGACAATAAACGTGGGGCTGTGATTTGCATACAATATTTGGCCTCGACCTTACGTCGTCCGGACTTGCCCATTCGTGTTCTTAAACTTAAGTTGTTATGTAAAGTTTCGAAAGCGTGAATCCAGTCGGCTGTGTTTTCAGCCAGAAACCCATTTATACCGTCTTCAACGATATCCGGATTAACTCCAACCCGAGAAGCAACTACAGGGCGACCGCAGGCCATGTATTGAATTAGTTTGTAACCGCACTTACCCCGTGTCCAAGAATCGTCCGGCATCGGCATGATGCCGACATCAAAATCCCGGATATCATCGACTTCGGACTTTTCCGACCAATTGCGAATCACCGCGGGTATGCTGTTCAGGTGGACATGGCCGGAACCCACAAGAACTAATTGTATTTTTCCATCTCTGCATAGATTCGCAATGGCCGGTTCAACAATATGTAGGTACCGTGCCGTTGTGGGAGATCCTATCCAGCCAATTGTAAAAACAGATTTCTCTTTATATGGTTTTAGACGATATCGCTCTAAATCAATCACTGAAGGCAATATTTCAACCCACTTTGCCCCAGCTCTTTTTGCCCGATTTTCCAAATATTTGTTGCCGACAATCACCAAAGAAGCCCGACGCATGACTTTATCAATTTTTCGTCCCAACAGCCCTCGCACAATATCACTTGAATGCATGTCATAGCGATGGAAAACAGCATCATCAAAATCCACTATATAGGGGATTCCAAAACCGGCAAGCATCATTTCACCAAATGCAGGCAGCCATGGCAAGACCTCGTATTCGACCATCAACATATCAAACTGATTGCTCTTTAAAAGAAAAACAAGTCGTCGAATGTAGGAGCCAAGGATGTTTGCAAGGTTTCTTGGCCTGGATGCGTAAAGATCTATCAGGTAATTGGTATCGAAAAAAGGCGCTGCCGTCACTTGAATACCGTTTTGCCTTAGAAACGGCAAATACTGATAAGATCGAATCCTGCTGCTGGCGCCAAGTCGACTGTAACGGCTGAGGAGAAGGATTTTCATTTGTTTGCTGGTTTTTTATGCATTTCATATTTAATTTCATAACATGGAATAATATAACAAAGATTTTCTTCATAAAATTCCATCAGATATCTGTTAAGGTTAAATATAAATTGAAATATTTTTTTTATCCCCCATCTGCAATAAAAGGGGGGCGGCGACTTAAAAACCAGCTGAACACTACCAAGATCAAACATGGGCACCTTATTGTAGTTGGGCACCTTTCTTGTGAAAAGGGAATCATCAGATAGATATGAGAAGCTATATAAACCGAATTGTGTTTTATGCGTAAGGTCCGAATAGTAGTATGGGTTTGAAAAATGTGGCGTCACGACAACCAACCGCCCATTGCTTTTCATGATTCTGGCCAATTCTTCCATTAGTGCTCCCACATCTTCAAGATGCTCAAAACAATGGTATGAATACACAGCCGAGACAGTGTTGTCCGGTATTTTTTTCAATACATCATAAACATTGCCCACAATATCAACGCAATCGTAGTCAAGGGAATCGATGCAAATCGTATTTGGGTGTCTTTTTCGATTTCCACAACCCAGTTCAAGGGATAGATCTTTTACCGAATCCATCCGGCCCAAAACATCATTTTTATCTACGATCCCCATATCAAACCTTTTTATTTTTCGTGAAAATCAAGAAAAACAACACCTTAATTATGGATCATCAGTTTGGCAGCCAGACCTTCTGAATCGCGCCAAAACCATTGCCTTTTCATTGGTATCCAGGAGCTTAAACCACGTTGCAAAGAAATAGATCGAGAGAAATACTACAAGGAACAGTGTTTTCATAAAAAGGGTGTCCGGAAATGTGGCAAACAAAAAAATCGGAAGTGCGCATCCGATGAAATACATTTTTTGTATCATTATTTCTTTTTTAATAACTAACAATCGATATGCAATAACAAACATGCACACCGTATCTAAGCATATCCGAAAAAACCATACCATGGCAGCTCCCACAATCCCATTGCTGTGAATCAGAAGCCATAATCCCAGAATGTAAAAAGGGAGTTCAACGATATGTAGTTTGCCGGTTAAATCAGGCCGCCCCGCACCTTGGATCAGACCGAATGGTACCCGTCCAAGACTATGAACAAACACACCGACCGTAATCCACTGTAAAACAGTGGTGCTGTTTTGAGAAAATTCTACACCCAACCAAAGATTCAGACCATCCTGGGCCAGGGTGACAATTATAAGCGTCAGGGGAAAAATAGCGATAAAAATGTATTTTACGCCCCGCTCAAAGAGTAGCGCAGTACGGTTGCGATCCTGTACGTAACTCGTAGAAAAGGCGGGGAACAGTACGCCCATCAGGGCGCCAGAAATCAGCAAGAGCTTTGTAACCACTTCGCTGGGCGTTGCATAATAAGCAACTGCGGACATTGAAATTACGGCTCCGATAAAAAACCGATCCAAATACATCATTAGAGGACTTACGATGTTGCTCACAGTCATCCAACTACCAAAACGAATTAACGGTCCCAGGATCGCACGTTCCAAAACAACACCACGACGCAGACCCGGAACAATTTGAAAACAAAACAGAAGTTGCACCATGCAGGCAATCAGGCGACCGACAACCAAAACTCCCACCACTGGAAAAAGGTTTTGTGTAAAAGGCAATACAAGGAGCGGGGCCAAAAAACTATATACCCCTAAGGGGATACGAACCATGTTTGTAAGATCGAATCGCTGATACGCGTCCAGTATGCCGCGAAAACCGACACTAATGATCACAATCGGCACAGAGAAGACCAGAAGATAAAAGGCGTTTAGGGTTTCGGATACCAAAAATCGGGGGATCTTGATCAGGTCCTGCACCAAGAAAGGCAAAAACCAACTGGCGGAAAACGCCACCAGAACACCAATGAAGAACATAATAAAAAGAGAGGTCCAGATAAGAGCAGGTATCTTTTGTGTCTGACCTGTCCCCAATTTTTCCGCAACCAGTTTTGTTAGCGCACGCCCCAACCCCAGATCGAATAGACTCAAATATCCTATGATAACCCATGCCAGGGTTAATATACCGAAACGTTCGGTTCCCAAACCCTTAACAAGGGGGGGTATCGCAAAAATTGCAACTAGCATGGGCAGACCGTACCCCAAAATATTTAAAATGGTATTCCGGGCAAGCAGTCTTCCTTGTGTCAATTCTTGTTCAGGATTTGTTTTGGGGAGAGTCATTCTATATCAACGGCACCTTAATAAAGATTCGAAAGGTTTAACATTTGATTAAATCACGATCTTTTTCTACCTTCGGATATGCAAACAAAAACCAAAAAAGATCGTTATGGTACGGAAAATACATATAACACTTCGACCCGATCTTGCAAACGGTAAAGTTGCTCTAAATGAAATCGTCTTTACGTTAAAAGGATTCGGGAAGGTCTTGATACAAGGAAAATCGGCCGTCGCCAAAAAAAAAGGTGTGTGGATTAAGAGGTGCTGTTCAAATCGAATTAGTGTTCGGCTATTGAAAATATATGCCGGTTAGATCATAGAGCTTACTCAAATCGCTATGGTAACGATTTAATAGTTTTTTTCTCGTTTCTACTCTCATGGGCGAAATTTCTTTGAAAATTAGCTTTCCAAACACTTTTTTTCCGATGTTAACAAGGGATGGATACGCATCAAATTGAGTTTTAAAAAAATATGTCATTAGGGGCAGCCGTGTCGTTGCATTACTTTTGTTATGAATCTGGAATTTGACCTTGAAATCTGGATTTATGCCCAAGAATTTAAATATCAATTTTAGTGATGATATTGGATCGGTTTTTAGCCGGTCGAGGGTCAAAAAATGAAATTGGTTTTTATCAAAAAATGAGAAGTATCTTTCTATTTGGTCTCCGAAAAGCCCCGAGCGAAAATAGAGGAAATTATAATAATACTGTGGACATTTTATTCTAAAATTTTCCGAACCGACTCTTCCCTCTTCAGCTCTCAATGCTTTTTCGAAGGAATTTATTTTTTCATATCCATTTCTCCGCATGTGATGATATAGAGAATACGCTCTATCTGCAGGATTTCGTAATATTACAATAAATTTTGCTTCAGAAAATAATGTCTTTAAGACTTTCGCAGTTGACGGATTTGTCAAATATGCATGAGACGCTTCTCCAATCGCTGTTTCATTTTTTACTGAATCAAATAGCTCGAAGTATTCGATGGGATTTTTTATAACCTGAAAATCTTTACAAAAGAAGGAAGGTTCCTTAACCGGTGACATAAAAATATCAGGATGCTGCTTGAGATAATGGTACAAAGATGTTGTACCGGATTTCCCTGCGCCGAGAATAAAGAAATTCGGCTTATTTATAGACTTGGTTTTTGGTCCGGACATTTACGTAATTCAACCATTAGTTAGTGTCCATCCGGAAATGGCAGATGTTGGTTTTGGGCGAGGCGATAGGGTTTTTGCAACCCCAGGTGCCCCCCAGGAAATGCCCTTGGGTGCATAGCCGTGCTATTCCGAGGATTGCAAAAAAGCGACGCAGCCTTGGGCCAAAAAATGCTGTTTATGAATGGGCACGAGTTAAGTAATAATCATAGCGTTGACCATTGTTGAACCGTCTTTGTCTGGCTACATTATTATATCTTTTCAAGATATTTAATTCATTAGACTGTTATAGAGGGATTCCATCTCTCTTAACAGACGTTCATTGGAATAATGCCGTGTCACAAAATCTTTTGCCCGGATAATTCGCTGGCTGTTTTTGCCTGCACCGTTTTTCATAAGATATTGCAACCCGCGGGCAAAACTCTCCGGGTCATTTTTTTTGCAAAGAGAACCTCTTTCACAGGTCTGGAAACCATTAGAAGTCGATAGTCCGTCCGGAGGACCCAGAAGATCTTTTATCCCCCCCACATCGGTGGCGATGACCGGAACAGAA
>PVMK01126452.1_pt1 | contig 56530 bp, 56 predicted proteins | sample 1853481 | NCBI WGS metagenome assembly PVMK01 (sample SAMN08533507, study PRJNA380276) | Marine sediment metagenome, whole genome shotgun sequencing project.
ATTAATTTATATTGAAGTCTGTTAATTCTCTTAATGTTAAAAACTCCATACCTTTCTCTTGCGCATATCTACAAATTTTATTAAGGGTAGCATATGATGTAATATAACTTAAACTGTCGTCATCAGCAATTTTATGACCATAAAATATTACTGCTATACCTTCATTTGCTGCATATTCAAGTAAACTTATTATATAATCAATATCAAAATGGTCATAATGATTGTCAATTCCTAAACCACAAACTAATAATTCATTTTCTCCTCTTATTAAATAATGAGATTTACTTTTTGCTGAGATTTTATTATAAGTAGTTCCCCTTAGTACAGAAAAATAGTCAAATAACGCTAAATCTAATTCAACACTCCTAACACCACCTGGATAAACAAATGAAGTGATATTTAAACCGTCTATTCTCATTTCATTTAGCGATGGTAATATTTCATTATTTATATAATCTTCCATTGTGTGGTTTGACAAATATTCTAAAGTATTATAATGTTTAGTTCCATGCGATGCTATTTCATGTCCAGTATTTTGTAACGTCATTAATTTTAATTTTTCATTTTCAGTCAATGTGCTATAAGCAGTAACACAAAATGTAGCTTTCCAATCATAAATTGAAAAAATGCTATCAGCTGCATACCAATCATCTATATACTTATCATCAAATGTTAATACTATTGCTCCGGGACCCTTATAATCATCACAAATATCAAAGATTTTGTCGCAACTATAAAGGAATAGCAATAAAATTATGTAAGTCTTAATAATGAAATGTTTAGACAGATTCATTGGTCTTTATCCTCAATAATAGTGATAAAACTTACAGATAATAGCAGATAATCCGTTCTACATTTAGAAGACTGACGTACTATAAATTCTATATGATTAAAGACTAATTTTGACATCTGGTGTGTGCAGGAATGCTTTATCTATTATATAGACCTCTCACGCCTACAAAAAGAATGGGTGGGTACTACTTAAAAATTGGTATCCCGCCTGTATCCATAAAAAACGTATTTGTAACGTGATTATAGTTGATTCTATTTGATTTTAATCTTTGAAACTCATACACTTTAATGACCATTCTAATAATTTTTAATTAGTTTAGGGGTTTTTATGTATCACAAATGGTTTGGGATTGTTTTAATAGTTATACTATCGTTTATTATAATCGGATGCAGCAATGTTTCATATCTTGCCCAGGCAGTTACCGGACACTTTCGCATAATGAGTTCTCGCGAATCTATCGAAAACTTACTCAAAAACGATACTTTAGATATTGAAAGTATAAATAAATTAAAGCTTGTTTTAGAGGTACATGATTACGCTACTGAACAGTTGGGATTACCAAAAAACAAAAGCTATACGGTTGTATCAGAGATTGATAACCAGTATCTTGGGTGGAATGTATATTGCACTTCAAAATTTTCTGTAGAACCAAAAAAATGGTGTTTTCCAATAGCTGGTTGTGTTGTTTATAGAGGATATTTTAAAAAATATAAAGCTCTTGAGTATGCAAATAATATGAAGAAAAAGGGCTTTGATGTCTTTATTAGACCATTTAATGCTTACTCTACCTTAGGTTGGTATAATGATCCACTATTGAGCTCTCATTTAAAAATAAATTCAATTCGTCTTGCCGGACTAATTATTCACGAATTAGCTCATCAGAAGGTTTATATATTCGGAGATTCTCGGTTTAACGAAGGTTTTGCTGTCACAGTTGAGCGGGTCGGAGTCTTACGCTGGTTGAAATCAACTGGTAAGGAAAAAGATATTGCTCAAGCATTAAAAATGTGGGAATTAGAAGATGTAATAGTATCAAAAATTCTTAATACTCGCACGCAACTGCAAGATATTTACCAAAGCGGAAAAACTTCACAGGTAATGGCACAAAAAAAAGACTCTCTATTTGTAGATCTTAAAAATGTTATCTGTGGAGTAAATTGTACTGGATCATATATTCCCAAAATGGATGGTAAAGATTTTGCATTTAATAATGCATATTTAGTTCCAATAGATACTTACTATTCATTAGTACCAATATTCCAAAGTATATTAGATAGTCTTGATGACAACCTATCGCAATTCTACGAAATAGTAGAGGAGCTTGGAGATCTACAGTATGATGAACGGCAAAACAAGCTTAAATCGCTGTAAAAAAGAATAAATTGTTATTAATAATTAAAAAAATACTGTTCCATCAATCAACCCCCGCCTACTAATTGGGAGGGTCTCTTAATAAATCGGTATCCCGCAAGTATCCACATTTGGGCGATGAATAGTGGTGCTAAATGAACGATGGGAATAATTTTAACTTGATAAAATAAACTAGATTAATTGTCCTACTATTTTTGTAAGTTTTTATAATTACTTGGGAATAAATATGAAAAGAACAATATTATTAGTTAACTTATTTATTATTTCATTATCATATTGTATTGCTAGTGATAGTAACAAATCACCCTATGTGTATTTACAGAATCCCAGCAAATTGATAAATCCGGATAACTCGTATGAGTACTTGATTAAAAAAAATGATCATTTGTCACACTTGGCTTATAAGTTTTATCATAATGGTTTGATATGGCCAAAAATATATAAAGCTAATCCATATATTATTGATCCTGATTGGATTTATCCAAATAATTGGTTAGTAATTCCAGATATTTTTTCTGATGAAATGGGTAATGTAGTTACTGAGAGACGATCATTTACTCAGGAATCTATTGATTCAGCAATTGCGGACACTATACCTAAAAACGAATTAGTTATACAAAAAAGTGTATATCAAAAAGATCAATCCGTTGATTCCCTAGTATATACCTACAATAAAGAGAATGCTGACAGCACATCACTGATTAGTACTGATGCACAAGATTGTAAAAATAATTCTGAAATAAATAATCACATTGAACAGTATTCTGATAAGATAATATTTGTAAAATCTGATACGACAAATATTAATACAGATTGCCTGAAATTTAATATAGAGGATAGTTACATATACTCTAAAAATTTAGATATAATTTTGTCTTCATATTGTAAAAAATCCACAAATGAGAGCGTTCGGAAATTCTGGAAAAAATAGAAAATCAAATGAACATTAAAAATCTTCATACAATAATTATCCTAACTGGGTCATGAAAATGTATAGCGATTATCTCATTAGAAATATTACTGATCAAGAAAATAATATTTAACTAAACTATAGGAGTATCTCTGTCTATGTAGGGCGACTCTACAAAGCAATACTTTTGACGTAATAGACAGTTCCTTTAATAGTTTTACATCCTCAGAAATTGCATCCACAATGGCGGTTATATTTGACTCGATTAAAATAAGTTAACTAACTTTTAAAGACCACATAAATAGAATTAATTATGAAAACCGAATTTGATTTAATAGGATTTGATGCAGATGATACCCTGTGGATAAACCAACCAAACTACGATGACGCTGAAAATGAGTATTGTGAATTGCTTTCCAATTATATTCCCACCGAAGATGTTTCTAAGGAACTCTACAACATTGAGATGAAAAACCTTTCCTTATATGGATATGGTGCGAAAAGTTTTATGTTGTCAATGATTGAAACAGCCATTAGAATTACTCATAACGAAGTAACCCAAACCATAATAAATGAAATCATAATTCTTGGGAAGAAACTTATCAATAGACCTGTATCATTGTTAAATGGAGTAAAGGAAGTGTTGGAGTTTTTTAATGAAACAGGCATTATAATTATATTAGTGACAAAGGGTGATTTGATTGACCAAGAAAGAAAACTACATAATTCCAATCTTGAAAAATACTTTCACCATATAGAAATTATGAGTGATAAAAAGGAGTCAGATTATTTAAAACTGTTATCCCATTTAGCTGTTGAATCTGAACGATTTCTAATGATTGGTAATTCATTAAAATCCGATATTATTCCTGTTCTAAATATCGGGGGATTTGGTATACACATTCCATATCATACAAATTGGCAACACGATAATGTAGATAAAGTTGAGAAACAGGCCAATCTAATTGAAGTAGAAAATATTACTGAAATTATTAAAATATTCAAGGGTTAAAATGTATAGCTCTGTATATGATAAGCAACGCTACACAACCATTCTCTCATCGTGAGACACTTTCTTTAACAGTTTTACATCCACAGAAAGCGTATCCACAATGTCTAAAATATTTCTGAAAATTATTAGAGAATGTGTGTGAGCTTTCTATTTACACATTTAAAATACTCTTAATAATGCACTGATAACTAAAAAAATAACAAAGACAATAAGTACATATTTTAGAATTTTCATAACATACTTCTTAATAATTAAAGATTGACCGTCATTAGAATAACAATTAGGCATAAGACACTATAATTCGTATTATTTATATATCAAAGAATATGTAGTAGGACACTGAAATACAAGAAAATCTGAAAAATTATTTAAGATTGTTTTTGAGGTTATCTCACCCCAATCACCCTACCGCCATCTAAGTAAGTTGAAATTTCGAAAAAGGTTGAAAAACCGGTTGATATTTATATATTAATCTATTTAATCCGCCACAAAGAGTTTGTTATTGCTCTTTTCGTTAAGCGTAATTTTCCTGGTTTGCTCTTATTTATAAAGCAAAATAGCAACCTAATAGCAACCTACACCAACCTTACCGTCAGAAGAACGCAGGCCTGTCAAGCCGGAGGTTGCAGGTTCGAGCCCCGGCGATCCCGCTATTCCGTAAATAATAATTTTCTAAATAAAACTTATTTTATATTACATTATTCTATATGTAGCTAAATTCGTTATATAATTTCTATATCATTTAGGAGGCTAAAATGAAAAAAATAATTATTATTTCACTTGTACTGTTAATTACCGCGGTTAGTTTTGCTTACGATGATAATGCACCGCGTTATGTGAACATGGAAAATCCTGCAGGTCTTGTAAATCCGGAAGGATTTTTTGAATATATGATTATAAAGGGCGATTATCTGTGGTTCATAGCTGATGAATTTTATAACGATCCATTTAAATGGACAAAAATACACGAAGCCAATCCTTATATTATTGATCCTGATTGGATTTATCCAAATAATTGGCTAGTAATTCCGAATGTTTTTGTTGATAACAATGGAAAACCGGTATATGGCTTACCACCAACTAAAGCTACCGTCAGTAGCGAACCGACAATGCTAGTCCTTCATGATAATGATGGTAACGTAATAATTGATGAAAGTGGAGAAACCGTGGTTATCGAAGGATACGGTATTGATTTAGACAATGATGGAGTAATTGATGGTTATGACACAAACGGTGATGGACAAATAGATATTACTGGTGGTGATGCGTTAACTCTTGATGAACATAATATCTCGACAGATAAAAAAGCGGAAGCTGCTAAAGCAAAAGCTACTAAAGAAGCCACTGCCCTAGCCAAGGAAGATGATTTAAAAGATACGGAAAAATCATGCGTAGAATCCTATTGTGGAAAGCCTGGCTGGAAATTAGGTTTACATGCCGGTTATCCATTGGGATCTACACCAGAAGATGAAACTTTGAATGTAGGATTACTGCTGGGGACTCCACTTGGCATAAAAGTAGGACCTTTAAGTGTTGGACTTGGAGCAGGGGCATTTTCCTATGATTTCGATACATTCTATTTTGGCGGTGGACTTTTAGCCAGTTTATGTGTCAATGACCTATTAAAACTAGATATTCCTGTACGTTTTCAATTACATGGAATCGGATTCTATATTTTCGGAGAAGATCAAGGTCTCGGATTTGGTGGTATCGGTTCCGCAAGTGTACCTTTTGGTAAATCACCGATGAGTTTAGGATTATATGGTGGATTAGGTAAATATTATCCTAATGATAATGATTACAACTGGGGCAATGCTGGAGCAGTTCTATTTTATTCATTATAATTAATAGACACTCTAAATAAGTAAAAAAGGCGGCTATTCAGTCGCCTTTTTTATTCTAAAATTATATCAAACTAATTACTTGTAAGGTAATATTATCTGTTCCTGAATTTTTCTTAACAAGATCGATTAACTTTATTGTAGCATGATTTGAATCATTAATAATTAGTATTTCTTCAATTTTAGATTGTGATACAAAGCCCCACACTCCATCACTACATAGCATTAATTTTTCACCTGAAGCTATAGAACGAGTTGTATAATCTATTCTAGCCCTTTGATGACTGCCTAATGCTCTTATTAACACATGTCTTTTACTGTGGAACATTGCGTGTTCTGGCGACAGTTCTCCTTTATTAATAAGTGATTGTACATAGGAGTGATCCGTTGTAAGTCTTTGTATGTGATCTTCTTGGATAATATATGCACGACTATCACCCAAATGGGCAACGTGAGCAGTTTCACATTCAACTACCATTATTACCGCTGTACACCCTAGCATCGCCTTATCGTATTCCGATACTTTCTTGTAGTAAATATATTTATTTATTTCATCAAATGAACTTTCAAGGAATCCTTTAATATTCTTTGGGTTTTCTTTAGAATAATTATTAATAAATATATCAACGGTAGATTGACTAGCAAATTTGCCGCCCTCTTTATGTCCAAATCCATCCGATAATATAAAAATACTACCCCATGCCAATTTGGCCGTACCAAAGCTATCCTGGTTAACATCTCGTTCTAAGCCGATGTCGGTTCTGCCGGAATAAATATATTTCATGAAGTTATATTGTTTGGTATTTGACTCAATTTTTGATAAATAATTGGATGGGTATTATCATGTTGAATTGCACTTTCAAAAATTTCACGAGCTTGCAGATAATCACCTTTACCCATCAACATTTGTCCTAAAAATATACTACCCCAAACACTTTCAGGATATTCTTCTATAAGCTGGGTAGCCCTAATTATACCGCTATCATATTTTTTTTGTAAATCATAAATATCGTAAATACGGCGATAAACAATTGTGAAATTAGGATCAATTTCAATTGCTCGCTCAAATGCTTTAGAAGCCCTTTCATAATTTTTAAAACCATAATAATATACTTCCCCTAATCCATACCATGCTTCCTTTTCATCGGGTAAAAAATCAATTAATTGAAGATATAGATCTTCAGATTCATTGTAATTTTGTTTTAAAAGCTCCGCCGCACCTTGGGCTAATAATTTCTCTTTGGTTGTTCTATACCAAGAACCGTTTAATATCTTTGATAATGATTTTTGCGCATTTTCAATTGATTCATTATCCGTTGCGGATTTAGACCACCACTGGGCTAATGCTAATTTATAATAAGCCCTACTAAACGTCGAGTCTATATCTATTGCGTTTTTGAGCTCAATTATTGCCTCTTCAAAGTGTGAATCATTAAAATAATCAACTCCAACAAAATAATGTTGGTAAGCATTCATCGATGAGGAGGCTTTGTCTGCCACATTCACATCAATTGGTTCTTCTGATCCCTCCGGCCATTGCATATCAGACTGTATCCGAGATGTCAAATCATCTACCATTGAATAGATGTCATTGCCTTCCACTTGATGAGATTTGATTATTGAACCATCATTTGTATTAATCAATTGTGATGTTAATATAAGTTTATTCCCCGCTTGAATTACATTACCTGTTAACATTGTTTTAGCGCCAGCCTCTTGAGCAATATCAGTTGCTAAACTTGGCTCAATCGAGTTTCGATTATCAGATCCTAATTGTTTTTGTATATCAAATAATCTTTGGCTGCTAAATACTCTAAGATTAGGAATCTCGGAAAGATCGGCGATTATTAATTCCTGCAATATTTGTCCAAGTCGATTGGGATCACTAGGTTCTTGTATATTATCAAAATTTAAGACAGCTAATGAATTAACAATTGGCGCTGATCCTTTTTCTCCATAGATAAATGGTATCGTTATCGCCAATGCGATTATTAGAATTGTTATAAATCCACCAATCAACCAAGCTCGATTTATTTTCTTAGGCATTGCGGACAACCAAGATGGTTTTTTTATTCGCTTATTAAATGTGCCACCTTTCAATTCAATCAAATCATTAAGTAATTCAGATGCGTTTTGATATCTTTCAATTGGATCTTTTTCAATTGCTTTATCTATAATTGCAATTAAACCGGTATTAGCATCAGGATTTATAGAAATAATCTCAGGTGGTAATTCATTAACGATTGAATAAAGTGTAGCGGCCTCATGTTCCCCAACGAACGGTAATCTACTTGTAACCAGTTCATATAATACTACCCCAAAAGAATATATGTCTGATCGCTGATCTACTTTAGATCCTTCTATTTGTTCAGGTGACATATATGCTATAGTCCCCAAAGTAGAACTTATCTTTGTAACATTCTTTTTGTCCAACTCTCTTGCGAGACCAAAATCCATTACTTTCACTGAACCGGATTCATTCACCATAATATTTTCAGATTTAATGTCACGATGAATGATGTTATTATTATGGGCTGCTTTTATGCCATTTAATGTTTCTGTTGCAATATTTATTATTTCTTTTAATGATAAAGTTTCTCTTTTGATTTTACTTTTAAGAGTTTCACCGGAAATGCATTCCATTGCAATAAAATTAAACTTGCCACCATGCCCAATCTCATAAATAGTTGCAATATTGGGATGATTGAGCTGCGAGGCAGAACGAGCCTCTTGATATAATCGTTCTAAATCTTCTTTATTGTCAGTTAGATGCGGAGATATAAACTTTAGGGCAACTGTTCGCTTAAGATCAATGTCTTCGGCTTTATATACAATCCCCCTGCCACCTTCACCGATTTTGCTCAGTATTTTATAATGGGATATTGTTTTGCCAATCATTGCACATTTACTAAATCTTTTTAACTACTACAATAGTAATATCATCGCTTTGCTTTACATCATTGGCAAATATTTTTACTGCCTCATACACTTTCTCAATTAATAATTCAGCTGTGGATTTAAGATTTTCCTTAAGTACAGCAAGCAATCTTTCTTCCCCAAATTCTTTATCTTTCTCATTAAATGCTTCTGTTATTCCATCAGAATAGATAATTATTGTATCACCAGAATTAAGTTTTTTCGAATCCTCTTCAAATTGATAATCTTCCATGAAACCCAAGACTGTACCGCCTTTTGTCAACATAGTTACTTTTTTATCAGAATTGATTAAAAATGGAGGATTATGACCGGCATTTGAAAAATGAAACATATTTTTCGATGCATTTAAAATACCATAAAAAAGTGTAGCATATTTTTGCATGTCAGTACTACGATATAATAATTTATTTGACCGTGTCAAGCATTCCCCTGCCGATGATGTGAACAATGCTTGTCCCCTTAATGTGGCTTGCAAATTTGCCATTAACAAGGCAGCGGGCATACCTTTTCCAGATATATCGCCTAAACAAATTACAGTATTGTTCTCATCGATTGATATAAAGTCATAGTAATCGCCACCCACTTCTTTTGCAGAGATGTTCATATTGGCGATATCATATCCAGCAATCTGAGGATTGGATTTTGGTAATAAATTTGTTTGTATCGTTTTAGCAAATGAAAGTTCTTCTTCAATCTTTTTTAATGACTGTTCTTCACCGTAAAGTCTCGCATTTTCAACTACTTGAGCAGATTGAGTAGCAATTATTGATAAGATTCTTTGATCGTCGAGCGTAAATCCATCTTCGCTCATTTTATTAAATACATTTAGCACGCCAATAAGCTTACCTTTGGCTTTTAAAGGCGCACTTAAAATGGAATTAATTGGAAATTCGCCATCGGAAAGATTTGTAAATCTATTATCACTTGCAATATCATTTATCAAAAGTGGTTTCTGATTCTTAATCATCCATCCTGATAACTGCACACCAAAATGATATGGAACTATATCCGTTTCAGTTTCAACTTCTCGTATAATAGTATGAAATTTGTCGTCAGTTTCAGTTTGATCGAGCAACATTATCGCTCCTTGCTCAACGTTTAAATGATTAACGCATTCATGTACAATCAATTCTATTACTTGATCTAAATCATGAGTAGAGCTCACCGCAGTGGCGATATCATTTAGTACTGAAAGTTCTTTAACCGCTAACTTCAGTTTTTGAATTTCAGTTAGATCATTCACTTTAATTCAAAAAATAATTATTATTTGATAGCGGTTATTGCTTTATCCACAGTATCGTAATTTTCTAATACCTTAATGATTTGGGTAAACATAAACACACTTCTTATCTTTCTTGTGGCACGTGCAACCTTTAGATCGCCATCATTATCTTTTAATGAAGTATAAGAAGCTAATAGTGCACCAAGACCGGTACTACCAAACCAAGTAATTTTACCCATGTCCATCACAATCTTGGTTTTATCTTGTTCAATTAGGTTTTTAACATAATCGTGCAAACCGGCACTTTTTGCATCCAACATCATTTTCCCTGATAATGTTAATATAACTACACCATCTTTTTCTGTTTCTTTTATTTTCATTGATATACTCCTATTGATTTTTTATTAATTTTTTCACAATAATTAATTCATTCATATTGTCAGATTTTCTCGAGTATTCTACCGAATCCATCAAAGACTTAATGAGTGGAATACCTAAACCACCATTTTTATACTGAAGAAAATCTTGGTCAATTGAAAAAGTTTCTTTTTCAGCTACAATAAACGCCTTGCCATAATTTCTGACAATCGCCTTAACACTTTGGTTGTCGTAAAATAGTATTAACTCGCAAAGGGGTTTGTTTTTTCTTTTCGCACCATATTGGACAGCATTATGACAGGCTTCTAACAGTGACATTTCAATAATATCTATCTCATCATTGCTTTTGCAATAATGACGACAAAAATTAATTACAGCTTCCCGAACATTCTCCAGATCGTCAAAGCTGTTCAAATTGATTTTGAGCTTCGTTTTATTATCATCCATTTGATCAGTCTAATTGAGTACCGAAATTTATGTTTCGAGCACTAGTTTAACAAATGGAATCTTAATTATGCAATTTAAATTAATTTTGATTGATAAATGTCGTGTAACCGTAGGAGTCCAACACATTTATCATCATTTTTATCTAATACCGGTAAAACCGATATTTGTGAAATCCGATCTTCCATTAATGTGACCGCATCTTGAAGACGAGCATTAGAATAAATAAAGATTGGCTTGTTATTCATTACATCTATCACCATTAATTCATTAATATTGCCATTTTGAGCGAATCCACGACGTAAATCACCATCAGTTATTACCCCAATTAATTTCTTAGAATCATCTGATACTATTGCAGCTCCCTGCGGTTTTTTAGTCATTAATAGAACTGTTTCTTTAATACTTTGCTTTGGAGATACAACTGCAACTTTATCTAAAGGAGTCATTATATCCATTACGTGCAATTTAAGTCTCCTCCCCAAATTGCCTCCGGGATGGAATCGTGCAAAATCTTCCTGATTGAATTGTTTGGCAGTCATTAAAACTGCCGCTAAAGCATCGCCGATTGCCATAGTGACAGTTGTGCTATTAGTTGGTACAACTCCCAATGGATCGGCTTCGGAAGATACTGTACTATCAAGTACAATATCAACCTTATCAGCTAAGGTTGAATCATTATTACCAATAATTCCAATCAATGGAGAATTAAACTCACGAAGAAGTGGAATCAACCGCACAACTTCATCGGTAGCGCCACTTTTGGAGATAAGAATTGTCGGATCGCCCGGGCGATAGACTCCTAAATCCCCGTGAAGAGCATCGCTTGCGTGTAAAAATACAGCTTGAGTTCCTGTACTGCAGAAAGTGGCTACAATTTTCTGTCCTATCAAACCTGATTTTCCGACTCCGCAAACAATAACCTTACCATCGTGTTTTAATAACAGCTTTGCAGCTTTTACGACTGATGCGTCAATACGGTCAGCCACATTTAATAACTCATGCGCTTCAGATTTTAAAATCTTTGAGGCGATACCTTCTAGTTTTGGATGTGTTTTTTCCATAATCAAGATTGTGCAATTTACACAATCAATATAATTAAGAAGAAGTATTACATTTGGTAGTAGTGATTTCGAATTTAGGCGGATTCTCCAAATGCTTTTTTACTGCACATAAATTGGCCGAATTAATTACTGCCTTCTTATATTTGTCGGGGAAATCATGTGGTAAAATTATATTTAAATTTATTTTATCAACCATTCCTGAAAACGGATTGAAGTTCATTGATTGAACAATTTCCATACCAACGGTATTGATTCCACGCTGCTGACAAAATCCCAAAACATAAATACCTGCACAAGTACCAATTGATGACAGAAATGTTGAAAATGGCTCAGGTGCGCTTTCTTCACCACCACTTATACGAACTTGATCAGTTTTGTGAGTAAATCCATTAAATTCAGCATTCACTTTTTTCCCACTGGGAAATGTGATTTTCATATCCATTTAATTATCCTATAAATTCTATTAGAGAATAGATGAAAAAAGAATAGTGAGGTTACAACAATTAAGAGGCACGGTTTAGAGAACAAAGATAAGGATTTAGAGAATACAGAAAAGGTCCTAACGTGAACAACTAATTAATACAAAATTTAACATACATAATTAAAAATTATATGTGATCTTAAATCCCATATTTGGTATATTTTTTTTTCCTTGGTACGTTTCTGCAAATCCTCTGCCAATTACAGTACCCAATCCGGCGCCAACTATAACATCGCTTAAATAATGATCATTATCATTAATGCGACTAACTGCAACTAATCCGGCAATTAAATATGCAACAGTTCCAACTTTACATCCATAAAGCTCATTGGCTACAGCCGCCACAGCAAAGCTATGTGAAGTATGTCCGGAGGGCATCGAGCGGTTATTACTACCGTTCGGTCTTTCCTTGCCAATTAATTGTTTCAAGATAACAGTAGTGACTCCATTTGCCACTAATGCAGAAGCTGCAAACTCTAATTTTTCCAGCATTTCACGATTTGTCTCATCAGATGCTTTAGATGATATTATTATTGATACCGGTAACAAACAAGCTGACCAAATTCCTCCATACAAATCACCAAATTGTGATGCTCGATGAGGCAACAGCCCCTCTCGTTGGGCGTATTCTTGAATTCGATCATCATATTGATAGGCAAGTAAAGCTCCAAGACCTGCTGTTCCTATAATTAATAAATTAGATTTTTGAGTTAAGGCGTTTTGCATTCCATTAAATCCATACCCTGGAACACTTTTTATCCAAGTCGGGAAAGATTCATTTCGATCCTGAGCGTTAAGTGTATAAATAAATACTATTGGAATGATTATTATTTTGAAAATACGTAGCATTGAATTATTATAGTAAAACAATAAACGCGAATTTCAAATGGAAATTACTTTTTACCAGGCGTAAAACAACAATAGCCAATATTTTCAGATTCTTTGCGCATCTTTTTCCAACGATCTTTGTCAGGGATTAATTTAACTGCTTGTGGGTATAGAATATTTTCTTCGATATTCATATGAGATTTAAGATCTTTTATCAATTTTCGGCATACCGACTGTAATTCTTTTTGAAAATCATCGAAAGGTGCTGTATAAATACCATAAATAGTTCGTTCTAATTTCCGTTTTAAGACACCTAAATTATCATGCTGCTTGCGAATTTCTTGAGAGGGGACATATTCAGCCATGCTAACCAAACGTCGAACAAAAGTATGCTCTTCCCGTATCTGATGCTTCTCTGTTCTTAACAAGTGTCCTGAGATTAATTTAATATCTTTAAGGATTTCCTGTGAATCATTAATTGATGTTTTGTGTTTGATATCTTTTACTAATTTTTCCAACACCTTTAAAAAATTTAAAATCACTTGATGTTCTTCCATCAAAGTACGGATGATATGTTTCTTTCCCAATGAATTATAAAATTCATTATCAATTGTGAAATCTTGAAAGATTGGCGAATGATAATTATAATCGTTCAAATGTATATATTCCTTGAAATTATTATTAGTATTTCATTTATAAATATACGATAATGTAATCCTTTTTAAAAGCAACACTTCTTATATAAATGATTCTCCTTTTTTGTAATTTATGGTATGTTAACAAATGCAAAAATAATACAAATAATTCTATCAGTAATATTTTTGTGGAGTTGTAGTCAAACCACAATTATCAATAATGATATATCTATATCTTCCAATAAAAATATTGTTATTGTAAAAACCGGTTTGGATGTTTTATTAGAAGATCATATTGATAAACTCTATAGGAAAAATATAGCATTGGTTACAAACCATTCTGGAATTGATAAAAATGGTGATTCAAACGTATCACGATTTCTAACTCTTGATTCATTAAAATTAGTTAAAATATTTACGTCGGAGCATGGTTTCACTGGCAATATTCCTGCCGGTGAAAGCGTCGATTATGATTCTATTATTTCCAAACTTCCGCCAATAATTAGTTTATATGGAAAAACCAAAAACCCTACTCAGGAGATGTTCTCAAATATTGATATAATTATTTACGATATTCAGGACGTGGGTGCTCGTTTCTACACTTATATAAGCACATTGGGACTAGTAATGGAAGCCGCAGGTGAAGCAAATATACAAGTTATGGTACTCGATCGGCCAAATCCGATTGGGAATAAAGTTGATGGACCAATTCTTGATGAAAACCACAAATCCTTTATTGGTAAATATCCCATCCCGAGCCAATATGGTATGACCATCGGAGAATTAGCAAAAATGATTGTGGGTGAAAAAATGATTAGTCTGATTCCTGAACTAACTGTGATTCCAATGGAGAATTATAATAGAAATTTCTTTTACAACCAAACACATTTACCTTGGATTAATCCATCTCCCAATATACTGGATTTAGAAACAGCTATTATTTATCCCGGTTTCTGTCTATTTGAAGCGACAAATGTAAGCGAAGGACGAGGTACTTATTCACCATTTAAGCATATTGGCGCCCCTTGGATTGATACAGACAGCCTAACAAACCATCTGAACGAACAAAATTTACCGGGAGTAATTTTTAATTCAATTAAATTTACACCAGTATCCATCCCGACTATGTCGAAATATCCAAAATTTGAAAATCAGAATTGTAATGGAGTGAATATTTCTGTTACAAATAGAGATATTTTTAATTCAATTTTAACAGGCGTAACGGTTCTTTGGGCAATAAATAAATTATATCCAGATAGTTTTGTTATCAATAAAGAATCATTAGGAAGATTGTGGGGCTCAGATAATCTATATAAGCAACTTCAAGAAGGTAAAACACCTTCAGAAATTGTGACTTCATATCAAAATGAATTAAACAATTTTAAACAAATTCGTAATAAATATTTGATTTATGATTAAAATTGTTTTTCTTTGTCTCAAGTTTCAGATTTTTCGATTGGTACAAATTTATAAATCATAATGCCGTCAAATAGTGGATTTTCGTCACTAAAATAATAATCCAAAAGATTTACTCTTACCGTTTTATTAGCATCCGATGAGGCATGTATTAAATCATTTTGATTAATCAATATTCCTTCATGCGCGATTGCTAAACCATCTTTGAAATTGGATTCTCGAACAAATGCGACACCGCACACCTTTGGCAATTTTTCTAATAATTCTAGATCAATTTTATTATTCGGAATAAATGATAATTGAATTTTTTTTAACCAATCTAATTTTAACAATTCTGAACCATCATCGCTTAGGTTTAATGTTATATCAACATTTTCTAATTCGCTTGAATCAATGATTTCATTTGTAATATTTACCGTATATGCATTCGATAGAATTCTATCGGATGTAAAATGCCATCGCGATTTATAAGTTGGAATTTGATTACCATCTTCAGCAACTTTATAATGAATTTTAATAATTTTCTCGCGCGCCTCGTCCCATGTTTTACTTTGTACAATAGACAAACTTGTCAATACATGTACAGTGCAATCTGAAACATCCAATCGGATTATCGGATCGGTATCAGGTGGGGTTTCTTCTCCTAACTTAAATACTTCATATGGAGTTCCGATCCTCCATATTGCAATTGCTTTGAGACGATCATCAAAATTTGGGAATCGTTTATGAAATTCAGGTAAGATTTTTGATACTTCAGCTTCGTTTAACAACCAAGGTTTAGGTAGCGTCTCAGTCCATTGCTGATTATCTGTCTCACCACTGCAAGAAGTGATAATTATTAAAATTAAAACATTTATTAATTTAAATAATCTATTCAACATTCCAATTTTTACGCCATCTTAAATTTGGATTCATATCCGTAAAACCTAATGACTCATACACAGCAGAATGAATACGCTGTCGCCAATCATAATATTTCGGATCTTTCCCTTCCCGATGTGGATGCACAGCATTGGTTAGAAGAATCACAAATATATTATTTTCAGGGTCTATCCAAAGTGATGTTCCGGTAAATCCCGTATGACCAAAACTGCTGTCGGATAAATAAACTCCCCCTGAAGATTCGCCACTTGGCATATCCCAACCTAGGCATCGATTATCATCAATTAAATTGAAAGGTGTAGTAAATAATTCTACAGTCTTTGAGCTAATTAATCTTTCACTTTCATATTTGCCTTCATTCAACATCATTTGGGAAAAAATCGCCAAGTCGTCAGCGGTAGAAAAAAGTCCGGCATGTCCTGCAACACCACCTAAACTATTAGCGTTTTCATCATGAACGTAACTGTGTATGAATTTCCCTTCAGTTTTACTGTATTCTGTTGGTACAATACGACTCAGTTTTATTTCAGATGGATTGTAATAAGTATCCATCATCCCTAACGGAATAAAAATTTCATCCTCAACAAATTGATCTAACCGTTTATCGGAAACTCTTTCAATTATTTTACCTAACAATATAAATCCAATATCTGAGTAAACCATCTTTTCACCTGGGTTAGAATCTAATTTTGTCTTATATACGGAATCAATGCGAGTTGTAAAATCACCTTCAATTTCAAAATATAATTTGAACGGTGGTAAACCTGACGTGTGTGTCAACAGATGTTTAACTGTAACCTGTTTACGGATTTCCGAGTCTTCTAACTGTTCATCTACAAATTCAGGTATATATTTTCCGACTGGATCACCCAAATTAATTTTCCATTCGTCATGTAATTTCATTATTACTGAAGTAGTGGAGATTACTTTTGTAAGCGATGCCAGATCAAAAATATTCCCTCGTCCGGTTGATTTTTCTTTTGTATAAGTGTTATATCCAAACGCTTTATGGACGAATATCTTGCCATCTTTCGCAGCTAATAAAACACCACCCGGGAAAGCAGAATCAGCAACTGCTTCATTCAATAATTTTGATAGATTTTCAATTTCTGCGCCAATTTCATAAGGCATAACTGTTTGTAATATTTTACTATCATTAACCGGTAATTTTTGTAAATATTTCGGAGATTTATCTAAATTAATTCCTGTACCACGATTGGCTATATCAGGAATATTAATCGGCAATTTGCCGCTAGCACCATTAAGACCTAATACTACCCTTGCTCCTGCTTCTTGTAAATCATCCTGATTTTCCCAGGCACAGAGGTACGCAGAAATATTTGGAAAATCCCTGATAATATATGGGTTTCCATAGCTAATCATTATTGTATTTTTTATTTTTTCCGTCAGAATATTTATAAAAGTAGTTTGATTTTCATCTAATGCTACAGAGCCCCTCCAGGCGCTTGGTTTGGAAAAAATATTAAAAATAACGATACTATTTTCATTTATTTTATTGGCAATTGATTCTAAATATTCAAAATTATCTGTTTCATCAATTACATAGGAATTGACATTGATTAGATTTTTAATAAAAGTCTTTGTTGTAATGGATTGGGTATGATTAAAACTGCTCCCATAAATATCAATCACATTAATCTGCTTACTATTTAGGAAATTCACCGGAATAAGATTACTATCATTTTTTACAAGAGTGATTGATTCTTGTGCAATATTTTCCGCAAAGCGATGCGATGTTGCCAATCCCAAATTCTCTTGCATAGTTTTAAAATCTATGTTTTTTGATAAATGCAATCCTGCCTTATCTTTCAATTTCAACATTTGTAAGGCAGATTCATCAATTCGATATTTAGCAATGATTCCCATATTAACCGCATTCTCGATGACATCAATCGCTTTGCGATAATTATTTTTTTGGATAATTATATCGCATCCGGCATTTATAGCATTAATAAAAGCGTAATCAAATGAGAATCCGTTGGTAATTCCACCCATGTCCATTGCATCGGTTACAACCGCACCTTTAAACCCTAGTTTCCCTCGGAGAATATCTTGAATCCAAAATTTTGATAGAGTAGCCGGTGTATGGCTGTTTGGTTGGAAATCGGGTGCGATTAAATGTGATATCATTACTGCATCAACTTCCGCATCTATTACATTTTTGTATGGTGCTAATTCCACTAACCATAAACGAGCCGAATCGCTTGGGATTGTGGCAAGCAATTTATGCGAATCAGTTTTTGTGTCACCGTGACCCGGAAAATGTTTGGCGGTTGCTAACATACCGCCGGCATGTAGCCCCTGAATATTTTGTACGGCGTAATCAGTAACCATGGTGGGATCATCACTGTAGGCGCGGGTATTTATTATCGGATTATCGGGATTATTATTCACATCGACTACCGGAGCTAAATTCCAATGGACTCCCACACTGCGCGCTTCCAATGCGACAATTTTCCCCGCTTCAAAGGCATTTTGCGGATTGCCGGTTGCGGCAATCGCCATTTGCGGTGGAATTGGTGTTCCATCAGGGAAACGTTGTTCCAATCCCCTTTCAATATCCATATCTACAAGAATTGGTACTTTTGAATTACTCTGCAATGTATTCAACATGCTAACCGACAACCCTGTATTCCCGCTCCACAAATGGATTCCACCAATGCCGTCAGTTTCTATTAATTGGTTAATTTCCTGCCATTGCTCATTTTCATCATTTCGAAAATCCAAATGCATGGAATAAATCAGCATTTGAGAGATTTTCTCTCGCAATGTAAGCTCTTGTAAAGTCTGTTCCGCCCAAGATTGTCCGACTTCCACTAATTGTGGTGGAGTACATGAGATAGTAATCAAAAATAATATTACTGAATAAATTATATTTTTTATTGTCATATGTTTATGAATATCTGATTTCAATTGATATGAATTGTAGGTAATTTAATAATTAATTCTATAATTCTTTATTTCAAATATTTTATGAATGCAACCGTAACAACTGTAAGATTATCCCAATTTGTATCCGATTTAAATTATCTCAATTTAATTAACCAAAAGGTAAAGCAAACTGATTCACAGTACATATTTTTAATTGATGATATAAATAGTCCGGTTAAATTAAAAAACTACTGTCTTGATCTAATGCAAATGACAATGGAAAGAAATCCGAATGCGGGTATGGTCTATGCCGATTATGAACTGAATAATAATGGGAAAATTGAAGAAGTGCATTTATTAAAACACCATATTGGACGGGTGCGTGACAATCAAGATTATGGCAAAGTGTATTTATTCCATAAATCATTTCTTGAGCAAGTTGGCGGATTTGATGATTCCGTAAAATTTAATTATTTATATGATATCCGATTGAAATTATCTGAAGTCTCGGAAATTGTCCATATTGCCAATAAAACAAGTGGTTCACTGTATCAAGTTACCTCGTCCAAAGAAAAACCGAATGTATATTACTATTTGCTCTCCGATGAAAATATCCAAGAAGAAGCGGAAATGGTTTTAACTAATCACTTAAAGCGAATTAGTGCATATTTATCACCAAACCAAAAATATGAGAAAAGACCCATAACTTCAATTAAACCTTTGAAGAAAGCATCCATAATAATTCCTGTAAATAATCGTCCTGATTTTATTGTAGAAGCAATTGAAAGCGCTCAAAAACAAACCGTTCAGGACATTGAAATTATTGTGATTGTAAACGGTGGCGAATGTGATCCAACAAATCTATCAGTAAAAAGATACATGAAAAGTGGAGATAAATATTCTGCGAATAGTCCGAAAGTTAAATTAATAACAGTCGATATAAATAATATTTGTTACTGCCTTAATCTTGGTGTTAATAGTGCATTGGGAGAATATTATATTCAATTAGATTCAGACGACCGTTTAAAACCAAATGCCGTGGAAAGGATAATACGAAAATTTGAATCGGATTCAACTATTGGAATGGTAATCGGGTCATACGAAGTTTGGCAAAAACTTGATTCAGGTGAAATAATCCGCGATGAAGATGTTCCTGTGGTCACTCATTCCGAATGGACAGAAGAAAACGGACGAAATAATCTATTACGGATCAACGGTGCCGGAGCACCGCGTGCAATTCCGATCCAACTTATCAAAGATATTGGATATTTCGAGATGAATGAAAATCCTTATGCTCGGAATTACGGCGAGGACTATGATATGATTTTACGAATAAGCGAAAAGTATAAAATTGGACGTATTTATGATCCAATTTACGAAGTTATCCGTCACTCTGGTGGTACCGACCATTCGATAGATCAAAATACAATCAACCGTAATGATGAAGCCAAGGATTGGATGCGGAAAGAAGCATTAGATCGTAGAATAAAGATGAACAATGGAGAATAGACCACTAATTATAGGAATTGATGGTGGTGCTAGTAAGGTTAACGCTCACATTATTGAAGTTTCGGAAGATGGTAAAAGTTTCACACTTGGCAAAGAAAATTCAGGAAAAGAATATCATAATTATTCTGACTTTCAAACGGATTTCAAACCTATTAGTCTTCCAATTCAATTAGAACAAATTAAAAATAATAATATTGTCCTTACCCCTGCTGAAATAAAACAATCAAAAGCATATAACAACGCATTTAGCGATGCGATATCTAATTTAGTTGAACTCACAAAAGCTGAAAATGTTCTAATCGGAATCGGTATGCCTGGTATCAAAACCCCGGATAAACGCGGTATCGTCGCGATGGCAAATGGTCCGAGGATGCCCAATTTCACAACGGCGATTGAACAACGAATAGCCACAACCGGAATTACTTTAGCAACACCGATATTCAAACTTGGTAGCGATGCCGATTACTGCGGTATTGGTGAAGAATACTCTGAGAATGGAAGTTTTCGCAATTCTGATAATGCTTATTATTTAGGTGGCGGGACGGGAGCTGCCGATGCACTTAAATTACATGGGAAAATAATTTCCTTTGATGAATGCAAGGATTGGATCGCTAAAACTTGGGAAATGAGTGACAAAAATGGCAAGTCCATGGAAACTTATTGTTCAACTAATGGAGTACAGTCTGTATATAGTGAATTCTCAAGTATCTCTAAGTCTGATTTAATTAAAAATAAAATCTATTTAGAACAAATATTAGAATTGGCTACTAAAAATGATAAAGGCGCAATTACAACCTGGCAGATCGTTAGTAAAAGATTAGCAGATATACTTTTTGAAAGAATCTCAACAATTTATTACGGCTCACAAAATAATTATTCATTCATAAACCATAATAAACCACCACTTACGCAAAATCATATTTATAAAAATACTTTATTGAGTAGAATTGTAATTGGTCAACGTTTTGGTAAATTATTTCAGGTTCAATTGGCACAGGAATATTTGATTAAACCACTACTGAATAGTTTAGCGGAATTAATTAGCATTAGTAAATTCTTAGATGAGCGCGCAAAAGCACATTATTTAAAAGATGGTAAATTTGATAACAAAATCATTATTGCTTCCCAGTTACGTGAAGCGCCTGCGTTAGGAGCAGGGATTGATGCTTATCAAAATATGAAATCAGAGATATGAAATCAGAAATTCAAATTAGTGAGATTCGTGTAATTCGTGGCTAAAATAATTAATAAAGAACCAATAATCAATGTAGGAATTATTCTACCGAACGATCAAAAAACTGAAATAATCATTGATGTACCAAATCCTTCCAACTATACAATTAACTCTGAATCATTATCTAAAAAGTTAATTGTAAAATGTCAATCTGAATCAATATTAATCAATAATATACTTGCCAATAAATTTATTATTGAACCGATTGAAGACCTTGATAAAAACGAATTTCCAATTATCAATTCTGTTCCGACCGGCAGAGGTTTTCACTGGCAAAATGAATTTCAAGTTCGACTACCGGGGAAAATCATTATTCAAAATTACAATGGATTTTTATTTGTTATTAATGAACTTCCGTCAGAAGAATATTTACCATATGTTGCAACATCAGAAATGAATGCGGATTGCCCGACAGCGTTGTTAGAAGCGCAGACCATCGCTGCGCGCTCTTGGTTGCTTGCTAACCGAAAAGTAAATCACCCGAAATTAAATATTGATGTTTGTAATGATGACTGTTGTCAACGTTATCAGGGAGTCACTGATGTTTCTGATAAATCATTACAAGCAATTCAAAAGACTTTTGGACAAATATTACTATACGATAATGAAATATGTGATGCACGTTATTCGAAATGTTGCGGTGGAATTACTGAATCATTTGAAAACGTTTGGGGTGGAAAACCAATTCTGTATTTATCAAGTATCTCGGACTTTTCGCACAATACTAATCAACCAGATGATTTACTAAATTTCCTTAACTCATCTCCTCCTGCCTTTTGCAGTGAAAAATTTGTAAAACCATCTGATATTAAAAAGTATCTTGGTAAAGTTGATAAATCAGATTCATATTATCGTTGGGATATAACATATTCACAAAATGAATTGACATCAACTATCAATCAAAAATTGGATTTAGAGGCTACCGGCATTGTCAATATTTCACCGCTGAAACGCGGTTATTCCGGACGAATTACAAAACTAAAAATTAACTATATTGATAAATTTGATAAGAATAAATCAATAATATTGTATTCTGAATATGATATTCGTAATGCTTTGTATAAACAATTTTTATATAGCTCTGCAATTATCATTGAACAAAAAACACAGACGGATTCTTTACCTGAAAAGTTTAAATTTATCGGTGCCGGTTGGGGGCACGGAGTAGGACTATGCCAAATAGGAGCATTGGGAATGGCATTAAATGGATATACCGCAGTAGATATTCTTCAACATTACTTTAAGAATACAAAAATTGAAAAAATATACTAATTAATATGGATACAACATTACAGACTATCGATTGGATAATTATAGCAGTTTACATTCTGTTCTCTATTGGTGTAGGTATTTATTTCACAAAACGCGCCAGTAAAAATACAGAAGAATATTTTCTGTCGGGGAGGACACTGCCGTGGTGGATTGTAGGAACATCCATGGTAGCAACAACTTTTGCTGCCGATACACCATTGGCAATTACTGAGTTTATTCGCGGTGCCGGGATTTGGCAAAATTGGTTTTGGTGGAATCAACTTTTAGCAGGATTATTAGCTGTCTTTCTCTTTTCCCGCCTGTGGCGACGCGCCCGCGTTTTAACAGATAATGAATTATTAGAACTACGTTATTCAGGGAAACCTGCTGCTTTCTTGCGTGGATTCAAAGCAGCATATTTCGGAATATTGTACAATTTTATTGTTATGGGTTGGGTAATCAATGCGATGGCATCGGTCGCTGCGGTAATGCTGAATATCGATCGTTGGACAGCAGTTTGGATCTGTGTTGCTGTCGCTCTGCTGTATGCACTGCTCGCCGGTTTTTGGGGTGTTGTGGTAACCGATTTTGTGCAATTCGGAATTGCTATATTTGGCTCTATCACTTTAGCGATTATCGCAGTAAATGCGATGGGCGGGATGGACAATTTATTGACTGCGCTCAATGATATGCTACCCGCCGCCGCCGATGCCGCAGCAACGACGACTGTTACAACTAATACGTTGAAATTTATTCCACCAATACCTGATTCTAGTTTCTTTACAATGGATTTTTGGGAATCACCTTTCTCCAAATTTTTAGTATTTTTAACAATTTTATGGTGGTCGCGCGATAACTCCGACGGTGGTGGTTATATCATTCAGCGTATGTCATCTGCTAAAAATGAAAAACATGCCCTATTAGCTACTTTATGGTTCAACTTAACTCATTATGCGTTCAGAGTATGGCCATGGATTTTAGTAGCAATGGTTTCAATAGTTGCCTTCCCAGATGTGTCTGAATGGGCGCTTGGAGATAAAGTTGGCTATCCATTGGTAATGCAAAAATTCCTAGGACCGGGAATGAAAGGACTCTTGATCGTATCATTTTTAGCTGCGTTTATGTCAACGATTGACACACACTTAAATTGGGGAGCATCGTACTTAATTAACGATATTTATAGGCGTTTTATTAAGCCGGAGAAATCGTTTTCTGACCAATCCAAAGCACAACGTCATTATGTTAAAGTAAGCCGTATCCTTACGGTTTTTCTGATGATCTTCGCTGCTTTGGTCGCTGTAAAGATGCAAAGTATTGGTAAGGCCTGGGAGTTCATTTTTGCGATGGGAGCCGGTATCGGCTTAGTATTAATTCTGCGTTGGTTTTGGTGGCGCATTAACGCCTGGACAGAAATTTCAGCTCTAATCACATCAATCCTGATAACGGTTACCCTTGAAGTAATTTCCGGAATTCAAACGGTAAATGCCGGAATAACATATACATTATTCGGCAGAGCGCCAATTATTTTAGGAATTGAATTGCAAATGCATCATAAATTACTGATAATAGTACCAATCGCTATCTTCGTATGGCTGACTGTGACATTTATAACTAAACCGGAAAAAGAATCCACGCTTAAAGAATTCTATCGTCGCGTGCAACCCGGAGGTTGGTGGGGACAAATTGCCAAAGATATTCCACGAACTAAATCAAACGTCACGAAAGGATTTTTATCTAATTGGTTAGCAGGTATTGCATTTATTTTTGGCGCAACTTTTGCAATTGGTAATTTGATATTTGGCAATTTGGGAAACGGATTATTATTAACAGTAATCTCAATTCTTGGATTTGCATGGATTTGGAAAAAAACTATTGTGAAATTAGATTCTAGTCAATAATAAAGATATATAAGGAAAAAGCAATGTCGAAAACAGTACTAATTACAGGTGCATCTACCGGAATTGGTAGAGAAACAGCCAAATATTTCCAACAAAAAGGTTGGAATGTTTCCGCTTCAATGCGTTCACCGGAGAAGGAAAAAGAACTAACAAAATTGCAAAATGTGATATGTCCTAAATTGGACGTTACTGATGAACGTTCCATCGCTTTAGCGGTAGAAAAAACTATTAAAGAATTTGGCAATATAGATGTTATCGTAAATAACGCCGGCTACAGTCTAGCGGGTGTATTTGAAGCCGCTACAACTGCTCAATTACGACATCAGTATGATGTAAATGTTTTCGGAATGATGAATGTAGTTCGCTCTATTCTACCGTATTTTAGAGAGAGGAAATCCGGCACCATTGTTAACGTTTCATCTGTTGGCGGGAAAATGACCTTACCGCTTTACAGTATGTACCAGAGTACAAAATGGGCGGTTTCCGGTTTTTCTGAAGCTTTACAATATGAACTTAGGCCATTTAACATTAGAGTAAAAATAGTCGAGCCGGGCGGTGTTATAACTGATTTCTACGATCGGTCAATGACACATACCAAAAAGGAAGGATTAACTGACTATAATGAATATGAAAAAAAATACATACCGTTAATGAAAAGTTCGTCTTGAAAGGTAATAAACCGATTAAACCAGCTAAAGTAATATATATAGCTGCAACTAGTACTAATTGGAAACCATATTATCCATCAGGTGGAGATGCAAAAGTATTTCTAACTTTAAGAAAATTAATCCCTTTAAGCTGGTTTAACAGTGTCATTCGAAGAGTCTATAAATAAATTATAGGAATTATAATGAGTAAAAATGTCTTCATTACGGGAGCAAGTAGCGGAATTGGTGAATATGTCGCTTATGAATATGCGAAGCAAGGTGCTACAATTGGTTTGACAGCCCGCCGAAAAGAACGATTAGAAAAGGTATTCGCAAAATGCGAAGAGTTAGGCGGTAAACCGATTATTTTTGAAGTTGATGTAAGCAATCAATTATCTACAAAAAATGCAATTGATAATTTTATTGCTAAATCCGGCGGTATCGATATTGTAATAGCCAATGCGGGAATTAGCGGAAACGTTGAACTGAAAAACGGTAATTCTGATGAAATAAATCAAATGCTATCAACAAATATTCTGGGAGTTACCAATACTGTCATTCCTGCATTACCAACGATGATTAAACAACAATCCGGTCGAGTTGTAGTCGTGAGTTCGATTGCCGGATTCCGAGGATTACCGGGGCGGAGCGGCTATTCTGCGTCTAAAGCCGCAGTTCGATTTATGTCTAATAGTTGGCGGTCATCATTTGTGAATGACGGTATTAGTTTTACTACGATTTGCCCGGGGTTTATTGATACAGACATGACGAATAAACATAAGTACAAAATGCCGTTTTTAATAAACGTAGATGTGTTTGCAAAAAAAATGGTAAATGCTATTGAGAAAAAGAAAAAAACCTACGTTTCTCCTTGGCAGTGGCGGTTCGTTATTCCATTAATTAAAATTGTACCGGAATGGTTTCTTAATTTTGTAGCATCTAAAAAAGTTTAAATAATCTACATTTTAATATATAATTATTATTCTTATTATTGCGGGTTAATTAAATACAAATATTATTATGCTAATAACAAATAAAATCGAAACGCTGACGAAACATCGATCAGCGGCCATTACGATTAGTGCAGCTTTTGCCGGGTCATTATTATTAGCACTTTTAGCACACCTGTCGATTCCCGTACCCTTTAGTCCAGTACCAATTACCGGTCAAACTTTTGGCATTTTGTTTTTAGGTGCTATGCTCGGAAGCCGAATTGGAACACTCAGCGTAATAATGTATATCTCTGAAGGACTGATGGGATTACCTGTATTCGCAGGCGGAACCATGGGCTTCTTGTATTTACTGGGACCGACGGGTGGTTATTTACTTGGATTCATTCCCGCAGTTTATTTAGTTGGATACTTATCCGAACAAGGTTGGATAAATAGTTTTACTTCTGCTTTTCTTACAATGACTATTGGTACTTCTGTTATTTTTATTTTCGGAATCAGTTGGCTGGCTATCACAGCCGGACTTGGAACGGCATTATCAATTGGTTTATATCCCTACCTTCCTGGTGCAGCAGTAAAAATTATTCTAGCTACCGGGATTGTTTATTCTATAAATCGTTTTAATAAATAATTTTATATATTAATCATTCGTCGCTTTAGCGCATGTCTTAACCAAAGCGCTGCAGTAACAGTTGCGACTACTGTCGACGTCATCATAGCGTACCACATCCATTCAATCGGTTTATTGAGTATATAATTAAAAATCAATGCTAGCGGTACTGACACACCAAGAACACGAATTGTTGAGGTTACCAACATAGGCATTCCCATTCCTAATCCCTGCATAACTCTTCCGCTTGTCATGGCAAATGATACCAATGGATAAATAAAAACTATTAATCTTAAGTATATAATAGCTATTTGCTGAATTTCCAATTCATTAGAAAATACTTTCACAATCAGAGGTGCTAATACAAATATTATAGTTGAACCAATTGTAGTTATAAATATAGAACGTAACATTCCATATCTTATAATTAATTTTACGTTTTCAAAATCTTTGGCACCGTAAAACATGCCTACTAACGTTGTTAATGCTGTTGCAATAGCCATAATAGGCAAGAATATTACTACATCTATCCTACCACCAATTTGAAAAGCCGCTACTGAAAATGCAGAGTAGCTAACCAATATTTTATTAAACACCGCTTGTCCAACCGACATGATTATCATCGCCATGGAAGCAGGAATGCCAACTCTCATTATGTCAAATATAATATATTTTGAAAACGAAAAATCTCTTAATCGAAATGTGACATATGTATTTTTTTTTATCAAAAATAAATAAATAAAAATAGTAAAAACCGTTGCTTGGCTAAGAACGGTTGCTATCGCAGCTCCGGGTACACCAAAACCGAGGACAAAAATAAAAATTGGATCTAAAATTATATTTAATATTGTCCCGATTGCTGTTATTATCATCGGTGTTTTCATGTCACCTTCGCCAGCTAAAATCGATCGGAAGAATCCTGAGAATACCATAAAAAACAATCCGATGGATATAATCCTAAGATATGACCAAGACATATTAATTATTTCAGGAGGTGCACCAAGTATTACCAACATTTGATTTCCAAATAAAACACCGACAATAACCATAATTACGCTAACTATCGATGCTATTAGCAAAGCATGCTCCGCACCATTGTCAGCATTTATTTTATCGTTAGCGCCAATAAAACGTGCAATTGAAGCAGTCACACCTGATCCTAGCCCCATACTTAAACCGAGCACAAAAAATAAGAGTGGCATATTGAAGGCAATGGATGCTATCGCTTCTCCTCCCAATCTGCCAATATATATCATGTCAACTGTAGTATAAATTGTTTGGATTGACATCCCAGCCAAAATTGGTATTGCTAAAGTCCACAAAGCTTTTTTGGGATCCTTAGAAAATGGTTTTAGGCGAGATTCTTTAGCTTTAGTAGGTTTCATAAAAGCGCAAATCTACAGATTATCTGCATCTAATTTAACAGCTATTTCTACGACCGTAGAACTTAATCTATGCTCAGGAGAAGCCCGGGGAACCGCATCCTCTGCTTGAAGATGTCGACACGGTATTTGAAGAGCCACCTGTAGAAATCATTGGTGCAGAAAACAAACGATCGAATCTATTCTGATCACATTTAGGACATTTTATTTCTTTATCCGGCGTTGTACTAGAAAACACTAATTCTTCAAAAACTTCATCGCAGTTTTTACAGCGATAATCATACATCGGCATTATTCTTTCTCCTCTTTATCATCCTCACGCTGAGAATAGTATGGCACACCTCAAGTGGGAACTCCCATCTTGGGAAAAATTACTTTTGTTATAAATAACCAAGCTGCAAAAATGATGATAATTGTTAGAGCATCATTCATGTTTTATCCACTGCTGTTCTTAGTTTTTGGTTAATCTGCACTGCATGTTCTGTTAATTGGCTAATTCCGGCTATAGCTAATTGCACTTCTGAATTAATGGCAGCAACTGAAGTTGTTTTATCTTCATTCTCCCAAATGACAATATTACATGGTAATAAAAGTCCGATTTGTTCATCAATTGATAAAGCTTTATAAGCTGTATGTGGTTCACAAACACCCAATATTTTATATTTTTTATAATCACTATTAAGTTTTTGTTTAAAAATATTTTTTACATCAATTTCTGTGATTACTCCAAAACCCTCTTCGATTAAAGTTTTTCGTAAACTTTGTTCAGTCTCTTCAAACGTTTGATTTATCTGCCGTTTATAACCGTAATCCATTATTCTTTTACCTTTTTCTTGGTTGGAAATGTCCATAAAGCCCCTAGTAACACCCCATACAAAGTACTATTTACCGGACTACTTGTGATAGCACAAGTACCACTTTTACATCCAATAAAGTAATAATAAGCAAGTCCGACAGCCCCTCCTAGTATTATCCCAAGACTGATTTTCTTTAGAAAGGCTTTGTTAAGCAAGCTACGTCTTTTCATTATTATCTATTATTTTATTGAGTTTTTCAAGAATTTCATCAAGATTAATTAATCCTTTCTTATTCACCAATTCTTCTAATGTTCCCCAAACCGGTTCACCACAGGCAATACAAACAATTCCAAGTTCAGCTAAAGGAGAAATTACTTCTGGATGCTCATTTACTAAATCTTAAATATAAATGTTCCCGTCAATCATTCCTCATCTAATCCTAATACTTTAAATAACCTTTTAGACACTCCTGGAGGTATTAATACTTCAAAATCTCCGGTCCTTGCTAATTTTATAGTTTGTTGAATAGTATCAACATCCATTTTACAATCTTCACATTTTTTAATATAGTCAGCTATCTCCTGAACCATATTATTGTCGATGTCTTCGCTCAATTTATTATTTAAGATATCAGTTAACCTTTTATTATGTTTTACCATAATCACCTCTATTCACACATTTTAAATGATATGCCATTTGATCACGCAAATATAATCTTGCTCGCATTAATCTTACTTTTACGTTGGCTTCGCTAATTTCTAAAATTTTTGCAGTGTTCCTAGTTGAATGGCCTTCTAAATCGCGTAGTATAAAAACAGTGCGATAATGATCAGGTAATTCATCCATAGCTTTCTCAAGACATTTACGAAATTCTTCAGTATCAAATTTTTCCTCTAAATGATCCGGCCAATCTGCAATCTGCAATGATGAAATATTTTCGAATTCTATATTATCGTATGATCTGGAATCATCAATATTCTTTTTCTTCCGTAATTTTCCTAATGCAACATTTGTCGCAACCCGATATAGCCATGTATATAATGAAGATTTACCCTCAAATGTATTTAGTTTATTCAACATAATGATAAACGTTTCCTGCAATACATCTTCGGCATCTTCTTCATTTTGCATTAATCGGAAAGCAATAGCATATATACGGGATGAATATGTACTAACTAAAAGAGATATTGCCTTCTTATCTCCCTTTTGTGCATTGGAAATAAGAGTACTTTCTGCTTGTGTATAAGTCAATTTATGGAAATTTCAGCTTACAATTATGCCTGTGCCTGACCTGCCATATGAGATTCAATCTTTTCAACTAACATTTGTTTAGGAACTGCACCAACTAGTCTATCTATTTCTTTGCCATCTCTCAAAAAGAGAATTGTTGGTATACCCGAAACTCCTAATTGATGAGCCATTGCATTTTCATCAGCATTTAATTTTCCAACCTTGATTTTACCTGCATAATCATCAGCAAGTTCTTCAATTACAGGTCCGATAATTCTGCAAGGTCCACACCAAGGTGCCCATACATCAACTATAGTTAATTGCGAACTTTTACCAACTTCATCGCCCCAATTGGCATCTGTAAATGTGTTTAAATTTTTGTTATCACTCATTTTAAAATCCTATATTTATTATGTTTGTCTTTTTGATGGAATAGCGTTACAAAAGTTACAAGTTATTCTTATACAAAATTATCCGACCGCTTGAAACGGCCAAAGTACAGGAATAAGTAACGTTGCCAAAATCCAAAATATTATTGCTAAAGGAAATCCGACCTTCATATAGTCAGTAAATTTGTATCCGCCTGGTCCATACACCATTAAATTTGTCTGATAACCGATTGGGGTTATAAATGATGCGGAAGCTGCGAAACAAATAGCAAAGATGAATGGTCGGGGATCTAGGCCAATCTTTGCTGATACAACAAATGCAATCGGCGTCATTAATATAGCGGTTGCAGCATTGGATGACACCTCAGTTAATACCATTGTAATTAGATAAATCAAACTTAGTAATGCTAGTGGTTTATATACATCGGGGAATAGATCAGCCATTAAATAGATTGAGTTTCCTATCCAATCGGCTGTACCGCTAGTTTGGATTATCTGTCCTAAAGGAATTAACGCAGCAATAAAAATGATAACTTGCCAATGAATAGAATTATATGCCTCATTCGGTGCTAAAACACGAAATATTAGCAAAATTGTTACACCAATAAGCGTCCCACTAAGAATTGGTAATACACCTAGCGCAGATAAACATACTACTGTTAGAATTACGACAATTCCCAACCACCACAACCTATGTTTTTTCAACTGAGTATCAATTTCTTCTAGTACGATAAACCCATCCGATTCGGATATACGATCAATATTTTGACGAGAACCATAAATCAATAAAGTATCAAAAGTTCTCAAAGTTATATGGGCAATCTTTTTACGTAAAATCTCTCCCTCGCGTCTGATAGCGAGTACGAAAGCGCCAAATCTTCGACGGAAATTAATTTGCATTAAACTTTTACCAGTCAGGTCTGATTTATCTGTCAGTAAGCACTGTACCAAAACATTATCTTCCTGCACCAATTCTTTCTCAGTCAATTTTTCGTCGGTAAGCAAAGTTACTTTTTCAAGATCTTTCATGCGTAAAAAATTATCGATTGTACCTCTTACAAATAAAATATCATCCTTCTTTAAAATTAAATTTCTGATATTCATAGTAATCATTTTTCCGTCACGAACTATATCTAAAACTGTAACATCGAAATTGCGATTCAAATTACGATCAAGGCACGTTTTTCCTATAAGCGGGGAATTTTCGCTGATCTTCATTTCTGTAAGATATTCGCCCATCTGATAACTTTGTGTTAAACTCGTTGGCACAGTTCGTGATGGCAAAAATCTATAAGCTACCAAGATAATAAATGTTAGTCCTATGATTAATTGAATTGCACTGTACTTTGTGAATTCAAACATACCTAACGGTTCGTAATTACCCATTTCAATTAACAATGAGTTAACTAATAAATTTGTAGATGTGCCAACTAAGGTTAGAGTACCACCTAATATTGCCGCATAAGATAGTGGAATTAGTACCTTGGATGGATTTACATCGAATTTTTGTGCTACCCTGATGGTAATCGGAATAAAAATCGCGACAATCGCCGTATTATTAACAAAAGCGGAAGCGATCGCTATGGCAAATAAATATATAATTAAACCAAAAACTTTTGATTTTGAACCAATTTTTAACAATCGCAATACAAGGTATTCCAAAACCCCTGATTTTTGAAGTGAATAACCTAATATAAACAATGCAGCAATAGTAATTACAGCAGGATTTGAGAAACCTTTTATAGCATCTTGAGGAGAAATATATCCAATCAATATCATTATACCCAATATTGATAAAGCAGTAACATCAATAGGGAGCGCTTCTGTGACAAACAGCACAAAAGCTAATCCAATTATGAAGAGTACTATGGCAATTTCTATAGTCATATCACATATAATATTAGATAAACCTAAGTTAATATATAAATAATACTAATTACTTTCAATTTGTAATAAATTATCAATTAGATATTTTACGGTTGAATTTTTCCAAGCCGGTTGATTTTACAATAAAGGATTTTATATTGATAAACGATTTTGTGGACTAGTAAAAATATTGAATTGATTTTATGAAATGTACCGGGAAAGGGACTCGAACCCTCACCTCCAAAGGAGACTAGATCCTAAATCTAGCGCGTCTACCAAATTCCGCCATCCCGGTATACTTGAATTTACTGCGAATTTATCAAAAAGATTAACCACGAATTACATAAAGAAAATTGTAAATAATTCAAAGCTCAAAATGAAAATATCAAGAAATCTGTGAGTATCCCTGATTTAAATATTGTTGTAATTTTTTATACTTAATTTCAATAGTTTTCCCATCCGGGCTTACCATTTTCACTTTATCATTACGTCCATACTTCTGATCGACATGAATGGGAATTCGTGCTGCCTGCTGTGGACGGTTCGGTTGTTCGCTCCTTTCCGTCTGTCCGGCAAATCCCATTCCGGTTGTATCTTGATGTTGAATTTGGATATTTCTTGCTTTTTGTTGCACCGTCCCCGGAGCTTGCTCAAAACCTTGAATTTGAGTACGGAATAATCTTTGAATAGATGACTTTGTTAAATCTTGTATCATCGATTGAAACAGTTTAAATCCTTCCGACTTGTATTCTAACAATGGGTTTTTTTGACCATAAGCACGTAAGTTTATTCCTTCACGAACTTGGTCCATTGCATATAAATGATCTTTCCATTTTTCGTCAATTGTCCGAAGAATAATATACCGTTCAAACTTCCGCATTACATCCGATGGAATTAATGATTCGCGGGCAGCGTATATCGATTGTGCTTGTTCTAAAATATATTCACGAACATTATCAATTGTAATATCTTTATTCCCACTTTCAGCAATAACAGCATCCGCATTTACATCAATCATTAAATGCGAGGCTAAATTCTGACGAAGGCTAATCCAATCCCAATCGATAACATTATTATCAGCATGTTCAATTAAACTATCATCAATAAAATCTTCGATGAATTCTATAACAGTATCCTTCATGTTCTTACCATGCAGCGATTGGTTACGCATATCGTAAACAACATGTCGCTGTTGATTCATAACATCATCATATTCCAAAAGATGTTTTCGAATACCGTAATTTCTAGTTTCAACTTTCTTTTGCGAATTACTAATCGCTCTAGTTACCATACCTGCTGTTATAACTTCACCATCAGCAACTCCCATACGATCCATAATCGCAGCAACTCTATCGCTTCCAAATAAGCGCATTAAATCATCTTCTAGTGATAAGTAAAATCGTGAAGAACCTTCATCGCCCTGACGACCGGATCGACCTCGTAACTGTAAATCAATACGACGCGATTCATGTCGCTCAGTACCGATAATATGTAATCCGCCTAATTCCTTCACACCATCGCCAAGTTTGATGTCAGTTCCACGTCCCGCCATATTAGTTGCTATTGTAACTGCACCGGGTTGACCGGCACGTTGTACAATTTCTGCTTCACTTTTATGCTGTTTAGCATTAAGAACATTGTGCGGAATACCTCGTCTTTTCAACATTCGTGATAACAATTCTGAAACATCTACAGTAATTGTACCTACCAAAGTTGGCTGTCCCCTTTTATGACAATCGGCAATCTCATCAATTACAGCATTATATTTCTCACGTTTAGTTTTATATATTAAGTCCTGATAATCAATACGAATAATATCAACATTGGTTGGAATTACCGTTACGTCAAGATTATAAATTGAGCCTAATTCCTCTGCTTCGGTTTCGGCAGTTCCCGTCATTCCTGATAATCTATCATATAAGCGGAAATAATTCTGAATTGTGATTGTGGCTAAAGTCTGAGTTTCACGTTCAATTGTAACATTTTCCTTGGCCTCTAAAGCCTGATGTAATCCCTCACTATAGCGTCGGCCTGGCAAAATACGTCCGGTAAATTCATCAACAATCAAGACTTTTCCGTTTTGGACAACATACTCAACATCTTTTTCGTACATCGAATAGGCTCGTAGCAATTGATTGAAATTATGGATTTTACCGCTTCGCTCAGCATGGAGCTGATGTGCTTTTTCTACTTCACTAGCTCGATCAGGAGGTGATAATCCTTCATTTTTATCTATATCGTTTAATAGTTCACCCAAATCCGGAATTACAAATGTCTCGGGATTGTCTGGTGAAAGTGTAATACGTCCTTTATCGGTAATATCTAATACATGTGATTTTTCATCCACACTAAAATATAAATCGTCATCAACTTCATGAAGTTTTTTATCCCGCAAAAAATTAGATTCAATACCTCTCATCAGCTTTATCATTCCCGGTTCTTGGAATAATTTCATCAAACGTGGATGTTTCGGCATTCCACGATTCGCCTGTAATATTTTTAAACCGGCTTCATCATCTTTGCCATCTTTCAGTAAATTTTCGGCTTCACGAACCAACTCAGAAACTAAAGTATTCTGCTTTCGATATAACAATTGTACGGCCGGTTTAAGATCCTTATATGAACTATCAACCGGCGCATCAACGGAACCGGAAATAATTAATGGGGTTCGCGCTTCGTCTATTAGAACACTGTCGACTTCATCAACAATTGCATACGCATAACCGCGTTGTACTTGATCTTCCGGCGTTAATGACATATTGTCACGTAAATAGTCAAACCCAAATTCATTATTTGTACCATACGTGATGTCACAATTATATGCAGCTCTTCTTTGAGTATTATCCATTGTATTTAAAATAAATCCGACGGATAATCCCAACCGTTTATATATCTCACCCATCCATTCAGCATCACGTTGAGCCAAATAATCGTTTACGGTAATTAAATGCGCACTTCTACCTGTTAAGGCGTTTAAATACATCGGCATTGTGGCAACAAGCGTTTTTCCTTCTCCGGTTTTCATCTCCGCTACTTTGCCACGATACAGAATTATTGCACCTATTAATTGCACATCATATGGATCCATCTCCCACTTGATTTCTTGTCCAACAACTCGCCAAGATTGGCCAATTAATCGACGGCAAGTTTCTTTAACAATAGCAAATGCCTCAGGCAAAAGTTCATCTAACTTTTTTCGCTCTGCACTAAGAATTTGTTTTTTAGCTTCATCATTGTCAATTCTTTTGTCAGACAATTCTTGTTCGACCTTTTCACGTGCACTAATTACTACAGATCGCATTTCGTTCGTACGTTGAATAAGATCTTCATCTGACTTGTTTTTTAAGGTCTCAGCAATCTGCTTAATCTCATTTACAACAGGCCAAAGTGATTTTATTTCACGGTCTGATTTTGTTCCAAATGCTTTAGTTAATAAACTCATTTAAATTGAATATTTATGATTTGAAAATTAGTTATCAATTGTTATTTGTTATGCAACCATTCAACATCAACTATCATCTACCTGCTTTTGTTCCTTATAGATAGCATCCAAAATGCCATTTACAAACGCCGAGCTATCACTTGTACTAAATTGATTTGCAATTTCTATGGCTTCCGCAATTGTCACTTTTGGAGGAACATCGTCTATGTAGAATAATTCGGCAGTTGCCATTTGCAATATTAATTGATCCAGTAATGCTACTCTAGACCATTCCCAATTTTCAAGATATTTAGAAATGGTTTCCACTATGAATTTCTTATTTTCAATTGTTTTTAAAAATAGAGCAGTGACATATTCTTTAATATCATCATCAAAATTGTAACGACCCTGAATATCGTCTAATATCTTTGTTTCATTCTCTTGTGAGATATGTACAGAATACAATGCCTGAAACACTGCTTCCCTACCAATATGTCGTGGATGTTGCCCCTTAGACATTCGAATTAATTAATTGGATAAATCCATCCAAATGGATCTTCAATTTCCTCTCTTTGAATGCCCAACAATATTTCTCGTATTTTCCGTGTTATTGGACCCATTTTATTTTTATTAATTGTAGTTGAAGCATTATTGATAGTTATTTTCCCTACAGGGGTAACTACAACTGCTGTACCGCTACAAAAAACTTCATCTGCTTTTAGAAAATCCTTGATTGAAATACTTCGTTCACGGACTTCCATATGTAATAATTCACGTGCAATAACTAAAACAGAATCACGTGTGATACCGGGCAAAATGGAGCCATCTAATGATGGTGTCATTAATACATTATCTTTAATAGCAAATAAGTTAGCTGAACCTACCTCTTCAATATACTTTTCATCAGCTGCGTTAAGATATATTGCTTCATCAAATCCTTCTTTCTTAGCCATCTTTCGAGGGAATAATGATGCAGCATAATTACCAATAACTTTATGACCGCCAGTTCCCTTTGGCGCAGCTCGATGAAATTGATTTGTAATCCGCATATTCAAACATTTAACCCCCGATTTAAAATATGGACCAACAGGTGAAACGTAAATAAAAAATGTATATGATGGTGCTGGAGCAACACCTAATACTGGACCGGTTCCCCAAATAACGGGACGAATATATAAACTGCCCTTTCCCCTAGGTGGGACGTAGTCAATATTGTCACGAACTACCTGCTCACAGGCAGCCATAAATTGATCTTTTGGAACAGGGGGAATACAAACTCGTTCTGAAGATGTTGCAGCACGTAATGCATTTTTTTCAGGACGAAATAATACAACTCTATTCTTCGCTGATCGATAGGCTTTCATTCCCTCAAATATGCCTTGACCATAATTTAAAACTCCGGCAGCCGGAGACATACTTACATTTCCATAGGGAACGAGTTTACCCTGATCCCATTCTCCATCTAATTCACAATGAGCTTTGTACATCGACCTAGTCGGTGTAATGCTAAATGTGAGCTTATCCCAATTAATATTCTGTAACTGTTTATCGTTTGCCACTATCCTATCCCTCCATAATTGATCTAGCGATAACAATTTCTTGTATTTCCGAAGTTCCTTCATAAATCTGTGTTATTTTTGCATCACGCATTAATCTTTCCACGCCATATTCTTGCATGTATCCGTAACCACCATAAATTTGTACGCACTCACGAGAAGCATCTACCGCAGTTTGCGATGCAAATTGTTTAGCCATCGCTGCTTCTTTAGCGTAAGATTTGTGTTCATCTTTCAACAGAGCAGCACGAAATATTAATAGTCGCGATGCTTCTATATTTGTAGCCATTATTGCTATTTTAGACTGCACTGCACCAAATGAACCAATTGTTTTGCCAAACTGTTTTCTTTCTTTGGCATACGCAACGCTCTTATCCAAAGCCGCTTGTGCAATTCCCAAAGCTTGTGATGCTATACCTATCCGACCACCATTCAGAGTTTTCATCGCAATGCGCCATCCCTGACCAGGTTCATTGATCATATTTTCAGCCGGTACCCGGCAATTATCAAAATATATTTCACAGGTTTCCGAGCCTCTAATACCTAATTTATTTTCTTTAGCACCTCTTGAAAATCCTTCCATTCCACCTTCAATAATAAAACACGATATTCCTTTATATCCGATTCCTTTTGTAGTTGGAACCATTACCATTAAAATATCGGCTGTCAGACCGTTTGTTATCCAATTTTTTGTACCGTTCAGAATATAACTATCTCCGTCTTTTTCAGCAAATGTGTGCATATTGCTTGCGTCCGAACCCGACTGCGGTTCACTCAAACTGAATGCTCCAATATATTCACCTGTCGCAAGTTTAGTAAGATATTTTTGACGCTGAGCATCATTTGCCCAATCTAAAAATATCTGACATACTAAAGAATTGTTCACCGACATTATAACTCCAGCAGAAGCATCGATTCGGGAAATTTCCTCCATTGCAACAACATAACTAACCGCATCCATTTCTGCGCCATTCCACTCTTCAGGAACCATCATTCCCAAAAATCCTAATTCGCCCATCATTTTTATTTGTTCATTGGGTGCTTTTGCTAAATCATCACGTTCAATCACGCCCGGTTCAAGATGTTCAATTGCAAATTCTCGTGCCGTCTTTTTAATAAGCTCTTGTTCTTCAGTTAATTTAAAATCCATTAAATCCTCTCTACAATTATTGCAGAGGCTTCACCGCCTCCGATGCATAAAGTTGCCAATCCAAATTTAGCATTTTGTTTTTTCATAGCATGTAATAGTGTTGTAAATATTCTAGCTCCGGAAGCTCCTATTGGATGGCCAATTGCAATTGCACCACCGTTTACATTTACTTTTTTCATGTCGAGTTTAAAATCATCAATTGCTGCCATTGCGACCGGTGCAAAGGCTTCATTGATTTCCCATAAATCAATATCTTCCGCACTTAGTTTTGCTTTCTTTAATGCTTTTGCAATTGCCTTACTTGGTGCAGTAGTAAACCATTCCGGTGCTTGCGCTGCCGATGCTTGTGCGATAATTTTTACAATCGGTTTTAAATTTAATTTTTCTGCTATCTCTTTTGACATAATCAACATTGCAGCAGCACCATCATTGATTTTTGAAGCATTGGCTGCTGTAATGGTTCCATCTTTATCGAAAGCCGGTCGCAGTTTTGGAATTTTATCAAAATTAGTCCTACCCGGTTCCTCGTCTTGATTGACAATAATTGGATCACCTTTGCGTTGTAATATTTCAACCTGAATAATTTCAGCGTCAAATGAGCCGTTTTTCATTGCGGCTTGAGCACGTTTATAAGATTCAATTGCAAAAGTATCTTGTTCTTCACGCGTATATTTTCGATCCTTAGCACATAGTTCCGCACAATTCCCCATGTGGATATTATTATATACATCCCACAGACCATCGTTAACCATCGAATCGACTAATTGTCCATTACCCATCCTATAACCGGTACGTGCCTTCGGTAATAGATATGGGGCTAAACTCATGTTTTCCATGCCCCCTGCTATGATCACTTCGGCATCTCCAACTTGAATAGCTTGAGTAGCCAGCATTGCGGATTTAATTCCTGAACCACATACTTTATTGATTGTCATGCATTCCACAGAATTCGGCAATCCGGCACCCAATGCAGCTTGACGGGCAGGTGCCTGACCTTGCCCGGCGGGTAGTACACAACCCATTATTACTTCATCAATTTCTTTTGGATCAATTTTAGTTTCATCTAAAATGCTCTTGATAACAACGCTGCCTAACTTTGGTGCGGACACTGTTGATAAAACCCCTTGGAAAGAACCAACCGGTGTACGTTTAGCGGATACAACAACTACTTCTCTTAGATCAGACATGTACTTTCCTTATGATATTTAGAGTTAATTAATTTATGGGAACGCGTGGTTGACACGAATTGAAATTCGTTGATTTGCGGATTCAAGTAACTTAAATATTTCAACATAATTATTTTCATAAATGAACTCTTCACGATATATTAATTGAGTTCATATTTAGACTTGAAAATTACTAATAATACAGATTTGAAACAGGGGTTTTTTGGATATTAGATATTGGCTCTTGGATATTGGATAATAAACAAGTGAGTTTGTCATTCCCGTCCCGATTTATCGGGTGTAATCTATAATTACGTTAAAAAAGATTCCGTACCAAGTACAGAATGACTAAAGAGTTGTCATTCTGAACGAAGTGAAGAATCTATTTTTGTAATTTTGGATTCTTCGTCGCTGTGCTCTTCAAGAATGACATATATTTTTTGAGTTATTGAAATTGTATCCCGTAAAATATTATGGATTCCGCACTAAATACGGAATGACAAACAAAAGAGGTAAATTCACTCCTATTCTTTTTCGTAGGCTTTAATTATTTCTCTTACTAATTGATGTCTTACAACATCCGTTTCAGTTAGTGTAGCAAATCCAATTCCATCAATATTTTGCAGAATTTTTGCACCCTGAATAAGACCGGAATCTACATTTTTAGGAAGATCAATTTGCGTAACGTCACCGGTTATGATTGCCTGTGAATTAACTCCTAATCTAGTAAGAAACATCTTCATTTGCATTGCAGTGGCGTTTTGAGCTTCGTCTAAAATTAGAAACGCATTGTTAAGGGTTCGACCTCGCATATAAGCTAATGGCACAACTTCAATAATTTTTTTGGCAAGCAATGGTTTCAGTTTAGTTTGCAGTAACATATCGCCTAATGCATCATACAGAGGAGTTAAATATGGATCAACTTTTTCCTGTAAATCGCCCGGCAAAAAACCGAGATTCTCTCCGGCTTCCACCGCAGGACGACACAATACAATGCGGTCAACTTGATGACTTTCCAAAGCCGCCACAGCAAATGCCACAGCAATATAAGTTTTACCCGTTCCCGCCGGACCGATGCTAAAAACAATATCGTTTTCCCGAACAATTCTAATGTATTCATCTTGACCAACTGTTCGTGATCGGATTGCGCCCTTTCTACCATAATGAATTACATTTTCGGTTTTTTCTTGAATATTACCATTTTCAACATTTGATATATTTATTAATTGATGAATGTCTTTTTTTGTTAGGCTCCCTTTACGATTTAAGGTCTGCATCATCTCATGGATAACATCATGAATGGTTTTTATATCTTTTTCATCACCATCCAAATGTAAATCATCACCTCTGACAAGAATCTGTCCGGGAAAGACATCTTCTAATAATCTTAAGTGTGTATCACCTACTCCAAGCAGACTTTGTAAATCAATACCTTTTAATTCAATAGTCTTTTTCATTCTATCATTTTATTAGTTAATTTTGTACTGATAATTTAAAATACAATGAGATTTTCTGCGACACAATTAAAATTACCGAAAAACGCATTACACATTACAAAATTTTGCAAAACAATTATTAAAAATGGAATTTTTACTTTTCGAATAGTAATTTTGACAAACTGAGAAAAATATGAACACACTTTTAGCAATAATAATCGGTTATCTTTTGGGAAATATTAATGCCTCTTATATCTTGGGGAAGGTGTTCAAAGATATTGATATCAGAGAAAAAGGCACTTCCAACGCCGGAGCCTCCAACGCCGTAATCGTAATGGGATGGAAATTTGGAGTCGCAACGTTTTTAATCGATGCTTTGAAAGCAGCGGTTGCAATGTGGATTGTAAAATATATTACTAACGGTAATACCGATTTAGCAGTATTAGCGGGGGTTATGGCAATGGTCGGACATATTTATCCGGTCTTTTTAAAATTTAAAGGTGGAAAGGGAATTGCATCAATTTTGGGTATTATGGTTGGCTTAAATGGTTTCATTGCTTTAGTATTATATATTACAATTGTGCTCGGGACAGTAATTTCTAATTATTTGATTTTTGGAGAATTCCTGATTTTAATTCTGTTCCCTGTTGCAGTGTATTTGTTAGGATACTCCAATTTTGCTGTAGCATTAATTATTTTAGCATGTTTGCTTTCAACCTATAAATTAAGAGAAAATATTATTAGAACATTTAAGGGGACTGAACAAACATTAAGTTCAGTTCTATTCAAGAAAAAATAGTTATTTAACATTTATTGATATTTATTAAGGATTTATTATGAAAACACCTCGGTCTATTAAAAATTACATGGCACGTGATTTAGTTACATTTACTCCAGAAACAAATGTTTTATCTGCTATCAGAACTCTAATTAAACATAAGATTTCCGGTGCTCCTGTTGTAGATGAAACCGGTTGGATAGTTGGTATCATTTCCGAATTCGATTGTCTCAAACCAATTCTCGAATCATCATATCATAATGATGTGGGAACACATGTTAAGAATTGTATGTCCAAAGAAATTACGACAATTGATGTAAATGCCAGTTTAATGGATGCCGCAACCCTCTTTTTAAACAATGGATGGCGAAGATTACCGGTAATTGAAAATAGTAAATTGGTCGGTCAAATCAGCAGAATAGACATTTTACGTGCAGTCCTTGAAAAAGTTGAAAGCGCGGACTAAAAAATACTACAAATTAACGAATTGTGGCATTATGCCATTTTTGTCATTCCCGATTTAGTTAGGAATCCATACTGGTAGATTCCGTATCACGTGCGGAATGACAAGAATTCGTTTATTTCTTTAATGCAATTCCCAATTCATCTAATTGTTTTTCTGATACTTCCGATGGAGATTCATCCATTAATGATGTAGCAGATGTTGTTTTCGGAAAAGCAATAACATCACGGATATTATCAGTTCCTGCTAACAGCATCACAATTCTATCCAAGCCGAATGCAATACCACCATGTGGCGGTGCTCCATATTTGAGCGCTTCTAATAAAAATTCGAATTTTTGTTGTGCTTCTTCTTTCGAAATACCTAATAAATCAAATACTTGTTTTTGTATCTCCTGCTGATGGATTCTAATTGAACCACCGCCTAATTCATAGCCATTCATTACAATATCATAACCACGTGATAACACCGCGTCCGGATCGGTTTTTAATTTCGGCAAATCTTCCAATTTCGGTGATGTAAACGGATGATGTACTGCTGAATATCTTTGCTCTTCATCATCCCATTCAAACATTGGAACATCAACAATCCAAAGTGGTTTGTAGGTATTTTTATCAATTAAATTTTCCCGCTTAGCGATTTCCACCCGCAGCGCTCCAAGTGCTTGCCAAACAACTTCCTTTTCATCTCCAACCACGAAAATTATATCATTAGTATTCAACTTTAATTCTGATATAATTTTCTTCTGCAAATCCGTACTAAAGAATTTTGCTATTCCACCGGTCAATTCAACGTTTTTAACTTTCATCCACGCTAAACCTTTAGCTCCGTGATGTTTTACAAAATCGGTAAGTCCATCAATTACCTTACGAGAATATTTATCAAAAACTCCTTCAACAATTAGGCATTTTACCGCCTCACTACTTTTAAATGCGTCAAAATCGGATGCGTCACTATATTCTTTAAAATCTTTAAGCGGCATATCAAAACGTATGTCCGGTTTGTCTGTACCGAAATTTTCCATTGCATCAAAATATTTCATTACCGGAAATGTTTCCGGTAAATCTACGTCAATTACATCTTTAAAGATTTGCCGCGTAAGTTTGGTTGCCATTTTCATTATATCGTCTTCATCAATGAAGGACATCTCAATATCAATTTGTGTGAATTCCGGCTGTCGGTCAGCACGCAGATCTTCATCACGGAAACATTTCACTATTTGGAAATATTTATCAAATCCCGATATCATCAATAACTGCTTATAGGTCTGCGGAGACTGCGGTAAAGCATAAAATTTTCCATGATGCAATCTACTCGGTACAAGATAATCTCGAGCTCCTTCCGGAGTGGATTTCATTAAAACCGGTGTTTCAATTTCCATAAAATTATTATTTGATAAATATTTTCGTGTCGATTGATAGGCATCATGGCGGATTTTAAAATTCTTTTGTAATTCATCCGTGCGCAACTCAAGATATCTATATTTTAATCTAAAATCTTCAGATGCACTGTCTCTGTCGGTAATTACAAAAGGAAGCGGTGCAGTTTCATTTAATATTTCTATTGAATCAACAATTACTTCTATTTCACCCGTTTGCATATCTGGATTAATCGCTTGGTCGCTACGTGCTTGGACATCGCCGGTGGCTGTAATAACATCTTCAATAGATAATTTTTTGGCTGTATCAAAAGCTTGTTCACTTTTTTCAGTATTAAAAACAAGCTGTGTCTTTCCGTACCTATCACGGATATCAACAAATATAACCAGCCCATGCAGGCGAATAGTGTTTACCCATCCATTAAGACATACTTTTCCCCCTACTTGCTTACAGTTTAACTCGCCGCATGTGTGTGTACGTTTATTCATTTATAAACCCATATTTAAAATATAAATCCATTTGAAATTACAAGCGGATTTATCAATTTGATATTAATAAAATTATTCTATCTATTCGCTATTTTTAATCGATTTATAGCGCGTATCAATGCAGCTTCAGCACGGAACACATCAATTTTACATTTATCATCGATTCTATCTTTCGCTCGTTTCATAGCCGTCTTGGCTCGTTCCACATCAATTTCAAATGATTGTTCGGCAGTTTCTAATAATAGTAATACTTTTTCAGAAGAAATATCTGCAAATCCACCGCTTGTTGCAATCCATTTTTCTTTATTTCCAATTTCAACTTTCACTTCACCAACTGAAAGTGCAATGATCCCATCAGTATGACCAGCCATTACACCAAAGGATCCACCTACCCCCGGACAACGTAAATACGATACGTTTTCTTCAGTTATTACATGCGTTGGAGTAACAATTTCTATTGAAAATGTTGCCATTTATTTCTTTTTAGCTTTTTCTTTCGCTTCGTCCAGGGAGCCAACAAACATAAAGGCGCTTTCTGGTAAATTATCAACTTCACCATTTAAAATTGCTTCGAATCCGGAGACGGTATCTTCTAAAGATACATATCTTCCCTGCATTCCGGTAAATTGTTCCGCAACAAAGAAAGGTTGCGATAAGAAACGCTGCATTCTGCGTGCTCTCGCGACAGTTTTTTTATCGTCATCCGATAATTCATCCATACCCAAAATTGCGATGATATCTTGCAGATCTTTATATTTTTGCAGAACCTCCTGCACCGAACGCGCAACTTGGTAATGTCGGTCACCGATTACACGCGGATCTAAAATCCTAGATGTCGAAGTTAGCGGATCAACCGCCGGATAAATTCCTAATTCAGATATTTTTCTATCCAAGACCGTAGTCGCATCCAAATGTGCAAATGCAGTTGCCGGAGCCGGATCAGTTAAATCGTCAGCAGGTACATAAATTGCCTGTACGGATGTAATTGATCCTTTTTTTGTAGATGTAATTCTCTCCTGCAAGTCTCCCATTTCTGTTGATAGAGTTGGCTGATACCCAACAGCTGATGGCATACGTCCTAAAAGTGCCGATACTTCTGATCCTGATTGAGTGAATCGGAATATATTATCAATAAATAATAATACATCCTTCCCTTCCTCATCTCGGAAATATTCCGCCATCGATAGCCCGGTAAGACCAACTCGTAAACGCGCTCCCGGAGGTTCATTCATCTGTCCGAATACCATTACGGTTTTTTCAATAACGCCCGATTCAGTCATTTCACGATATAAATCGTTTCCTTCTCGGGTACGTTCGCCAACTCCTGAAAACACAGAATATCCACCATGTTCGGTAGCAATATTTCTAATTAATTCCTGAATTAAAACTGTTTTACCAACACCTGCACCACCAAATAAACCGGTTTTTCCACCTTTGGTATATGGTTCCATTAAATCTACAACTTTAATACCGGTAACTAGTACATCTGTTGAAGTCGTAAGTTCTTCAAGTTTTGGAGCAGGACGATGAATGGGATAATTCATTTTTGTTTTCACAACACCTTTTCCATCTATCGGTTGTCCTAATACATCAAATAATCGTCCCAAAGTTTCCGGTCCGACCGGAATAGTAATCGGTGCACCGGTATCTATAACTTCCATGCTGCGCGTTAAACCGTCGGTAGAATCCATCGCAACTGTGCGGACAGAAGAATCACCCAAATGTTGAGCGACTTCCAATACCAAGCGGGTGTCCCATTCTTTTACCTCAAGGGCATTCAAAATTTCAGGCAAATTGCCATCTTTAAATTCGACGTCAACAACGGCGCCCATAACTTGTGAAATTTTTCCTACTGCACTCATTATCTTTTATCCTCTTTGATGTTTTAGTGCTTCTGCGCCACCCACAATTTCCAAAATTTCTTTAGTAATTACGGCTTGACGAGCATTATTAAATTTGCGGGTTAAATCGCGGATTAAATCTCCTGCATTTTCAGTAGCACTTTCCATTGCCACCATTCGTGCAGCTTGTTCACTAGCGTATGATTCCAATAAATATCGCCACATTTGTATATTTAAATGTAATGGTATCAGTGATTTAACAATTATATCTTTTGACGGTTCGTATAATCTGTCCTTGACTTCGATTTCTACATCTTCATCCAGTATCAATGGAAGTAATCGCTCAGATGCAATTTCTTGAACCATAATATTTTTAAATTGATTGAATACAACTCTGATCTTATCAACATTTTTTGCAGTAAAATGGCTGATTATTCCATTACCAATCTTAACTGAATGATTAAAATCAAGATCAGTCCAAAAATCAGTATGTTCTTCAATAATATTATAATTATGGTGTTTGAAATGTTCATATCCCCGTCGTCCAATACAAAATAGATCAACATTTTCTTTACCAACTTTACTGATCTCTTCTTCGGCACGTTTAATGATATTTGTATTAAAAGAACCCGCCAATCCCCTATCGGAAGTCATTACTACATAAGCTGTTCGCTTAACTTCACGAACATCCAACAATTCCAATAAACTGCGATCAACATCCGGCAATAGGGTCAGGATTTCATCTTTCAAACGATTGGCATATGGACGAGCCTGTTCCATTCTTTCCTGAGCTCTGCGTATTTTGGTAGCCGCAACCATTTTCATAGCACGGGTTACTTGCTGTATGCTTTTTACAGATGAAATTCTATTGCGTATATCTTTTAAATTTGCCATTCTTTATTAACCACGAATTACACGAATGTCACGAATTAATCCTGTATCCTCGTTTTGAAATCTATCCTGCAAAGATTTTAAGAAAATCTTCAGTAGCTTTTTTCAGACCTGCTTTAACATCCTCGCTGAGTTTTCCGGTATCTTTAATTTCTTTTAATAATCCACTATTATTATCATTGAGATAACTCAAAAACCCATCTTCAAAATCAGCTATTTTGTCTGTAGGCAGATTATTCAAGAATCCCTCAGTACCAATAAATATTATTGCAATTTGTTTTTCAACTGACAGAGGTGTGTACTGCTTCTGTTTGATGATTTCCATCATTACACGACCTTTTGTTAATTGGTCTTGAGTCGCCTGATCAAGATCGGAACCAAATTTGGCAAAAGCTTCTAATTCACGATATTGTGCTAAATCCAATCGTAACATTCCGGCGATGCCCTTCATAGCTTTAACCTGTGCATTACCACCAACACGCGATACAGATATGCCTACATCAACAGCCGGACGCTGACCTGAATTAAATAAGTTTGACTCTAAATATATTTGGCCATCCGTAATCGAAATAACATTGGTTGGAATATAGGCTGCTACGTCACCTTCCTGAGTTTCAATGATCGGTAATGCAGTAAGCGATCCGCCACCTAATTCGTCACTAAGTTTGGAAGAACGTTCCAACAAACGGCTGTGTAAATAAAATACATCACCGGGATAAGCTTCACGTCCGGGCGGACGTCGTAAAATCAAAGATAATTGTCGGTAGGCAACTGCATGTTTTGATAGATCATCGTAAATGACCAAAGCATGTTTACCATTATCACGATAGTATTCTCCCATCGCCGCTCCGGCATACGGAGCGATATATTGCAGCGGTGCCGGATCAGACGCATTTGCGGCAACAATCGTAGTATATTCCATCGCACCGGCGGCCTCTAATTCAGCTACAACCCGGGCAACTGTGGACGCTTTTTGGCCAATGGCGACATAAATACAATATACAGGAGAGTCCGATTCATGTGTGTATTTTTGATTAATAATTGTATCTAATGCAATCGCGGTTTTGCCGGTTTGTCGGTCACCAATAATAAGTTCACGTTGACCACGTCCAATTGGAATCATGCTATCAATGGCTTTTAATCCTGTTTGCAAAGGCTCTACCACCGGTTGACGTTGCATTACACCCAATGCTTTCCGCTCAATATGAAGTGTGTTTTTCGTTTTTATCGTTCCCTTACCATCAATAGCATATCCAAGCGGATTTACTACTCTTCCAAGCATTTCAGGTCCAACCCCAACTTCAACAACCTTGCCGGTACGTTTAACGATATCTCCTTCACGCACTAACCTAGTTTCGCCAAATAATACTACACCGACGTTGTCCTCTTCAAGATTCAGTGCCATACCAAATACGTCATTTGGCAGCTCAACCAATTCCGCACTCATTACGTTTTCTAATCCGCTAACTCGTGCCACACCGTCGCCAACTTCCAACACTTCACCTACGTCGGAAACGTCGATTTCAACATCAAATTTTTCTATTTGTTTCAGAAGTAAACTTCTGATTTCTTCCGTTTTAATTTTCATCGCTTCTTTTAATTAATAATTTCGCATCAATACTTTTTTCATTTTCGCCATTTGATTGGCGATGGTACCATCGAATATGGTATTCCCAACTCGCAGTTTCAATCCACCCAATAATTCCTTATCCTCTTGCGTACTTAGTTCAACTTTTTTACCTGTCGTTTTTTCAATACCTTGAACAATGCAAGATATTGTTTCCTTATCAATTTCATAGATTGAATATGCAGTGACATCAATTTGATTTAATGATTCTTTTTGCAATTTAGCATACACAGTAGCTATAGACATGAATATTTGATTTTCATTCCGTTCAACTAATAATGCAAAAAATTCGATTACAACAGGATTGATCAAGTCACCCAATACCGATTTCAAGATATTAACTTTTTCAACAGGATTAATCCTTAACGTATAAAAAAAGGCACGAAAAACCAGCTCCTGTTTTACTAACTGAACAATAATCCGTAAACTATTTCCTGTTTGTTGAATGCAATCTAATTCTGCTGATACAGCTAATAATGCATTGGCATATTTTTTTATGCGTCTATTAGGCTTCATTCTTAGGATTAATACTGCTTATCGAATCGTTTATCAATTTCAAATTATCTTCAGTAGAAAGATTTTTCTTAATCAATTTTTTTGCTACTTCCATTGATAAATTGATGACTTCAGCTTTTACATCTGCGATAGCACGATCTTTCTCAATTTCGATTTGGTTTTTTGCATCAACCAAAATAGCGTCAGATTTAGATTGCGCCTTTTCGATTATTTCATCTTTCATTCTTTCAGCATTTTTCTTGCCGGCAGCAACTATCGCCTGCGATTCATTCCGCGCTTCGCTCAGTAGTTTTTCAGTGTCTTCTTTAACATTGGCCAATTCATCTCTAGCTTTTTCAGCATCTAATAAGGCGTGCCGTATGTTATCTTCACGTTTTTCCAACATTGCAAGAAGTGGTTTCCATGCAAATTTCATCAGCAGAAATGCCAATGCCAGAAAGATGGTAATCGACCAGATGTATAAACCTGGATCAGGTTGAACTAAAGGATTATCCATATAATTTTCTCTTATTAATCAATTTAATAAAATAAATGCTTCTTATTTCATTAATACAATTAATAGAATAAATACTTCCGCTAAAATTGCAACACCTTCTAGCAAGAAAAGTGGCAAGTTTACAGCTCCAGTGATTTTATCGGCAGCTTCAGGTTGACGTGCAATACTTTCGGCTGCTGCTGCGGTAAATTTACCAATGCCAAAAGCAGCGCTAAATACAACCAATCCCAAGCCAATTGCGGCTCCAAAGTAATGTAGATTTTCCATTTATGTTTCTCCGTTTATTAATGATGAACGTTTATCGCCATCCCAATAAAGACAGCGGTAAGCATTGTAAATACATATGCTTGTACAATTATAACAATTATTTCTAAAGAAGATATTGCCACGGCAAGCGGAACCGATACTAATGCACCAACTCCAATTCCGGCAAATACGCTATTAAATAATCCTGTAAAGATAAATACGAATGATACTATCGCCAAAATGGCGATGTGTCCTCCCGTCATATTTGCTGCCAATCGCATTGTCAGTGCAAAAGGTCGAACAAACATCCCGATAATTTCAATCGGAATTAATATTATATAAATAGGCCATGCCAAACCGGAGGGCGCAATGTTTTTCCAATGATTAATAAAACCGTGTGCTTTTGATCCTGCTAATATGATAGCAAAAAATGTAATAGTCGCTAATCCTGCGGTGACATTATAATTCCCGGTTGCAGTTGTACTACCATGTAATAATGAATTGACAAAAGACTGATCATGAGATGAACCGCCAAAGATGAAGCGACTAATTACTCCGATAACATCAAATATCGGGACCAACCCAATCGCGTTAGCGGCAAATATGAAAAAGAAAAATGTTAAAATTAGCGGTGTCCATGTATTTAAATATTTTTTACCGACATTTGGTAAGACAATTGAATCTCGAATGAATTGTACTATTGCCTCTATTGCGGTCATAAAACCGGAAGGAACCGGATTCTCTTGTTTTAAATACTTTCGAACTGTCCAAGTGATTGTTACAAACACCAGAGTAGCAACTATCCACAACATTAATACATGTTTTGTAATTGAAAAATCAACACCAAATATTGTTGGCAGTTGCAGAATTGGATGTTCAAGTGAGCTATTGGAAACATGGCCAATTATCACTTCGCCAGCATCAAATCCACTTTCTGTTGATGTATGTGCTTGGTCTATTCCGCTCATCTATTTAGTTTTTATTTTTTTTACTTGAATTAATTTTTGTAGAAATATTGCTTCTATAATGTAAAATAGTATAAAAAAGCCCGTAAAGCTAATAACAAATGGAATTGGCTCAAAAGCGTAAAAGGTCAGAATAATGATAAAATATAGGGTAAACAAAACCATTTTAATAAAAAATGATTTTGTTAATGTAGCTGTGAGTTTTTTTGGAGATGCCGAATTAGCTCGCTTTACTAATTGAATCGAAAAAATACTGACCAATAATGGCGCAATCATTCCTAATAATATTTCATTGCTATACTGTGGAAATACTGTACCTACAATTAAACCGGAGATCCCAAGACCAAGAATAACAATTGAAATAATGAATTTCATTTATTTGGTTTTGCCCAAATGACTTTTGCAATTTCATAAAACCCGACAATGATGCCGAGAATCAATCCAATTAATAGAAATAAAGGTGATGTATCCTGCCATTTATCAATAAAGTATCCGAGGGCTCCTAAAATTAAAATTGATCCAATGAGCGTATATGATGCTCCCATAGCGGGTCCAGATTGTTTGATGATTTTTTGTAAATAACTAAATGAATTTGCTAAGTTACCTATTTTTATCATTTATCAATAATTTAGACGGTTTTTGCTAATCACCTGTAATATCACATCTTCCACTAAATTTGGCGCCTTCTTCTATATATAATCTCCGATAAATCATATCACCGTTAACTGTAGATTGATTACCCAATACAATTCGATCATTAACAGAAATATTGCCATTTACGATGCCGCCAATTTGGATATCGCTCGCGATAATATTGCCTACTACTTCCGCAGTTCTTGCGATACGAACAGGACCCCTTGTATTAACATCGCCCTGAATTTTTCCATATACAATAAGCCCACCGTCTAAGTTAATATTTCCTTCTAAAGTTGCATCAGCACCTACCATGGTATGCACATTTTGAAAATCAATTTTATTCATAATTATTCACACTTATATCTTTTAGTTTATATTTTGGAAATAACTCCAATGGGTCAACCGATTTACCATTTTTCCAAATTTCAAAATGCAAATGCGGACCTGATGAAATACCAGTGCCACCGGTAGTTGCAATCACTTCACCGCGCTTGACAAAATCTCTTGTTTCCATGTAATTGCTTTTATTATGTCCATAAATCGAAAAATAATCATCACCATGATATAAAATTACATAATTGCCAAAATCATATGTCCATCCTGAATATACAACAAATCCCGAGGCTGAAGCGTAAACCGGTTCGCCTTCTTTTACTGCAATATCAATACCATAATGATTTTGATTTTTAAATAATTTATTAGTTCTCATCTTTTGTGTAATGTAACCATCAACAGGATATTTGGAAGGTATATTATCCACATATGAAACTGCTTTATTATTTTTCGATCTCATTTGATTATTTTCAAGCCAAGTGGAATCATTTTTTATAGAATTAGAAGATAGTTCCAACTCAGATCCAAGAGTTTTTCTAATTAGTCTATCCATTTGTTCAATACGATTAAGATCTTGCATTAATTCCATAATTTTAAAACGGTCTGCGGCAAATTGCTCATTTTCTGCTTCCAATGATTTATAATGTATCAATTTAGGTAAAGCATATACTATAAAAAATACAACTAGACATAGCATTAATATTAAACCAGTAATTATAGACAACATTTGTCTTCTTGTAATAGAAAACTGTCTATCACTATCTTCGTTATCCGGAATAATTAAAATAGAATATTTTGAAGGTTTCATGCCAAATTATTATAAATCTTCACGACCTGTTAAAATGGAATAAATTCGTTCAAAATCATCATCAGAAAAATAATTAACTATGATTTTTCCACTTCCTTTATGGTATGTTAGTTTAACCTTCGTTCCTAGGGCTGATATTAACTCATTTTCCAAATGTTTAATCCTGGGATCAATCTCTTTTTTCCTAAGTGAAACTTCTGATTTTTGATCTATACCAGACTTAGCTAATGTTTCTGCTCCGCGAACACTTAAATTCTTATTTATAATATGCTGCCACATCTTTACCATAGCTTGGGTAGTTTTCATCATTAAAATGGCTCGGCCGTGTCCGGCTGATATTTCACCTATTCTAATACTTTCTTTAATCTCGATCGGTAAATTTAACAACCTTAAAGAATTTGTAACCGTCACCCGCTTTTTGCCAACCGATTTGGCAACAGCTTCTTGCGAGAGACCAAATTTGCTATTCAGCACAGCATAAGCTTCAGCTTCTTCGATGGAATTTAAATTTTCCCGTTGGATATTTTCTATCAATGCCATCTCCATCATATCTGCGTCATTTTTTACTTCTATAACGTAAGCCGGAATCTCCATGAGTCCAGCAAGTTTTGCCGCACGCAATCGTCTTTCTCCGGCAATTAAAATGAAATTACCTTCATTCTCCCATACTGTTATAGGTGTAAGTATGCCTTTTTGCTTAATTGAGGCTACTAATTCTTGTAACGCATCTTCATCAAAATTTTGTCGCGGCTGATTGGGATTAGGAGCAATATTGTTGATATTTATTTTATATGTACCCGCACTTATTGAATCTTCACGTGGCCGAATAAGAGCTTCTAATCCTTTCCCTAATCGATTACTTGACACGATCAACTATCTCCTCAACTAATTGCATATAGTTTTTTGCTCCGGTTGAATTTGCATCATACATTATAGCAGGTTTTCCGAAACTCGGCGCTTCACTCAATCGAACATTTCGACTAATAAAATTTTTAAATATTTTATCTTTAAAATAGCTCTTAACTTCATTACTAACTTCTTTTGACAAGTTCAGCCGAGCATCAAACATCGTCAATAACACACCGTTAATTTCCAAACTACTATTAATATGTTTTTGAACTAATCGAACTGTATTCAATAATTGACCTAATCCTTCAAGAGCATAATATTCACATTGAATCGGAATGATTATTGAATCTGATGCCGCTAACGCGTTAAGCGTTAACAACCCAAGTGATGGCGGACAATCTATAATAATGAATTTATAATTTGATTTCACCTCGTTTAAAATTTTCTGCAGTTGATATTCTCGGGCAATCATACTCACTAATTCTATCTCAGCACCAACTAAATCACTGGAAGATGGTAGTAAATGAAAATGCTCAATTTGCGTTTTAACGATACAGTCCTTAATAGGTATTTTTTTTATTAAAACATCATATATAGTATTTTTTTGCTTATCATATAAGTCAGATACTCCCGTGGTAGCATTGGCTTGTGGATCTAAATCTATTAAAAGAGTTTTTTCTTCTAATATTGCTAAATTGACGGCAATATTTATTGCTGAAGTAGTTTTACCAACACCACCTTTTTGATTAACTAATGAAATTATTTGTGCCATTTTATTTGAATTTTGTCTAATGTCTTTAAAAAATAGAGTTATAATTTAATTTAAAGCGCAATGAAAATGATAGCACTAAAACAAATTTAACAAAATAATAGATAGTTTTTTAGTGGAAATGGTATCTTTATAAGTGATAAATTAATTAGATATAAATGTTTTTCAAATTCGTCATTATCAGCTATATTTATTTCGATCAACATGTAAGTGACATGGCGGAGCTGTAGCTTAATGTGCAAAATTTTCTAAATAATGACTTTTTGGGGTAATTATGCAATGAATAAATCAATTTTTAAAACACTATTTTCAACTTAAACTTTAACCTAAACAATTGTGTATATCATACAACATATCACTAACAATAAATTGGATTCAAAATGAAAAAAATATTTACTCTCTTATTTATTTTAACTAGTATTATCACTGCGCAGGGAAGGTCTATTACATGGGAAGAACTTGTAAAACAATACCCTCAACTATCTTCTCCTACTACAAACAACACTTCTCCTCAACAAAAATCTACAACTCCAATTAACCCAATTGACTTTAGTGACTATACTGAAATAGAATTGTTAATGTTAGATTCCTTGGGCATACTTAAATCTTTACTTGATACCATTGAAACAAACAAGGAACCTAAGTTTTTTGGATATGATTTTTTTAACAACCCAGATAAAATTGCTATTTTTGATAACATCCCAATTCCCGGAGATTATCGTCTTGGATCTGGAGATCAACTAATAATTTCTATGTGGGGGACAACACAATTTAGATCTCGCCACCAGATAAATCGTGATGGCGATATATTCGTTGATGGTATTGGTCAAGTAAACTTGACAAGGATGGATATTTCGACAGCCGAAAATGTGCTAAAAGAAAAATTTGGTGAGGTCTATTCCACCATCAAAGGCAAAAACCCATCCACGTTCTTAAGCGTGTCTCTAGGTCAATTAAAATCAATAAACATATCATTTGTTGGTGAGGTTATCAGTCCAGGAATCCATGCTGTTCATCCATTTTCTGACATAATAACTTCTTTACTGCAAGTTGGTGGCATAAACAGAATTGGCAGTTTACGCAATATTCGTGTCGTTAGGGATGGGAAAATTATTACTGAATTCGATTTTTATGAATTTTTAGTAGATGGTAAAACGTCGCAAAATATTAGACTTATCAATGGCGACGTAATTTTTGTGCCCGTAAGGCAATCTAACATCGAAATCGAAGGTCAAGTTTTCCGTCCGGGGATATATGAGACAAAAAAAGATGAATCAATTGCAAAATTAATTCATCATGCTGGTAATTTAACCCCAAAAGCACAACAGTCCATGGAAATTTATCGTCTACTATCAAGAGAACAAAGGACTAGCGAGGATTTTGCATATGACGTATCATATGTTGATTTTAAAGATGCACTAAATGAATCCGCTTCTGACTTAACTAAAATCCGAGTCTTATCGGTACCCGAGGTCACACGTGAAGTAACTATTATTGGTCGAGTTAAAACACCGGGCAACTATGCCTATGAAGATTCAATGAAAATATTAGATTTATTTAAAATTGCCGGTGGTCTCTATGATAAAACGTTCCTTGAATCAATATATACCAAAGAAGTTGAAGTGCTTCGACAAATACCAAACAATATTTATCCAATGCGAATACCGATCAATCTTGATAAATTATTAGAAGGTCAGCCTGATCAAAATATTCTTTTGAATAATGGAGACATTATCTTAGTGCGTGAAAACAATAAATTAACCGAAAATAAATATGTTAATGTAACTGGACAAGTCAATATCCCCGGGAAATATATAATTACCTTCCTCTGCTTCAGATCGGAAGAG
>PVMK01126107.1_pt1 | contig 56524 bp, 55 predicted proteins | sample 1853481 | NCBI WGS metagenome assembly PVMK01 (sample SAMN08533507, study PRJNA380276) | Marine sediment metagenome, whole genome shotgun sequencing project.
CCGCCATCAGCAGCTTGCTGGCCGCCGGCCCGGGACCGTCCAGCAGGTGGTTGGTCCAGGCGACAACGGCCTCGGCCTGTTGCCAGTAGCTATTGAATACGCCCTGCATCCACTGGCCATCGAATGCTTCATGACCCCGATTCAACACGGCGTCATAAACGGCTTTGGCAAACTTGGCCGCATTGCAGGAGCCCTGCCCGGTAATCGGGTCGTTCAGGCACACGGCATCGGCAATCCCCATGGCGAGGCCACCACCGGGCAGTTGCATGAGCGGTTTGCGAATCGTGGGTGGAAAGCGCCCGGTGAGAATACCCAGGTCGTCAGTGAGCTCTATATTCTGACAGCGCTCAGCCTCGTGCGGGTAAAACTTGCCCAGCACATCCAGGCAATCCTTGAGATACTGCTCGGGACCCACGCGCATATCCAGCGTATCGGCCGGACCTCCGGGGATCGCTTCAAAGATCATAATGTCACACTCGCCGCTGGTGGTGAGGGCATTACACACGAAATATTCACCCACACCGGGGTGGGCATTCCAGGTGAGGCCGCGCTTGATTTCACCGTGGTCGCGGGTCTTAATCGGTTCCATACCCTTTACATAGGCCAGGGCCAGGCCGCGCTGGGGCTTGTCGTACACGCTCTTGTCAGCGTCGCGCTCCAGTAGTTTGCCAATTTCGCCTTTGCCGGATGCCACCAGCACCAGGTCGGACTCAGCCTCGTAGCGATCCAGCGCTGCCAGGTCAGCCGTTTCGTAGCGCATTTTCCCGCCAAGTTCCTCGAAACGGTAAATCCAGGCCGGCATTTTCACCCGCTGGTCTATGGAATCCAGCACCCAGTCTGCACGACCATTTTGTGGTCCGGTACGCTGCGCAAAGCTACTCACCTTGCTGCCGTTTTTTGGGCTGAGCACGTTGAATTCGATGCCGTCCCAGGGGTGATAGATATCATCCCACAGGCGCAGGCCCATCTCGCGCTCATAGGCGATGGGCGTGGCCTGCATACCCTGGCTGGAACTCACGCGCCCATTGCGAATTTCCTCCGGCGTTCGATCCGAGACGATGGTGACGTCATAGCCCTTACGCACCAGACCAACTCCGACCATCAGACCCGCCTGACCTGCACCTACAATAGTTATCTTTCTCACAATCTACCTCCAACTGGAATTATTGACGTATTCGAGTAGAGTATGGATGGGCTGGCGGGGAAGCACTATGACCAACTGGTCAAATGCCCCCTAGCTAGCGGGGCTGCCGGGCCAGGCAGTATACTCAGCTGGCCCTAAGCAAGCCGGACCGCGAGCTCCATCTGCCATGAATCAATGCATACGACATGTCCATTAAATTCAACGACCTGGAAATTTTTATAGCCATCGTGGAGGCAAAGGCCATCAGTCGTGCCGCGGATAATCTCGACGTGCCAAAATCCCATGTCAGCCGTCACCTCAAGGAGCTTGAGGAAGGGCTGAACAGGCGTTTACTGGATCGTACCACCCGCCGTATCAGCGTGTTTGCTCCAGTGGACTTTATGAGCAGGGTACTGGGCGAATTCAGTCGCTGTTATCCGTCACTGGGGGGGAACAAGCCCACCACCGACGCACTGGGCGCCAGGGGTGGACATGCTGTTTGAAGACCATGGGACAGGTCTATCCTCTATGCACTGCATTCTGTTTCCTGTGCTCCTGCGTCGACCTGGCGGGAAGCTGGCGGTGCCGACGGTTCCTTATCCGTGAACAGGGATGCCATCAGGGCGGTATCGCTATACTCCTGGAATTCCATAATCCAGCCGTTCTTCACCTTGAATACCTGGGTGACGTCCAGTGCGATGGTCTTTTCGCCGCCATGCAGGCGGTTGATTTCACTCGCGCGAATGATGATGTCGTTGTCATTCCAGATCATATCGGGCTCGAATTCCACGATCTCCACCAGGCTGCCAAACTTCTGCAGGTACTCCGCTACTCCCTGGGGTCCGTGGTATTCACCGGCAAAGGGAATGCTGTCCGGTCCACGGTACACCCACTTGCAGTCCGCGTGAATCATGCTCAGAGCCTTGTCCAGGTCGCCGCCGATGACGGCGTCAAAGAAGTGCAGTACAGTTTCCATTTCATTGCGCGGCTGCTTATACCAGACCTTCTTGTAATCCAGCCGTTCTTCACCTTGACTACCTGGGTGACGTCCAGTGCGATGGTCTTTTCGCCGCCATGCAGGCGGCCGATTTCACTCGCACGAAAGATGATGTCGTTGTCATTCCGATCATATCGGGCTCGAATTCCACGATCTCCACCAGGCTGCCAAACTTCTGCAGGTACTCCGCTACTCCCTGGGGTCCGTGGTATTCACCGGCAAAGGGAATGCTGTCCGGTCCGCGGTACACCCACTTGCAGTCCGGGTGAATCATGCTCAGAGCCTTGTCCAGGTCGCCGCCGATGACGGCGTCAAAGAAGTGCAGTACGGTTTCCATTTCATTGCGCGGCTGCTTATACCAGACCTTCTTGTCGCTGGCATGGTTGCGCCGGTACCAGTCACCAATGGCATGGCCGATGTGCTCCGGCTGGTCTTCCTGCAGGAAATGGTTGCCGATACCCACGAAGGCCGATTGGTGATTGGCTATGCGCTCGGCCCGCCAGGCCACGTCGAGCTCGGTGCTCACCGCGCCGGGCTTGGCGAAGATATCCAGTACCTTTACCTCGCTTGTGAACAGCCAGTTGTTGATGGCATCCATCACCTTGTCCACGTAGGGGCGATCGCCATCGAAGCCGCACTCCCTGGGCCATTGCAGCATCGGTGTACGGTGTGCCGGATCGCGGAAGGGGTCGCGGTACACGTCCATCTCGCGCTGGCTCATCTTGCGCGCCGTGTGTATATTCATAATGCGTTCGATGAACAGGTTTTGCTCGGTATTCCACTGTTCCGCCTCGTCTGTGCGCCAGCGGTCGTAGTGGTCCATGGCGATTGCCATGGTCGGGTCATTCCGGGCCGCCTCGGCATTGCGGACAGGATAGGCCGGCGCCAACAGCGCCTCCATCAACACGACGCCATCGACCTTGTCCGGATTGCAGGCACCGTAGTAGGGGCCGATTACCGATCCCCAGTCCTGGGCGACTATGGTGATGTTGTCCAGGCCCAGTGTCTCGACAAAGGAGAAGAAGTATTTGACGTAGTCTTCGATGGTATAGGCAAGCTCCGGTTTGTCGGAGAGTCCGTGGCCGACCTGGTCAACGGCGATCACGCGCGCATAGTTCTCGACATAGGGCATGATATTGCGCCAGATATAGGCCTGCTCCGGGGCGCCGTGAACAAACAAGACCACCTTGTCGGAATCCAGTTGGCCAGATTCCACATAGGCCATTTCCACGTCGTCGACGACCTTGATGAACTTGTGCTTATACGGGAATTCGTGTGAAGGCGGACGATCCAGCTTGCGGCACAGATCGATCGGTTCCAGGTCATCGTATTGGGTAAATGTTTTAGTCATGTCACATCCTCGGTGGTGTTGTTGGGGGGATGGCGTAACTATAGTGCACGCGTACTGATCTAAAAACCGCTATTAATAATATGAACTGTTCCGAATTTCAGAACAATATGAGCTATATCTCCGCGGGTAGCGCCTCTTTCAGAAAATCCAAAAACACCTCCAGTTTGCGCGGCTTCAGCCGCCGGGAGGAATAGATGCCGTAGATGTCGTGGGCGATGAGATGCTTGCCCCCGAACAGACCCACCAGGCTATTGCGGCGTACCGCCTGTTCACATAAGAATACCGGTAGCATGGCGATTCCCAGGCCCTGCTCTGTCAGCGAGTGTACGGTCGCCACGGCGTCACAGCGGAAACGGGGCTTCATGCGCGGTTCGGTGAATTCCACATCCCCCTGGAACAGCCAGGGTCGGTCGCGGCGGTTCTGGTCGAGTTCGGCGATGCAGCTGTGATGGTAAAGCTCGGAGGGATGCTGGGGTTCACCGTTTTCCGCGATATAAGCAGGGCTGGCGTAGAAATCGGTGCGTGCCCGACACACCTTTGCAGCGACGAAGCTGGAGTCTTCGGGTATATCCGGATGGATGATCAGGTCGAGCCTGTCGTGCAACAGGTCGGGCCTGGCTGCGCCTGACAAAAATTCCAGTTCCAGCGCGGGGTAGCGCCGCGTGAACTCGGGCAATCGGGGGCCGAGTACCCGAGAAATGAATTCGGCCGGTGCAAATACGCTAAGACGCCCGCTAATCAGGGCCGTATCGCTGGCAACCCGGGCCTGCAGGGCTGCCACATTACCGAGAATTCGGTGTGCGCTGCGGTATACGGTTTCCCCCGATTCGGTGAGGCTGATGCTGCGGGTTGTCCGTTCAAGCAACCGGGTATCCAGGCCGTCTTCCAACTCTTTCAGGTGCCGGCTGATGCGAGACTTGGGTACCGCAAGATTCTCCGCAGCCCGTGAAAGGGAGCCGGCATCCACGATGGCGATAAAGATTTCAAAATCAATCAGTTTGATGGACATCTATACCCCTGCCACAGCCCGGTTCTCGCGGTAACTCAGGACGTGAGCTCCACTACCTCATCATAGCCCTTGCCGCCAGCGTCCGCTGATACTTTTTTGCCGCCGCAAGAGTAACGCACTACCAGTCAATCCCTTGTGCCGACCCTCTGCCCAGGCGCCAGGGAATTTCCCGGAGACGATCCCTGCTCAGACTGCCACCACCGCCATATTTCAACTTGTCCGTCACGATCTTGCCGGGCTCACCACCATGACTTCGTAGCAACCGCTTGAAAAACCTCCTAACAGCCGCCGGTGCCATTGTCGCTTGATCCAGAAATCGCCATTCATGCGCGTTGTAAACCATTTGCGTAGCGACGGGTAGACGCCGGCTTCAACCGCCAGGGCGAACAGCGTCACCGCGGCAATGGCGAAAATCACCGCCACTGCCGTTTGAATGTTATCCGGAGCCGCAGCAATCAAAAGTGGTTCTTGTAAAATGTTCATGGTATTTCTCCCTGTCTCGATGAAACCCCGAAACTCTCCAAGTGCCTACAGAATGCCATGGACCCGTTGGAAGCAGCGTGTGAACGGTCGTGGATTTTGTTGTTCCACTGAAATCGGACGCCCCACCGTCAACGGAGTTCGCAGGGGTTCCATCAACTCACCCAGCGGCGCAACCGGCAGGGCGCCCAGGGCGTCCGGCACCCTGGCGTAGTTGGGCAGGGTATGCTCTCTCCCCTCTGTGCAAAACTCTTCTCCCTGATAGAACACCCCGTTGGGCGTCAACAGGACTTCGATCTGCTCCCTGATATCAGTTAATGCCGGTATGAGTATTTGCTCGGGTGCGTAGCTGAAATCTACAAGTTCGCTGACCATGAGCAGCGACCGCAGCAGTTTGCCCAATGCGGTGCTGCGGATGGTATCCGGTACATTTTCGATGTATTGCATGATGATCTCCCTGGGCTTTGTGTGCCCTGTTGCTGGCTGTTTACGGTGTAGATATTGGCCTGCTATCGCGGTAGCCACCGTAGAATCGACCGTGGTTTTTTCTCGATCCAGCGTGTTATTCGTCAGTTTCGATTGTTTTTGGGGGCCGCAATATTCGACTGTTAATATCTGTAGCCCTATACTTGGCCCTCGCAACCCCGTAGAGGGCAGGTGTTCCATGGCAGATCTCAAGCTGCGTGTACTGGGCGACCTCGAAGTCATTCGAGGCGGTGCCGTGCTGGACCTGCCCCCTTCCAGGAAAACCCGCGGCCTGCTCGCCTACCTGGCGCTCACCGAGCGCAGCATGCGCCGGGAACGACTCTGCGAGTTGCTGTGGGAAATCCCCGACGACCCGCGCGGTTCCCTGCGCTGGAGCCTGTCCAAAATTCGCAAATTGGTAGACGACGAGCAGCACCTGCGCATCATCGCCGATCGCAGCAACGTCAGCTTTGATGCCAGCGATATGGATATCGACGTGCGCACACTGCACGAAGTGGTGGAAAACGGTTTACAGGACATGTCCACCCCGGCCCTCGAACAGGCAGCTGAGGCCTATCAGGGCTGCTTTCTGGAAGGGCTGGATTTGCCGGATTTCCACGATTTCTACACCTGGTGCATCGGCCAGAGAGAGCATGCCAGCAGATCCCAGTCCTTGCTGCTAAGGGCACTGTTGCAGCGCCTCCTCGATAAGCCGGAACAGGCGCTGAACCATGCCACCCGCCTGGTAACCCTGCTCCCCTACGACGAGGCCGCCAGGGCACAACTGATTGAGTTATTGCTGCAACTGAACCGCAAACCGGAAGCAGAACAGCAGTACCGTATGGGGCTGCAGAAGCAGCAGGAAGCCGGGGCGGAAGATAGTGGCGTACTGTACCGCGCATGGCGCGGCAATTTGGGCGCAAAGATGGGTGGGGCCCCCAATGCGACAACAGTGACACCGCAATCACCAACAACTCCCCGAGTCGCTGTCGAGAAAACCCTGGTGGGGCGGGACCGGGAACTGGAGACCCTCTCCTCCATGTTGGCTGAATTGCCCCGGGCCGAGGGCCACAAAGTGGTCCTCATCCGCGGCGACCCCGGCATGGGTAAAAGCAGCCTGTTACGCGCCACTGCGGCACTGGCCAGGGGGTTCGGGACAGGCATTCTCAAGGCCAGCGCCTTCGAGTCAGAACTGATTCGGCCATTTGGCGTGTGGAACGACGCCCTGCGTCGCGCCATGCCCGACAACGCAACCAGTGCCCTGCTGGGCAGCGGCGTGCGGGTTACCCGCGACCAGGTCTTTACCAGCCTCAGTGACCTGCTGAGCGAGGAAACCGCTAAACGACCGGTGGTGGTGCTGTTCGATGACGTGCAGTGGTGTGACGAATCCAGCGCCGCGGCATTGCACTATGTGCTGCGCATGAACCGGCGCCAACCCTTCCTGGTGGTGGCCGCCGCCAGGGAGACAGAGTTGCGCGATAACACCGCGATCCAGCAGGCGGTAAGGGACCTGCGCCACGATAATCTGTTGCTGGAAATTCGGCTGGAACCCCTCTCTGCCGAGCAACTGTGTGAACTGATAAGCGAGCACGCTCCCGCTGTGGATGCCGCGCGACTGAGCCAGGAGTGTGGCGGCAATCCGCTGTTGGCTCTGGAACTGGCCCGCGCCGAACAAGAAGGTGGCAGCGGTAATTCCCTGTCTGAGTTGGTGCGGGAGCGGATGTCGCGCCTCAATGAAGACGCCCGGGCCGTACTGTTGTGGGCAGCGGTCCTGGCGCCACGCATCAACCTCAAGTCACTGGAGCAGGTGACCGGTCTCGAGCGAAGCCGCATTTATACCGCCATCGAGGCCGCGGAGCAGCAGGGCATTCTGCACCCAGGGGAAAGAGGCTTTCGCTTCTCCCATGATCTGATCGCCCGGAGTATCTACCAGGAGATATCACCCGCCCGGCAGCAGGTCATGCACCGGCGTGTGGCTGAGTTGCTGGAGGAGGCCACCGCCAGAGACCTGGAACTGGCCGCCGACCTGGCCCACCACGCGGCCAGGAGTGGCGACCCGGCCCTGGCGGCCCGGGCCATGGTATCTGCGGGCAAGCTGTGCCTGCGTTTTTATGCCAACGACAACGCCCTGGTCTTATACCATCGGGGAATGGAGTTCGCCGCCCAACTGGGCGACTCGGACCGCGTCTGCCTGACCCTTGAACTATACGACATCCGCTTGAACGCGGCGCCTCTGGAAGACTGGGAGGCCTCGGTTGCCGAGTATATAGAACTCGCCGAGCAAGCCCTGGACCATGGCGCCCTGCCCTACGCCCGGCTCGGCTATCAGATGGCCAGCTACGTGCGCTGGCTGCACGGCCAGTGGTCGGATGCGCACCGCGACTCCCTGCAGGCCGAACGGGTGACGCGCTCGGCCAATGATGAAGCCCATATCCTGGGAATGGCCGAAGCCGCCAAATGCCTGGCCATGCTCGAACGGGACCTGCCCCAGGCCGATGCCATGGCCATGGAGGCCAGTTCCCTGGCCGCCCGGGAGAACATCCTGTGCCCCGCGCTGCCGACCTCCCTCGGTATATTGCGCTATTACGAGGGTCGACTGGACGCGGCGGTGGATCATCTGGAAGAGGCCCGTACCATCTGCAAGGCACAGGGCGACAAGCTCAACGAATACCTGGCCAGCGAATACCTCACCATTGTGGAGGTAGAGAGGGGCGATTACGCCATGGCACTGGAGCGTTGCCGGGTGCTGGTCGACATGGGGTCGCGGCTGCGTGAGGGCAGCGAATACCCCTTCGCCCTGGCACTTCAGGCCATGTGCCGGTACGGCCTGGAGCGGGAGGAATCAGGCCTGGATGCACTACTACAGGACCTGCGTCAGGCGGATGCCAAAATGCGGCTGGCCTTACTGCTCAACCGGGCGGCCAGGCTGGATATCCTGCACGAAAACCTGGACAAAGCCCTGGCCCGTAGCACTGAAGCCCTGGCACTGGCGCAATTGATGGAACAGCCATCCGAGACATTGCAGGCTCATATAAATTACGTATATATATCATTTAAAAACAAAGACATAGATCCCAAAACTCATCTACATACTATAGAACAGTTGACCGCGGGCACTGTGGCTGGCTGGGCCCGTGAACGGGCCTCCCTGCTGTTGACCAAATACAAGTGAGGATCACATGGTAGACGTCATACTCGAGCGACAATTCAACCCCGCTCTTTCCCCGGATGGCTTCAGCGCCATGGCCACGGAGAGCGCCAGTTGCCTGTCGCTGTACCGGGTCGAATGGCAGGAGAGCCTGCTGGCTAATGAGGGCAACCGGTTGGTGTGCTGCTTTAAGGCGCCGGATACAGAATCGGTTCGCATGGTCGCAAGAGAGCAAAGGGCACAGAACAAAATAGCCTGGGCCGGTACAGTGCACGAGACGGGCCGCGAGGGCCAGGCCAATGTGGTGGTGGAGCGGCGCTTTGACCAGCCGGTCACCGTGGAATCCGTGCAGGCCATAGAGGATGCGGGGGCCTGGTGTATGGAACTTCACCAGGTGACCTTCCTGCGCACTTTCTTCTCCACTGACTGCAAGCGCATGATCTGTCTGTACCGGGCCCCCGACGCGGAATCGGTGCGCCTGGCCCAACGGCAGGCAAAAATGCCGGTAGAGCGAGTCTGGTCATGCCGGCGCTTTTCCATGGCCGATTTCATCCAGTAATGATAGGGACAGTTTACTTAATTTCCCTAAAAACCACGTTCAATTACACGTTCAATTCAACATAAAAAGCTGAAACTGTTCTCCACCGGCAGGGCATTAATGCGCTCCGGCATCATCAATCAAAGGAGATCAGCGATGCATACATAGAGCACTCGAAATCTGGCGGTGGGGACGGTAAAGAAATCCATTGCCGCCAAACAGTCTGCATGGTTGTTGAAAAACGTCCGCCAAGACTGTGACGGAAGCCTTTTCGGATGTCTGAAAATAGTCAAGTAAATCAATACGATCTAGTTTTCAGAAGGGACAGGTGGCGCTTATCCGCTGCAGGCTTGATCAAAGTTGACGGTCAGTCTGTTACTCCGACAGAAGAAGGTAAGGCTCGTATCGAACCGCTTATGTTCTTGGCGAAATCCAACGAAGCCGATGCCTTAGGTAGCTTCAATGTCGAAGAAGCGTTATTGTTTAAACGCTATCTGCGCAAGATTTGAGCACACCTTCAAACCAGCAATTCGCGAATTTTATCCACCACGGATTCAACGGGAATACGGCTGGCGGCGCCACCGAGATTCAACAGTTTCGGTGTTTGCTTCCAATCAAATACCAGCTCGCCATTTTTAAAGATATAAAAGGTCGGCTGTAAAAAAGCCTTTTCCTGATAGTTTTTCGCTTTGCCATGGCTGTTATTAATCGGTGCCTGTCACTGCTGGTGAAACAGTAAACTTTGATCCGACACCAAATCGAAGGACAACCCCAGCTTTTGTTTTAAAGCTGCGTTGGCCGCAGGCGTATCGGCAGCAACGCCGTAGATAGCGACCTTGTCAGTAGGCAAATCTTTGGTTTGTTTGGCGACACCCTTCAGGTAGCTGTGACAAAACGGGCACCAGTCACCGCGGTAGGTAGTCACCGCGACAATTTCCTGGCTCTCTATCAACGTGATCAACTGTTGTGTATTTAATATTTAATATTTAATATTTCATGTGACATAGTCGTGCTTCTCACTTCGTAATAAAAAATGTGGCGGCTCTTACGAAGACTGACCCTCTTTGGCCAAACTCGCTTGTTTAGCTCAATCTCACTTCAATCGCGTGTCCATCACCCAACTTTGGGTTCTTCCATCCGTAGGCGCTGGATCAAGCTTAGGCCGCTTTTGCCCTTTCTTTCTGGGTGCCGGTGCTGCCCACGACAGCAAATCGGTTTTTGCCATGCGCATTACGATCTGCTCCGGGGTTACATTGATCACCATCAGGTCCTGAGCAATCACCACAGGTCCGCCGTAAGTAGAGGCAATGTCAGCAAAGGCCGGGTCAACGGTGTAGTCATTAGTGAAGAAATGGGTACCAACGCCCAGCGTCGGTTTGGCAATAGAAAAAACCCGCCCAAGCATATCGGCCGTGGTGTGCTCATTCACTACATTCTTGGCGATTTGAAGCGGCATACTGTTTCTTTCCGCAAAGGTTGGCGCATCGATAAAGAGTTCATGAATGAATACATCGACACCTTTTGACTGCTCAGCCTCAAATTTAGTGGGAACGCTATCGCCGGTAAATGCCATAGACAAGCCATTCCACTCTAACCGATAACCCACCGCACCAATCAGGATATGGTCAACGGGAAAGGCATAAATTTTGACGTCGTTTTCATCGTAGACCAGCGCCCGTGGTTTTTCTGGACTGAACTGCATGCCATCAAACTCATGGGCAACTATCTTCATTCCGCCACTGGCGATCACACCGGTTTTACTTTTGGTGTGCCAAGCACCGACTTTTTGTACATTCTCAACGAAGGCAGCAATACCCAGCTCAGGCAAGGAGCCAGAGGCTCCCCATACATGTAACGGGGTATTTCTTGCCCAACCCATCGAATCCCACAGGTTGAGAATGCCGCCGACATGGTCAAAATGCAGATGGGTAACAAACAACTTGTCGAGCATCGCCAGCGGAATGCGCAGGCTCCACAGCGCCGGTACCGTACCGCCCCCAGCATCAAACATAAAATAATCCCCGTTGCCCAATTCAACCAGCCAACTGGTAGATGCCTGTCCACGTCGTACCGGCGGGTTACCTGAACCAATGGTAGTAATGCGCATTTCATTGGCGGCCAAGGTTTCCTGCTCAGGAATAAAATGTTCTGGGTAAGACTTTAGCTGCGTACCTTGTTGCTTCACCACAATTGGCGTTTTGGTCAGCGGCTTACCACACAGTGGAACCGGATAGCCCGCTTCGGTGGTCGTGCACTCTCGCGGAAAACGGTAATCCTCCGGCGTTTCCGCCAAGGCTGGCGTACCGGCCGATAGAGACAGCAATGGAATGATAGAAAGTGTTTTCATTTTCATTGTTTATGCTCCTGATTATGCAGATTAGGCATCTCATCTTTCAGTCTTGTTGATAATTTCACTTTATTCAAATGGGCTCGCGACAGTTTCCTGGCCGCGAGCCGTGGCGAGCTCAGTGCTCGTCAGGCGCTATAGGGGTAAAGTCCGGACGAATTTCCGGGTGATTAAAAAAGTCATAGTGCAAAAAACCATCCCACTGAACTTTTAAGGCATGATCAATGGCCAGTTCAAACTGCGGGTAATGCCCGTATTTGGGTTCCATTTGTTTCGCCATATCATAGGCAACGCGATCAAAAATATTGCGCAGCCATACCGCGATATTGTCGCCCTTTATCTTGCCACGTATGTATGCAGGTACGCCCCAGTTTTCTGGAATCACTTCAAACCAGGCATCGTAAAGATCTTTGGTGTATTGCAGAGCAAAATCCACATCTTTGCGAGCACTAATATTCAGGTGGCCGGTATTGGCATACTGCCACTCTTCACCCGCAACATGGCGCAAGAAGGTGATATAACCGGTCATGTTCTGCACGCCACTGTAATCATGCAGGGGCATGCGGTTGGGATAGATAAAATCGATAAAGGTAATTACCCCATCCGGAAATAACACGTAGCTATCGGCATTACTGTGAGCGACGTCCACAGGTGTACCCAGCTTGAAGCGCTTGCCATCAAACTCGAAATAGCCCACAGGCGTAGAGACTACCTCCGTTGGCTGGGGAATATTTTGCTTATACCGCTTGCTCGCCACCACAAATTGATCGCTGGCAATAATACGTAATTCCCGCCCTTGCTTGGCAAGCGCGTCCACCAAGTTTTGGGCACCACCAATATGATCCAAATGCGGATGGGTATAGACCAAGGTCGTCACCGGCTTATCGGTCAGCTTGGCGATACGATCCAACAAACGACCGGCAAACAAACTTTCCGCAGCATCCACCAACAGTACTTCGTCTTCACCAATGTATATACTCATCGCATGCACATTGTGAAGAATCCAATAGCTATTTTCGGTAAGTTTCTGGATGTTGATTTCACCGATAGGGAACTCAGCAATCTCAACCATTTGCTCCGGATTTAAAGCCAGCGTTTCCGAAACGGGAACGATATCTCGACCCGGCACAGGCTTGGTTGCGTCACTCAACGGAGCCACTGGCCGAAAAATATGATCGCCCTGTTCAGGCCCCTGGTCCTGCATCCAGTACATCACCGCCATAGCGATAACCGCCAGGGTGGTAATGGACCAACTCAGTTTATTCGACATCACAAGTTCCTTATTTAGATAATTTAATGGGTGAAAAGTCGGGCTTCAACGTACCCAGCTCCGGATTGTAGTTGAGGAAGGCATCCTCAAACACCTTGTAAGCATGGCTGCGAATCACTTCTGTTTGCGCAATATGCTGCCATTTTGGATAGACCTTGCGAGCCATAATTTCAGCGGCTTCATCGACGTAGTTACCCCAGAACACCCCGGCAGTCAGACCTGGGCCATTTTTCTGTACGCTTTCTCCAATCGCAGCACCGGTCGCCCACGCCGGGGCAATCTCGGACATAAAGGCATCATAGAGGTCTTCCAGGTAGGCAAAGGTACGCTCGATATCACGTTTATAACCGATATTGGCATGACCCAGGTTGGCAAATTGCCAGTCTTCACCCTGCACTTGGCGCAGGAAGTTCACCCAGCCGGTGATATTGTGCGAAGAACTGACATAGGCCAGCGGCGCACGACCGGGATAATTGAAATCCACATACATAATCACACCGTCTGGCGTCAGCACATAGCTATCCGCCGCACTGTGCGCAGAAGTTACCGGCGTGCCCACGACAAACTCGAACGTCTCAAATTTAAAGGTAGAGCGACCATCGGCAACCACTTCGGTCGGTGGGGCAATATTGTTCTTGTGGATTTTGATTTCACGGGCCGCACTTTCACTGGCGATGATTCGTAAATCGATACCCTGTGCTTTCATCGCCTGCTGAAGGCGGTGGCTGCCACCGTTGTGATCGGTATGGGTATGACTGTAGACAACGGCCTTCAGAGGCAGGTCGGTAAAAGTTTTGATCGCCGCCAGCATATCAGCCGGATTTACTGAGCTAGACGCATCGACTACCAACACGCCTTCATCACCAACGAAGACCGTACTGGCAAAAGCATTACAAATCATCCAGTAACTACGGTCAGTCAGGCGTTGTACATACCATTTTCCCGGCTCGCCAAAATCAGGCACCGCCACGCGGTGACCGGGCTTCAGTTTTTTAGTGGTGGATGGCTCAACATAAGTTTCACCCGCGGCATTCCAAGGATTAACCAACACCGCCGGCTCCATATGCTGATGTCTAAACTCTGCAGCCAGTACCGGCGCAACCACTGTTATCAGCGCCGCTGTACAGCCGGCGATAGCAAAAGCTCTCATTAATTCTCTCCTCATTGATTACAAAGCAACCATAGGGATTAAACGCTTCCCTTTACCGTTTATATATCCGAAAATCGACAAAGCCATCCCAATACAGCATTAGAGGCGTTTTTCATGACTAAATTCAACAGCCAAACCAGCAATAGCTACCAAACCTTGAGCAGCTTTGAAGCCAGTCGGCAGTTACTCAGCCAGTTTGGTGACCACAAAATGCTGCATACCAATCCAGATACTTTTTTATTCAGGGAAAGCTCTACCGACTTGAGTCAACTGAGCCTTCTGACGCTGGAGTTTGTTGGCGATGTGTCTATAGGACACTACACCACCCAGAACTTACTGCTGCTTCATATTCCCCTGTCCGGCTATTTTTTATTCCAGACCAATCAGGGTCAGAAGCGTATTGAGCCAGGACAAGCCTTTATGTTGTCACCAGACAACAAGCCACATTTTCGGATGCCCGAAGGCGTTGAAGTGATTATTCTGAAGATGGATATCGAAGTTTTGCAGCAACATGCCCAACGGCTATTAAAGTACCAGCCAGAACAGGCCATTAGCTTTCCGCTGGCGGGTTTTTCTCTTCCGGCGATTAAGCAAATGAAGGAGACGATAACGCTGATTAATAATCACCACCGGGAACTCACCGACAATCACTTGCAAATACTCTGGAGCCAACAGGCCGAGCAGTTGTTACTGACATCCCTGTTAACCCAATTCGACAATAACTACCAAACCTTGCTACTGCCGCAAAGCCCAACACCACTGCCACAAACGCTACAGCTGGCGCACAATTTTATGCTCAAGCATATTAATCAACCGATTAAGCTTGTTGAGCTAAGTCGAGCTGCCGGACTCCGTGAGCGAAGCCTGACCTATCAATTCAAAAAACATACTGGCACGACCCCAATGAATTATCTGCTCAACCTGCGCCTGGATGCCTTGCGCGATGCTTTACACAATGCCAATGGCGCCTCTAATGTCACCGACATCGCCCTGCGTTTTGGTTTTAATCACGCTGGTCGACTGGCCCAGTACTACCGGCATCGCTTCGGTGAACTGCCATCAAAAACCTTAATTAACTAAAAACCACTACAGTTAATGACAATAAACGACTGCGTAAGGGAGCGTGACCCGCACAGTTGACACTTTGCCGACAGTGGTTTTCTTTCTTGAAACCAGTATCAGTGTCGAGCTCTGTGCTACCTTCCGGTCCACGATTTCACATTCAGCAGGACAGTCTCGAAGTTGGCCTAGACAGAGTCGAAGCCGGGCCGTCCCTTAAAACTTCACCCGCAATCAAATCCGATTGACAGCGGTGTCTTTTTCGAAGTTAACCCAGATCATCCAGAACAACTGAGACAACATCCCTTCGAAGCGGCGGAGTTTTCGAGCATCATCGGTGTTCCCGTAAACATCAACAGACTCTCCTGTATACCCGTCAGTGTAAAATGGCGTCACTATGCCATGCATCTCATCCTCATCGTATCTCTTCACATTGTGAACATCCTCATGGTAAACAATCACGATATCTTCGCCACCGATTGTTGTGCGTAACAAAGGGTTATCTTTGAGAAATTGTCGCGTGTAAGCTACAGCATCCCCATTTTTCCGCATACCGTAGATTTTCTCCTTCCAGGGCAGACGGCTGTCCTGCAGGTCGAGGGTCGGGAACACCGGGGCATCCGGATCTTTATGCTGACTGTCGATTGCATGAAACATGATCAAACGCGTCATGTTATTCCAGTAGTGCTTAGTGGGATCCTGCTTCAGGGGCGGCACTGGATTGTAGAAAACATAACCATTCGGAAACAGTTCCTTGAAAGCGCCGTAAGTCATTCTGAAACTCGGAATATCCTTCATCCGTTGATCATGCTGCAAAATGTAACGCTCTTGCCTGGTTCTTGCCTGGTGCCGCGTCAGGAATGTCTCGCGCAGCGCCTTTTTCTTGTCCGCCATTTCAGGCTCGTTGTACACCTTGCCCAGAACGTAAAAGAATAGAACCAGAGGCGTCAGAAAACTAATGGCGAAAAGGGTGTCCATATTAAGTAAATAGAGCGACAACGCGACCAGTCCCGCGCCACCCCAGAGCATTGCGTATCAAGGCCCCTGCATCAGGGTCACTGGAAAGCCAATCCAGAATACATCCTGCAATAGAGGGACGATGCCGGACATACGCCTGAAACCGGGCTTAGCCTGGAGGGTAATTGGGAAAAATAACACTACTGCCCGGTTATCTTTTTGAACAAATCCAATTGCTTAGTCTACTGCTCGCGGGTATTGGATAATGATTCTGTCAAATACTGGGTCAGCAGCCGGGTGCGGAGTTCGCGGATCTTTCGATCTTTCGTGGACCAGCACAAACCAAACATCGAGGCTTCGTTGGAGACATAACATACAAACAAGCGGGTGCGCATCTCAAGATCGTTGCCCCTGAAACCCAGCTCGGCGAACGCCTTTCTGGCGACTCCCAATCTCCGCGCCAGCTTTTCTATCTTGACACTTTCAATGCTCGATTCTGAGAGCATCTCCGCTACAGGGCCTTCCTCAATCAGGCGGCAACAGAATCCCAGTTTTCAACCAGCAAATCGCAGGTGCGTTCCGCCAGGGCGTGAATGGTGAACGTGGTGTTGGCGTGTGAGCCGGAGGGAAAGGTACTCTGCCCGCCGATCACCAGGTTGCCTATCTCATGGGTGATGCCGTGGCCGTCGCAGACGGAATCCTCCGCGGATTTCCCCATGATGGTGCCCCCCATAATATGTTGCGCCGCAACCGGGCCGGACCAGGCCTGCAGGGCGCCGGAGGCTTTTATCACTTCCAGCCCCTCCCGACGGGCCTGCTCGGCCAGGGCGCGCCCGTCGGGTGAAACCTGGTATATGACTTTGGCCTGGGGCATACCGAACTGGTCTTTTTGCTCACCTGGCACAATCCGGTTGTCGAACAGCGGCTGGTCTTCACAGATGGCCGCCATGGCCGCCATGCGCTTGCTGCCAGTGCGCATAAAGTCGTGCAGCGCCTCGCCATGGAGATCGGGACGCGTCATGGCCACGCCCAGCAGGTCGTTGGGCTTTAACACCAGGCCGATCTCCCAGTGGCGTGCGCCAAATATACCATCCGGATTCGCCGTTTTATCCGGCCGCGCTGTATACAGGTGGCCACCGGTGGCGCCGACATGACATTGGGTGTCTTCATCATAGAGACCGAACAGGGTGACCGCAGGATGTACCATCAGGTAGCGTCCCAGAGTGCCGCTGCGATTGGCCAGTCCCTTGTCTTTCGAATTCAGTAATATGCGCGTGTTCTCGACCGTGAAAGCAGCCAGTAGAACGACAGCGGCTTCCTGCCGCTGACGCTGCCCCTGTGCATCCACGTATTCGACCCCGGTCGCGCGGCTGCCCCCTTTGTCAGTCAGCACACGTGTGACATGGCTGTCGGCCTGAAAGCGCGCTCCGGCTTTAACGGCCCTGGGATAATAGGTCATCAGGGGATTGGCAATGGCGCCAATGGGGCAGCCGGCATCACACCAGCCGTCCCAGATACAGGCCGGCCGGCCATTGTACTCCTCGGTTAACACGGCAATGGGCATGGGCGCAACAGGGATACCCTTCTTGCTGAATCCCCGCTCCAGCAACTCGGCGTGCCTGAATTTTGGTACCGGGGGCAAGGGGTAATCGTCTCCCGGCGGGCGCCAGGGTTCCCTGGCGGCATCGCCGGATACGCCCACAAACTGCTGGACGCGCTCGTAGTACGGCCTGACATCCCGGTAACTGATGGGCCAGTCCAGGCCACGCCCGAATTTACTGCGCAGGCGGAAGTCATCTTCATCAAAGCGTGGCCATATACCGTAATGGTGAATGGCCGCCCCACCGAAACCGCGGCCGGCATTCATATTGAAATGTATACGGTCCGGGCCACCAAACTCATCCACATGGGGTGTGGCCCACTTCAGGCGCCGCGCCCATATCTGTGAGCTGTACAGGTCCCGGGCGGTTCTGGCAGGGCCGGATTCGAGCACCAGCACCCGCTTGCCGCCCTCGGCCAGGCGCGCCGCATAAACCATGCCCACCGCACCCGCGCCGACAATGACTGCATCCACTTTGCTGCTCATCTGTGCTGGCTCCCTACCACTGCGACGGCGGTTCGATATGCGCCATGTAAGGAATTCCCAGGTCGGCGAAGCCCTCCATGGTGCCGTACACCACATCGATTGCGTCGCTACGCAGGCAAAGATAGACCGGCTGCGATGGCGGGCCGCGCCAGTCTTTTGGTTGCTGCGGGAAAAGGCTGGCAATGATGTCCTGGCGCAACGCCACCGGCAGTTGCGTGAATATTTTCTCGTGGCGTACCTGGGCAATGCCGTTCAGCGCCTGCACGCTGCCTTTGTAAAACCCGACATAGGGTGGCGGCACCTGCAGGTAACGGGCAATCAACAGGCTGTCATTGGGATCTCGCGAGAGCTGTTCGTCTATGAAGTAACCCACGCCGGCTTCGCTGGCGCCGGGCAGCAGGACATCCGCGGCAGACTCCAGCGTTGCCAGTTCGATCTCATCCAGCACTTTGAGCGGCACAGACTGTGCTTTGGCCTCGGCGGGCGTTAATAGAAGATCCGGTCCGAGAATGGCGGCGACGGCCACGCCAAAACCGGCATCCTTGATGAACTTTCGACGATCACTGTTTATCGGTGGTGTGCCCATCGACTCAGCCCAACTGATCGGTGCGCGAAGAGGTATAGTGACGCGTGTCTATTTCCCCAGCCAGCAGCGGCATAAGCTCGTCCAGGCCACCGGCGGCGATCACGCCATTGATAAAGTGCTGGTGGTCGGCAACCGAAGGCCACTGCTCCACCAGCAGGATTTCATCACTGTCCTCAACTGAACTCATCATCTCCACACTGGAGCACAGGGGGTGCTCCCGGGTCGCAGCCACCGGGCCGGCCATGGCCTGCAGCAGCAGTTTACGCTGCCCCGGCCTGGCCTTCAATCTGACAATGGCCGTCACACTCATAGTCCTCGGCCTCAAGCCTGGTAGGCGGCAGCCACGGCGCAGCTGTCATAGAGCTCATCGAACTGCGTGATCCGGCCATCCAGCACCGTCCAGATATGGGCCACCAGGGTGTCGTAGGTCTTGCCGGTGGCCTTTACGGTGCAGGCCTCATCGATAAGAAAGATCACCTTGTCACCCGTGCCGAATACGCCCTGCACATCGAACTTTACCGTTTCGGTATCACCGGCGAAGATGCCCAGCATTTCGGCGGCACCAGCCTTGCCGCTCCAGTTGCCGGCAAAGGGAATCTGTTCGCGCGGGCCGTGGTGGTTCCACACTACATCATCGGCCACCACGGCCAGCATCGCTTCTATGTTGCCAGTCTGGAAGTTGGCATAGACGTTTTGTGAAATGAAATCGATATTTTCCTGACTCATGGGTGTTCTCCTTATCCTTGATTGCTGGTGATTACATTGCGGCGGATCCAATCGTGCAAGGCCCGGCCATAGCCCTCGGGGTTGTCTTCCTGGATATAGTGGATACCGGTGCCGATCCAGGCGCTTTCATGGTTGGCGATGTTGTCGCACATCCACTGCGCATCCTCGGGTGTGTTAACTGCCCCCGGTGTCGCGTATACATGCAGGGTCGGGATATCCTGTTTGCTTAAAAACCAGTTGTTGTACTTTTCGTAGGAAGCACGGACGTCTGCAGGCTCACCGTCCAGGGGCACATCACGGGGCATTTGCAGAATGGGACCGCGCTTGGATACATCAAAGAAAGGTTCACGGTAAACCATCATTTCGGCCTGGGTTACCAGGCGGTAGATATGTTCCTGCATCACGCGCTCGATGAACAGGTTCTGGGTAATAGCGATGTTTTCACCGGCCTCCGACTGCATGGTGCGGTACATGGCCAGCACGCCGGGACTTTCTTTACCGTAAGCTTCCGTATCATCGATCGGGTAGCGAGGCGCCATCAAGGCCTCAGAATAGCACACGCCCTTGACGTTGCCCGGGTGATCCACCACGTATTCCATGGCATAGTTGAAGCCCCAGTCGTGGATCACAAAAGTGATGTTCTCCAGCGCCAGTGCCTCAATAAAGCCACGCACAAAGTCCACATGGCTGAAATAGCCATATTCGATATCCGGCTGGTCGGACTTGCCGAAGCCGATCAAGTCGAAGGCGATGCAGCGGCCCAGGTCCTCTACCCAGGGCATGACATTGCGCCACAGGTAGGCTGAGGTGGGGGCCCCATGAATGAAAACGATCGGGTCGGCGTCGAGGTTACCGCTCTCCACGTAATGGATACGGTGGCCGTTCACCTCCACATACTTGCTGTCGTAGGGAAACGCGGCCGAAGGCAGCGCGGTAGCGTGTTCGTGGGCCTTGCGCCACTGTACATCTGCATCGTTGTTCTGGCTCATCACGGGACTCCTCTTTGGGTTATCGTGTTAGCGGCATAGTCTAGAGAAACCTCAGAATTGATAAATATGCTCTGGTGGCAAGGATTATTCCACTTGGTGGGATAATCCCCGTATGATCACAATTGTTTGGGGAATTTCTCCTCGAGAAAATCGAGGAAAACCCGCACTTTGGAGGGAACATAGCGCCGGGAGGGGTAAAGCAGATAGATATTGTGGCTGATCTCATAGCGTCCGCCGAATAACTTCTGCAGGCGCCCTGCTTCCAGTCCCTCGCGGCAAATATAGTCCGGCAACATGGAAACTCCCAGACCGCGCTCCATCAGGCGCAGTGCCATATAGGTAGAATCCGTGACGTAACGGCCATGCACCGGCACTTCCAGCGTCTGATCTTCATCTGGAAATAACCAGCGCTTGTAGCCATGCGGATTATACGCCTCGAGAATGCACTCATGCCGCTCCAGGTCCCCGGGTGACTGCGGCTCACCAAATCTTTCCAGATACTTTGTGCTGGCGTAGTAATTAGTGGTGGCCACTGTCAGTTTTTTGCCGATGTAGGACGAGTCCTGGGGCTCCTCGATATGAATCATTACATCGATCCGGGTATCAACCAGGTTGTGTCCACCGTCGGTGGTAAACAACTCCAGGGTAATATCCGGATAGTGTTCGGCAAAGCTGGGAATGATGTCCTCGAAGTGGACCCGCGTGAACTCTGTCGGCGCGTATACCCGCAGCCTGCCGCTGGGGCTATCCTGCTTGCGCTGCAGGCTGGCCCGGGTGGAGTCGACTTCCTCAATAATGCTCAGGCAGCGTTCATAGAATTCTTCGCCCAGTTCGGTTACCTGAACGCTACGAGTGGTGCGCTCCAGCAAACGCAGCCCGAGTTCGTCCTCGAGTTTGCGCAGGCGTCGACTCAGTGTAGACGTTGGCAGATCCTCCTGTTCCGCAGCCCTGGTGAAACTGCCGTTGTCCACCACGGATACGAACAGACGCAAATCCTGGAATTCCATATTCCGCCGGTAATTAGTGTCGCAGGTCACCAGCATACACCGCTTTTAGCGCCGAGGGGGACTGCATCTTCGATGAAAGCTTATTCTGCTGCTGCGACCGCTTCCGCCATGACTTGCATGCACGATATCATACCTTCGGGTCCCAGTGCTGAGTAACCACCATCCACAGGGATATCAGCCCCGGTGATGAAAGAGGCGTTGTCGGAGCACAGGAAAACCACCGCATCTGCAACCTCTTCCGCTTCCGCCAGACGGCCCAGAGGCTGGTATTGCGCACAGACTTTATCGGCAATATCCCGTTTCCCCTGGGTAAGTCCAGCCACCGGTACGCTCCAGGTAATACCTGCCGATACCGTGTTGGCGCGGATACCGAACTGTGCCAGGTCCAGGGACTGGCTGCGACTGAGCTGGTGGATTGCCGCCTTGGATACCGGGTAAGTCCAGCGATTGGCCTGGGAAATGCGGGCACTGATACTGCCAAAGTTGACGATGGCCGCCCCACTGCTCTGCTTGAGCCAGGGCAGGGCTTTTTGCACCAGCAGTGCACCACCACAGACATTGATATTGAACGTGTTCTGCCACTGGGAACGGGTGGAATCCACACCGTCATCGTCATATACAGCCGCCACGGTCACTATAAAATCGATGCCGCCAAAGGTCTCCACTGTGGCGCTGATCAGGCTGTCCAGATCGGCGTCTTTTCCAATATCCGTCTGGTGGTAGTAGGCGCCCTCCCCCAGCTGCGCCGCCATGGCCGCACCCTTGTCGGCGCTGCGTGCGGCGATCACTGTCCTGACGCCTGCCTCGTGCAGGCTGCGTGCCACGGCCGCGCCGATACTGTCAGCACCACCGGTCACAATAGCGACCTTGCCTTGTAATCCTCTTAATTCTGCCATGCTTGTTCTCCTCTTTTTAGTTCAGTTCTATACACGACGACATAAATATCGCCGTATAAGGCCGAATGAATTCGGCCCTACTTAGGGTCGAATTCATTCGACCAACGGTCATATGCGAAAAACCTATGACGCTATGTTTAGTTTGCCTGTGACTGCAGCTACTGCTGCGGCTCTTTGCCTGCCGGCTGTTGGAACAGGAAGGCGATGCAGCGCTCCACTGTTTCCATCTTTTGCTTCACCGTTTCCCTTGGCAGGGCATTCACATCCACCAGCATAAAACCAACCAGAAAACGTGCCCTCAAAGCCGCATCGACCTTGTCCAGCCCCGACTTTTCCAACAAACGGCTTACAAAACGCATGCGTTTGCGCAGAACCCGCTTCATGGCTTGTGCCACCCGTGCATCGAACATGCCCCAGGCACTGATCGCCGTGTCATAGCGACTCTGTCGATAGAACAGGACATTGTGAATGACGTGCCGCAGTTTCTCCTCGCTTGAGGCATCCAGCGCGCTGGCACTAACAATGACTTCATCGGTGAGCTCACGCTCCCAAAATTCCAGCATTTGTCGCAGCAGGTCTTCACGATCTTCAAAATGCCAGTAAAAACTGCCCCGGGTTACGCCCAGTTTGTGCGACAGTGGCAATACCTTGACCGCATCGATGCCCCTTTCGTTGAGACTCTCCAGGGCCGCATGCAGCCAGTCATCCCGATTCAGGCTGTTCTTGCGCCCGTTACCGTTGGTGTTCTTCAGTGCCATGTCCATACAAGCTCGCCCTTATCCTTAAGCAGCAATTTCTTCAACGGCTTGCGCCGTGGCCGGTTCCTGCCCTTGTGTATCCGGTGACTTGAACATGAACACCGCCAGTGCCGGTAACAGGGTAAGAGCACCGACCATGTTCCAAAGGAAGATAAAGGTCAATAGTATGCCCATATCACCCTGAAACTTGAGCGGGGAAAATATCCACGTCATCACGCCAGCCGAGAGTGTAAGACCGGTAAAAGCCACCGCCCTGCCCGCCGAGCGGATAGTTTGCTCATAGGCGTCCCGAATGTTGTAGCCCAACAACAGGTAGTGCTCGAGTCGGCTGTAAATATAGATTCCGTAATCCACCCCGATACCCACTCCCAGTGCGATCACCGGAAGGGTCGCCACCTTGATACCGATGCCCAACTGGGCCATCACCGCCTCACACAGCATGGAAGTAATGGACAGCGGCACCATAATGCAAACCACTGCCTTGAGGTTGCGAAAGGTCAGGAACACCATAATGGTAACCACCGTGTATACCAACAGCAGCATCAACACTTGCTTGGCGGCAATCACGTCATTGGTGGCCGCCTCGATGCCCGCGTTACCGGCTGCCAATAAATAGCTCAGGCCCTCGATTTCATAGTCATCGATAAACTGCCGCGCCGCGCCGGTCACCCGCGTCAGGGTTTCCGCCTTGTGGTCATCCAGCGAAATATGGATAAACGACAGGTTGCAGCGATCGTGGTTGAAAAACACCCCTTCAGGCAGGTACAGCACGGTACCGTTGAGGGCGCGCGCATCGCGGTACACGGTACTCCACTTGATATTGCCCTCGTTGAGCAGGGCCGCCGTCAACTTGGAGCCCGACGCGGTAGAGGCCACACCCTGCACTCCCGGCACTGCCTCCATAGCCCGTTGGAAGCGATCGATGGAATCCACCGTGGCATAGGCGGTGCAGGCATCATCCGCTGACTCCACCATCACCACCAGGACATCGGAACTGCTGGCGTAGTGATTCACCAGGTAATCCACGTCCAGGTTGTACACGGAGTCCGGATGAAACTCCGGTGCCCCCTTGTCCAGGTCACCGATTTGCAAATCCTGCCGCGCGTAAAGGGAGAAGGCCATCAGTACTACTCCTAGAATGATAACCACCCGTGCCCAGGCAGGCTCAGTAAAGCGCACCAGGAAATTACCGATTGGTCCGCTCTGCTGCTGCCGGGATTGGGCGCGGGCAATACCGGCACGGCTAATACCGGTGTAGGACATGAGAATGGGCAGCAGCACCAACTTGGAAAATACCAGCCCGACAATACCGACACTGGCCGCAATGGCCAGTTCCTGAATGATCTGCACAGGAATGAAATAGATGGTAAAAAACCCCACCCCGTCGGAGATCAACGCGGTTAATCCCGGCGCGAACACTGAGCGGAACGAGGTGCGGGCGGCCTCAACGGGCTTCTGCCCGGTACTGGCGGCCATGGCCATGTAGTTCACATTCTGCACCGCATGGCTGACGCCAATGGCGAAAATCAGGAAGGGCACAAGAATTGAAAACGGATCCAGGCCGAAGCCCATCAGACGCAACAGTCCCAGCTGCCAGACGATGGCCAGCAGGGCACAAAAAACCGCGTTGAAAGAAGATAGCCAACAGCGGGAGTAGCGAAACAGCAGCACAATAGTAAAGAGCACGGCAAACGCAAAAAATATACCCACCACGTCAATAGCGTCGATCATGTTGCCCACCACCTTGGCAAAACCGACGATACGAATATTGACTCCGCTGCCCTGGTATTTACTGCGAATCTCTTCCAGCTGTGCGCTGAGACGCGAATAATCCAGTGGCTCACCGGTCTCCGGGTCAAATTCAAGCAGGGGAGCGAAGATAATACTGGAGCCAAAATCATTGGCCACCAGGTTGCCCACCTCGCCAGAGCGCAAGGTATTGGAACGCACCACCTCCAGGCTGTGGGGCGAGCCATCGTAGTCATCGCCAATGACCACACCACCGGTAAAGCCTTCCTCGGTCACCGCCCGCCACTGCACATTCTTGGTCCACAGGGACTTCAGCCCCGCCCGATCCACCCCTGGCAGGAAAAAGATGGCGTCGTTGATCGCCTGCAGGTTTGCCAGATAGTCCGGGTCGAAAATACTGCCCTGCTCGGCTTCCACAATAACCCGCACCACATTGGGACTGGCCACGTACTGCTTGTGCTTGTTGAAGTTTTCGATGAATTCATGATCCTGTGGGATCATTTTCTGGAAGCCGGTTTCCGGCCGTATCTGCAGGGCGTGGTAGCCCAGGAACACACTGGCCACGGCGATCAACAGCAGCCATATGCCGCGGTGGTTGAATACCAGGTTCTCTACCCTGCCCTCGACCACCTCTTCCAGGTGCGAATGTTCCCCTGGCGCATCTTGTTCAAACTCGGCCATGATCAGTGCCCACCTTCGTAGCGAATTGCTTGCAGCTGGCCATCGAGGGTCTGCCGGCGCAAACCGGTTGCACCCGCCAGCACCATGGAATCTTGCTGCATCAGTATGGATGAAATATGCGAACCGCCGGCCACACCCAGCGCAGAGACCTCCGCGCCGCCGCGGCGCACCCGCACCACGGTGCCACCCAGTCCCCCAAACACCGCCTCATCGGCGCTCAGGCTGCAGGCCTCCAGTATCGTGGCTTCTGTCCCCAGGGGTATGTGCTGCCAGCTGCTGCCGGCATCGGCGCTATAAAACGCGTTGCCCCGCAGTCCGGCAACCCAGGCATGGCCGTTTATGCCGGACACCGTGAACAACGTGCCTTCATAGCCCAGGTCCAGTGGCTGCCAGGATGCACCCCCATCTGTGGAACGCAACAGCAGGCCAAACTCTCCGGCTATCAACAGGGTATTGGTAGCAATGGCGTGGATGCTATACAGGTGCAGCGTATCGGGGTTGGGCAGAGACAGGGATCGATCCTGCCAGGTCTTCCCGCCGTCTTCAGTGACGAAGAAATAGTTGAACGCGCCGATGGCTATTCCAAAATGCTCATCGCGGAACCAGACATCCAGAAATGGCCGGTTGGGACCCACTTCCTGTTCCCGTTCCGCTTCCACCAGGGCCATGTCCGCCATATCCACAGCCATCATGTCGGGATCAGGCTCGGCTTCCAGCTGTGCCATTCTACTTTGGGCGGCAGCCAGTGAAATTGCGCCGGTCTGCCAACCATCGAGTTGCTTGTGCCAGCTCTCGCCGGCATCGTCGCTGTGTAGAATCACCGCATCGTGACCCACGGCCCAGCCCTGGTCGGGCGTGGGAAAACTGACTGCGGTCAAGCTCACCTGCACCGGCACGCGGGCCTGGCGCCAACTGGTACCGCTGTCATCCGAATACAGGATATTGCCGTAGGCGCCCACCGCGACCAGGCGTTCACCTGCCCGGGTGACATCCAGCATCAAGCCACTTAGGGAGCGTGCACTGCTGACCGCCGGCAAGTCCAGCAGGTCAGTCAACTGTTCAACCTTGTCCGTCGCTGACGCTTCAACCTTGTCCGTCGCTGACGCCATGGGTGCCAGCAACAGTCCACACAACATGCAAATCAACAGGCGCATAATCCAGACTCCGCGCTTTAGCGCACACCCAATTTACGGACGTTGGCAGGGGTAAAGTATGACTCCCCGGGCTTGTCCTGGGAGTAGTCGTAGGGCCCGTCGTACTCACCCATCATGGTGACCACGTTATAACGGCGGGAAATCAGGTCGTGGTGCACCTCATTGGATTCGGCCAGTACCTGTGCTTCCCAGTACAACTTGGCGTAGCGATGGGCAGTGCGCCACAGGTTGCCCTTGTCGTCGTACATATCGTGTACCAGCACGTTCCAGCTGTCTTCATCGAGGTACAGGGTGCGGCGCGGGTAGATATGACGCTCGCCTTCCTTCAGGGTTCCTTCCACCACCCACATCCGGTGTAACTCGTAGCGTGGCAGTTCAGGATTGATGTGACCCGGCTGGATAAGATCCTCATTCCTGACGCCGGCCGCACCCAGTGCATAGGCGTTGTAACCCATATACATCTCTTTCTTGCCCTTCAGTTCCCAGTTGTATTTTTCCGGGGAGCCGAAGTACATGTCGTAAGTGTCTACTGTGCGCAATCCCTGGGACGGCGGTACCGGCGTATCAAAAACGAACACCGGTGCGCGACGTACCCGACGCTGGCCGCCGAAGTAGCGCCAGGCCTGGCGTGGCTTTTGTGAAGCGTCCAGATAATCCAGCAGCAGGAAGGTATCACCGGCAACCCGGGCCGGTGCCAGCTGGCGCGGGATAAACATGGACAGCTGATCACTGCCCTCCTTCTCCAGATCCCAGTAAGGCCAGTAGGTGTTGCGGGTTACCTTGTCCAGCACGTAACGCCCCCTGGCATCCGGTGAGGCGGAATCTATCGCATCCACCCGGTACAGGCCCTGGTAACGCAGGGCGTGGTTCCACAAAACTTCCAGGCCGTTGTTGGGAATTGGGAACGGATAACAGGCGTGGGCGCCGACCACACCGTTACCGGTATCGGTCAGGCTGGCTGATTCGGCGCAGGCGCGGGTGCGCTGCTCAATCCATTGTGGGCTCTGGAATGTACGGTGGCTGGGGTAAACCTTCATTTTGAACGTGTCGGGATAGGTCTTGAACATCGCCCGCTGCCCTGCGGAAAGCTGCTCAGCATATTGCTCGACATTGGCCGCTGTAATGACAAACAAGGGCTGCTCATCGGCATAAGGATCCGGGTGGTGGCCGCCGGGTTGGTAGTCGGCGGGAATCGTGCCAACGCCTTCACCGGTCCACGGCGGAATGGTGCCGGCTGCATTGCCGGCTCGCTCTGCACCCACCGGGGTCAGGTCCTGACCCAGGCGCGCGGCCTGATCTGCGCTGACTGTTGCCAATACAGAACCCGACAGGGCTGTTAACGCCAGCACGGTCAGGGTTTTCTTGAAAGTTTGCTTAATCATGTGTGTACCCTCAATGTTCAATTCTGATTTGCTAGAAACGATATTTGACCGCCAGTGAAACAAAATCCCGGTCACCCAGTACGTGGTCACCCAGGTCGTTGCCCAGTGTGTCGGTGCCCTCACCAAAGAAATTGGTGTAGGCCAACTTGGCGCTCCAGGTGTTCTGCCAGGTGGCCTCCAGGGCGGTGGCCACCGCCTTGGCACCATCCACAAAGCCGGTACCGACTACCGGTGAGGTCCCGTCCACGTCCTGGTTGAAATTTACCGTCCAGATCAGGTCGGTACCGGTCAGGGGGCTGACCATCTTGCCCAGGCCGTCGTACCAGACGAACCTGAAGGCCGCCCGGTAACCCCAGGAATCCGTATCCGCCTGGGTGTTCCCCGACCATATCTCGTCATCATTCAGGTCCAGAATGTGGATATAGCCCACTTCCACAATCAGGCTGGCATCATCGGCGAAGGTCATGAAGTTCATGTCCTGGTTAAAAGTCACCTGGGTCACCACCATTTCCTGACGACTGAAAATACTGTTTTCAATCTGGGCGCCGGGCATGCTGCCCAGGGGCGTGCCTTCAACCACTGTCGGTATCAGGCCGCCGAGCAAGCTGGTGGTTTGTAGCGGGACATCATTGTGGTAAATCACTTCGCCGGAAAAAGCCGTGTTGCTGAACGGCAGCACGGTATTCCAGGAAGCGCCGTAGTACTCGATATCCTCGGAGTAAGCCAGCTGATAACTGGCCACATCAAAGGCGCCGGCAGCAATTGACAGCAGCGCACAACTTCCGGCAGCCGGGCCGGCATTGCCAAGGCACTGGCCAAACCAGTCATTATCCACCTCACCCTTGTAGTTGGTGAAGTTGATAGTGGGGCGCTTGCGGTGGTAGTTGCCCGCATAAAAGCCGAATTCCGTGTCATTGAGTTGCGGCACAAACCAGCTCAGGTTCACGCCCCACTGGCCGGTGTCAGACGCCTTGTCGTCGCCGGTGCGATCCACAGCAATGAATGGCAGGTCGAAGTACTGGGGATCCTGCGGTATCGGCAATTGACCGGCTACGGCGCCAACCGGTAGCAGAAAGTTTTCACCCCCCTCACCTGACAAGGGGTCCGGCACCGCACTCAGGTAGGTGCCATAGGGTGGGGAAATAGTCTCTTCCCACTCGAACTGTGCGTAGCCCTGCAGCGAAATATTTTCAGTCACGGTGATACTGCCGGACAATGCTCCCAGTGGGCGCAGAATTTCCTTGACCTCAGTTCCCGGCAACAGGGCCTTGGACACGTCAGCGGGGTTGATCACCGAGCTCAGGCCGTTCTGGATAAAGGCGCTCTCGCCCCAGTTGATAACCTGGCGCCCCATACGCAGCGTGGAAGGGATGGTCACCCGTGGGCGCGAAAGCTGCAAACAGAAACAGGTCCAGCAATTCCGCATCGCCACCGGAACGATCTTCGGTGTCATCGGTGAACTCGTCATTACGCGACATACTGCCGCCGTAGAGCGGGCCACTGTTAGAGGTAAACGGAGAGTCGTGGTTATTGCGGCTGTCATAAACCTTATCGTCATACCAGGCACTACCCCGGGCGAAGACACCGTAGCTGTTGCCACCGACTGCTTTGTAGCGCCATTCAAAATCCGCGATACCACGTAAACCGTTGCTGACGATACCTTCATTGAAGTTACGGTTGGCATCGTCCAGGTTGGGGTCGGCAATCAGGTCGTTGTCCTGATCGTCGAGGCGCCACATGCTGGAATAGGTCAGGGTTAAATCCAGCGAGCTCTGGATCGGGCCCTTGGTATCGAACTGGAACGAGTGCCCTGGAATGGCGTATGCCAGTGCCAGGAGGGGCGCATATTTAGCAACGCGCATGTTGATCACCTCTGAGTTATCTCTATTGTTTGCGTTTCCATACACGTATGTATTTTTTCAATACACTCATGTATGTTGGGATGCAATCCTAGTTAAATGTTCGCGTTCTGTCTTTGTCCGCACCGCATAAAACATTGACTGCCAGTGCACAGGCAGTGATAGGCAGGCATAGAAAAACGCATGGCAAAATTCTTTTTACAATTACATCAGTGACTTAGGCAACTCTTCGCCGATCGAGCGGGCAAATCAACCCCTTACTGCACAAGTCATTCTTTATGTAGGGTTGAATTCATTCGACCATTGACGGTTCGCCGAGCTCATTCGACCAAAAGCCAATGGCCTAATTCATTCGACCCTACAATGCCTATTTACCCACTCGCTCATGAGCACGACCAGATACGGCCATAGTGCCATGAGCCAGTAGTTCTCCAGTCGACTGGGACCGTTTATCCCGTTTACGACAATTATGCATTTGCGCAATCATGTATTTATTCGTTTTTTGGAAAGACTAAGCTATGTCACCTGAAACCAGCCGCAAACTTCCGTCGCTGGGCATTCAGTTCAATAACCGTGTAGGAGAGATATCGATGTCAGAGATCGAATATGATGAAGCCGGTAAGAAACAGCTCTTTCGTGAGTTGACGGCAGGAATGACCGAACAGTGGAACGTCGCTCACGACTGCGCTAATAAAGTGCCGTCTGCGAAATTTCCTTACGAATTTAAATCTATCGAAATCAACGGCCACAATATCGCCTATGTGGATGAAGGCGAGGGCGATCCTGTGCTGTTTATCCACGGCGCACCGACATCCTCCTACCTGTGGCGCAACATCATGCCCTGGCTGGAGGACAAGGCTCGCGTCATCTCCATCGACCTTTTGGGCTTTGGCCAATCGGATAAGCCCGATGTGGAATACGGGTACTTCCTGCATGTGGAATACGTGCGCAAATTCATAGAGCAACTGAACCTGAAAAATGTCACTCTGGTACTGCACGACTGGGGTTTCAACTATGGCATGGAATACGCGGTGGACCACGAGGAAAACATCAAGGGCATCTGTTTCGCGGAAGCGCTAATGGCTCCACGCTATCCCATAGTGGATGAAGAAAAATACGAGGCGCAACGCCCCGGCACGCTGCGCATGTACAAGATCATGCAGTCCAAGCTGGGGGAGGAGATTGTCCTGGAGCATAACCTGTTCCTCGAGTGTGTGGTGATAGAGCACATCTATCGCCGCATAAATCAGGAGGCATTCCAGTATTGGCGCGAGCCCCTGATGGACCCGATCTGCCGCAAGGCGAACCTGCAAATGCCGCGGGATGTTCCGATCAATGGCCAGCCAGCAGAAGTCTGCGCCTCCTACGACAAGTACAACAGCTGGTTTGTTAATGAGGAAAAAACAGTGCCGACCCTGGGAGTCTATGCCACTCCAGGCGCCGTGATGATCGAGTCCGACGTCGAGTGGCAACAGGAAAATATCGAACATCACGAGACCCTGTGGATTGGCCCCGGCATTCACTTTCTGCAAGAAGAAAACCCGGAAGCCTGGGGTCGTCACCTGAGAGACTGGTATCTGCGGATCACCAGGGCACAGGCGAAAAAACAGGCATAGGCCGGGAGATATCTATGGAGTGCATCGAAAACAGTCCGTTCCCATTGGCATTCAAGCTGTCCGACGCTTCCTCGGGTATGCTTGCGGCAAGTCGTGCAGGCCGGCGCCTGCAGCTGCGCACAACTACCCGCGCATTGGCCGGTATGCAGAAGGAGGCCCTGGTTAACTACGGTCCCACCGACACCACCTGGCGGGTGCTCTGCGACGAGGGGCCATGGCTTAACGGAACTGATCTGGCGCCGTTTCCATTGGGCTTTTTTACCGCCGGGCTCGTGGCGTCCTACATGTCGGAATTTCTGTCCCATGCCCGGCGTGCCGACGTCGAAGTACATCACCTGGAAGTCATGGTGGACAACCAGTACGGTATGGAGGGTTCACTGCTGCGCGGCACCATGGTCGGCAGCGCTCTCCCGGTGGAAGTGACATTCCGCGCGGAGACGTCCACCGATGCACCCAATGTATTGCAATTGGCACACCTGGCGGTGGCCTCCTCCCCCGCCGACGCCCTGCTGCGCAATGCCGTCGACAGTGTGTTCACCCTGAATCACAATGGCCAGGCCCTGCCAGTCACCCGGGTTGCAGCATCCTCCGCGCCACAGCATAAAGACCCGGCAGCGCTGTTTGGCAGGGCCGAACCTGCCGCTGGACTGGATTGCACCGCTGAACTCGTGCAACGACTGGATGGGGTCGACATGCTGGGAGGCGAGAAGCTGGGCAGTGAACGCAGTTCGGCTGTGGGCTTAAGCGATACGCAGAAACGCCAGGTACACGTGCGCGGCGTTGGCACCCTCCGCGATGACGGCTTGAAAGAGCTACAAGTAGCCTGTTTCCAGCCGGTAGGCAGCGTATTCCGCTTCCTCAGTGATGACTCGAGGGCAGTGGGCGGGCAGGAACGGGCCCCCTGTGGCCTGGTTTATCTGTCGGCCGGTATTTCCTTCTGCTTTATGACACAGTTGGGGCGCTACGCTCATGTGGCAAAACACAAGATGCACTCCTATCAGATAGTGCAGGACAGCAGCTTCAGCTCGCCGGCAGCGATCAATGACAAAGAAGAGATAACCACCAGCGCCGCCGTCGATACCCATGTGTTTATTGGCAACGAGGAGGACGAGGACAAGACCCAGACCCTGCTAAACATGGGCGAGCAGACCTGTTACCTGCATGCGGCTTGCCGCAGTTCCATCAAGACCCGCATCAGGCTGGCCAGCTGAACGGGCTGCGTAGTTACTCGTAGTGTGTCGCTGAGGCCCCGATATTCACCGGGAAACCAACGGATTTATTCCTTGGGCGGGATAATCATCTCCTGCACTGTACCCGCTTTCAGCCAATCGGACATTACGCCCGTCGCCGGTTCCCCCCGTGGAGCGGTATCCCATTCGCGGCTGGTGCCCTGGGCCCAGGCCTCCTCGTTATAGGTGACTTCACGGACTTCAATATGATCCCTGGTCACGTTGATGACAGTCATGTCCGCCGCCATCGCCAGCGGACCGTCATAGGTCTCGCGAATACCCGCGAACATTTCAAACTCAATATCGCGGTGGTTCCAGTAGTGGTAGGCCACTGCCAGGCGGGGCTTTACCACACTCATGATCTTGCCAAAGCCCTGTGGTGGGGTGTGGATTTTTGAGGTGACCCAGTAGGCCTGTTTGTACTTGAAACCGGCAATGCGCATCCATTGTTCCGGGGTGAAGAACGCCTCATGCACCACCACGTCTGCGCCCCTGGCTTCTTTGAGGAACCACTTGTTGGGGGCGCTATCACCACCGAATACAAAGCTCAGGCCTTTCCAGTCGAGACGGAAGCTGACCGCACCATCCATGATATGAATGGCGGGAAAACTGGTGATCTTGACCCCATTTTCGTTGTAGACGACAGCGGTTTTGCTGTAGTCAAACTCGTGGGCGACGATTTCACCACCGGCATCGGGCAGGATACCGGCGCGGGCAAACACATCCCATTGCCAGGCGGCACGGATGTGATCGATATGGGCTTTGGTACCCAGTTCGGGGCGTGCACCGGAGGGACCATAGACATGCAAGGGTGTATAACGACCACCTATCCAGCCGGCCACCCAAAGGGTGGCAACATCGCCGACATGGTCGGTGTGCAGGTGGCTGGCAAAGATCTTATCCAGCTTTGAGTAATCCAGCTCCAGACCGGACAATCGCTCAGTGGAGCCCGTGCCCATGTCAAACAGGAAGGATTCGCCATTGCCCAGCTCTACCAGAAAACAGGCCGCCGCATTGCTGGGGGTCTGGGTGGGCATACCGGTGCCGCAGGCGGTAATGCGCATCTCTTCACTGCCGATCTTCTCCGTGTTGGGATAGTAGGTGCGGGGGTACTTGTTGTCTTTGATTTCCTGCGGTATACGGCCACCGGGATAATTGTTGCCGTCGATCATATCGGGTTTGGCGCTCACCGGCGCAGATAAGAAAAACAGTATAGACAGCAGAATTATGCCTGGTGATTTTAGATCGATCATGATGTTGGCTCCGTTGAATTTATTGAATGCCCATAATTAACAGCAGAATACTACTGTCTTGAATCAAGCCTGTTACTTAACCTTACTGGTCCCGGAATTGTGGCTTGCCGGTTTTCATTGGGCACCTCCTATGGATTAATTGTTATTGTGAATTTTGTTCGAATTTACGACGAGTTGAACTAGCAGCCTGACTGCCCCAAGGCTTCCTGTCCTCGGGCCGCCGCATGCCGAGCCGGTACAGTGTGTCGAAGGACCGTTGTCTTAGTTCGTCGTCATTCATCATACCGGTCAGCCAGTGCTCGATGGGGAATTGATACCGGCGCAGGTCTGCGTTAATTTCGGGAATGAGCACCCGGGCCCTGTCTTCCTGCCCCAGCGCCTCATAACTGAGGGCTTGCAGGGCGCGTACATATGGGCCGCGTTCGAAGCCACTATCCTGGTCGCGCTCAAAAGCCTGGATCGCCTGTTCGTACTGGCCGCTGAGGTAATAGGCCATACCAAGAATCGGCAGATAGGGCATTTGCGGCGCCAGCGGGTCCAGACGCAGGGACTCTTTAAGGGGGGCGATGGCTTCCTTCGCGCGGCCGCTACGAATTAGACTGAGGGCCAGCCACTGGTGTGACAGGGGATCGCCAGGCTCCAAACCCACCGCGCGCTGGGTGCAGGTCAGGCCAGACTGATATTGCCCTGACAGGGTATAGGCAACCCCCAGCATTGCATGCCCCATGCCGAAACTGGGATCCACCGCTATCGCCTGCCGGGCGTATTCTTTGGCCTGGGCCAGGTCCTCCCGGGGATCCTCACTCTGCTCGAACAGTACCCTGTAAGAGTGGACCAGTGACAGGCCGGCACTGCCACCTGCGAACTTGGGGTCGAGCTCCAGCACACGAAGGTACAGGTCCCGGGCCGCGGCGACGCGCTCCGGTGTTGGCGGATAGATCGCGCGGACCGTGTAGCGAAATAGCTCCAGTGCCTGGTGATTACTGCTGTGCAGCAGGTAAATACGCTCGTGTTCATCCGGATCGAGGGTGACAGACAATGCCGTCGCAATGCGACTCGACAGCCGTGCCACCAGGGCGTCCTGGTCGCTCAGTTTGCCGGCAATCTCTTCCGCCCAGACCGTTTCAAACGAAGCGGTATCCACCACCTCACTATAAATACGCACATCGTTTTGGTCGATTGTCAGTCTTCCATCCAGGACGTGGCTCACACCGTGGCGCTCTCTCAACTGTGCGAGCGTGGGTGCTGTACTGAGCACTTCCAGCGTCGAATAGTGTGCCATCACTGACAGGCCCCCGACCTTGGTCAGGCTGGATACCACGGAGGTAATGGCGTGATCCGCGACTCGCGCCGCCATGGGGTCGCCGCTGTGACTGAGTGGATGAATCATGATAAGGGGCTTGTCGATGGATACCGGAGAGCTAATTGCCGGCGCGGGGTTTCTCCCGGTTAACATAAGCCAGACAGCCAGCACCGCCAACAGTAAGGCGATCAGCGCAACCCCTAAGGAGGCAATGCCGAGTGGTTGAGCAGCTGTTTTTCCGGCTGGTCCGACACTTGTCGTCGATGCGGGAAATGCTACTGTCGCAGCCGATTGAGCCGGTGCAGTTTCCGGGCTGTCGGCGTCAGCGTGGCTGAAACTCGGCGCGTAACCACCTTTCGGGACACCGATAACAATCGGGTCGCCCTGACCGTTGGCCTCGTAATACCGGGCGAGGCGCCGGCGCAGTCTGCCGGCTTCGACCCGCACTATCGTATCGGTCTGGGCGTCGAAGCTCTCGTCCCGACCAAATACTGCCTGGGCGACCGATGTTGCCTTGAGGTGTCCCGCCCGGCCAGCCAATGACTCGGTGACCAGGAAGCCCAACAATTTACTTAACTGCGGGGCACTTTTAAAACCGGGGTCTTGCAGGATACGCTCGAGTTGCAACTCGATGGCCCTGGCGGAGTCGTTCCTGTTCAGTCGAGTGCCCAATGCGGCCATGCAGTTCTCTTAAAATATAGGAAACAGGGGCAAAGGTAGTATAAAGAATGTGGATATGGAAGAAGAAATTTCTTTGTTCAAGCCCCTTGTCCTGGGTTGCCTAGTTGGACGAAAATGAGATGAAAATGAAATGACTGCCTGGTAAGGCCAGAGTTCGCTTTGCAGGGCTTTTAACTGTAGGGACTGGGAAACAAAATGCTGATCGCTCTGGCGTTATATACCCGCCCCTATCAGGAGGTTTTATGCGTCTAGCAAGTGGCTGTCTGTCAGTCATACTCCTCCAGGCCCTCTACAGTCCAGTTGCTCTCGCGGTAAATCTGCCTGATGCTGAACTCGAGGAACTGCTGCAATTGATGCGCAGCCAGCAGCAGGAGCTGGCCGCACACCGGCAGTTGTTGGAACAGCAGAGCGCAGCCATCGACAAGCAAAACAAGGTTGTCGATGGCTTGCGGTCAGAGCTGGATGCGTTACGCGGCCACTCATCTACTGTAACTGAAGACGCCGGTGGTGGCATATCTGAGGAGTCTGTGGCTACCACCAGGCCGTCATTGCAAGCAGGCGGTCTGGCTGTTGCCGAGGCGCTGGATAAAAAGGAGCGGGCGGAACTGGATGAACTGCTGACCGCGCAGCAGGATGACCCAACGCGCACCTCGCTGAAAGATTTCAAAGGATCCTTCCGAGTACCCGGTACCCGGGCTGCGATTCGTCTGGGCGGATACGTGAAGACCTCCGGCGTGTATAACTTTGATCCGCTGCAATCCCAGGATCGCTTTATTGTTGGCTCCATTCCGCCCGATGATATCGATCTCGATGTGGCGGCAGAGACCAGCATCTCGGTATCCCAGTCCCGCCTCAATTTCGAATTGCGTGAGCCTACTTCTGCAGGTTTGATGCGCGCCTTCATCGAGGGGGACTTCGCAGGAGATGGTGATACCTTCCGCCTGCGCCACGCTTTCGGTCAGTATAAGCGTCTCCTGGCGGGCAAGACCTGGTCCACGTTCGTCGATGCAGAAGCAACGCCGGAGGACATCGACTTCGAAGGCCTCAACGCGCGCGTGAACGTGCGTCAGGCCCTGCTGCGCTTCTCCCCCCGATTCGGTGAAAAATACGAGTTCCAATTTTCGCTGGAGGATCCCAATCCCGCCGTGGACAACGGCAATGGGGTCAGCCGCTTTCCGGACGTACTGGCCAGCATAAGAATCGCCAGCGATGACTATCGCCATGTAAAGCTGGCAGGGCTGTTGCGGCAAGTGCGGGGACAGTGGGATGAGGGTGATGGGGGTGATGGTTCCAAAGAAGAGGAACTCGGTGTGGGGCTGAGTCTGAGTGCCCGAAGATCGATACCCTGGCTGGATCCGCGGGACAATCTGCTATTCCAGCTGAACGCAGGCCACGGTATCGGCCGCTACATCAACGACCTGAGTGCGATAGGCGATTTCGATGGCATTTTCGACCCGGAGACGGGGGACCTGGAACTGCTGGATGTGGCCGCAGGCTACTTTTCCGGGCAGCACTGGTGGGGTACAACACTGCGCTCCAACTTTACCCTGGGCCTGGTCTATGTGGATGAGCCAGATTTTGCCGATGAGAAAGCCTATGACTACACCATCAGGGCATCGGGCAATCTGTTGTGGTCCCCCATGCCGCGCGTTCAGTTGGGCGGCGAGTTCTTATGGGGTAAACGGGAGAATATAGATGGCAGCAGCGGCGAAGCCTCGCAGTTTCAGATGGCTGCCAAGTACCGCTTTTAGCAGGATTCACAGTGAAGTCACGGTGAAGTCACTTGTATCCAGGCAGTACCGTCCCACAAAATGAGATGTAACGAAATGAGGAATTGGCTATCCAGCCCTATGGCCGTGAAGACAGGACAAATACCCGAAAAGTTCGAACTTCATCGGCGCCGGGTTCAGGAATTGCGAGTCTCGGATCGCCAATTCCATGACCTCTGGGCCGATTATTGCGAGGTACTCAACACCCTGGGGCCGATTGAGAGCCATACCGTGGAGTTGCAGCGACTCCGGGAGGAACTTGAACAAGAGATACGCGAGGCCCTGCAAAAAAATGCCTAGTTTACATTTGGCGTTGAAACCGAGCCTTCGTACCGGAGAAAAATTCCGAGAGCGGCAGGTTTGTAACAGACACCCATCAAGTGGAGAACCACACTATGAAACTATCAAATAACGTATCCCGCGGTCTGGTGACAGGCCTGCTCACCCTGTTCGCCAGTACAGTAAGTGTCACGGCTATGGCCGGCGATGAAGGCACAAGTTCGGGGTTTTTGTCACCGGCAGTTGAGGCAAAAATGACCAAGACAAAGGTGGGCGACAAGCGCTCGGTCATGCGCTGGATCAGTCCGGATATGACCCACGCCAACTACCACGCGATCATGATTGACCGGGCGATCTTTTACCCGGCGCCCAATCCGGGGCCACAGGTCAGTTCCAGCACCCTGGATGGCATCGCCCAATACCTGACCGATACCATGCGCAAGAAAATGGGCGCCAAAGTGTCCGTGGTGGACAAGGCAGGCCCGGGTGTGTTGCGCATGCAGCCGGCGATTACGGCGGTAATCGTCAAGAAAGAGGGCCTGTCTGCCAAGGATATTATTCCGGTGCATCTGTTGTTTTCCGCCGCCAGCGCAGCATCAGGCCATATGGATGAAAATGTCACCGCCATGATCGAAGTTCGCGTTACTGACAGTGTTAGTGGTGACTACCGCGCTGCGGTCAAAATGGACTTGAAGGGAAAGCAGTTGGAGAATGAGAAGGCCCAGTTAACCGTAGAGGATTTTCAGAAATCAATGGGTAACGGCGCCGCAGTTGGTGCTACCACGGTCCACGATGCACTGTCCAAGTAGCGGCTACACGCCGTTTCGCGGCACTAAAGGTACGCTACGCGAGGGCGGCAATCGCGTGCCTGCCATCGCGGTGCGACCCGGCAAGATCAAGGCCAGGACGAAGAATCACGACATTCTCCGTGGCCTCGACCTGATGGCGACCTTTCCATGCCTACGGGGATTTGATGCAGATCAACTAAAGACGAGATAACGCCCGCCTTCAGATGTAAAATCTGATAAAGAGCGCTATAGATGTATTAGGTTAGTGAAGACATATGGGGCTAACAGACAATTCTATCCATACACGGAGACATAGCATGAAATCATACAAATCCATTCGCAGTTTCGGCATCCTGCTGTCCACTCTCGCACTATTGATGGTGGGCGGTTTTGCTGCCGCTGAAGACGCAAAGCCGTCAGCCACACTGACGCTGAAAGAGACTGAAGTAGGCCTGATTATCGGCGGTGACTGGGGGAAAGGCACACTCAGCTTTGAAGGCGGCGAGCACGCTTTCAAACTGACCGGCGCCAAGGTCGGCGGCGCCGGCATTACCGTGGCCGAAGTCAGTGGAGATGTCTACAATCTCACCAACGTGGAAGACTTTTACAGCACCTATTTCAAGGCCGAAGCCGGCATCACCGGCGTGAAAGGTCGTGAGGGTAGCTGGGTCAAAAACGACAAGGGGGTCTCTCTACACCTGAGATCCAAGTCCGAGGGCCTGGCACTGTCAGTCGGAGTGGAAGGTCTCAAGATCAGCAAGTAATTCCGGGCTACAGTTTGGGAATCAATGGGTATTGGTTGATAGATTGACCCTGTAGATGACACTGTTTTAAATAGTGGCGTTGTTGTTTGTTATAACCCGTTGCGATGAGGTGATGCTTATGCTTATGAATGCCAGGTATTTGCCCGTGCGTAAACTGGAATAGCACGGCAAGCCAACCGGGAGCATACAAATGAATAACAGGACTTTTTCGCTACTGCCACTGACCGCCTGTGCGGTTTTGCTGGCATCCCAAACCCATGCCGGCGGCCTGTGGCTTAACGAGTACGGCACTTCCGCCCAGGGCCGTGCTGGCGCCGGCGCCCAGGCGGGCACCGGTGATGCCTCCACAATTTTTCATAACCCGGCCTCGATGGTCGAGATTGAAAAGCCCGAATTGATGGTTTCGGTGGGATATATCACGCCCAACGTCGAATTCGATGTAGACCAGGGCGGTCTGGCAAATGGTACCGGCGACGGTGGCAGCGCCGCCAAGAGTTCCCCAGCGGCAAGCATATTTTACGTCCACCCTCTCAACGACCGATGGAGCATGGGCGTGTCCGCGGTGGTGCTGTCAGGTGCTGAACTGGACTATGCCAAAGGCTGGGCCGGTCGTTTCCAGGTGCAGGATGTCGATATCCTTGTAGGGGGGCTGACCCCGGGCTTTGCCTATCAGGTCACCGATAATTTCTCGGTGGGTCTTGGCGGCGCCATCATGTACACCGACCTGAATATGAAAATTGCCGTGCCTAACCCCCAGGGACCGGTCACAGAGCCGGATGGCCAGGCTTCTCTCAATGGCGATGATATTCAGGTCGCGCCGCATGTTGGCCTCCACTACAAACTGGGAGAGCATACCCGGGTCGGCGCCACCTACCTAGGTAGATTTGATTTTGAGTACGACGGTGATTTCAAGCTTAACCCCCCAGGCTTCGACGTAGGCGTGAATACGGATCTGACCTTTGCCGATACCATTCGGGTGGGGCTCAGCCATGAATTCAATGATCAGTGGCGCGGCCACCTTACCACCGGTTGGGATAACTGGAGTCAGTTGGGCGATATTCTGCTTTCCACCGAGAGCGGGGGCGCCGTGCTGCCACGCAACTGGGAAGACACCTATCACTATGCTGCGGGCATGGAGTACGACGTAAGCCGGCGCTGGAGCGTGCAGGGGGGTATCGCCTACGACACCAATCCAGTGGACAAGAATGACCGCACGGCGGATATGCCCATGGACCGCCAGGTGCGATACGCTTTCGGTGTGGAATACCGACGAGACAGCGGTATGACCATCAACGGCAGCTTTGTCTATGCCGATTACGGCGACGCCGAGATCGTAAGTGCCAAACAGCCGCCGATTCTGGGATTTAGCGGGGAGTATGCCGATAACGACATCATGTTCTTTTCCCTGGCGTTTGATTTCCCCTTCGGTGGCGGTTCCCGCTGATGAGGTGTTGACCGCCGCGGTGATCAGCATGGGCGCACCGTTACATGCGCCGTACGTGACTGGCAGTATCAGGATTGTGTTTTATACTTAGCAGAGATTTATCCAGCATCCTCCAGGAGGGAGTTATTATGAAAACGACCAGTATCCGCAGTGTTTTACTGCTGCTTTCATTTTGTCTGGCGGGCACGGCGTACGCCGCTGGTGGTGTGGTGAAATCCCCCACCGGCACCGCGCCGGACCGCTATGTGTATTATCCCGGCACCGAAGCGCTGACCAAGGGCGAGATTCGCCTGACGGCCTGCGGCACGGGATTGCCGGCAGCGCGGCGCGACCAGGCGGCGACCTGCTTCCTGGCGGAACTGGGTAACGGCGACAAATTCCTGTTCGACGTGGGCACCGGCTCCATGGCCAATGTGGCCGCCTATATGATTCCCTATGATGAGTTGAACAAGGTTTTTCTGACCCACTTGCATACGGACCATTGGGGCGACCTGGCGACTTTGTGGGCAGGTGGCTGGACCGCAGGCCGCACTGGCGCCCTGCATATCTGGGGCCCCAAGGGCGCGACGAAAGACATGGGTACGGCCTACGCGGTAGAGCATTTCCTCAAGGCCTATAACTGGGATGCAACGACTCGGAACTTCTTCCTGAGCCCGGAACCGGGCAAGATTTCCGTCAAGGAATTCGACTATATGGATGTCAATGCCGTTGTCTACCAGGAAAATGGCGCGACCATTCGTACACTGCCGGCGATTCACGCGGGTGACGGCCCGGTCAGCTTTATTCTCGAATACGCCGGCCTCAAAGTTGTCATCGGCGGGGACACCTTTCCCAACAAATGGTATATCAAGCACGCCACCAATGCCGACCTGGCTATTCACGAGGTTTTCCTGACACCGGGACAACTGGTAACGTGGTATGGCCAGTCACCGCAGCAGGCTCTGGGTGTGGGCACAGTGATACATACCTCTCCGCAGGCTTTCGGCAAAGTGATGCGCACCATCAAACCGGGCCACGCGGTGGGCTACCATTTCTTCAATGAGGAAGCTACACGCGATACGGTGTACCAGGGTGTACGTGAAATCTATGACGGCCCACTGTCGCTGGCGACCGACAATATGGTGTGGAATATCACCAAGGACGGGGTAAAAACGCGTATGGCCGTGTCACCGGGTGAAGCCTGGGCCGTGCCAGGCCCCAATCGCCCACCCAAGCCACCGGCTCCCGGCACTATGCCTGATCCCATGAGCGACGCCGTCAAGGCCGGCCGCTGGGATGTCAGCGACGCCCAGGGTCCGATGATCAAGGAATTCAAGAAGACTCACGGGATGAAGTAAACAGCTTGCTGCTTTGACATCCGAAAGCCGCTCTCGCTATTCACCGGTGAGCCCCCTACTTCACCGATGGCCAGCGGATTGTTATGTGGATTGCAGAGGAGCCGACCGCTATCAGCGAGATCGAGATGTTGGATCTGTCGCCCTACCACACTGGCGTCGTTGGCAATTAACCTGGCGTTAACACCCGAGAGCTGAAATCAGCCGGTGGAATCGGTTTATAATGTGCGAATGATATCCATCCTGATACATAACAATTGATGCGCGCCATTGCTTTTCTGCTAGCTTCGCTGTGCCTCTCCACAGCAACGGCGGCCGTTAATCCCACCACAGCATCAGCCGCGCCCCGGGCATGTGTGATACTACTGCACGGACTGTGGCGCACCGAACTTTCGATGAAAGCACTGCAATGGGGGCTCGAGGAGGCAGGCTTTGAGGTGGTCAATTCGACGTACCCGTCCTTAAGCTATCCTATCGAGGAACTGGCGGTTATGGCGGTGGAAGAGGGACTTGGCGAGTGCCTGGTGAGGGGGCTGGAACGGATTCACTTTGTTACGCACTCACTGGGCGGGATTCTGGTTCGGCAATACCTGATGGCCAGGGATATCCAGGGCCTGCACCGGGTGGTCATGCTGGGGCCGCCCAACCAGGGTAGCCAGGTCGCTGATTTTATGTATGCCTGGAAAGTATTGCGCCCGTTCACGCCCGAGGCAGTAGTGCAACTGGGCACGGGTGAAGAGTCTATACCCCTGCACCTGGGACCGGTCAGCTTTGAACTGGGTGTTATCGCCGGGACAGCCAATGGCAGAGGGACGCTGCCAGGTGTCCCCGAAGTGGCCAGTGATGGCACGGTTGCTGTGGCGGAGACGGTGGTTCCGGGTATGCTCGATTTCCTGGAAATGCCGGTGGGCCACACGTTCATGATGTGGAACAGCGCGGTGCTGCATCAGGTGATCTATTTTCTGCGCAATGGCGTCTTTGATCGAAGTAGTGAGCCCTGAGCAAGTCTTTCACTAGACGGCTAGATCGCCAATCACACAGCTGATTCTACGCCAGGCCCTTCCAGTATGCCGTAGACAAGTGGGCGGCCGCTACGCAGTTGGCTGAACTGAAGTGGGCTGACGCGGAAAAACTGGTGTCCAGCTGGCTGGATTTCATTCTCTAGCAAAATTTACCATGCACGTCGAGGCAATATCGTTTTACTGCTTCCGGTATTGCCCATAATCCGCTGCACCCAGGGAACCGATAATCTCGCCCGCTGGTGTTGTGTATTGTCCGGCCTCTGGCCATACTCCCTCGCAAGTCTTTGAGTTCCGATTTTATGACGAAATATTTTAGAATGGCCAGTGTATTACTCGGCCTGTTGCTTACCAGCACTGCATCGGCAGATGCGCTCATCACCAATCAGTCCATGTTTGCCACTACGATTGCCGAGTATTTTATCGGGCAGGGCCAGATCCGGGTGGAACTGGAAATTGGCATGCAGGACCTGCAGGCCTTTCGCAACCTGATGCCTGATGAAATCTACGCGAAAATGGGCCATGCGCCACGGCCTTACGCAGAGCGGGTGGCGGAGTTTTTCGACAAGGATCTGGTGATAGCGACACGGGAGGGGTCGCTGGACGGGCGCTTACTGGAAATCGGACCCCGTACCCGTGTACGGCGAGACCCGATCAGTGGCGATGAATTACCGGTGGCAGCGGAAGATGAGGAAACGGTAATCGCAGCGGTTTTGTCCTACACGCTTGAAGACGAACCGACGCAACTGATCTTCAGCCCGCCGCGCTATAGCCCAATGCCCAATGTAGGTTTTGTGGTGTATCACAATACGGTGGCGGTCAATGACTTCCGCTTCCTCGGCCAGCCCGTAGTATTAAACCTGAACTGGCAGGATCCCTGGTATACAGCGTTTGAGCAGCGCACCATGCGCCGCAGCTATTTTGCGCCTATGAGCGGCTTCCTCTATGTCGAGCCCTTCGAGGTGCGCAAGGAAATTATCGTCAGGCCCAAAGACATGCAACACTGGGTTGATCTGGGGCTGGAAGGCGCAATTGTTATCGCCGCCGACCAGCGTGGTGCCATCCTGGAAAAAATATCCAACTTCCTGATGCAGCGGCAGCCGGTCACCATAAACGGCAAGCCGGCCGCGCCCATCCTGGACCGGGCCAACTTTCTGAGTAGAACCCTGAAAAGCTCCATGGTGATTGAACCGGGCATCGACATCAACCTGGACAGTGCCGTGGTCGGGGTGATCTTTGTCTACCCCGGTCCCCAGCCTGCCGGATAACGCAACCATGACCTGGGATATGTTCGATGAGCGCACCGTCATGGTGCCAGCGGCGGCAGTGGATGAGGCGGGGCCTTTCAAGACTTTTCTGGAGCCGGATTATGCCGTGCTGGAGTGGCAGAACTTTCTGCTAAACCCGACAGTGCCGGGCCTGATTGACCTGGCCGCGCCACCATCGGCTACTGCCCAGTGGTTGTACGCTGTGCGCTGGTGGGCGCTGGGTTGGGTGCTGATTAGCGTGGTCTTGTGGGGGCGTAACAAGAGTAATGTCACTGGTGCTGCAGCGGTGTCTGGTTTACTGGTGCTGGGCTTGTCCTTTGTTCTCGGCAAGCCGCTGGCGCCACCCTCCGCCGCCACCGAGAAGGTAGTAATCGACCTGTTGCGCAATGTCTACCAGGCTTTTGATTACCGCGAAGAGAGTGCCATTTACGATACACTGGAGCGCAGCGTCGAGGGTGACCTGCTTACCGAAATATACCTGGAGACACGCCGCAGCCTGGAATTAGCCAACCAGGGCGGTGCCAGGGCCAAGGTGAAGACGGTCGAGTTGCAGGAGATTAAGATTGAGCCGGATACCGATGGCTTCCGTGCCGATGTCACCTGGAATGTTATCGGTTCGGTCGGGCACTGGGGTCATGTGCATACCCGCAGCAACCAGTACCAGGCGGAGCTGTCGATACAAGCCATCGACAAGCGCTGGAAGCTCACCGGAATGAATGTACTGCAGGAGCGGCGACTGTAGCCCATGATCAGCATCAGGGATTTGTACTTCCAATACAGCGGTAGCGACTTCGCCCTGCAGGTGGAGCAATTAACGGTGGGGGCCGGCGAGACGGTCGCCGTGGTGGGGCCCAGTGGCAGCGGCAAGACGACATTGCTTAACCTGCTGGCCGGTGTGTTGTTGCCTGACGGAGGGTGTGTTCAGGTGGGTACGCAACAGGTGTCCGCATTGAGTGATAGTGCCCGACGCCACTTTCGGGTGACGCAGTTGGGGATGGTGTTCCAGAATTTTGAATTGCTGGAGTACCTGTCGGTACTGGACAATATTCTCCTGCCACTGCGCATCGGTAGCGGGCTTGAAGTGACTGCGCAGTTACGCGCCCGGGCCACTGAACTGGCCGCGCATGTGGGTATTGGCGACAAGTTAAAGCGTTATCCTGACCAACTCTCCCAGGGCGAGCGCCAACGTGTGGCGGTAAGCCGGGCACTGCTGTTGCAGCCGGCTCTGGTATTGGCGGATGAGCCCACCGGCAACCTGGACCCGTCCAACAAAACCGTGGTGCTGGATTTACTGCTGGATTACGCCCGCTCCCACTCCGCCACCCTGGTGACGGTGACCCACGACCGGGAGTTGTTGCAGCACTTTGACCGGGTGGTGGATTTTCGTGAGCTGAACCAATGGCAGCCGGTCACATGAGCGGGGTCTTCTTCCTGGCCTGGCGCTACCTGCTATGGCATCGCTGGAAGACGGCTATTCTGGTATTGGCTGTTACCCTGGTTATCTATTTGCCCCTCGGCCTACAGCTGATGGTACAGCAGACCGCCGCCGATATGACCTCCCGTGCCGATAGCTCACCACTGCTGGTGGGCAGTCGCGGCAGTCCACTGGAACTGGTACTCAATTCCCTGTACTTCTCCGCCGCTCGTCCGCCGACACTGGATTATGGCCAGCTCGAAAAACTGCGCGACACTGACCTGGTGGAACCCATTCCGCTTTATGTTCGCTTCCAGAGCCAGGGCTACCCCATTGTTGGTACCAACCTGGATTATTTTGATTTTCGTGGACTGCAAATTGCCCGGGGTCGACAAATGGTGAGCCTGGGTGACGCTGTTATCGGCGCCCGTGTTGCCCAGCGCCTCGGTCTAGGCCCAGGGGATTCCATCGTGTCGTCCCCCGAAAGCGTCTTCGACCTGGCCGGGGTATACCCCCTGAAAATGCAGGTGGCAGGGCGTACTCGCCTCGAGTTATAGCCAGGATGGCGATGCCATCTTCGTGGATGTAAAAACCGCCTGGATTATCCAGGGGCTGGGTCACGGGCACCAGGACCTGGCCAGGCCGGAATCCGCGGCGGCCGTGCTGAAAAAGGACGGGGACCGTATCGTCGCCAATGCCGCGCTGGTGCAGTACAACGAAATTACCCCGGACAATATCGACAGTTTCCATTTTCATGGAGATAACCGCCGCAATCCCCTGACAGCCATTCTACCGGTGCCGCAAGACGACAAGGCAAAAGTGTTGATCCAGGGTCGCTACCAGTCGCATCCCCAGTTACAAATATTACAGCCGCGTGCCGTGATGGATGAATTGCTGGAAACGGTATTTGCGGTGCAGCGTTATGTGCTGGTGGCGATGGCGCTGGTGGGGACGGCCACTGGGGCGGTGGTGTTGCTGGTGTTTCTGTTGTCTCTGCGGGCGCGGCGAGCGGAAATGGACACGATGTCCCGACTCGGCGGCTCAAGGGGAGCGATTGCCAGCCTGATGCTGGCGGAGATCGTGCTTGTTCTGCTGTTGTCCGTCGTATTGGCAGCCACGCTGACCGGCGCCACGTTAATCTGGGGAGGGCCGCTGCTGCAGGCGGTGGTTATGCGATGAAAGAACTACTGGCTATCATCGTGTTCCTGCTTGCCGGTTGTGGTGGTGAGCGCGAGGCGCCCAGCACCCAGGTGGCCGCAGCGGATACTGGCGTGCCTGTTATCTATACGGTCAATTACCCATTGGCCTGGATGGCGCAGCAGCTGGCGGGTGACGACGCTGCGGTGGTATTCCCTGCACCCGCCGGGGTTGATCCCGCGTTCTGGCAACCGGGATGTGGACACCGTGTTGCAGTACCAGCAAGCCGACCTGGTGTTATTGAGTGGCGGGAATTACGCCAGGTGGATTGCCAATGTCAGTTTGCCTGCCAATCGCCTGGTTGATACCTCAGCCGCTTATCGTGAGCAACTGCTGACCTGTAGACTCTGGCCCCGTGCACAGTCATGGGCCCTGGCGGAGAACACAGCCATGGCGAGCTGGCGTTTACCACTTGGCTGGACCTGGATCTGGCACAGCAGCAGTTGCAGGCAGTGGCCGCCGCCCTGCAGCGCCTGTTGCCAGCAGAGTCAGCGGCGATTGAACAGCGGCGTGCCAGCCTGCAGCGGGAACTGGGCAGTATGGATGCCCGGCTGACGGCATTGGGGCGACTACTGGGCAATATTCGCCGTGCTGTACTCACATCCCTGTCTACCAGTATCTACAGCGCCGCTATCACCTCAACGGTCGCGCCCTGCACTGGGAGCCCGGGCCAGGCTCCCGATCGAGGCCCAGTGGCGCAGTTGGACCAACATTTTACACACTCATCCCGCACAGATCATGCTGTGGGAGCAGCAGCCCCTCCCTGAAGTCCAGGCGCGACTGGCTGAGCTGGGGGTCAAAACACTGGTATTTTCACCCATGGGAAATCGCCCGTCCTCAGGCGATTTCGCTTCTGGCATGACAGCCAATATAGACCGGCTGGAGCAGTTGTCAGGTATCGACGCTAGCAGTAAATGATGCCAAATTGAGGCATGCATTTACTTTTGTAGTTACGCCAACTTTGCGACAAAACCAACCCCTTTACTGTTTAGAAGCAAATATTCGCTTGCTGTAAATATCGTGCTGCTGATCGACCAGCTTTAGTTGATTTATCGCTGAATGTAGCGGATTGATAACTACGCATTTTTCCAGGCCGCCGGGTACCGCTGCACTGGGAACCCGTAACGCCACCCGCTTTCCTGATTTCAGCCACGCAGTTCCCAGCTGTTGTGTTGAGGCATGGTAGGGGTATTGATTCCACTGTTCCGGCAAATCTGCCACGCTCCACGTGTCCACTTTTACGCGACTAGAAAGGATATAGATGCCCAGGCGATAATTTTCCGGTACAAGACGGGGTAAAGGCAGGTAGTTGGCCAGTTCCAACATGGCCAGTGAGGCTGACGTCGCGAAGTAGATGACCGGAACCCCTGCAACATTCCAGCGCGCGCCGTCCCGATAACTGGCGCCTAATCCAGAATAGTCCTCTAGATACCGCTCTGGACAGATGCGGTACAGCTGCATCAGACGAATTCGCCGTACTCTATCTTGCGCAACGCAGCTTGCACCAGATTACGGCCTTCAAAGGTGTCGCACAGTGAGATGGGCGTCTGTCCGCCTAATGCAGGTATCGCCGTATCCATCCATTCCCTGGCAACGTCAGGGTCCCCAAAGACACTGTTCGCCTTGGAAAATACACGCAGGGTGTCCAGAATACTCTCTGAATGGTAAGTGTTGAGGGTTTTTCGACGATAAAATCGATTTAAATTACCGGTGGTTGTCTCCAGAAGACGGACAAATAAGTCTCGGTGTCCCAACGCATCAACGGCCTGCTTAACAATTTTTCCGGATAGTCCCTTACGGGTCGTCTCTATAAACGTCTCATGATCGGAGAACACAGCGGGAGGGACCTTGATGCCTCGGATGGCGGCAAATTCTGCTGTGGACTCCATAGTGACTCCAACGACAAGTGTGTGCCTCCAGTATAAATCGTATTGATGTGAGTTGCACATCTATTTGATGTCCAGAGGAGGCGTCCTGATCCTCTGTCTTTAAACAGATGGATTTTTTGACCACACAGGCAGTGGCGGCGACGGGGCAGCATCATCAGGCAGGCCTTCCTTCTTGACGATTAAAGAATAAAGTCGAGCCAGGTAGATACCCACTGTAAAACCTTTGCCAATATATTGATTGGATTGCCCTCATCGGTAAACACCGTCACCTGGGCCAGCTTACCCGGCTGACGTAACTCAGCGGGGGCATCCTCAGGGAAAGCAATCTTGATTGGATAAAGATCTGGTGCGGCTTCCACGGCCTGCAATGGCGATGACGCGGATTCGATGGTTATCTGGCCCTGAATTACCCCCAATGCAGTGCCTGCCACCTCGGCCTGGAAAATCTCACCGGGGGCCGCAGAAAAACTCACAGTAGCACGTTTGCCGGGAGCAATACCTGACAGGCCGTTTTGCTTCATTGCTGCGATGATAAACAGTTCAGACACATCGATGAAGGTCAACGCCGCTGTCTGGTTGCTGACACGCTGCCCCGGGCGGAGTGTATTGAGGGTTATATAGCCATCGGCAGGAGCCAGCACGGTGGTATTTTCCAATTCGTACTGAGCATTCTCAAGTTGCGCTCTCGCCTCGTCATATGCGGCTTGCTTCTGGTCAAGTGTAATGCGGGCGATGTTTCCGCCAGTCACCAGATTTTGTGCATCGGCCAACTCGATTTCCGCCAGTTTGACCGAGGCCGTCCATTTGTTCACTGCATATTGGAAGGGTCTGGCATCAATGCTGAACAATTTCTCCCCGCTGGAGACTGCCTGAGCACCGTCGATGTATACCTTCTCTACCCTGCCAGTTACCAACGGATAAATCTGCTGTGTGCGCGCCTCCACCACCGCTTTGGTCGAAGCCGGGGTGTAGTACTGCAGTGCACCCACCACCACGAGAGCAATCCCCAGAGCCAGAGCATAAACTGTTACCTTCCATCCACGACTCCAGGGCAACCATTCGAACTTGAAGAAAATCAGCCAGACGACGAGGAAAAAAAACGAAAGAACGATCAGCATGATTTATCCTTCTGAAAATGAGCCTGACTATTCATCGGGCGTTATCTTGGAGATCTTACTGCCCTTCAGCCCAAGCCCAGCCATCAAGCCCTTCTGGTCGAAGAAAAAGGCATAGATGTTGTCTTTGCCGGTGGTGGTGGTCAGCGACCCTGCCAGGCCTTCGTCAACAATCGTGATGCTCGGGCCAACGCCAAGCTCCCAACCGTCACTATTCTTCAAATACTCCAGCGCAGTTTCGTCCATGAAGAACAAGGCATAGCCAAAAGATTGCGCACCCGCCTGCAGTCCGAACGAGCCCTCGACCACGTTGTAATAGCCCACTGTCTTGCCGCCGACCCGCATCGCCCCGACGCCGTATTGCCCGCCAATCATCAGCCCTGCCTTAATAATATCCGGGAAGACCAGGATGCCTTTGGCTGACTCGGCCTGCTTTTTGGCTGCAGGTGTTTTTTGGTACAAGGCCTCCAGAGCCAAATCGACCTTGGCGTCAATCTGGGCGGCGGACTCTGCAACAGCCTGTTGCGAGCCCAAACCGACCAGGATCACTGTCGCGTATGCCAGCGCAAATCCGCACAATCGGGTAAATATTTTATCGTGCATAGAGTTATTCTCCCTTGTTGAGTTACCTTGGAATCTGAATCACTGCTGTTTCTCGTCGAGACCATACTTCTCGTTGATCTCATCATACGCGGGTTGAATCACGTCCTTCATGTCGTATTTGCCCTTACTGATAAAGTCCGAAAATGGAACTTTGAGTGACGGATCGGGTACCTCCGGCTTCTCGGAGGGTTGAGGCGGCCAGACGTCTTCATCAACAACTGCCATTCGCACGCGAATATCATCCTTGGTGATATTCCACACCATGTAGTCCGTGGATAGGCTCAATGCACCATCGTAGGTCGTCCGAATGCGTCGCTCAATATCCGGCGCGGTATCCCAGTCATTAAAGAAGTGAAAGGCGACGGCCATCCGCGGCTTGATGATCGACATCATCTTGCCATACGCTTCAGGGGAAGTGTGAACCTGGGTGCCCACATCCAATGCCCCTTGGGGGGTAAATTTAAACTTATCAATTAGGCCCGGCACGGTAATGAAACACTCGTGAATCGCCAGGTCGGCACCCTTCGCATATTGCGCATACCACTTATTCGGATAAGTATCGCCTCCGAATACGAACTTGAGGCCGTTCCACTCCAGGATGTAGCTCACCGGACCATCCAGGGCGTGGATTGCAGGGATCGTCCGTATCGTCACACCGTTCTCCTGATAGACGATCTGGTTCACACCCTTGTAGTCAAACTCAGTAACTTCAAAGGGCACGTATCCGCGGGGGTCGGTGATTCCCTTGCGGCCATCGAGGTCCCAGGTCAGCGCTTTGTATAAATGATCCAGCGCATACTTGGTGCCTCGCTCCGGTGTGTCACCGCTAGGCCCCCAGACGCGTAGCGGTTTCTGGCGACCGGAGAGCGCTCCACCAACAAACAGCGCATCCAGATCACCGAAGTGGTCGGTATGCAAATGGCTCAAAAAAACCTTGTCGAGAAAATTGTAGGGTATCTGCAACGCGGCGATTCGCTCCGCCGACCCGGTCCCGGCGTCGAAGATGAATTTGTCACCGTTGCCCAACTCGAGCAGCCAGCACGACGCAGCTTGTTTAGGGCGTGCCGTGGGCATACCGGTACCACAGGCAATCAAACGCATTTCATCCGGCGCGAGATCCTCACTGTTGGGTGCGTAGAAATCTCGAGCATGGGCCTTGACGGGTGAGGAATTCGTGGGGCTTTCAGCGGCGAATGTCTTTGCTATGACCCCTGAGCTTTGTCCTTGCTCCCCATTTGAGAAACCCCATTGATAAACCACTACAACCGTTACGGCGAGGGATAAACCAATTAGCGCTCTTTTAGTATTCATCTTGAAAGCACTCCTGTTACTGTACTGAAAAACTAACATACCTAAAAACAATGGACCTGACTAGGTGCATCAGGTCACTAGAGCGAAATTTACAATACTCACTGTTTCGATTCCCCGATGAGCATTTCCAATAGCAGGTCACGATACTTTTCCGAGGCTTTTATTCCGGGCCCAAGGATCTGGCGCTCCCCCATCTGAAAAACGGCACAGACCCTGCTGCGCATTTCCAGGTCATCACCTTGAAAACCCAGTTCCTCGAATGCATCGCGGAAAAACTTCAGCCTTGTACTCATAACCTGTTTTCGCCTGAGAGCGACACGCGCATCACTTCGTGACCATATATCTATAGCCGCATCAAATTCGGCCAAATTCAATTCAAAGACCTTGCGCATACTTAGCATAAGCCGATCCTTGGCAGGCAAATTCAGTAACTCGTAATTTTTGGTAATAACCTCGGTGTAATTGCGCGCCCAATGCTCAAGAATGTGGTCCAGCAAGTCATCCCCTGCCCTTAAAGTGGCAATAGAAGCCGCTTTTTGCGATATCGAGTGCCTTGGCCAAGCTCCCCACTCGCAACCCATCTGCTCCGCTTGCTGCAAAGAGCTCCAGGCCCTTACTCAGCCATTCCTCTCGAGTCACGCGCGCTTGTTTTCTAGCAGATACGACCATCGGAAGACTTCACTCAACATCTAGCCATCATTGTATTGCCATGCATATTAGACGACTTAGTCTAAAAGTCCAGCCTTGGTTGTTGAGAAGGTACTAACATCGAGTACCTGCAACCGCCCGTTTCGGAGTGTCTACTCAACTGAACTTAATTGCGTCAGGGCGAAAGGCGATGGTCTGATAGTTATGGGTAGGATGGCGTCTCATGCCGCATCAAATCCCTCCCAAAACGCTCCCAGAAGATCTTCGGCATGGTCTGGTTCTATTAATTTTGATGGGGACATATCTAAAATAAGATTCTCTTGGGTTCTGCCTGCTATGTCGTCGGCGAATATTTTTTCTATCTGATTCCTGGTTGCATCCGTGGCAATTTCGCCTGCATGTTTTCCCAATATATGGGCACTGGCTAAATCGGCGTCATAGTCGTATCTATCCATTACTCCATCCGTGTAGGTCAGATCAGAGATTTCTTTGATCTTGATAGTTGAGCATTATGAAACGCAGGTCTTGGGCGTCTTTGGCCTTTTTATCTGCGGCTCTGTCTGTCCATGCGATTAACTTCAATAGCGCTATCCCAGGAAGAGAAGCAACAGGAATCACAAGCAGGGGATCTCTGGATATCGTTACTTTCACTGCGGCTCTAAGCGCTTCATCAAACCCCAGGACGCTCATTACCATATCTTTATTTGGAGGCCAGGAAATGTTGGCGTTGTCGTCTTGAATCCCACCGAACGGTAACAGGTCGAGTGAATCTAAAGATAAATCCCACTCATCAGGCCCGATGAGCCTTTGCTCACCACTCTTCTCATCCTCTGTAAACCCTTGATTTTATAAGGCGTCTTTAAGAGTCTGAAAATCTTCCCAAGAATTTACCTGGATTCCAAAATCCACATCCCGCGTACCTCTCTCGATTCCAGCATCAAATCCATACGCCAATACAAGGTCTCTCGCCACGGCACCGACAACAAGGTAGCGTATACCCAGTGCGGTGGTTGCCTCGTCTATGGCTCTGTACAGAGGAACAATGCCCTTAGGTAATTTCTCGCAGATGTCGATCGATGTATTTATCGTAGACAATTTGTGCAATCTCCATATTTCTTGGGTCCCTGGTATCCGTCAAATCGGCGTAGGTCAGAATGGGGTCTGTGGTATCACGATCATTTATCCCTGGCTTCCAGAAACCCTCGTATATCTTTACCAGTTGCTCTTTGTCTATCCTACCTCCTTTAGCCCTTTTTAGTCTTTTAGCCTGTGCAAGTTCGCCAAGCCTATCCTTGGGAAGGTAGATCGTTGCTACCAGTGGGTTGAGATTGTTCGTTAATTTTGCCCCGGCAATTTCCCCACCCCAATATCCGCCAAAGTCGGCTATATCTGTGTTTTTCCACCAATAACGATCTCCAACAATCCACTCGCCAAGCTCTAACTTCTTCTTTAGTTTTTCAGGGTAGGTTTCGGCCCATCGATAAAAAAGCTTGGTGGCATTCAGCAGCTTCTTTCCACGTTTTCGCCCAAGGTCCCTGAGGTATCCTCCGTCTTTTAGGCCATACATAACCCATCCGACAGTTCCAACGGCTACTCCGGTTTGCTCGGCGATCACTCTGTAGGGTTGATTTACAAGGTTGGGGTTCTTCAAAAATGCGTAAACTACGCGAAGGCCCGTCGGTTCAAACGCTCTGTTTGTTTCTTTTACTTTTACCGCCAGTTGCTGTTTGTTACCTTTTACATAGACGTGCAAATCTTCTGTCTTCAGAAAAGCATTCCCGACAGTATCCATGAACTGCACACCATGGCTTCTAAGCTCATATGCCATATTCGGGTTCACATAATCAGCGATTAAAACCCAGGGGTTTCCGTTCCCAGCCCGGTCTTTAAACATCCGCAGCTGGTCCATGATGGCGCCCAGATTTGTCTGTTGGAGGCGAAGCTTTATTTCCCCATACGCAGGTAATCGATCGTGGCCTATTTCGAGCCTCACGTCACAATCAACGTTCCCCAGCCTGAACCCCATGTCTCTGACATGCACTTTTATACCTGCTTCTTTATCCAAAGCATCTATTGCGGTATCTAGAATGTGCCTTTCATTTCCTCTAAGCATTTTGTACACCATAATAGCGCGTACATTATTTGTGTACGCTGCATAATTGTGTACAAATCGATTTCTGACCTATGAAAGATCTGTACACATTTAATCCTGTCTAACCAAATGACCTTAATTTGCTGTGGATTACGAGGCCATTAGGCAGCGAACCATACATATTTTGTACATAATTTTATCCTGTACACGATATATGTACAAGGTTATAAAGTGTACAGGTTATAAAGTGTACATATTGAGGTTATCTGGGAGCCTGGTGAATAAATGCTCCAATTGGCACGCGCAATGGAGAGGCGCATCAGTCCAATGAGGTCCAACCTCATTTTTGAGCCGGAGCTCTATTCAGTCGATGGGTATCGGCTTGATAGTTAGAACTTGAAGCGTCGATTCCTAGGAACAGCATAATCACCATCCATCCGGTTAGTTACCCCCATTTTTGGGGTATGTTGCTGGATGTAGCTGGCCAGCAATGGATGCAGTATAAAAAAAAGCCCTGAATTACAGGGCTTTATGGTCTATCTTGGATGTTACTGGATGTTTGATTGGTGGAGGCGGCGTCAACTGAAAATCCATTATAATGCTATGATAAATAACTATTATAAAAAATCCATTGTATTAGATACCCCCAAAAATACCCCCAACGTGTGATGGCCTAAGGTTCCACGGTGAACTTAATTGCACTGTTCGGCGACAATTAAGATGGCCTCGAAGATTGGCATCAATTCACCAGATTTGAATAGCCACCGCTTCATAGCTATTTTTTCCCAAACGTCGATTTGAACAAGAAGCAAAATAGCGATCCTGCCAACATTAAATTTTGGGCTAAATACGATGCCGCAGTCGGCGGACGGTCACAATTAGGTTTTCTTTGCCCAAACCGCCGAAAAGGTTCACTAGTGGTGTAGGAGAACCCAAATTTGGCGGGATCGGTATGATGCGGTAACCAATGAAAGCCGACAACCCGCTTCCGTTTGTGGAGACTGCGTCGAGGAGGACCTGTTTATTAGGACCCCGTCACTGCCTCACCAGAGAAAATATCAAAACTGAGCAGATTGCCGGAAGATAGGATAATCAACATGCGTCATTTTGTGCATTGGTACGATACTTGCCATTCTAATCGAGTAAGGCATTTTGCAAGCATCGTCCTTGATAGCCACAGCTACTTTGTGGGTTTGATTAGGGCTTATCTGCCAAAACTGCCAGTCCTCCGGCTGGTCCTTCCGTCCTGAATTAAAAGAGATTGATATCCCGCTGTGTGCAGTAAGGGCAAAGCTAAAACTGTTTAAGGGTATCGAAAGCCCTACCCCACAGGCCTTGATATAAGCTTCTTTTAAAGTCCATAGATCAAAGAAACGATCATTTTTCAGCTCAACGGAAAGGCCATGTAGTTGCGCCACCTCTTCGGGGGAAAAATAGTTATCCGCCAACTCAACTGTTTTACCCGGCCTCAGTGTCCACTCAACATCAACTCCAATTTCTCGATCTCTGGTGACAGCCAGTACAACCATCTGCTCACAATGAGAGAGATTAAAACGTAGCGTACTTTCAAATCCAAAGTTGCCTATGTAGGGTTTACCGTACCGATTTTTACTGAAAACCCATTCTGCCGGTTTATATGCATTATCTGCGTAATGAGCTAAAACAGCTCTTACAAGCGCTCGTGTAATCAAGTATTGATGGCGGTGCTTTGCGAACTTAACGCGACTTAGTTGATCAATTT